>Ga0209639_1000065_pt1 | contig 163641 bp, 140 predicted proteins | sample EPASupsiteHSE605_FD_187268 | JGI IMG/M metagenome (GOLD analysis project Ga0209639, IMG submission 187268) | Bioremediated contaminated groundwater from EPA Superfund site, New Mexico - Sample HSE6-05 (SPAdes) (version 2) | ecosystem: Environmental > Aquatic > Deep subsurface > Groundwater >... | reverse complement strand
TACGAATCCCTGTTGCGGCATGTGGTGCGAAAATAGCACCAACATTGATACACATGTAAAAAATACTAAAGGCGCGGTCACGAAGGTGACTGTATTTAGGATCGTCGTATAGATTACCAACAAGCGCTTGTAGATTTCCTTTAAATAAACCATTACCAAGGGCAATAATCAATAATCCCCCAAGGACAGGATACATGCCTGTTCCGGGAATTGAAATCACCATATAACCGATAAACATCAGGATTATCCCTGAAAAAATGGTTTTTCCCAATCCCAGCCAACGGTCGGCAACAATACCACCTACAAGAGCCAGTACATAAATGAGAAAGTAAAACGTAGAGTAGATTTTTCCGGCTTCAATTGGATCGAGTCCGAATTTGGCTTGTAAGAATAGCAACAGAATAGCCATCATGGTATAGAAACCAAAACGTTCACCCATGTTCGCTATGGAGGCGATGATAAGTCCTTTAGGATGTCCTTTAAACATGCGTCTTTAAGTATTAAGTTTATAATTATTGAATGATCTGCTTGATAGCTCCTGTTTCAGGATAAAAGTAAACCTTAACCGGAGCTTTCTTGTCTTCGAGCATGGAGGGAGCTAATGATTCCTTGCTTCCGAACTGAGTAACCTGTTCTTCTCCCTTGTATAAAGTCTTGTTGTTAAGTTTTATTTCAATAGAAGCCTTGCCGGGGATATTATAAATAATACCCTTCATCGATTTTTCTTTTTTCTCGGCTTCTTTAGGATCCAGAACCGGCGCTTTTTCTGTTGCTGTTAGGTTCAGATAGACAGGAGCTCCTCCCAGATCATCTGCATCCAGAACTCCTAATAAATCTGAAAAACGGAACAATATCTCCTTATCCATGTCCCCTGTGGGATGGATTGTAAACGTACTTGTAGAAGATTCTTTTGTAACAACCCCGGTAAACAAATTAGTCAGGGCCCTTTCCTGCTGTTCCAGTTGTTCTATAACCAGTTTCATAGCTTCGCCATCGGGAGGAAGATTGTCTGCTTCGCCGGTAAGAATATTAAGACGACTTTCTCTTATACGGTAAATTTGTTTTGCGGCAACTTCAGCTTGCTTGGCAGTTGAACCGGCCATTAACAATTCTTCCGAGAGTACAGATGCCGGAGTTACACTAGCCGGTGCAGCCTTTTTCTTTTTAACGGAGTCTGCTTGGTTTTGCAGTGTTTCGAATTCAGCATTGATAGTACACAACATTCCTTCTTCAGTAAGGTAAACGTACGGAGCCAGTGTGCCGGATTTGAATTCTACAATATAAGTATTGTCTTTATCCGGAATACCTTTATTCTGCAGCGTAATTTTGTCAATTAAATAGAGCGTTTTGTCTTCTGTTATAACCTCTTTTACTCCCAGATATTTCTCTGCGTATTTGTAATAAGGACCCGCCTTACTTGTCACTTTGGTCACTTCGGCATCAACAATAAAAGTTGTAAGCGGAAGCGCATATGTAACGCCGAAATTGTTGCTTTTAACAGCATTCTTTTTTACCACTTTGGTCTGCGCAATAAGAGGTACTGTGAGTAGCAGACTGGCTATGACGATAAAATTTTTCATGATTAATCTGTTTTATATTCTAAAACGAATGTACAAAACTATTAAAAATTTCGTAAGAAGCAAGAGTAAAACTCAAATAACCAGTTAAGAAACCGTTATCTGAGTTTTATTCAGTAATTCCTTATTTGTTTAAATGCTTTCCCGAGCATGTCGGTTATGTCGCTTGCAATCATACTCTCTTCCGAGCGATATACAGCAGCCAGGTCGCCCGCCGTGCCATGTAAGAATACACCGGATACGGCAGCTGTTACCGGACTAAGACCCTGAGCCAACAGACCCAGGATAATCCCTGTCAGTACATCCCCACTGCCCGCTGTAGCCATTCCCGGATTTCCGGAACAGTTAAAATAAACATTTCCTTCCGGCGAACAAATGGCAGTGTAAGCACCTTTAAGAACAATACAAAGCGAATGCTCTTTGGCAAAAGCCTGAGCTTTAAGCAAGCGTTCGTAAGAGCAACTACTTTCGCCGGCGATGCGGTCGAATTCCTTGGGATGAGGAGTCAAAATAGTGAGAGGCGGTACTTTACTCAATAAATCATTATTAGACGCAAGCATATTAATGGCATCGGCATCAATAACCAGCGGATGCGATTTTTGCTGGAGCAGGCGCTCAAATGCAGCTGCCGAATCCATATGCTGTCCCAATCCCGGACCAATTCCGATCGCAGTGAAAGCTCCCGGATCAGGTATGGAAGAAAAATGTTCTGCATGAGTATCAAAACTCAACATAGCTTCGGGAAAAGCCGTTTGAAGTATGTTGCCCCCTTTAGTTGGCACATGTACAGTAAGCAATCCGGTACCGCTACGCAGGCATGCCTTGGCAGCCAATTGAGCAGCACCCATTTTTCCCTTACTCCCGGCAATAAGTAAAGCGTGTCCGAAAGTCCCTTTATGCGAAAACTTTTCGCGCGGACCAAAAACAGGAGAAATATCTTCTTCAGTCAGAAACTGAAAATCAGACGGCGTTTCTTCAATTACCTGAGGATGAATCCCTGCGTCCAATACTTTCCAATCACCTACATACTTTTCGTTTTCGGCCATCATAAAGGCTAACTTCGGAAAGTTGAATGTAAGAGTTGTATTCGCTCTGATTATTGAAGAGGGGTCATTTGTCCGGTTGTCTTCTCCAAATAATCCGGAAGGAATATCAATGGATACAATGGTAGCTTCCGTCTGATTAATGTATTTCACAACAGCCGCAAAGCCTCCTGTAAGCGGACGGTTTAATCCAGAACCAAATAAGCCGTCAATTACAACGTCTCTGTTGTTTAATACGGGAGGAGTAAAATCATCAGTAACTTCCGTAAAATCAATACCCTCAATTTGAAGTAACCGTTGCTTGTTCTGATCGCAGTCGTACGACAGGTGATTGGACGGATTAAATAAATAAGTAACCAAACGATATCCTTCATCAAGAAGCAAACGGGCAACTGCCAGTGCATCCGCGCCGTTATTTCCCTGACCGGCAAAAATTATAATTCGTGTTTGTTTGGAATATCGGCGGCAAAACTCATGCACAAAAACTCTTGAGGCACGTTCAACCAGATCGGTCGAACTGATTGGCTCGTTTTGTATCGTATACTTGTCGAGTTCTTTAATAACATTCGTAGGAAATATTTTCATCATAATTATAAAGTGTCTGAAGTTAATCTGCATACAAAAGTATAACAAACTTTGCTATGATACTACTCTTTTTTGTGCTTCGCAGAAAAAGTTGTACATTTGTAGCCTCGTAATAAAAACGGCATATGAATAGGATTCGTCTCAAAGATAAAGAATTTGAACTGTTTATTCCAGAAATAAAAATCGTGGAAGCCATTCGCAACATGGCTGATCGGATAAAAGAAGACATAAAAGGGACAGATCCTTTGTTTGTCGGCGTGTTAAATGGTGCGTTTATGTTTACTTCCGAATTAATGAAAGAATTGAACGGACCATATCAACTTACTTTTGCCCGTTATTCTTCTTATAGGGGGACAAGTTCTACAGGTTCAATAAATGAAATAATGCCTATCCAGGTGCCAGTTAAAGGTAGGGTGGTAGTGCTGATGGAAGATATTATAGATACCGGCTTTACCATGGAGTATGTAATGAACAAACTTCGGGAAGATGGAGCTGCTGATGTGAAATTGGCAACCATGTTGTTTAAGCCGGATGCGTTGAAGTGTAAATTGGTACCCGATTACGTAGGGTTGTCGATTCCCAACGATTTTATTGTGGGATATGGGCTTGATTACGACGAGTTGGGACGTACCTACCGCGATATCTATAAAATAGTGGAGACAGAGAAATAAGATAAATTTAGAATAAAATAAAAGTAGAATTAGAATTATGTTGAACGTTGTTATTTTTGGCGCACCGGGTTCAGGAAAAGGAACACAGAGCGAATTAATTATCAAAGAGTATGCATTGGATCATATTTCAACAGGAGATGTATTGCGTGCAGAAATGAAAGGCGAAACCGAACTGGGTAAAATCGCAAAAGATTATATAGAAAAAGGACAGCTGGTTCCGGATGAATTAATAATCAACATGCTTGCTAAGGTATTGGATGGTAAGAAAGAATCGAAAGGCGTTATTTTTGATGGCTTTCCACGTACCATTCCTCAGGCAAAAGCGTTGAAAGTGATGCTTAATGAACGCGGAACAGATGTTTCTGTAATGATCGACCTACAGGTAGAAGAAGACGAACTGATTCAACGTTTGTTGAAACGTGGTGAAATTTCAGGACGTTCGGATGATAATCTGGATACTATTAAATCAAGATTGGAAGTTTACCATAACCAGACAGCTCCTTTGGCTGCTTACTACGTTGAAGAAGGAAAGCATAAGGATGTAAAAGGTATGGGTACAATCGAAGAAATCTTTGGTCGTATAAAAGTAGCAATTGACGGAGCAAAATAAAACAAACAAATGGCTGAATCGAACTTTGTAGATTACGTAAAGATCTATTGCCGCTCTGGAAAGGGTGGAAGAGGGTCTTCTCACTTTCGCCGCGAGAAATATATTCCGAAAGGAGGTCCCGACGGAGGCGATGGAGGGAGAGGAGGTCATGTGTATCTCCGGGGTAACCGGAATTACTGGACTTTGCTCCATCTTAAATTTGACCGCCATGTAATGGCAACTCACGGAAACGGTGGGGGTGCAAAGAAAAGTTTTGGAAAAGACGGCGAAGACCGTTACATTGATGTACCTTGCGGAACGGTGGTTTATGATGCCGAAACAGGAGAGTTTCTCTGTGATGTATCGACCGACGGACAGGTTGTGCAGTTACTTAAAGGTGGTCGTGGCGGACAAGGCAATTGGCATTTCCGTACATCAACGAATCAGGCTCCCCGTTATTCACAGCCTGGCGAACCTTTTCAGGAAAGAAAGGTTATTATGCAGCTTAAATTATTGGCAGATGTCGGACTTGTGGGTTTCCCGAATGCGGGCAAATCAACGCTTCTTTCTGTTCTTTCTGCTGCAAAACCTAAAATAGCTGATTATCCTTTTACCACCCTTGAGCCTAATCTTGGAATTGTCGCTTACCGCGATGGTCGTTCGTTTGTAATGGCGGATATTCCCGGTATTATCGAAGGTGCAAGTGAAGGAAAGGGTTTAGGATTGCGATTCCTGCGTCATATTGAACGTAACTCGTTATTGTTATTTATGGTTCCGGCAGATGCGGATGACATAAAAAAAGAATACGAGATTCTGCATAATGAACTTGTAAAGTACAATCCTGAATTATTAGGTAAGAGAAGGGTCTTGGCTATTACAAAAAGTGATATGCTTGATGAAGAGCTGATCGAGGCTCTGTCTGAAGATTTGCCGGATGTTCCTTTTGTTTTCATTTCTTCTATTACAAATACAGGACTTACTGAATTGAAAGACTTGTTGTGGAAGGAGCTTAATGTGGAAACTTTCCACGAAGTTGAAAGCATTGTTCATCAGGATCTGGATGTGAGTACTCTTGATCTGGATGACGACGATGATTTTGTCTTCCCCGAAGATGAAGAGGATGAGCCAGAAGAACTTGACGAATTTGACTGGGACGAAGAAGATGAACCAGCTCAGAATTAATAATCTTGTAATGTTGCAATTCTCTGTGTTAAAACAGGATTGCAACATTTCTCATTTTATAACCACCCGCCAGGGTGGTGTTGGGAAAGCAACCTATGCCGGTTTTAATGCCGGAGCTTATTGTGGAGATAGCCCCGAAGCCGTTGAAACGAACCGGATGCTGTTTTGTGATTCCATGGATATTGCTCCCGGGGATTTGTTTGTGCCTTTTCAGACTCACGATGATATAATCTTATCTCTGACGGAATCATTTGTGAGTCTTTTACCCGACGAGCAACAGAAACTATTGAATGGAGTGGATGCGTTGGTAACCAATGTGCCGGGAATATGTATTGGTGTTACAACAGCCGATTGTGTTCCCATATTGCTTTACGATCCTGAAAAAAAAGTTGTTGCGGCGGTTCATGCAGGATGGAGGGGTACAGTTAAACAGATTCTCAGCAAAACAGTCAGCTTCATGGTTGCCGAATTCCAGTCTGATCCGGCGTCTATCCTTGCCGGAATAGGTCCGTCGATTGGACTTCGGTCGTTCGAAGTGGGAGAAGAGGTTGTGGAAGAGTTTCTTGCAGCGGGGTTGCCGGTTGAGCAATTCGGATGCAGGAATGAGCATACAGGAAAGATGCATCTTGATTTATGTAAGGCTAACAGCATTCAGTTGCAAGATATGGGTGTACCTGTCTGTCAAATTGAAATGGCCGGACTCTGTACCTTTTCTGAAGACGAGCTGTTCTTTTCCGCCCGGAGGTTAGGAATCCAAAGTGGACGAATGCTTAGTGCTATTCAGATAAGAAAGAATTTGCGATGAAAAATGTAACTGTTTCCGGACAAATTTATCAGGCCTGTCCAGATTTGCACCTGGGTATTATAGCCTGCGATGTAATAAACTCTCCCTCGAATGAGGTTTTGTGGGAAGAAATAGCCAAGGCGGAAGATAATCTTCGCAAAACACTACGGATGGAGGATATTGCAAAACGTGTGCCTGTATATGCAACCAGACAAGCATATAAAAAACTGGGTAAGGATCCCAACAGATACCGCCCTTCGGCCGAGGCTTTGTGTCGCCGGCTGCTGAAAGGTTACCCCCTTTATAGAATAGATACCTTGGTAGACCTGATTAATCTGATTTCAATCGAAACGGGTTATTCCATCGGAGGATTTGATTCCGATAAAATACAAGGAGACCTTGTGCTTGGGGTAGGTAAGGCCGACGAGCTTTTCAACGGAATAGGTCGTGGTCCGCTTAATATTGAGGGCCTTCCTGTTTACAGGGATCTGGTTGGCGGAGTAGGAACGCCGACAAGTGATGAAGAGCGCACGAAGATAGATCTGTCAACCACCCGACTATTTATGATAATAAATGGCTATTCAGGGAAGACCGGAATGGAGGATGCAATCTCTTTTTCTGTAAAACTTTTAACAAACTATGTGTTAGCGCAGAATATTCATACAACGATAATTGTTCCGTAAAAACATGTTTGAAAGGTCATGAAAAGCATATTTCAAGTTATAAGTGTTAAAAGTGTATCATTTATATGCTAAAAAACATGTTTTAGTTGCATATGTTGCTAATAAATAATTACTTTTGTGCCGATAAGAAGAATATAGGATAGTGAAAACATCTTTTATTAATCTAAAAAATAAAGAACATGATTGAATCGATTGGAACTAATGCCGGACTTGTTTGGAATGCACTGAACGAAGGCGGCAGGATGGATATAAAATCCATTAAAAAAGCAACAAAGATTAAAACCGAAAAAGAGTTATTTGCCGCTTTTGGCTGGCTCGCAAAGGAGAACAAGATTGCTTTAGAAGAAGAAGGTGCCAATTTACTTGTATCGCTTATTTAACAAAAGCGAAAGGTAGTGAAAAGAAAGAGGGGCTGTTCGATATCATTGAACGGCCTTTTGTGTTTTAATAAATTGATTTAGTCGTAAAATAATTGTTGCATATGTTGTTTTATTCAATTCAAAAGGTTACTTTTGTGTAGAATTTGGTGCGAAATGACCGAAGAACAGATGAAATTGATAGCTGTATTTGAATCGAAAGTCAGGCAATTAATGTATTTGTGCGATGAACAAAAACAGGAATTGTCCAGACTAAAAGAGGCGTTGAATCAAAAGGATTCCGAGTTACAGCAAGAGATTCTTCGTTCGGAAGAGTTGGCAGCCAAATGTAATAATCTGCTTACAGCAAGGATTATCTCTGTAAAGGAAGGAGAGGTAAAAAGTGCAAAAACGCGATTATCAAAATTGGTGCGGGAAGTAGATAAGTGCATTGCACTATTAAATGAATAGACGCGATGGACGATAAGTTTCTTATACATGTAGATATAGCCGAAAAAACTTACGGTCTCTGGATTGACCGTAGTGAGGAAAAGTTAGCGAGAGATGCCGCAAAGCAGATTCGCAATAAATTGGTTCAATATCGGCAGAACTTTACAAAGTCTGATTTGGATGTGAAAGATTTGTTAGCCATGGTTGCATTACAGTTGTCGATGTCAAATCTTCAGCTTGAAGACAGAAATGATACAAGTCCCTTTGCAGAAAAGATGCAGCAGCTCGGTAATGAAATCGACGGGTATCTGAAGAATCAGTAATTGATGATAATAAGAAGAGTTTCCGCACTCCTGGTGTATGCTATAGCAATACATTGGCAGTGCTTTTTTTGTATCTATATATAAACGAATAAATAATTAGTTTAATGGAAATGTATATAATCATAGGAATTTCAATTGTGACCTTCTTTATTGGGGGACTGATCACATGGTTGGGTATCCGTTTCCTTTTCAAGTCAAGGTATGATGCCATACTGCTCGACGCTGAAAAAGAAGCCGAAGTTATAAAGAAGAACAAATTACTTGAAGTAAAGGAAAAGTTTCTGCATCTAAAAGCTGATTTGGAAAAGCAGGTTTCTGCGCGTAATGCCAAAATTCAGTCTATCGAAACAAAGCTGAAACAAAAAGAAATGACCATCAATCAGAAGCAGGAAGAGCTTCAGAGAAAGAATAATGAGATGGATGTTGTGAAGGAAAATCTGAATTCTCAGCTTGATCTTATTGAAAAGAAAAAGCAGGATCTTGAAAAACTTCACCAGAAAGAGATAGAGCATCTTGAAACTATTTCAGGTTTATCGGCAGACGAAGCCAAAGAGCGTTTGATTGAGTCATTAAAAGATGAAGCAAAGTCCCAGGCTACCGCTTATATTAATGAAATTGTAGAAGAATCTAAAATGACGGCCAATAAAGAGGCTAAGAAAATTGTTGTACAGTCTATTCAGCGTGTAGCTACCGAAACAGCTATTGAAAACTCGATAACTGTATTCCACATTGAATCTGACGAAATAAAAGGACGTATTATCGGACGTGAAGGTCGTAATATCCGCGCGCTGGAAGCAGCTACCGGTATCGAAATCGTTGTAGATGACACCCCCGAAGCTATTGTTCTTTCTGGTTTTGATCCAATTCGCCGTGAAGTAGCCCGTTTGGCATTGCACCAGCTGGTACAGGATGGACGTATTCACCCTGCACGTATCGAAGAAGTGGTTACCAAGGTTAAGAAGCAGGTAGAAGAAGAGGTTATCGAAACAGGTAAACGTACAGCTATTGACTTAGGTGTACATGGATTACATCCTGAACTGATCCGCTTGATTGGTAAAATGAAATATCGTTCTTCTTACGGACAGAATTTATTGCAGCATGCCCGTGAAACAGCTAACCTTTGTGCTGTTATGGCTTCTGAGCTGGGATTGAATACGAAGAAAGCTAAACGTGCCGGATTGTTGCACGATATAGGTAAAGTGCCTGATGATGAGCCGGAATTGCCACACGCTATCTTAGGTATGAAGCTTTGCGAAAAATATAAAGAGAAACCAGATATTTGTAACGCTGTAGGTTCTCACCACGATGAAGTGGAGATGACTTCCCTGCTTGCTCCTATTGTACAGGTTTGTGACGCTATTTCTGGTGCCCGTCCGGGAGCACGCCGTGAAATTGTTGAAGCTTATATTAAACGTTTGAATGATTTGGAACAGCTTGCTCTTTCTTATCCGGGAGTAGTAAAAACTTATGCTATTCAGGCCGGCCGCGAATTGCGTGTAATTGTTGGTGCTGATAAGATTGACGATACTGCAACCGAAAACCTTTCGAACGAAATTGCAAAGAAGATTCAGGATGAAATGACCTATCCGGGTCAGGTAAAGATTACGGTTATCCGTGAAACCCGTTCTGTTAGTTACGCTAAATAAGAGATTGAATATTTATAATGAAAAAAGCCGGCTTGGTAAAAGCCGGCTTTTTCTATTAGAAGAAGATTGAATTACTGAATTCCTTCTGTTTCGATCTCCTTGTTTACTTTCTTTACTAAACCCTGCAATACTGCGCCAGGACCAACTTCTGTAAACTTGGCTGCACCATCGGCAATCATGTTTTCGACCGACTGTGTCCAGCGAACCGGAGCTGTTAGCTGAGCTACCAGGTTTTCCTTGATACTATCAGGACATGTTTGCGGTTTTGCATTCACATTCTGATAAACAGGACAAACCGGCTTGCTGAATGCTGTCTGCTTTATTGCTTCAGCCAGTTCTGTACGAGCTGGTTCCATTAATGGAGAATGAAAAGCTCCGCCAACCTTAAGTTTAAGGGCTCTCTTTGCTCCTGCGGCAAGCATCTTTTCGCATGCAGAATCAATTCCGGGAACAGTTCCCGAAATAACTATCTGTCCCGGGCAATTATAGTTTGCGGGAACAACGATTTCGTCTGTAATGGATGCGCAAATCTCTTCAACAGTAGCATCCGGCAAGTTTAAAACTGCAGCCATTGTTGATGGTGTAGCTTCGCAAGCTTTTTGCATGGCCATGGCACGTTTGGATACCAATACCAATCCATCTTCGAAAGAAAGTGCTCCTGCTGCTACCAAAGCAGAGAATTCACCAAGAGAGTGACCAGCAACCATGTCGGGTGTGAACTGATCTCCCAATGTTTTTGCAAGAATAACAGAGTGTAGGAATATGGCAGGTTGTGTAACCTTTGTTTGTCTCAGATCCTCGTCTGTTCCGGCGAACATCAGATCGGTAATACGGAATCCGAGAATCTCATTGGCCTTCTCAAACAACTCTTTTGCTAAAGGATTGTTATCGTAAAGGTCTTTCCCCATTCCAACAAACTGGGCACCCTGTCCGGGAAATACATACGCTTTCATCTTTTCTATATTTTAGTTTTTTAAGACGTGCAAAGGTAATAATTTTAGAATAAAGAGTGTAGTATTCATTTCAAATAGTATCTTTGCCCAGCAAATAGGTTAGTTTAATTTAAATCATACATATCATGAACAACTTGGCATTTATTGGAAATTTAGGAACTGGAGAGATCATTATCATTGCAATCATCGTGTTACTTCTTTTTGGGGGCAAAAAAATTCCAGAATTAATGAAGGGTATCGGTAAAGGCGTGAAGAACTTCAAGGATGGAGTTAAAGGATTGGAAGACGATATTAAGACTGACGATACCGACAAGAAATAAAGACCTATGCAACAAGATGAAATGTCTTTCTGGGATCACCTGGAAGAACTTCGTTGGACTTTATTTCGGACTGTTTTAGCTCTTTTTGTATTTGCAATTGGAGGTTTTGTGGCTATGCCTTATCTTTTCGATAATGTGATTCTGGCACCTTGCTCCTCCGATTTTATTATGTACAGGGAAATGTGCAAACTAAGTCAGCACTTTTCTTTTATGCCGGATTTTTGTAACGACACCTTTCATGTAGATATCGTAAACATTAAATTGGCATCTCAGTTCTTCACACACATGACTACCTCTTTTTGGTTAGCTGTGTTACTGGCGTTCCCTTACATGATGTACGAGGTGTGGAGATTTATTAGTCCGGCTTTGTACGAAAACGAAAAAAAGAATGTACGTTGGGTGTTCCTTTTTGGAAACATAATGTTCTTTATCGGCTGTAGTGTTGGTTACTTTTTGGTATTTCCAATGACTTTGCGTTTTTTGGCAACTTACCAACTGAGTGCTCAAATTGTTGAACAGGTTTCGCTTGATTCCTATATGGATAACTTTCTTATGTTAGTTTTTATTATGGGGGTTGTGTTTGAAATGCCTTTGGTTTCGTGGCTATTGTCTCAGATAGGACTGTTGCATAAATCTTTCTTTCATAAATACAGAAGACATGCAATCGTGGCTTTGTTAGTTGGAGCAGCATTTATTACGCCAAGTAGCGATCCATTTACATTAAGTATAGTATTTATTCCGCTGTATTTTTTGTATGAACTGAGTGCATTCTTTGTGAAAAAAGATCCGATAGTTGAAGAAGACGAAGATTAATACTCAATTTTTTAATGAAATATGAAAGAGACGCAACCACAAATTGCGTCTCTTTTTTTTAATAATGTAACTTGCTTATTTTAATGAAACAATTCTTCTTTTTGGCCATTTGGCTTTGTTTAATGCAAGGGTGTGCCCCAGGGAAAAACAGTAAGGCTGATTACGTGAAATATGTTAATCCGTTTATTGGAACCGATTTTACAGGCAACACCTATCCCGGAGCTCAGGTTCCCTTTGGTATGGTACAGTTGAGTCCGGATAACGGACTTCCCGGCTGGGATCGTATTGCAGGGTATTTCTATCCTGATAGTACTATTGCTGGCTTTAGCCATACTCATCTTTCAGGAACAGGTGCCGGCGATTTATATGATATTTCCTTTATGCCTGTTACGCGTCCTTATAAACAGGCGCCTGCTCCGCTGGGAATTTATTCTTCTTTCTCACATAACAACGAATCGGCATCTGCAGGCTATTACCGTGTATGGCTGGCCGATTATAATATAAATGTGGAGCTTACGGCTACCGAACGTTGCGGAATTCAACGTTATACTTTCCCAGAAGCTGATGCTTCTGTGATACTGAATCTGGCAAAAGCAATGAACTGGGACTTTACTACGCAGTCGCACGTGGAGGTTGTTGATTCCGTAACTATTCGGGGATACCGTTATTCTGAAGGATGGGCCAGGGGGCAACGTATCTATTTTGTTTCCCAATTCTCAAGACCTTTCGAATCGTATAAACTGGATACAACTTCCATCGTTAATTCTTCGGATAAAAAGTGGTTGGGTACGGGTTATGTGGCCAGATTTGATTTCAAAACAAATAAAGACGAACAGGTGCTTGTTCGTACAGCTATCTCTGGTGTTAGCATGGAGGGGGCCTTGAAAAACCTAAGGGCTGAAGCTTCTCATTGGGATTTTGATCGCTACCACCTTGCGGCTGTTGCTTCCTGGAACAAGGAATTAGGAAAACTGCGAGCTGTAGGTAACAATACCGATGATTTAACAAACTTCTATACTGCTTTCTATCACAGTATGCTGGCTCCAACGATTTACAGCGATGTTGACGGAGGTTACTACGGGCCGGATAAGCAAACTCATCAAACGGATGGTTGGGTCAATTATTCTACCTTCTCGCTTTGGGATACCTATCGGGCGGCTCATCCACTGTTTACCTATACTCAGCCGCATCGGGTGAATGATATGGTAAAATCTTTCCTTGCTTTCTTTGATCAGAATGGTCGTTTGCCTGTCTGGAATCTTTATGCAAGCGAGACGGATATGATGATTGGTTATCATTCTGTGCCGGTAATAGTGGATGCTTATATGAAGGGAATCGGCGATTTTGATGCCGATCGTGCATTGGCGGCTTGTGTGGCTACTGCTAACCTTGACGAGTATCGTGGTATTGGTTTGTATAAATCTTACGGATATATTCCTTATAATAAGGAGGGTGAATCGGTTTCCAAAACATTGGAATATGCTTTCGATGATTACTGTATCGCCTTGATGGCAGAGAAAATGGGAAAGAAAGAGATTGCTGATACTTTTCGCAAACGTTCCGAAAGTTACCGTAACCTGTATAATTCTGCAACTACTTTTATGCAACCTCGCGACGATAAAGGTAACTTTATTGAAGGGTTCGATGCAAAAGAATATACTACCCATATTACCGAAAGTAATGGCTGGCAGTATTTCTGGTATGCGCCTCAGAATATCAAAGGGGTGATCGGATTAACGGGAGGCGAGGATCGTTTCGCTCAGAAGCTCGACAGTATGTTTACATACTCGCCCGATGCGAAAGACGATCTTCCTATTTTTAGTACAGGGATGATTGGTCAGTATGCCCACGGAAATGAACCTAGTCACCATGTTATCTACCTTTTCAATTCGGTAAAGCAACCTTGGAAAACTCAGCAATATGCTGCCAAGGTAATGCACGAGCTATATCTGAATACTCCTGCAGGGTTATGTGGTAACGAAGACTGCGGGCAAATGTCTGCCTGGTATGTATTCAGTGCCATGGGATTTTATCCTGTCAACCCTAATGGTTTGACCTACGAAATAGGAACTCCCCTTTTCCGGAAAGTTTCCCTTCAATTGGCGAATGGTAAAACTTTCACTGTATCGGCTCCGGCTGTATCACGTGAAAACAAATATATTCAGGACGTAAAGGTGAATGGTAGACCTTACGACAAAAGCTATATTACGCACGAACTGATTCAAAGCGGAGCTTCTATCGAGTTTTCAATGGGAGATAAACCAGGGCCGGTTTGGTATAAGTAATAATAATATTGAATTCTGACCTTTCTTTTTTGTACTTTTGTTTTTTATTAAGAAGAGAACATCATGAGAAAATTGAATTGCCCTCAATGTAATATTCCCAATTTTTACGTAAAGAACGAGTCGGGCGACCGTCGCCTTGTTTATGTTATGGAGGATCTAACCATCTGTACAAAGAACGAAGACGAATCGTTGGAAGGATTTAATCTCGAGATAATTTACTGTCTGGGATGTTCCTGGTCGGGCAGTCCTGCTCGTTTGAAACAAACTAAAAGATACTAACACTGCATATGGCTAAAACGAAGACAATGTATGTGTGTTCAAGTTGTGGCGCTGACTCTCCCAAATGGGTGGGAAAGTGTCCTTCTTGTGGCGAGTGGAATACTTATGTGGAAGAAATTGTAATGAAGGATCCGGTTGCAAAAAGGTCAATCCCTGGTATTACTGAGTCTACGAAAGCTCGCCCGGTGCTTTTGCGTGACATTACTTCCCACGAAGAAGCACGGATTGATTTGGGTGACGAAGAATTAAACCGTGTTCTGGGAGGCGGATTAGTCCGGGGTTCGCTTGTTCTTATTGGTGGAGAGCCCGGAATCGGCAAGTCCACGTTGGTCTTTCAGACAGTTTTGGGACTTAATTCCCTTAAGACCCTTTATGTTTCAGGAGAAGAGAGCAGTAGTCAGCTCAAGCTTCGCGCCGATCGTTTGCAGCACCATAATCCCGATTGTTTTATCCTTTGCGAAACCAATTTGGAACAGATTTTTGTGCAGGCCAATACCTTGCAGCCCGATTTGTTGATTATCGACTCCATACAGACTATGTTTACAGAGATGGTGGAATCGTCGCCCGGGAGTGTGTCTCAGGTTAGGGAATGTTCGGCCTCTATTCTTAAGTATGCAAAAGAAAGCGGAACACCGGTACTTCTTATTGGTCATATAAATAAAGAAGGCAGTATTGCCGGTCCCAAAGTGCTGGAACATATTGTAGATACGGTATTGCAGTTTGAAGGAGATCAGCACTATATGTACCGTATTCTCCGAAGTATTAAAAACCGCTTTGGGAGCACTTCGGAGCTGGGTATTTATGAGATGAGGCAAAATGGGTTAAGACAGGTAAGCAATCCTTCGGAATTGCTGCTCACCCAAAACCATGAAGGTTTGAGTGGTGTTGCTATCTCTGCCGCAATGGAAGGTATTCGTCCGTTTCTTATTGAAACGCAGGCATTAGTAAGTTCTGCTGTTTACGGAGTGCCTCAGCGTAGTGCTACAGGCTTTGACCTAAGGCGCATGAATATGTTACTGGCTGTTCTCGAGAAAAGAGCAGGATTCAAGCTTGTACAAAAGGATGTTTTCCTCAATATTGCCGGCGGGCTTAAAGTGAGCGATCCCGCCATAGATCTGGCGGTTATAAGCGCTGTGCTTTCTTCCAGCTTAGATATAAGCATCGAGCAAGGCGTATGTATGTCCGGCGAAGTTGGTCTTTCGGGCGAGATCCGTCCGGTAAACCGCATCGAACAACGCATTCTTGAAGCAGAAAAACTTGGCTTTAAACGGATGATCATTCCACATAATAACCTTAAAGGCTTTGACTTTAAGCAAATTAAAATACAACTTATCCAGGTGAAGAAGGTGGAGGAAGCCTTCCGTCAGTTGTTTGGTTAACAAAATTCTCTTTTGTGCTGTTGCAACAAGGTATCTGTGTTGTCTGTTATAAACTATATTAGAAGAAAAAAGAATAATGATAAAAGAATTTCAGTTACGAGTGTTGCCCGAGGAGGCAGCCAATGAACAGGCATTAAAGCAGGTAGTTTTTCGTGAAGGAGGCATTCGTCCCGAAGATATCAGTGCTATACGTGTCGTAAAACGTTCGGTGGATGCCCGGCAGCGTACCATATTTTTTAACATGAAGCTTCGGGTCTTTATCAACGAAGAGCCGGAAGAATTGGAATATGTTCCAACCGAATACAAAGATGTTTCTGCTGGTAAGCAGGTTATTGTTGTAGGAGCAGGTCCCGGAGGATTATTTGCTTCTCTTCGTTTGATTGAACTTGGATTTCGTCCAATAATAATAGAGCGGGGTAAGAATGTGCACGATCGCAGGAAGGATATTGCTTTAACTAGCCGCGAACAAATCGTAAACAGTGAATCTAACTATAGTTTTGGCGAAGGAGGGGCAGGAGCCTATTCCGACGGAAAGCTATACACCAGAAGCAAAAAGAGGGGATCCGTAGATAAGATACTAAATGTTTTCTGTCAGTACGGAGCAAGTCCTTCTATTCTGGCAGATGCTCATCCGCATATCGGGACCGACAAACTACCAGGCATCATCGAAAATATACGAGAGCAGATAAAATCCTGCGGTGGTGAAGTTCATTTTGAAACCCGGATGGATGCGTTTATCCGTAAGGGTGATGAGGTGATAGGTGTTGAAACAAATACAGGGAAAACTTTTATGGGCCCCGTTATCTTGGCAACCGGACATTCTGCGCGTGATGTGTTTTATTACCTGCAACAGCAAAAGATACCAATCGAAGCTAAAGGAATTGCCGTTGGTGTACGTCTGGAACATCCGCAGGAGCTGATTGATCAGATACAGTATCATCGGCCAGAGGGTAGGGGCGAATACCTGCCTGCCGCCGAATACAGTTTTGTAGGTCAGAGCGCCGGTCGTGGAGTTTATTCGTTTTGTATGTGTCCGGGCGGAGTGGTTGTACCTGCTGCTACCGGACCAAAGCAAGTCGTTGTAAATGGAATGTCTGCTTCGAGAAGAGGTTCCAAGTGGTCTAACTCCGGAATGGTAGTTGAGATACATCCTGAAGATTTCCCTGAATTTTCTGTCCACAAGGAACTTGCTTTGATGAAGTTTCAGGAACAGCTTGAAGAATACTCCTGGCTGAACGGTGGAATGAAACAGACAGCGCCTGCTCAGCGTATGGTTGACTTTGTAAATAAGAAGAATTCTTCTGATACACCATCTACTTCGTATGCACCAGGTCTGCTTGCATCTCCTATGCATTTTTGGATGCCCGAGTTTATAACAGCTCGTTTGCGTGAAGGTTTCCGTCATTTTGGCAAATTATCAAATGGATTCCTTACCAACGAAGCAGTAATGATTGGCGTGGAAAGCCGCACTTCGTCGCCTGTCCGAATCATACGCGACCGCGAAAGTTTCCAACATATCACTATTAAAGGGCTGTTCCCTTGTGGTGAAGGAGCCGGATATGCCGGAGGGATCGTTTCGGCAGCAATTGATGGAGAACGCTGTGCAGAAGGAGTTGCTGCTTGTTTTGGAGGATTAACGTCTGGAAATTAGTAATATTTTCGGTATAAATGATAAATGTTGCCGTCTCCCTTATTGACTAAGGAAGACGGCAACATTCTTTTAAAGTATTGGAAGATTGTTTATTCTTCTAGTTTTTTGGTGATTAAATCGATCAGCTCCACTCGTTCAATAGAAAAGGTGTTGTCCGATTGCTGTATATATAAAAGCATCTCTTTTGCTTTTGAAAGTAGCAGAGTTGATTCGTTTTTATCCTGATAACTCTCCTCTAAAAGAGTCTTTGCCGCCAATTCCATTCTTTGAAGTCCGGCATGATCTCCCTGATCAAGTCGAAGACGTATAGTTTCCATATCAGAAGTTAGCAAAAAGTCTTTGTCAATTTGCAACGATTCGTACAACTTATTGGTCAGACTTTCTGCCTTTCTGCTGTTGTCCGAATGGCGCAGACCAACAAGCTGGGCAAGTACTTTCCCGAGCTCTTCAATCTGCACCATAATAAAATCTCTCTTAAGCATAGGTGCTGTTATTGAATGGTTACTTTTATAATACGGATATCCTTTTTTGGTCTGTCGTATGCATCTTTTGACTGTTTGGCAATTGCGTCAACTACTTCAAAACCTTCGGTTACTTCACCATAGATAGTATAGAATCCATCCAGATGCGGACAGCCCCCTAAGGTTGTATAAACCTTACGTTGTTCTTCTGTAAAAAGGAGATGTCCCGGGGTAGATCTTATTACAGAATCTACTTTAGCATTGATTTCCGCTACGCGCTTATTGTATTCCCTTGGGTTATCTTTCTTTAGTAACTCTATCTGTAATTTAACTGGCTTGTAATAGGTATTCATCGCCTTTCTGCGGATTGCCAAATTCTTTGTCAACTCAAGCGTATCTAACTCGCCGGGTGTGTAAACCTTTCCATGAACGATAAAAAACTGCGACATATCCGACTTCTTTTTGGGATTGATATTATCGTTTTGGCGTGGAGCAGCCAATGCCCCTTTCTTATGAAAATAGTGATCTCGTAGCTCCGGAAGAATTTCGGAATTACGGTCACCAAAGCCGCAACGTGCTCCGGCAGGTGCGTTTTTTGAATCTGGAGAACCGCCTTGAATCATGAATTCCTTAATAACCCGAGTGAATAAAGCTCCGTTATAATCGCCTTTAACGGCTTTGTTTATAAAAGTTTTAGTGTGATTTGGTACATCATTGTAGAGTCTGGCCTTGATTACCCCGGCACTTGTTGTGAAAACCACAGTTTTGTCCTGACCATTTATCTGAGATAATGAAGTTCCTGCTATGATACCCAGGAGTATTATGAATAACTTTCTCATTTCTATAATGTTTTAAAATATTCAATGTAAAATAAAATACGCAATATTATCAATATGTAATTGAAAGATAAATAATTCCGTATTGATATAAGTAATAATATTAATAATGTAAAGATAATAATTTGTGTTGTAAAACACAAATAATATGATTAACTTTGCTCCGGTTTTTAAAGGTAATACAGGTAAAATATTAATTATGAGTTGGTTAAATGATTTGTTGTGGGGCGAAGGAATTGCGCACTCAGTAATGTTATTGGCTTTTGTCATTGCGGCTGGGATTCAGTTAGGTAAGATAAAAGTATTTGGCATTTCTCTGGGGATCACTTTCGTCCTTTTCGTAGGAATCTTACTTGGACAGATTGGATTTAGAATGAATGCAGAGGTTCTTCATTTTATGAAAGAGTTCGGTCTTATTTTATTTGTATATTCTGTTGGTATGCAGGTAGGTCCCGGTTTCTTTTCATCCTTTAAAAAAGGAGGTATAACATTGAACCTGTTAGCCTGTGGTATCGTCTTTTTAGGTGTAACAACAACTATTGTCCTTCATTTTATTACCGGTGTTCCAATGGCCACAATGGTTGGTATTTTGTCTGGAGCAGTAACAAATACTCCAGGGTTGGGTGCTGCACAACAAGCTTATAATGATGTTTTTGGAACTACAGATAATACAATTGCGCTCGGTTATGCCGTCGCTTATCCGCTTGGGGTTGTAGGAATCATTCTTTCGCTTATTGTTATTCGTTATGTGTTCCGTGTTTCTTTTGAAAAAGAAAATGAACAGTTGAATGAAATTGAAGGTAAACACCCTAATGAGGCAAAACCTATTTCTTTGATTGTAAAGAATCCAGCAATATTTAACAAGTCTGTGGGAGAAATTTCCACGCTGATTGACAATCGTGAGTTTGTAATTTCCCGTATTAGTCATGTAAATGATGAGGTTGAAATACCTTCTTCAGCAACTGTATTGCGTGAAAATGATAAAATTTTTGTTATCACGACCGAGCGTGATTCGGAAGCACTCAGAACTTTTATTGGCGAAGAGATTGATATGGATCGGAAAGAATGGATCCGTCGTGAAAGCAAATTTATTAACCGTCGTATATTGATTACCAAGTCAGAAATGAATGGTAAACGTCTGGGTTCGCTAAAGCTTCGCAATTTGTACGGGGTGAATATTACGCGGGTTAACCGTTCGGGAGTCGACTTGGTTGCTAATCCAAACCTTACTTTGCAGGTGGGCGACCGTGTAAATGTGGTTGGTACAGAATCTGCTATTGCTTCTGTGGAAAAGGTTTTGGGTAATTCAATGAAACGATTGAACGAACCAAACTTGTTGTTTATCTTTGTAGGTATCTTTTTCGGAATTTTGTTGGGAAGTATTCCAATTGTATTCCCTGGTATTCCGCAGCCGGTTAAACTAGGTTTGGCTGGAGGTCCGCTTATAGTTTCTATCTTAATTAGCCGTTTTGGATATAAATACAAACTGGTTACATATACGACCATGAGCGCCAACTTAATGCTTCGGGAAATTGGGATAACACTATTCCTTGCTTGTGTTGGAATTGGTGCCGGAGATGGTTTTATCGATACAATCGTTAATAATGGAGGATTATCGTGGATTGGTTACGGCTTTGCTATAACAACCATACCACTGTTAATCATTGGTTTTATAGGTCGCTATTTCTGCAAACTGAATTATTTCACATTAATGGGACTTATTGCTGGTAGTACAACCGACCCACCTGCATTGGCTTATGCGAATATGACAGCTGGTAATGATGCTCCAGCCGTGGGTTATGCGACAGTTTATCCTCTCACCATGTTTCTTCGTGTACTTACAGCTCAGCTGCTGATATTGTTCTTTGTTTAATTCCATATATTGATGATGCGCGGAATATTCCAGAATGGAATATTCCGCGCATTTTTTTGTTCTGAATTTTATCTTTACTTTTGGCACCCTATTAAGAATCTTAAAAATAAATACATATGGGGAAAGTTGGATCGTTTATCGGTGTTGATTTAGGGGGTACAAACATGAGGGCTGCCAAGGTTACCGATGGTGTAATTGTAAAACAGCAAATTATGCCTACTCCCCGGGAGGCAAAGAACTGCGAGGATACGATAGAAGCATTGATTAATGTCATTGCTGAGGTAATGGATGCCGATGTGCTTGCTATTGGGATAGGGGTTCCAAGTGTTGTAGACAGGCGTTTGGGAATTGTTTATAATGTAGCGAATATCCCTTATTGGGAGGAAGTTCATCTTAAAGATATACTTACTAGTCGGTTTTCAGTTCCTGTTTATGTAGATAATGATGCCAATTGTTTTGCATTAGGGGAGCGTTTCTTTGGAGAAGGGCAGACTATCCCTAATTTTGTTGGACTTACCTTAGGTACAGGATTAGGTGGAGGTATAATTCAACAAGGAAAACTCTTGGATGACGCTAACTGCGGGTCCGGAGAATTTGGAGAGATACCTTACAAAGAGCACAATTTGGAATATTATTGCAGCGGCAGCTATTTTATGAATGAATGGCACATCAATGGAAAGGAGATGCATGAGCGTGCCAAGCAAAATGATCCGATTGCTTTGGAGGCATACCGCCAATTGGGTTTACATCTTTCTGTAGCTGTTAAAATTGTTGTGCTTACTTTAGACCCTCAACTTATCGTTTTTGGTGGATCCGTTGCTGAGGCGCATTCTCTTTTTGAAGCAAGTCTTAAGGAAGGATTAAAGGATTTTCCTTATCCAAATTCAATAAATCGTTTACAGATACGTTATTCTAACTTACAAAATGCCGGCATTTTAGGAGCTGCGTCTCTTTGCTATTAAAGGTAATTGTACCGAACTAACTAAAAGCAAACGAGTTCTATAGGACTTACCCTATAGAACTCGTTTGCTTTATTCATAAATTCAAAAGCATCTAATATACCCCAAAGAGTACGAATCGTATAAATTGTCTCTCATCCCATGAGAGTATTTAAACGAAAGAATGTTTTTCTTAAGTTCGTAGCTTAGATTTGTGCGAAGAACTCTGGGCCGGTCTCCGTTGTTTTCGTAACCGGTATATCCCGCATAGTCTGTCTGAATAGACAGGTTTCTATATTTTCCTGTAACTCCGATCCCATAGGTATAAGCATCATCCTGTCTATGAACCATACTGTTTGTCATCCAGCAATAAAAGCCAGCCATTCCATGAAGCCTTAGAGATGCTGTACCAGATTTGTTTTTTGCAATTGTTTTTCCAAAGGTAAGATCAAACCAATACCCGGCGGCGTCGGTAAAGCGTGCTTCAGCCAGACGCTGACCAGTCGCTGTTCGGATGTACATCCTTCCAACAATATCCAGCCATTTCTCGCTGCGGAGTATCTGATAATGAGTGCCGATAGTTACATCACCCAATATTTGGTCAAAATTCTTTAATCCTGCCGCAAACCTTTCATCTCGTGTCTCGGGAGTTAACGTGTACTCTGTTTCGTATGTACAGGTTACTTCTACAGCAACGCGGTTATTTACCAGGGGGATATAGAGCCTTCCATACCAATTTTTGGTTTTGTCGCCGGTATAGTGATGGTATTCGCCACGGAATTCCACTTCCCAACGGTTGCTTACACTTGCAGAGTGTAAAGTAGGAATGGGTAACGCATTTGGTCCGAAGTATCTGGGCGAGTATATCAGATGTGTTGCCCTTTCCCGCCAGTCCTCATCTCCAACGGCTGCATAAGTCCGGGTGAACCCAGAAAGCAATAAGCCTGCAATCAACAAGATATATTTATATGACATCTGTTATAAATTCTTTATTTATTGAGCCAAATATACTATTTTTTCATTTTAATGAGCTAATTTTGTCTGAGTATCTTAATAAATTATAGATGTTATGAAACAAACTATTCTTTGTAAATTAATCATTATATTGGCTTTCGGATTAATTTCCGGTGTTGTTTGGGCTAAAAAGCCAGTTAAAGCTTTGATTATTACCGGACAAAATAACCACAACTGGCAGGTAAGTAATGTTGTGTTGAAACAAATTCTTGAACAATCCGGGCGTTTTGCTGTGGATGTGGCTATAGCACCATCAGCTGGAAAGGATATGAGTACTTTTGTTCCTGATTTTGCTCCCTATCAGCTTGTTGTTTTAGATTATAATGGAGATGCGTGGCCGGAAGAAACAAACCGGCGTTTTCTTTCTTTCGTTCAGAACGGAGGAGGTGTGGTTGTTTATCATGCAGCGGACAATGCCTTTTCTGGTTGGCCGGAATACAATAAGATATGCGCTCTTGGGGGATGGGAAAACCGAAATGAAAAATCGGGCCCCTATGTTTACTGGCAAGATGGAAAGCTGATTAAAGATAGTTCGCCCGGACAGGGAGGATCCCATGGTAAACAGCATGAATATGTGTTGACTGCACGTGATGAGGTGCACCCAATCATGAAAGGATTGCCAAAAAAATGGAGGCATGCTACCGATGAGCTATATGATAGAATGCGTGGACCCGGAAATATTCAGGATATTCTTTTTACTGCATTTTCGGAAAAGTCAACAAATGGTTCAGGAAGAGAAGAACCTCTTATGTTTACTGTTAATTACGGAAATGCGCGTATTTTCCATACGATGCTTGGACATGCGGGAGCTACAGTAAAAGATAGTCCTGCCATGCAGTGTACCGGTTTTCAGATAACGCTTCTTCGTGGAGCCGAATGGGCAGCAACAGGAAAGGTTACAATTAAGGTACCCTTGGATTTTCCCACAGAAACTAAGGTGACTTTTCGTCCTGACTATAAATAAATATTATTTATCTGATTGTTCGACGACTAATATCCAATCATTCCCTCGTAGTGTTTTATTTGGATGCTTTATTTAGAATTAAAGTAGAAGGCATTTTTTGAAGAGCTTCTTCTCTTGACTCCGAAAGAACATTCCATGTTGGATAGCTTATAAGCATAAAATTATATTTGGATAAAATATCGCTTGTAAGTTTTTTATCAGGGAGAAGCGTTGAATGTTTTGTCTCTTCATTAAATTTACGAATAACATCTTCCATTACAAGTTCATCCTGAGCATTCGGTGGATTGCATACAATGCCAATCGATCCATGAGTAGATTTTGCTAGTCTCTGAGCATAACCCAACAAAAACAGATCTTGTGGGGTAGTAATGGTCACAATAATATTGGTAGCCTTTACAAAACCTCTGTTCACAAATACACCAACAGGGCATGAGGTTTGCTCGATAAACATCTTTGTCTTATCCTTAAGTAATCCCCCGGGATAAAACCATGATTCAGGCGCCTTGAATTTTTTGAAATACCGGTTATAGAATGATTTACGATACCTGTTAGCCGCCACATCGTCGGGGGCATCCGACATGGAAATGCCCGCTCCAACCAATAGAAAGTCAAATCCCTCGTCGTTTACGATATCACAAATATCCTGACCCGCATCGTTAGATACTTCATAACGTGTAACCAAAGGAATTTCCAATTTTTTAGCACCATAAAGAATAGGACCAAAACTTACTTCTTCAAAGTTATCAGTGTGAAGTGGATTTACATCCGAGCCGACTGTCAGGTGTAAGGCTGTGATTTCCAATTTGTCTTTCCCTTTCGAAAACATCTGATGTGCTACATCGAGCATAATCTGACCATTACCAGCTCTACCAAATGAAAGTAAAACTTTGAATACCCCCGAAAGAGGTTCAACCAGTTTACTTTTTTTCATCTTTTCGCGAGCATTATAGCAGAAATCAATAAATGAGATAAGCGGTGTAGTCATAAATGTGGTAACGAGTGTCATTATTACCAACATAACGAAAATAGGAGGAGGGAGAATATGCATCTCGTAACCTATAGTTAGTACAATTAACTCCATAAGCCCTCTCGTATTCATTAGTGCACCGATATACAAGCTGCTTTTCCAGCTTTCTCCAACAAATCGAGCAGAGAACAAGGCTCCTCCAAACTTTCCGGCGATTGCCACTAAAATAATAATGGCGCACATGGTCCACAATTCCGGCGTGTTAAGTAATCCGATTTCAGTGCGTAAGCCCGTAGAAACAAAGAAGAGTGGTAGTAGCAATGTTAGCGACACATCTTCCACCTTTTCGGTCATGATCTTTCTGAACTTTATATTTGAAGGCATAACCACACCAGCAATGAAAGCTCCGAAAAGAACATGTAATCCTAAAATTTCCGTCAAAAAAGAGGATAATATCAAGAAAAGAAATATAAACGCAACCATTCCTTTGTTAACCACTTCCTTGTTGTGGTAGATATTTCCAATCATTGAAAGAAACGGCCGGACAGCTAAAAACATGAATAAAATGTAGAGGATGGAAAATAAAATATTAAATGTTGCACTAAGCATTGATCCTGCCTGAGCAACAGCTACTACAACAGCTAATAAACACCAAGCGGTAATATCTCCGTTGGCTGCACTGGCAAGGGTAATTGTTCCCAAATGCGAACGGGTTAATCCCTTTTCTTGGATAATTCTTGCCAAAACAGGGAAAGCCGTAATACTCATCGCAATCCCTATGAAAAGAGCGAAAGAAAGGAATGGAGTACTTTTGTATGAATAAACGTCATACATGAAATAGGCTATAAGCATTCCAAAGAAAAACGGAAGCACAATGCTGGCATGACTAATGAGAAAGGTTTCTCTCATTTTTTTCTTAACCTCAGTCAAATCCAGCTCCATTCCAATTGCATACATAAATAGAATTAATCCAAACTGGCTAAGTATATTTATATTTGCGAGAGATTCTGGACGAAAAAGAAAACTGGTAACTTCTGGTAACAGATTTCCCAGCACAGATGGACCTAGCAATATTCCTGCTACTATTTCACCAATAACTGTAGGTTGTCCAATCTTCTGGAATAGCCATCCTACAGCACGGGCAGTAATAAGAATTGTTATAATTTGAAGGAGTAAAATACCAAGCGGACTCTCTATATGGTGAGAAAGCAATCCTTTAAACATATCAAACCCATCCGAAAGATTTTGGGGAGTATTCTGGACAGATTCTATTGCTCCGTCAATTTGATAAACCTCTCCTTCTTTGGCTACCAGATACATCAGCGAACCGAAGACGAGGATCATCAAAATGTAAAAAGTAATACTTTTTGCTCCTTTACTCATCATCAAACCTGTTTCTTGCAAAAGTAAGAAAAATATGTATAAATACAACCTGTCTGTTTTTTTCTTTTATCTTTGCATAACAACCAACATGGAATCCGACTATGGAATCTCTTAATCTTATTAAAAATGATTCTTGGCTAGCACCTTTCGCAAAGGCTATTACAGGTCGTCATAATTATGTGATTGAAAAGGAAAAAGCATTAACAAATAATGGGTCCCAATCTTTATCATCGTTTGCAACTGGCTATATGTACTTTGGTTTGCATAAAGTTTCGAATGGATGGATATTCAGAGAATGGGCTCCAAATGCAACGAATATTTATCTGACAGGCACGTTTAATGATTGGCGTAAGGATGAAAATTATAAACTAAAACGGCTGGATAATGGAGTCTGGGAGATTTTTTTACCAGAAAACCAGCTTCACCATGAGGATTTATATAAATTATTAATTGAATGGCAAGGTGGATCCGGCGAACGGATTCCCGCGTGGTGCAGAAGGGTCGTTCAAGATATTCATTCGAAAATCTTTTGCGCGCAGGTTTGGAACCCATCACTTCTCTATACGTTTAAGAAAAAAGATTTTAAACCCAGTACCTCCCCTTTATTGATTTACGAATGCCATATAGGTATGAGTACCAACGAAGAAAAGGTAGGCACTTATTCGGAGTTCCGTCAGAATGTATTACCACGTGTAGCAAAAGCGGGATATAACTGCATTCAGATTATGGCTATTCAGGAGCATCCTTATTACGGATCATTTGGGTATCATGTTTCAAGCTTTTTTGCAGCTTCTTCTCGTTTTGGAACGCCCGAAGAATTAAAGGAGCTTATTGATACTGCTCATGATTTAGGTATAGCCGTAATTATGGATATAGTTCATTCACATGCGGTAAAAAACGAAACAGAAGGTTTGGGTCGCTTTGACGGATCCTATAACCAATATTTTCACGCAGATCATCGCCGCGAGCATCCGGCATGGGATTCATTGTGTTTCGACTATAGTAAAGATGAAGTACTTCATTTTTTACTTTCAAACTGTAAATTCTGGCTGGACGAATATAAATTCGACGGATTCAGGTTCGACGGAGTAACATCCATGCTTTATTACAGTCATGGATTGGGAGAGGCCTTTACTACTTACCAGGATTATTATAACGGTAGTCAGGATGGTGATGCCATTGCTTACCTTACCTTGGCAAATAAACTGATTCATGAAGTAAATCCGAATGCAATATCGATAGCAGAAGAAGTCAGCGGTATGCCGGGTCTTGCTTCTTCTTACGAGCATGGCGGGTATGGTTTTGATTACCGGATGGCAATGAATATTCCGGATTTTTGGATTAAAATCATCAAGGAAAAGAAAGACGAAGACTGGCACCCTTCGGCTATCTGGTGGGAAACTACGAATCGCCGCCCGGATGAAAAGACAATTAGCTATGCCGAAAGTCATGATCAGGCGCTGGTTGGCGACAAAACTATTATCTTCCGTTTGATTGATTCAGATATGTACTGGCACATGCAGTCGGACGACCATAACATGAATGTAGAGCGGGGAATCGCGTTGCATAAAATGATTCGTCTTGTTACAGTATCTACCATTAACGGAGGTTACCTTAATTTTATGGGAAATGAATTCGGTCATCCCGAGTGGATTGATTTTCCACGGGAAGGAAATGGCTGGTCACACAAATATGCCCGCCGCCAGTGGGATTTGGTAGATAATGAGAATTTGAAGTATCATTACCTGGGAGAATTCGATAGAGAAATGATTTCCGTAATCAAGAATGTAAAGGACTTTGAAAAAACTTCCATTCAAAAATTGTGGGATAGCGACAGTGACCAGACTCTCGCTTATATGCGCAACGATCTGGTATTTGTATTCAATTTCAGTCCGTCCAGATCCTATGCCGGTTACGGAGTATTGGTTCCAATGGGGGAATATGAAGTGGTTCTAAATACCGATACAAGAAGATTTGGAGGATTTGGTTTGACTGATGATTCAATAAAGCATCAGACTAATTTTGATCCTTTATACAAGAAAGATAAAAAAGAGTGGTTAAAACTATATATTCCGGCTCGTACGGCAGTCGTACTGAGAAAAATTAATCCGGTTAAAAAGTAAAGTTAATAAATTTATGTTGTATCCAGTTACATTTAAGCCAATTCTCAAAAGTGTTATTTGGGGAGGAGCTGATATTTGTCCCTTTAAAGGGATCGAACCTTTGCAGAAAGGCATAGGCGAAAGTTGGGAACTGTCTCATGTGGACGGAAATGTTTCGGTTGTTGCCGAAGGTCCATTAGCAGGTAAAACCCTGGAAGAATTGATAAACACCTATGGCAGTCAGTTGTTGGGAAAGAAAGTTATGGACCAGTTCGGAACAACTTTCCCTTTGCTTATTAAGTTCATTGATGCCCGCGATCATCTGTCTATTCAGGTTCATCCCGATGATGAACTGGCGCGCAAGCGTCACAATTCATTCGGAAAAACAGAAATGTGGTATGTTGTGAAAGCATCCGACGATGCTATTCTTTATTCCGGATTCTCTCAGCAAATTGATGCTGATGAATATGTGAAAAGAGTGAACGATAATACCATCATGGACGTACTTAAAAAGTACGACGTAAAGGAAGGCGATGTTTTCTTCTTGCCTGCCGGTCGAGTACATGCTATTGGTGCCGGATGTTTTATTGCAGAAATTCAGCAGACATCAAATATTACTTACCGGATCTATGATTTCGATCGCAGGGATGCTGAGGGTAAAGGACGCGAACTTCACACAGAACTTGCAAAAGATGCAATTGATTATACGTTGTATTCCGATTACCGTACATCGTATCAGCCAGAGCAAAATGCAGCGGTATCTTTAGCAAGCTGCAAATATTTTACGACAAATCTGTTTGATCTGGATAAAGAGATAAGCCGGGATTTCAGTTCGCTGGATTCGTTCGTAGTATATATTTGTATGGAAGGGGCTTGTGTTCTTACCGATAATAAAGGCAACAGCCTGACTTTAAAACAAGGGCAGACAGCATTGATTCCGGCAGATACAACTCAGGTAAAACTTACTCCCTCAACTGGTGCTAAGCTTTTAGAAACATTTATTGGATAATAAATCGTGATATAGATTATTATTGAGGAGCTGAAGATTCGTCTTTCAGCTCCTCTTTTTACAATAAGGAGCATAAAAAGTATAGTGAAATTTATTTTATTCTTTACTTTTGTCAAAAATTAGACCAAAATGAGAAGTTTTGCCAGCGATAACAATTCCGGAGTTCATCCTTTAGTAATGGATGCAGTAATTAAAGCAAATGAAAATCATGCTGTTGGTTATGGAGACGATCCATGGACGGCAGCTGCGGTAACCAAAATAAAAGAAATATTTGGAGAGAAAGCTTCTCCATTCTTTGTATTTAACGGAACGGGAGCGAACTCTGTTGCTCTGCAGGCGGTAACGCGTTCCTTTAATTCGATTCTTTGTGCGGAGACAGCCCATATCAATGTGGACGAATGCGGAGCACCGGGAAGAATGACGGGATGTGCAATTGTTACAATACCCACACCAGATGGTAAATTAACACCAGAACTTATAAAACCTCACCTGCATAATTTTGGTGTATGTCATCATTCTCAACCCAAAGTGGTTTACATATCTCAGGTTACAGAACTGGGAACTGTTTATACAATTGAAGAGGTTAAGGCGATAGCCGATCTGCTTCATGCCCATAATATGTATCTGCACATGGATGGCGCCCGTCTTGCCAATGCCTGCGCATTCCTGAATTGCAGTATGAAACAGGTAACGGTTGATGCAGGAGTGGACGTCCTTAGTTTTGGTGGAACAAAGAATGGAATGATGATGGGCGAAGCGGTGGTTGCATTTTCACCCGATATTGCCGAAAATCTGATGTATTTCAGAAAACAATCTGCGCAGCTGGCATCCAAGCTTCGTTATCTTTCAGCACAGTTTATACCTTATCTGGAGAATAATCTTTGGTTAGAAAATGCGATGAAAGCAAATCTTGCCGCAACTAAACTGGCCGATATTATGAAACAGTATCCGCAAATATGTTTTACCCAGAAGATTGAGTCTAACGCTTTATTCTTTACCATTCCAACTGAAGCTCTCCGGAAATTACAGGAAGAGTATTTCTTCTATATGTGGAATGAAGAGCAGAATGAGGCCCGTTTGGTTACTTCGTGGGATACAACCGGCGAAGATATAGCTGGCTTTGAAGAATCTCTTAAAATTATATTCTCTAAATAAGACCTAAATTATGAAAAGCACAAAATCGTTAGCCTTACTTATCCCTGTAATGTTTACTTTTTTCACTATGGGGTTTGTAGATTTGGTTGGAATTGCTACCAACTATGTAAAAGAAGATTTTCAATTGTCGGATACTATGGCAAATTTGTTGCCTTCCATGGTTTTCCTGTGGTTTCTTGTTTGTTCGGTACCTACGGGTATGTTAATGAACCGGATTGGGCGAAGAAAAACGGTTATCATCAGTGTTGTTGTAACCTTTTTGTCTTTATTGGTTCCGCTTATCGAATACAATTATTCCATGATGTTAATCTCTTTTGCCTTGCTGGGTATTGGTAATGCCATGATGCAGGTATCATTGAATCCGTTGTTGTCCAATGTAGTAAGTGGCCATTTGTTGGCAAGCAGTCTTACCCTTGGCCAGTTCTTTAAGGCTATTGCTTCGTTCTTGGCTCCCATCATTGCAGCCTGGGCGGTTGTTGAATTCGGAAACTGGCGTATGTTATACCCAATTTTTGCTTCCATTTCTGTAATAGCTGTAATCTGGTTATTATTTACTACTGTAGAAGAACAAAAGACGGAAGGAAAAACTTCTTCTTTCGTTGAATGCTTCGGGCTGCTGGGAAACGGAACAATTCTGATGCTTTTTATTGGTATTATGTGCCATGTGGGAGTTGATGTTGGTATTAATACAACGGCGCCAAAGATATTAATAGAACGCGCTGGTATGACACTTGCCGATGCCGGATATGCGACTAGCCTTTATTTTCTTTGCCGTACAATTGGATGTTTCGGCGGAGCTTTTATTATGGCCAAGTTCTCGCCAAAGAAATTCTTTATTTTAAGTTCTATCTGTATTGCCCTGGCCATCGGAGGATTATTGTTTGTTTCTGACTTGACTCTTATTTACATATGTATCGGTCTGGTTGGTTTTGGTAATTCAAACATATTTTCTGTATTGTTTTCGCAGGCATTCCAACGTATGCCCGAACGTAGTAATGAAATATCAGGTCTGATGATGATGGGTATTTTCGGTGGAGCAGTAATGCCCTTGCTTATGGGGATAGCCTCGGATACAATTGGTTCGCAGCTTGGAGCCGTTATAGTGTTAGCAGTGTGTACAGTATACCTGTTTATCTTGTATCCTAAGTTAAAATAAAATTGTTATAATTATTTAAAATTTAATATTCGCGTTAGTGGTATCTGTTAATTAATACGTTCCTTCTAGTGAATAGCCTGAAATAATAGCATATCACATAAATTTAGTTCATATATAATGAGAATTAGTAAAGCGACTGCATGCAGCTTCCTTCTTGCTGTATTATCTCTTCCTGTATCATCTCAGACAGCTCCGGCTGATTATGTTAACCCAATTATCGGAACCAATGGAATGGGGCATACCTTTCCAGGAGCCTGTGTTCCCCATGGGATAGTTCAACTTAGTCCAGATACGGATACCATTCCCCACAATGTGAATGGTACATATCAACCTCGTGCCTACGAATACTGTGCCGGCTATCAGTATAAAGACAGTACGATAGTAGGTTTCAGTCATACACACCTAAGTGGTACGGGACATTCAGACCTTGGAGACATCCTTATTATGCCTTTCACAGGTCTGTTGCAAACGAATCCCGGAACGGAAAGTAATCCGGACAGTGGATATCGCTCCCGATACAGTCACACGACTGAGGTCGCTCGTCCAGGTTATTATGAGGTAATGCTTGCCGATACTAAAATCAAAGCGCAGTTAACAACTACAGAGAGGGTTGGGGTTCATAAATACACCTATCCAAAAGGTGAAAAAGAAAGAATTATCCTGGACCTGAATCATGGTATATATAACTATGACGGAAAGGTTTTATGGGCAAACCTGCGGGTGGAAAATGACACGTTACTTACCGGCTACCGTATTACAAATGGATGGAGTCGTGTAAACTATACCTACTTTGCCATATCTTTTTCTAAACCTATTGTACATTATGGATACGAAGACAAGCAAAAACCTGCTTATAATGGCTTTTGGCGACGGTTCAAGGTTAACGAGAACTTTCCTGAAATAGGAGGGAGGAAGATTATTTCTTATTTTGATTTCGATCAATCAGACGATTCAACTTTGGAGATAAAGGTTGCAATTTCGGGAGTAAGTACTTCGGGTGCGCTTAAAAACTTAGCTGCCGAAGCATCCGGTAAATCATTCGACGAATTAGCCTATCAGGCACGGGAAAAGTGGAATAAAGAACTTTCGGTTATCGATGCAAAAGGCGATAAAGATAAACTTTCCATGCTTTACACTTCCCTTTATCACACGTTGATTAATCCTTCGGTTTATGCGGACGTAGATGGTCAATACAGGGGTGTGGATCAGAACATTCATCCGGCCGGCGACTTTGTTAATTATACGGTTTTCTCCGTTTGGGATACGTACCGTGCTCTGCATCCGTTGTTTAATATTATTAACCGCCAACGGAATTCGGATATGGTAAAATCGATGATTGCACACAGTCAGCAAAGCGTTCATAAGGCACTTCCTGTATGGAGCCACATGGGAAACGAAAACTGGTGTATGATAGGCTATCACTCTGTGGCCGTTTTGGCTGATGCCCTTGCCAAGGGATTGCCAATAAATAAAGAGGAAGCACTCAAGGCCATGGTAAGCAGTTCAACAATCCCATATTATGATCATACCGACGAATACATGAAGCTTGGCTACGTGCCTTTTGATAAAAGCGGCGGTGCTGCATCTATTACGCTTGAATATGCCTACGACGATTGGACTATCTATCAAACAGCTTTAGCCATGGGAGAAGATAAAATTGCCGGGCAGTATAAAAAGCGGGCATTAAGTTACCGCAATACGTTTGATAAAACGATCGGTTTTGCCCGTCCGCGTTATTCCGATGGAACATGGAAGCCCAATTTTAGTCTGCTTAATACACATGACGAAGGGTTTATTGAAGGAAATTCCTGGAATTATTCCTTTTACGTGCCTCAGGATGTGAATGGGATGATTGATTTGATGGGAGGAGATAAGAGTTTTGTAAATAAACTTGACTCCCTTTTCACCATGCATTTGCCGGATGAGTTTTTTGCCCAGACCGAAGATGTTACCAGAGAAGGTCTGTTGGGTACGTATGTTCACGGGAATGAACCAAGTCACCATATCCCTTATTTGTATATGTGGAGTAACCAACCCTGGAAGACTCAGTATTGGGTTCGCGAGATTATGAATCGCATGTACCGGAATAATATCGACGGACTTTGCGGAAATGACGATTGTGGACAGATGTCTGCCTGGTATGTTTTGTCGTCCATGGGATTTTATCCTGTTTGTCCGGGTACCAATCAATATGTATTGGGAGCTCCTTATCTACCTTTTATGAAGGTAATCCTTGAGGGCGGAAAATCGTTGGTTATTAAAGCCGACAAGGTAAGCGACAAAAATCGTTACGTGAAATCTGTGAAGCTAAACGGGAAACCCTACAACAAAGCTTATATCACCCAAGAGGATATAATGAATGGAGGAGAGCTGATTTTTGAAATGTCTGCAAAACCAAATAAACAGAGGTTGTTTACAGCCACAAATAAGCCCTATTCATTATCGGAATAAAGCGCATAAAATAGAGAAAATGAATTTTAGCTGATTATAGTATGGTGAAAATTTGTTATCTTTCGGCTGAATTTGCGTAAGATGACATCAAATGAACCGATTGTATAACGAAAAATATAAGAGTTTTGACCAGTATGTGTCCGATCATGAAATTGGATTTACACGATGGAATTTATCAGCCGGAGAGAGCCTTAATAGAGAAATTATTGATCACAATCATATTTTCTTTATTCTCGGAGGTTCTGTAAAGGTATCGTGCAATGAGTTTCATGACCGGACATTTAAGGCTGGAGAAATGGTGTTTATTCCTAAATCATCTTCATTTCAGGGAGTAACCCTGGAAAGCAGCCTTATTATTAACCATTCATTCGACACCCCGCTGAATCTATGTGATAAAGCTATGTTGGAGTCTCTGACTCCTTTATGCGAAACTATAGATTATAAATTTCAGCCTCTGGAAATTCGTCCGCCCATGGATCATTTTCTGGAGTTGTTTGATAGTTATCTTGAAGACGGAATTAGGTGTAGTCACCTTTTTCAGGCGAAACAATCCGAAATATTAGTCTTGTTTAGGTTATATTACACAAGGATAGAGAATGCCACATTCTTTTATCCGCTGGTTGGTAAAAGTGTAGACTTTAAAGGATTTGTGATGGCCAACTACCTGAAGGTGGATAGCATCGAAGAATTTGCCCGTCTGGGAGGATTTAATATCTCTACTTTCCGAAAAAAATTCAAAGCACATTTCAAAGAATCCGCCTATCAGTGGATTTTGAAACAAAAATCGAAGCATATAAAGTATAAGTTATCGCTTGATAATGTGAGCTTTAAAGATATTATGGACGAATACGGATTTGCTACCCCTGCCCACTTTAACGAATACTGCAAAACCCATTTTGGAATGACTCCCTCACAGCTTAGAGAGAGTCTAAGATAGCTTTTTTAACAAGATTACTCCTTTCCTCTATTTCATAATTTATGCTAAAAAACATCTTTTTGGCATGATGTGTCAGTTTATATAACAACAATGATATTTTGCGTAACAATAGACGCAGAATCATGTTATATATTTGTAACCGTAAGTATTACGAGTCGAAAGCGAGTTAAAAAGTTATATAATTTAATTAATTAATCACTGTAAATGGAAAATTTAGATTTAAGTAAGTATGGCATCGTATCGGATGCTGTAATTGTTCGGAATCCTTCTTACGAACAGTTATTTCAGGCTGAAATGGATCCTAGTAACCAAGGTTACGAAGTTGGTATATTAACCAATACTGGTGCGGTAGCAGTAGACACAGGTGTTTTTACCGGTCGCTCTCCTAAAGACAGATATATTGTTAAGGATGCAACTACAGAAGATACTATTTGGTGGGATGGCACAATCAACAAGCCAGTTTCTACCGAAGTTTGGAACGATTTGAAGGCATTGTCACTCAAACAGCTCTCTTCATCAGAAAAATTATACGTTGTAGATACATATTGCGGAACAAACGAAGATACACGTATGAAAGTACGTTTCGTTATGGAAGTAGCATGGCAGGCACACTTTGTGACCAACATGTTTATCCGTCCTTCACAATATGAACTTGAGCACTATGGCGAACCCGATTTCGTAGTATTGAACTCTTCAAAAACTACAAACCCTAACTGGAAAGAACAAGGTTTGAACTCTGAAGTGTTTGTTTGCTTCAACCTTACTGAAAAACTTCAGGTTATCGGTGGTACATGGTACGGCGGTGAAATGAAGAAAGGTATGTTCGCTATGATGAACTACTACTTGCCTTTGAGAGGTATGGCTTCTATGCACTGTTCTGCCAATGTTGGAAAAGACGGTGATGTAGCTGTATTCTTTGGCCTTTCAGGTACAGGAAAAACAACTCTTTCGGCAGATCCAAAACGTTACCTTATCGGTGATGATGAGCACGGTTGGGACGATAACGGTGTATTCAACTACGAAGGTGGTTGCTACGCTAAGGTTATCAGCCTGAGTCAGGAAAACGAACCAGATATCTGGCAAGCTATCAAACGTGACGCATTACTTGAAAACGTAACTGTTCGCGAAGATGGTTCTGTTGACTATGCTGATGGTTCAAAGACAGAAAACACACGTGTTTCTTATCCTATCTATCACATCAACAAGATCGTTCTTCCTTCAAGAGCAGGACACGCTAGCAAGATCATTTACTTGTCGGCTGATGCATTTGGAGTATTGCCTCCGGTTTCTATCCTTGATGGAAACCAGGCTCAGTATCACTTCCTGTGTGGTTACACTTCTAAGTTAGCAGGTACAGAACGCGGTATCACAGAACCAGTTCCTTCTTTCTCTCCTGCATTCGGCGAAGCATTCCTTACCCTGCACCCTACTATGTACGCTAAGACCCTTGTTTCAAAGATGAAGGAACACGGAGCAAAGGCTTATTTGGTAAACACAGGCTGGAACGGAACAGGCAAGCGTATTTCTATTAAGAACACACGTGCGATCATCGACGCGATCATTGATGGTACAATCGAAAGTGCAGAAAAAGTTACAGTACCTGTATTGAACTTAACTGTTCCTAAGGCATTGAACAACGTATCTGAAGGTATCCTCGATCCTCGTGATACTTATGCAGATGTTAATGAATGGACTGCTAAGGCTAAGAGCCTTGGTGCAAAATATATTAAGAATTTTGAGCAATACTGCGATAACGATGATGCTAAAGCATTAATTGCATCAGGTCCGCAGTTGTAATTAGTTAAATTGATGACGATTGGATATGGGCTGCCTGTTGATAGGTAGCCCTATCTTTTTTAGATCATTTCCCCGAAAAAGAATCATTTTCTCTGTTTTTAGTCTTCTATTTATTAATATAAAGGCTATAATTTACTTCCTTTTTTGTATTTTTGCCCCCTATTTTATCAATTCAATGTAATAATTAGAAAGATAACTCCTACGGACTTCTCTTTCAGCTCAGGCAAGGAAACCTAATAACAATCGTAAATATGGATACTCAGACAGAAACAGCTAAAGAGAAAGTCAATCCGGTTAAACCATCAGATTTAATTTATGGTGTAGAGGATCGGCCTCCCTTTAAAGATGCCTTTTTTGCCGCACTTCAACATTTATTAGCCATCTTCGTGGCTATTATAACACCTCCGCTTATCATTTGCGGTGCATTAAAGACAGATCTCGAAACAACCGGTTTTATGGTTTCGATGGCTCTTTTTGCCTCAGGTATTTCAACTTTTATTCAATGTAGGAAAATAGGCCCGGTAGGAGCAGGTTTGCTTTGTATACAGGGTACCAGCTTTTCTTTTATAGGCCCTATTATTTCTATGGGTTTGTCGGGTGGACTTCCACTTATTTTCGGAGTTTGTATTGCAGCTTCGCCCATCGAGATGATTATAAGTCGTACTTTCCGATATATGCGCTCCATCATCACTCCGCTTGTTTCCGGGATAGTTGTATTGCTTATCGGACTTAGTCTTGTTAAAGTAGGCGTTGTATCTTGCGGAGGAGGTTACGGAGCCATGGATAACGGAACCTTTGGAAGTATCGAACACGTTGGTATTGCTGCCGTTGTAATGGGTAGTGTATTGTTTTTTAACCGCTGCAAAAATAAATACCTTCGCATGAGCTCCATCGTTTTGGGTTTATGTATTGGATACGGAATAGCATTGGCCATGGGAAAAGTAGACTTCAGTCAGGCTGCTTCCCAGAATATCTGGTCATTCAATGTCCCAATGCCTTTTAAATACGGACTTGATTTTAATATCTCTTCATTCATTGCCATTGGTTTGATCTATTTGATTACTGCAATCGAAGCTACAGGTGATGTTACTGCAAACTCAATGATTTCAGGCAAACCAATCGAAGGCGAACCTTACTTGAAACGTGTTTCAGGAGGTGTACTTGCCGATGGATTTAACTCAATGCTCGCAGGGATATTCAACTCGTTTCCCAATTCAATTTTTGCTCAAAACAATGGTATTATACAATTGACAGGTGTTGCCAGCCGCTATGTTGGTTATTATATAGCAGCCATGCTTGTATTGTTAGGTTTGTTCCCTATCGTAGGGATTGTCTTTTCTCTTATGCCTGATCCTGTTTTAGGCGGTGCTACTCTGCTAATGTTTGGAACAGTAGCTGCTGCAGGTATTCGTATTATTGCTTCGCAAGAGATAAACAGAAAAGCTACTTTGGTACTTGCCGTGAGTCTTTCACTGGGATTGGGCGTTGAATTAATGCCGGATATTTTGAAACTGGCTCCGGAGTCTATCAAAGGGATTTTCACTTCAGGGATTACAACGGGCGGTCTTACTGCTATTCTTGCAAATGCATTGATTCACGTAAAAGAAGAAAAAGAAGTAGTAGAATAATAATATGGATATATTAAAGAATCGTATTCTGCAGGACGGCAAATGTTATGCAGGTGGGATATTAAAAGTAGATAGTTTTATTAATCATCAGATGGATCCCATGCTGATGTATAAAATTGCTCAGGAATTTGTTACCCGATTTGAGGGAACAAAAATAAATAAAATTGTAACTATCGAGGCAAGTGGCATTGCTCCTGCTATTATGGTGGGTTACATTATGCAGCTTCCGGTTGTCTTTGTTAAGAAAAAACAGCCAAAGACCATGGAGAATATGCTTACAACAACGGTACATTCTTTTACGAAGGACCGCGATTACACAGTTTGTATCAGTAACAATTTTCTTACGCCGGACGATCATGTATTGTTTGTTGACGATTTTCTTGCCAACGGTAATGCATCGCTGGGTATGATCGACTTGATTGTTCAGGCAGGTGCTACGTTAAGTGGTATGGGCTTTATTATAGAAAAAGCATTTCAGGATGGTGGTAAGATTCTACGGGAACAGGGTATCCATGTCGAGTCTTTGGCTATTATTGAAGATTTGTCAAACTGCGAAATTAAGGTCCGGTAACTAAGGCTGGTTGCGGACAGTATATTTCCCTCCGGGTGTTTGCCCGGAGGGATTTTCTTTTGTATCTAATTGCTGGTTTGTTTCTCACCAATCCGCGTTTATCTTTTCAGCAGTCCCGGAATCATGGATGGTTCGGGTGCAACATGAATACCAACAGCTTCGAGAGCCTCTATTTTTTCTTTGGCACTTCCTGAACCACTCGAAATAATGGCTCCTGCATGTCCCATCTGCTTATCTGCCGGAGCAGTCTGCCCGGCAATGAAGGCTACAACGGGTTTGCTTACATGATGCTCTATGAATGAGGCAGCCTTTTCTTCGGCATTGCCACCGATTTCGCCAATCAAGACTATCGAGTCAGTCTCATCGTCATCCTCGAACATGGCAAGCAGTTCCAGGTAATGAAGACCCACTACCGGATCTCCGCCTATTCCAATCGCGGTAGATTGTCCTAATCCTGCCGCCGTAAGATGATAGACCACCTCGTACGTTAACGTCCCACTGCGGCTTATAATGCCAACTCCTCCCTTTTTAAACACCGTGGCAGGCATAATTCCCACCAAACTCTTTTCGGGCGAAATAAGGCCCGGACAATTTGGACCGATAAGCGAAGCTCCTTTTTGCTTAACATAACTGTAAGCTTTAACGATATCGAGGGTTGGGATACCTTCCGTAATGCAAATGATTAACTTTATCCCTGCATCGGCAGCTTCAAGTATGGCATCAAAAGCGAAAGCTGCAGGAACAAATATAATCGATGTATTTGCACGAAGAAGCTTTACTGTCTCGTGTACGGTATTAAATACTGGTATTCCGTTTACAAACATTCCTCCTTTGCCGGGTGAGGTGCCGGCTACAATCTGCGTTCCGTAATCTTTCATTTTCAGGGCGTGAAAGCCCCCGTCTCTTCCTGTTATTCCTTGTACAACTACGCGTGTATTTTGATCTATAAGGATACTCATCTTGAATTTCGTTTAATAGGTTTTTAAAGAAATATTCACGGCCAAACGTGTTGCTTCGCTCATGGTATTGGCCACATACAGTTTTGAATCACGGAGAAGTGCCCTTCCGGCTTCTTCATTTGTCCCGGTTAACCGCACCACAACCGGAATATCTGTCTCTATTTGTTCGAAAGCCTGCAGTATACCATTAGCAACGTCGTCGCAACGGGTAATTCCTCCGAATATATTGATGAGTACCACCTTCACATCATCGTCTTTTAGCAATAGCTTAAGAGCTTGTACAACCTTTTCACTATTTGAACTTCCTCCTATATCCAGAAAGTTTGCCGGATTACCTCTATATCTTTTTATTAAATCCATGGTAGCCATAGCGAGTCCGGCTCCGTTTACCATACACCCTATTTCTCCTCCCAGATGCACATAACTGAATCCTTTCGATTTGGCATCGCGTTCCTTTTTCTCTTCTTCGGTTGGCTCAAATAGTTCGGCAATTTTTGGCTGACGGAAGAGTGCATTGTCATCAAATGTCATTTTTGCGTCAACCGCTATCAACTTATCATCGTCTGTCAGCACAAGCGGATTTATCTCTGCCAGCGAGGCATCGGTTTCGATAAAGAGCATGTAAAGAGATTTAATAATGTGGCTAAGCTGATTGACAAGTTTTATATCAGAAAATAAAGTAAAGGCAACTTTCCGGGTAAAGAAATCGGGAGTTCCCAACATAGGATCAATCTGAAATTTGTGAATACGTTCGGGGGTTGAATGAGCCACCTCTTCGATATCTATACCCCCGTCACTACTTAACATCAGCAAAGCAGATTTAGTGTTGCGGTCTACAACTATACTTAAGTAGTATTCCTTTTTAATATCTACAGCTTCAGTTACAATGATCCGATCTACCGGGATATCCTTTATTTTTAAGTTTAGTATAGCCTCGGAGCGGGTTTGAACTTCCTGCGGATTATCGGCAAGTTTAATTCCTCCGGCCTTTCCCCTTCCACCTGTGAGGACCTGGGCTTTTAAGACAACTTTGTTAACATTTAATTGAGAGTATGCAGAAACAACTTCGTCCGGAGTACGACATAAAATGTAACTTTTTACTGGAATTCCATACGCGGCAAACAGATCTTTTGCCTGGTATTCATGTATCTTCATCCGTGTTAGGTATTAATAAGGTAAAACAATAGGTATATTTTGGGCATCGAATATAGAAATACCTGTTTGCAGGTTAAATCTATAGTAATCAAACAGTAGAAAAGTTAGGATTGTTTTGTTTTCGTCGAAATAAGTGGAGGAGGAGAGGGAAATAAAAAAAAGGACCGACAATTTGTCGATCCTTTTGAAGTTGCGGAGGCAAGACTCGAACTTACGACCTTTGGGTTATGAGCCCAACGAGCTACCACTGCTCCACTCCGCGATATGTTTGTTATTTGATAACGAGTGCAAAGGTACAGCTTTTTTGTTATAAACCAAATTTATTTCCATTTAGTTTCTGAATGAATCTCCTATCCATGGCGTGAGTCCCTAACTAACAGCATTTTGTCACATGATTTATTTTTGAATTAAATTTAAAGTTTGGGTTTTATCATGCTGCAATATTGTTTTTGCTTCTTTTATCTCGAGGAATGCAAATTTTTCCCGGGACTTTCAGTGCAGAAAGTATATACTTTAAACAAGCAATCATATATTTTTGAAACACCAGCTATATAATTATGAAAGTACAAAGATATAAGAAAATGTTTTTCTTAAAATGATCTTTCATCCTTCACTTTATGGTTTAATATGCTTATGCAAAATAGAATAAGGAGTGAAGGATGCTCCTTTTTATCTTTCACTTTGCCATAATAATCTTTCACTTTTTATAAAAAAACGAAAAAACATCCATTTTTTCTCCTGTAAAATTTCAAATTAAAGCATCTAAATAGTTAATACCTGATAATTAAGAGTTATCTTTAACCTTTTTGCCGACAAAAAAGGCGCTATCAATTTTCGAAGTACAATGGGCATGATCACCTTCGGTCGCCTGCTGCAAAAGAACAAAATCCCCGAAAACACACATCAAGAGGGAATGTGTATCGGATGGTGGAGAAATAGCGACCCATTAAACCTGTATTTATAAGCTTATTAGCTTATAAATGCACTTTATAAGCTCATTGACTTATAAATGCACTTTATAAGCTATATAACTTATAAAAATAAGTTGGATTATTGAAAAATATAGATATATTTGCAACAAAACAGAGAATTATGAATGCAGCTATCTCAGCGGATATTATTGCGTCTACTTCACTTACGGCAGAAGATAAACGCTCTCTGCACCATGCGATCGAAAGTTATTTTGATGACATGGAGTCTTTGCTTTCTGGTAAGTGTGATGTGTACTGCCGTATTGTGAAAGGAGATTATATAGAGTGCTATTTATCAGACCCCAGGTATGTGTTAAGGGCGGCTCTGATGCTTAAAACAAAAGTAAAAGGCTTAACAATTCAAGCCGCCAATTCAGATAAAAGGATAAAACTCTTTCGTACATATGGTGCACGTATAGCCATGGGAGTAGGTGATATGAAACTGGTTGATAAAGAGCAGGGAATTTTGGATGGCGATGCAATCTATCTGTCCGGCAGAAAAATGGACGAACAAAAAACATCCAATAAAGACAAGATTATTGTGAAAAACACACTTTTTTTCTGCTCAAAGGATCTGGAACTTGCCCAAAGGTGTTCTGTAATAGCGGAATTGCTGGATTTTATTTTAAATGCAGCAACACCCAAAAGATGCGAAATTATGTATTACAGATTATTAGGTAAAAACGAAACTGAGGTAGCCGAATGGTTAGGTGTTACTCAATCAAATGTAAATCAACATTCCACTTCGACTGGATGGAATGCCATTGATCAGGCGGTAAGATATTTTGAACAAATCACATTTTAATATTAATCATGAACAACTCGTTTATAGCTTTGTTAATCGCCCATCTTGTGGCGGATTTTTTTCTACAAACCGATAAATTATGCAGGGATAAGTCGAAAAAGGGTTTTGTTTCCGCAGCACTGTATCTGCATGTTGGGATTGTTTTTGCAACGGTTTTTGTGGCCTTGCTTTTGTGTAAACACTCTGTAACCGATGTCTGGCCGATATTGGTTATCGTAACGTTGTCTCATGGTGTACTTGATGGAACAAAATCACATTTGAATAAAAAATATCCGGATAAAGAAAGTCTCTTTTTTTTTACTGACCAGCTCATACATATCGGAATAATCGCATATCTAACCTGGAACTTCACGGATCCGGTAAACCGTGGTGTGCTTTATCTGATGGGATATCTGATTTGTTTTAAACCAGCTAATATTCTGATAAAAAACATCATTCGAAATTATATTAAGATTGAGGGAGATAATAAGGAAGACTTGCCCAATGCCGGAAAACTTATTGGTCTGGCTGAGCGTACTATCACGTTGACTCTTGTTTTACTGGGACAATTTGAAGCGATTGGTTTCCTCATTGCTGCTAAATCTATTTTAAGATACGGCGAGAAAACGCAACAAACGGAATATGTGCTAATCGGCACCCTTTTGAGCTTTGGCATAGCCATTGTGGTTGGGTGTATGGTGCAACTATAGCTTAATAACCAGGAAAAATAACTCAAGAGGTTGTGTGTATTTGGAGAAAGACTTCTCTCCTGGTACTGGGTTAATTCCGAAGTTACTGAATCTGGAGTTTGTGAAATACAATCAAGCTCTTAGATTCTTAAAAAACTATATCTTTGATTGGGAGAAGAAAGAATATTTCTAAACAATTAGCTTGAAAGAATGAATAGTAAACTAATAATCTTCATTTGTACATTGTGGTATATTTTGTTTATGGGATCATGTACTAAGTCAGAACAAATTACTGAATTACTGGTTCAGGCTGATTCCATAGTATACTCTTACCCGGACAGTGTAGAAAATATATTAAATAGTATATCTGGTATAAATCTATCAGAGAGACAAATCGCTGATTATTGGCGACTACGTACTACTGTACATGTCTTAGAAAGAAAATCTACGGTGGAAGACTTTATGATTGTTTCGGCATTGAACTATTACAAAAAGCACGACATGCTGAAAGATCTTAAAGAGTCTTATAAGCTCGTTCTCAACCATCTGGCATGGAAGAATGACTCTGCCAATTATCGCCTCTACATGGAAGAAGCTAAACAATTAGCTAAACAAGAAAGTGACAGTCTTTTTAGCTACTCTATACTTCGATCTATAGCAAATAATTTTCAAGATAAGAAAAATTATGAATCAGCCTATCGATACTATGTCAAAGCTTCAGAATATAATAGTTCCGATCCCTCAACATTTTATATGGCTGCTTTGGCATATTCGCAAATTGAAAATAACGACTCAATCGACTACTGGATGAAAAAAGCTATTAATTTGGCTAAGCAACAAAAAGATACTGCCGCTGTATTCCATTATTATCGAAATTATGCAGATATACAAATGGGTGCTCAGGAATATGACAAAGCCTTAATCAATATAAAGAATATGGAAAAATACAATATATATCCAATCAGTGCTGCCCCTTTTATGACCGCAATGATATTTTTTCAACAACATAAATTAGATTCGGCTAAATATTATCTAAAAAAGATGACTGAACAGAATTTAGGCTCGGATGATAAAAGAAGTTTCTTACTCACCAAAAAGGGACTGGATGTTTTTCAGAATATTATATCCTATGCTCAAGGAGGTTCTTTCGATTTTAAAACGATAGGACAATATACTGACTCCCTAAATATGGATCGGGAGATTCGGATGAGGAAATTTGAAGAGCAGGTATTGACTAAGCAACAACTATCAGAACAAAATCAGGAGCTTATAATAAACAAACAGCGTATCCAAATGCTGTTGCTAAGCATCCTTTTATTGCTATTGATAGTAGCTGTTATAATATACATATACATCAAAAGGAAAAAAGACAAACTTTACCAGATGGAAGAAAAAATGGAGTCGCTCCAAGAGTTATTGGCTGATGTGTCTGATGATTTAAAACTCAGTAGAGAAAACAGCTCTTACTTCAAAAAAGTGTTATTGCAACAACTAGGGCTTATCCGTTTTACAGCATCTAATCCGACAAAGCAGAATCAAGAGATGCTACAATGTATGACAAAAATAACGAATGGCGAAATTCCTATTGATTCGCTGATTGTGTGGGAAGACCTGTATGCTCTTATAGACTTCCTATACAATAACCTTTATACTAAAATGAAAAAAGACTTCGGGGATATTCTCTCAGAAAAAGAGATACAATTGTGCTGCCTGCTCTGTGCAAACTTTACAACAAAAGAAATAAACGTTATCACGAAACAAAGTATCCGCACGATTTATCAAAGAAAAACTACTATCAGAGAAAAACTGAACATGCAGCAAGCAGAAGATATTATAGAATTTATCCGCCGATAATTTTGACGTTTCTAGAATATATAAAGCCTACAACTGTAAATATAAACAATTTAACATTCTATTACTTGTAATGTCTTAATTATCAGTGCTATTTTAATTCTGCCTGCACTCTATATTCATCCATGATATAAATGTATTTTTGCTTGTTCTGCCTTTCCTTTGTAGGACAAACAAAATAAGCTATATCATATGAAAAGAGTAAAAATCACTATCGCTTCTGTATGTCTATTTTTTGTTTTCAATTGTATTTCAACAACAGGAATAGCACAAAATAATGATTTTAAAACAATCACAATCAACAAGCTAGTTAATGAATTTCCTGAACAATATTCAAAAGCAACTCCAATAGATGCTTTTATCTCAATAAGCAATATAATTGCAAATGGGAAAATGAGCATGAAGAGAGCATATAGCTCTTATAGTATTTATCAATCTTTATCTAAAAAAAGAACTCTGGATCAAGAAGTTTCTGAAAAGTCTAAAAACCAAATATTAAACTGGAAAATAAAAGAATGCATCATATATAAAGATTCAGCAGCAGCTGTTATTAGTGCAATTAATGATACAAACACATTTCATTTAATCCTCTATTTTAGTAAAGAAAATGGAGAATGGTTGTTTGCAAAAGAAGACGGAGGAGAAGAATTTGTTGATGCTCAAAATAAAGCAACAAATCATTTACCTACACTCGCATCATATATCCCGAAGATGGAAGTTCTAAAACAATTACCGAAAGACTCTATCAACTTTACGAAATATATAAAAGGATATGGTAAGCAGCCTAAAAGCTATGTACTTGAAAAACTGGCTAAACATAAACTGGTTATCTATGGTGAAATGCATAATAGGACAGTCTCATGGGATCTACTAAGGCAGATTATCGCTGATCCTATGTTTGTGGAAACAACAGGAACAGTTTTTATGGAATTTGGGTCTTACAATCAAAGAGAATTAGATCGTTTCTATAGACAAGAAGAACTAGATCAGTCTATTTTACTAGATATTTTTGGTCGTCAACAGTTAAGTGGTTGGACTGATAAAGGTCAGTTCGATTTCATGATTGCATTAAGAGAACTAAATAGGAAATTACCAAATGATAAAAAAATAAATGTGATCTTCGCAGACGAGCAAATTCCGTGGCCACTTATAAAAACGGCAGAAGAATTCCAAAGCCAAATAAAGAAAAGTAAAGATAGAAATACGCAGATGGCAGATATTATCCAGCAGACAATTCAATCGGCTAAAGACAGTAGAAATTCATTGTTTATTGTTGGATTTGGGCACGGATATAAATCTCATATTCCTGGAACATATTCGACATCTCCGGGGCAGATCCCGGCTTTATCAACTGGGGCACAATTAGTAGAACGTTTTTCGGATAATGACATTTTCTCAATTTTTCCTCATTGTGCTTCAATAAGCAATACTGGAGATTTCGGAGGAAAAATAAGAAATGGCCTATATGATTATGTCTTTGAAATGAACGGAAACATCCCTATTGCTTTTGATTTGAAAAATAGTCCATTTGGCAAAGAACCTTTTGACGGAATGATACCAATGAAATTCGATCCTAAAGCTGGGAGTTATAGTGATAACTACGATGGATATATTTTCTTCGGGAAGCTGGAGGATGAGGAAAAATCAGCACCTCTTCTAGAGCTATTTACCGATGATTTTGTAAACGAGATAAAAAGACGAGCAACTATAATGGGTATTGTGAATTTGTATGATGTTCCAATAAATGATCTTAGTAAGGAACATATAATTAATACATTAAAAAGACACGATACTGGTAAGTTTTGGGATTTTGGTGAATAATAATAAGAGTTAAAACGCCGTGTTTTATATCATCAAATGTAAAACACGGCGTTTTATAGAAAACTAGTTCTTCAAAAAGGTTGGCTATGACTCAATTCTTCTATAGTAGTAGATGCTGCACTTTTAGTAATCTGTCATACTTTATAAATTCGTTTGTTTCACAATGTTCTTAAAACTCGTTGTAACTGTTTAATGCATTGTGCTTTTATCTTGTTGGTAATCAAAGTTTTCTTCGTATAACTTGAATAAAGGTTTGCATATTCCGATATTATATGAATATATTTGCGTTTTAGTAAATTGAATATTAAATATATGGGAGCTTCTTCATTTGAATCTGACTTGTCTTTGCAACTTCTTTATGCCGGTTTTTATCGAGTAGGTACATGGTGGAATTATGATAATGTAATTAGCCCTTTTTCTCGAATATATTTGATAACAAAAGGTAGCGGAGCTGTTTATATACATAAGAAAAAATATGAATTACATCCCAATCAATTGTTCCTGATTCCCAAATTTGTAGCTCACAGGTATGAGTGCGACGATTTTATGGAGCATTACTATATCTGTTTTTTTGATACCAAAACCAGAGAAATAGATCGTTACGAGCGCTTGGATATGAATTTGCAATTACCATCCAAGCCAATTGACTATGCTTTGATGGAGCGTTTTATGGAACTTAATCCCCACAAATCTTTACCAACCACCGATCCCCGAAAATATGACAATAAGCGAAATATACATTTTATGAATAAGGAAACAAATAGTTTGGAGTATGCCAGGAATATTGAAAACAATGGGATCTTACTTCAGCTTTTTTCCCGATTTATTACATCTGCTCAAGTTCCGTTATCAGGTATAAACTGTCCGTATGAGAAATTCGATGTCGTAATGAATTATATCCACAATAATTTAAGTACCCATATATCTGTATCTGGTTTGGCTGAATTAATGTATGTTACCCCCGATCATTTTTCACGGTTGTTTAAAAAGATCCATGGAGTAAATCCCTGCGAATACATTCAGCTAAAGCGAATAGAAAAAGCCCAAACATTGATGCTCACCTCCCCAATCACCATAAAAGAAATTGCCTCAGCAGTTGGTCTGCCTAATCTGTCGCAGTTTTCCCGGTTATTTTCAAAACATACACACCACGCTCCCCGAGAGTACAGGGCTATGCTGTTTAAGGAACTAAAAAAGGAGTAAACTGGTCGTAAAACTCATTGTCTTATTTGAAGTTAGATAAAAAAGATGGTCGGCATATATGATCCTGTTATTGGATTATATAGTGCCGACTAACTTGTTACTTTACAGGAACTGTATTAAAGTTAAATATAGAAGGCTTTTCGCCTGCTATAAGAATGCTTAATACAAAGTCGTATGAAGCTCCTTTCTCAAATAATTTGTCGCAAGACAGCCGTACTGTTGTTTTCTGATATGGATCCAAAGCAGGAACTTTCGAGCTACCTACTTTAATAGTCTGACCGTTTTTCTTATATTCAAGGTGTAATGTTGTTGTTGTCGACGCCACCTGTCCAAAATTCTGCACTTCAACGCTCAAGTCGGAACCTTTTTCGGACGGAGTAAATACGGGCATACGGGCAGAAAGAATCGGATTATTATAGCTTACCCAAGGCAAACGCGCATATCCGTAAAGTAACTTTCCGGAGGTCGATTTACCTATTAATTTGGGTGCGAACTCATCTTCTGTTATACCATTTCCCTTTGCATCAAATGTAACAACCAGATCGGAACCGGCTTTTTCTGTTTTCATTACTTGGCAACCTCTTCCGTAATTTACTTCCGCAGATGCTCCGAAACGTAATGAGTTAACATCGATATCGGTATGAGGATTGAATCCTTCCTCTGCTGCAATCTTAACACGGATTGTTTTTGTTTTCTCTGTTATCTTTTGTGGGTCAGGTATTGTAAGCAATAATCCGGGATTTAATGGAATGCTAATGTTTTTAGAACCATGGTTGTCGTTCCCCTTGTCCGATTCTTTCTGCACGTCAACTACTGCAAAGTTTGCCTGAATGGCACGACCATAGTTGTCTTGCAATACTTTGATACGCTCGTATTTAAACCATTCTTCCACTTTTCCATCTTCATGAAAAGATACTCCTGGCTGATAAGCTTCCCCCGGATCAGTAACCCAGTTAACGCCGTCTTTCGACCGCATATAAAATGCAATACGTCCCAGCCAGTCGTTCACAATCAAATGATATTGAATATGATCGCGCCATACAACAGGATCTTCAAATTCTCCCTCTACAGCCGGATAAACCCTTCGGTCAGAGATTTGATTGTAAGACGAAAGTCCTGTCTGGCTAATCCAGATACCCCCGCCACGGCAGACCATCAGGTAGGATCCATCCTCACGTTTCGAAAAAGTAAGGTTAGACAACCCTTCAATAATTCGACGGTCGCGTTTGTTAAATTCAAATTTGTTATATGTCCAGGGACCATTCAACGTGTTGGCTAAATAATATCCGTCAATAACATAAACAACATAGCGTCCATCATTCAGCCTAAAGCATTCCGGATTATGACCAGCGCCTATGGTGTCTTTAATTATAAACGGACCAATGGAATTGTTACAAACTGTATGGTATACAATTGAATTTGGCCATGTGGCGTGACCTTTGGGAGAGTCTTCCAACCAGCCACAAACAAATAAATGATAGTTGTTATCGTCGCCCAACATGATGTTTCCGCCCCAATAGGACCGGATACTATCTTCTATTCCATTATCCACATAACGTGGCAATACATTCTTGGCCCCCCATGTGTCGCTGCTTAATTTACCGGAAGGCATCGGAAGAAAACGATCCATAAACCGTGCTCCTTTAACTAACTGTTTCCATTCCGAAGGACGTTCCCTCTCTTTAATCTGAGTAAAAGAGTCGTTCGATATCAATAAAAAGAAAAATAGAGTAAATAAAAATGATAACTTGGATTTCATGATTTGATATTTAATTTCATTTTATCGGTTTACGTGGTTGGAATCTCAATCCATTTACCCTTTGTTGTTTTATATTCCAATATCTTCCCATCTACAGGAGATGCAATGCGTAATAGTCCTCCTTGTTCAGAAAAAACACGAATATTTATTACTTGTCCATTCATTTTCTCTGCCGATACAAGAAAGGCGCCTACAGCACGCAGATTTTTGAACGAAACATTTTTCCAGCTTGCCGGAATAGCAGGGAAAATGCGAACAATACCGGTATGACTTTGTAGTAGCATTTCTTGAATTCCTGCAGCAAAAGCAAAGTTACCCTCCAGCGTAAATGGACGATAGGTAAACTTCGACTTTCCAGTATTTGACTGATCACCATTTACATGAAACGAATTTTTCAAACAAAAACAATCAGCAAAAGTTCGTAAGGCCTCGGCTGCACCTTCACCATCAAATGCGCGTGCTTTCATATTACCATACCAGCTATATGAATATCCGCACCACCAATCTGGTCCGCATTCTTTCATTCTTTTTAGTGTAGCATTTATAATATGCTGAGAGTTTTCCCCATCACTCCAATCTATTAATCCCAATGGATGTATGGCCATGGCATGAGAGAAATGACGGTGTGATTTATCGTATGGAAATCCTTTGGAAAAGGTAAGACTTCCGCTTTCGTCTACGTCAAAATCCGACAATTGTTTTTTTAGAGCCAACCAGTGCGCAGACTCTTCCTTCAAATCCAATTCGGCTGCTAATTCGGCTGTCGCTTTAAAAATAAAGTGCATCAGTGACAAATCGTAATTAGTCATATCCTTAAACCAAGCTTCTATGGAATTATCGAAAACCTCCGGACTTGAGCTAATTTCAAGCTTACGTATGCCATTTGTATCAACTTCCGAAATTTGTTCCATGTAAACCGCTACATCTTTCAAAAATGGATACGCCCGTTCTTTCAGAAATGTCCTGTCTGCCGAATACTTCCAATGTAAGTAAAAATGTTGGGCCAACCAGGCTCCACAAGTTGGAGACATTGAATATTGAATCCATCCACCCATTGGTTCGCCGGTTAAGGTACAAACTCCTGGAATATTCATCCCATCCGTTTCAAAATACTGGCGGGTATAACGTTTATAAATATCCCGTTGATTCCATAACGTATTGAGATAGCCCATACCTTCGGCCAGGTGATTACTTGAATATGCCGGCCAATAACTTAGCTGGGTATTCAAGTCGTGATGAAAATCGCCTTTCCAGGGTGGAAGCTTTCCATTGTCGGCTGTCCAAACTGCCTGTAAAGAAATAGGATAGGAGTTTTCTCTGGAAGCAGAACCAAACTTATAAATTTCGCTCTGGTACTGTTTTTGTAAGACCGTATCCGGTAGTTCGATAGAAGATTGAGCCCAATAATTATTCCAATAATTCATATGAGCATCATAATCGTTATTCACTCCACGTTGCATCGCTTCTTTTACTTCGTTTGCAGCTTTGTCGGTCGACATCGACGACGTTACACTCCAAACTCCCCGCAAGGTGGTTCCAACTTTCTCCCAACGAACAACAACATCGTACGAGAAATTTCCCCATCCTTTCTGATGATATATTATTTCATTTCCATTTTGGGTAATTTTTCCTTGCTCGTAACCCAGACGACGCAGATCCTGACCTGTTACCGGATCCGATTCTCCGGATGGGCTTGTTTTATTATACTGTGGAGCAACCAGAGTAGGCACAACATCATCTTTCAGATTTTCGAATACAAACCATCCAATCGGTTCCGTTGCGTGAACAAACGTCTTCATCCGTGTTCCATCTTTCCAGATGGCTTCACATAAAGCATTGTTAAAATACAACTGTACATGCGACGGCTCTCCTAACTGCTTTAATGAGAATTCGATGGCAGCACCCGGAATCTTTGAAGGAGCTGGCATTTGGTCGTATGGCCAGTCAAATTTTTTCTGTACCGGTAGATAATCTTTTTTTCTTACTTGTTCTTTTACCCAGGCAAACCTATTATTTGGTCCCGAGATACTATCCGTGGGACGGAGATCCCAAAGATCGGTCCGATCCAATGAAAAGCGAAGGGCTGAGTCTCGTTTCCACACCAAGGCCCCAACCGTAGCATTGCCTAATGGCATACCCTCATCCCAGCTTTTTGCCAGAACAGAAAATTGCATGTCGCTATTTGAAGGAGTAACCGACAGATGGGCTACACTACTGCAACCCATTAAAAGATACCCGCTAACTAACGATAGTATAATTCGTTTCATCATTATATTATTTATTTCGACTAATACACTCTTCGCAATGTGAAGGAGAAATTATCTTTTTCCATTTGCAAAGAAATTAATCCTGAAAATTATCCGTGTAAAGTCTTTTCCATATCAATTACAGGCCATGGTTGGTAATTTTCCCATGCACCACGGGTAAAATCTGGTATGGCAACTGATGTACTTTTATTTTGAACAGAGCGTTCGCTCAACTCTACGATAGAGGACCAGGCAGCAGCATCATAAACAGATTGGTCTAACGGATAGCCATTTTGTAAACAATAAATCAAACGCCAATCCATAATAAAGTCCATTCCTCCGTGACCACCTACTTTCTTCGCTTTTTCTCCAATATATTTGCTGAGCGGATGTTCATATTTAGAAAGAAGTTCTTTTTGATCTCCTTCTTTTAAAAATTCGTGAGAACTTGGCTGAAGGGCTACTTTCTCGTCAGGATATTTGACAGCCATACCATTAGTACCTTGTACCAAATGAATACGTGAATAAGGTCTTGGTGAAGTGGTGTCATGCTGTATCATAATACTTTTACCCTTTGATGTGCGAATGATTGTTGTATTCATATCGCCCAGCATATATCGTTCTGATTGGGTAATCCGTTCGTCGTTTTTCAATTTATCCTTAGCATATAAGGCAAGCCCATACTGATTAGTGGATACAGACGACAAGTATTCCATCCGGTCTCCCTGATTGATTCCTAATATCTGGGCAATAGAACCTAATCCGTGAGTAGGATAGGGGTTACCTGTATGATATTTGCTGTATTCAAGTCTCCAATGTTTATAGTAACCGTCGAATTTCTCTTGTCTCAGATCGTGTATATAGGCTCCTTCCGTGTGGATTATTTCTCCCAGCACACCCTTACGTGCCATATTTAATGTGGCTAATTCAAAAAAATCGTAGCAGCAATTTTCAAGCATCATACAATGTAGCTGTTTTTCTTCCGCTTTATCAACCAGAGCCCAGCAATCTTTTATTGTTAAAGCAGCTGGTACTTCGATAGCAACATGTTTCCCATGATCCATCGCATATAAGGCGATGGGGACATGCAATTCCCAAGGTGTTGCGTTGTAAATGAGATCAATATCATCTCGCTCGCACATTTTTTTCCAATCTTCTTCGCCAGAGTAGACAATTGCTTCTTTTCGACCGCTGCTTTTCAATGTTTTTTGGCTGTTTGCTATTCTTTCCGGATTAAGGTCGCATAGAGCAATAATGTCGGTTCCTTCAATTTGGCTAAGCCTTGATACGGCTCCGGCACCCCGGCCTAAACCAACAACTCCAATACGAACCGTTTTCAGAGGTTTGCAACGAAGGCCCAATACTGATTTCCCTTTTGCACGGGGAACAATATCTTCCTGCAGTTGGAAAGAATTATTTACATGCGAATTTACGGCTTGTAAATCCTGACCTATCAAGGCCGTTGCACCTCCAGCCAGCGATGCTTTAAAAAACTGTCTTCTACTAATCATAATATTTAAATTAATAAGGTATAATAGCTATCTGATTTTTCGGGTAAAGGTATTTAGAAAAGTTTTTTCATGATCTAACAACTTTCAATAATAGAATCAATTATTTAATCCTATTTTTTTGACATGTCTGCAGTCTTTTACTTTTATAAATGATTCTTCTTTCTCCATGAAATTATTTATTTGTGTTTCTCCCATTTTATTTATTTGCAAAGTTATTAGATTATTTAGTCATATTATTGTTTAAATCCTTGAATTGCTTGTGAATTTACGATATTTTCCAGAAAATCTAACATGCAAATAATAGCATACTTTTCTGAACACTTTCACTAATTCCATTCTAGTATCGTTTACAACAGATGATTTTTCCTGTAAAGATTATGCAAAATTTATGCTTAGACCCAGAATTTGTTCATGATCCATGATCCCCAAAGAGTGGGGATAAAGTGAAGGTAGGGTATAAAAAAAAAGAGGAACCCAATTGGATTCCTCTTTAGAGAGCGGAAGACGGGACTCAAACCCGCGACCCTCAGCTTGGAAGGCTAATGCTCTATCAACTGAGCTACTTCCGCAAGTAGTGTGTGGGCAGTGATGGATTCGAACCACCGAAGACGAAGTCAGCTGAGTTACAGTCAGCCCCATTTGGCCACTCTGGTAACTGCCCCCATTATTTTCTATTGCGATGCAAAGGTACGATTAATTTTGTAACTTGCAAGCAAAATCAATCATTTTTATTGCAGTAATTGCAGCTTCATCTCCCTTGTTACCATACTTTCCACCTGCACGGTCCTCCGACTGTTCCATAGTATCGGTAGTTAACAAACCGAATATGAATGGAATATCATACATTAAGTTCAATTCAGTAATACCTTGGGTAACGCCCGAACAAACGTAATCAAAATGAGGTGTATCGCCTTTAACAACACATCCAAGGATAATAATTGCGTTTAATTCTTTACTTTCGGTAAGTCTTTTAGCGCCAAAGGTTAATTCGAAGCTTCCCGGTACGCGTCTGGTAATGATGTTTTCGGGTTTAACGCCATGTTTTTCTAACGTGTTGATCGCTCCTATCAGTAACTTTTCGGTGATGTTGGTGTTCCATTCAGACACTACGATACCAATAGTCATATCCGATGCATCGGGTACGCTGTCGAAATCGTAAGCAGATAAATTTTGATAAGCTGTTGCCATTCGTTTTTTATTAAAATAAGAGGATGCCCTGTAAGAGACATCCTCCGTATTGTTATTTGCGTAAATTCAAATTATTTTGCTGATGAAGCACGAACAATGTATTTGTCAATATCTGAAGCTTCAAGAGAATTGAAATATTTTTCTTTAATTGTAGTGTAAGCTTTTACTGCATCTTCGTTTTGTTTCAAACTTTCGTATGCCAAACCTGCTTTCTTTAGATAAACAGGACTTACAACTTCATTGTCTGCTTGGCTTGCTGCTTTTTCGAAATAGCTGATACCTTCTTCTACTTTTCCGGCATTTACCAGGCAGTCACCAATTAATCCTGTTACAGAAGGAGCAATCATCTTGTCGCTTCCGTCGTATGATTTTAAAAGGTCTAACGCTTTTTGACTATCACCCATTTTAAAGTAACAAATACCAGCATATGCTTTTGAAAGATTAGCGGCGTCGGTTCCGCTGTAATCATCAATTATTGCTTCAAAACCCAAATAGTCGGCTCCGTTACCATTCAAGGCAAGGGCGAAAGAATCTTGTGCAAAATATTGCTCGCCTTTAAACATGGCGGCATTTGCTTTCTTTTCCTGAGGAACAAGGTAGCCGTATTTGAATCCAATGAATGCGCCAACAACAACTGCTATTGCAACAACGCCGTAAACAATCTTCTTTGTATTCTTTTCAATAAATTCTTCAGTCCGCGAAACGATTACTCCGATTTCCGCTTCAGTGTGGGTGCCATTTTCGTTAGTAGCCATAATATTTTATCGTTATTTATTAGTTTGCCTAATTGTGTCAAATACTTTATTCAAAGCGCAAAAGTAAATTTTTTAAATGAAATAAGCTATACTTATTCTATATTTTTTTAAAGATTAGAAGAAATGGGCATTTGCTGGCATTCCTTTTTATTTTAACTTTGTAGATCAAAATAAGCAACAGATGATACTTAAGAAGCTTTCTATCCTAAATTATAAGAATATCCGCCAGGCAGAGATTGCTTTTTCACCCAAAATGAACTGTTTCTTTGGAAATAACGGGATGGGTAAAACAAACTTACTTGATGTTATTTATTACCTGTCGTTCTGTAAAAGTTATCTTAATACCCCGGAAAGTCTGCTTATCAATAACGATGAAGAACTTTGTGTATTGCAGGGGGCTTATTTTTATGAAGGAAGAGACGAAGAGATTTTTTGTTCGATCCGCCGTAAACAACGAAAACAGTTTAAACGCAATAAAAAGGAATACGAAAAATTATCGGATCATATTGGGTTGCTTCCTTTGGTTATGGTATCGCCGGCAGATTCGGAATTGATACAGGGCGGGAGCGAAGAGCGTCGCCGGTTTTTGGATCTGATTATTTCGCAGCATGATAAGTCTTACCTACATGCGCTGATTCAGTATAATAAGGCTTTGATGCAGCGCAATATATTATTAAAAAATCAGGAGATGGACTATTCTTTATATGAGGTACTCGAAATGCAGCTGGGTATGTATGGAGAAAAGGTGTATGCCTGCAGACAAACGCTTATAGAGGAGTTGATACCTTTGTTTAATAGTTACTATCAGACCATCTGTTGTTCGGCCGAAACAGTCGGACTCTCTTACGTATCTCAAATAGCTGGCAACGATTTACCGGAAATGTTGCAGAGGGTACGCGAACGCGACCGTATAATAGGATATACATCGGTTGGGATTCATAAAGATGATCTTGAAATGACCTTAAGCAATCAGCTGATTCGCCGTGTTGGCTCACAGGGGCAAAACAAAACGTTTCTGATTGCCTTAAAACTGGCTCAATTTGCCTTGTTGGCCCGCAAAGGTCATACACTGCCGGTTTTGTTGCTGGATGATATTTTTGATAAACTGGACGCTACACGGGTGGAGCAAATTATTAAGCTTGTATCCGGCGACGGTTTCGGTCAGATTTTTATTACTGATACAAACCGAAAGTATCTTGATGAGATTCTGGCTGCAATGGATCATGCTTATTGCTTATTTAAAGTAGAAAAAGGTGATGTATACCCGTTAGAAGAAGATGAAACGAAATAATAGTCAGAAGTTAGGCGATCTGCTTCGGGATTTTTTTGAGGAAAATTCCGAGTTGTACGACAAGATGATGGAAATTCGTATTCAGCGCTCCTGGAAAGAAGTGCTTGGCCCTATGGTTATGCAGTATACCCGGACGGTCTATGTAAGAGACAAGGTGCTATATGTATATCTTACTTCCTCCGTACTGCGCAGCGAACTTATCCTGTGTCGCGAAAAGCTGGTAAAGAGTCTTAATGAGTATGCAGGTTCTTCAGTTATTAAAGATATTGTGATTCGCTGAATCAGTTTCATGGCAGATAACTTCCGATTCGGTAATTATCATATCCATTGGGATATCAAAGTGCTCAACAGGAATCTCTTCGATAAGTTGAAATCCGTAACATATTCCTATTTTATACGCTTCGGTGTGTTTTAAAAGCCGGTCGTAATACCCTTTTCCTCTACCCATCCGGTTTCTGTTTCTGTCGAATGCTACTCCCGGAACAATGATTAAGGAAATATCCGGATCGCCGTTATTGTTGGTCGGAATAGGTTCCAAAATGCCAAAAACTCCGGCCTTAACAGATTCCGGACCCGAATAAAGCTGAAGAGTAAGATTGTCTCCCTCAATAACAGGCAGGAAGATCTGTTTTTCTTTATACCATTTGTTGATAAAATCGGAGGTTTGTACTTCGCCGGCAATAGCATGATACAATGCAACGGATGAAGCATTTCTGAATTCGTCTGTTTCTTCAACCTTGGAAAGTATCTGATGTGACATGGTTTTTAGCCATTCCTTATCATGCAGCTTTTTCTGAAAAGCAATATCTTCCCTTATTTGTATTTTAATTCCTTTTATGTACATATTCCAATAGTTTTACAAAAGCGCAAAGGAGAGGAATAATCCTCTCCTTTACATCATATGTTATTATAACAAGTAACCCTTTTTAATGTTTAGCTACCTTCGAGGGTAACGGAAAGGCTTTCTTTTCCTGTATTACCTTAATCGCCTTTAGCAAGGTTACATCATCCTTTAGGAAGATGGGGTAAAAACCTTCGTCATTAAAGAAGTTGCGAATGATATAAGAATGCAACTGGTTTTCGATAAGCTTAGAAGATATGCTGATCAATGTTACCCGCTTGCGAATACCTTTTGATACCGCATAGTTTGTAAACTTATCCAATAAAGGTTGTTTCTTCAGATAGCTGTACAATTCCTGATAAGTCTTGAACGACGAAAGTTTTGCCCGATTCTGGTCTGAATATTCCAAAGTGAACAGGTTTAAAACGCCAGTGTTTACAACATTACTGAAATAAGAAGTAACTCCGGTTGTGTCGCGCGGAATAAAGATGTCCGGCATGATACCACCTCCTCCATATACCGTTCTGCCTTGCGTAGTCTGGTACTTTAAAGAGTTATCAATCTTTATGCTGTCTTGCGAATCAAATTCTCCATGCATAAAACGATTATACAGGTCCTGATCGTATTCGTCTGTTTTACCCAGTTCGTAATCTTTCTGGATACACCGGCCCGAAGGTGTATAATAGCGGGCAATGGTTAATCGTAAGGCTGATCCGTCGCTCAACGGTATCTGAGATTGAACAAGACCTTTGCCATATGTACGTCGACCGACTATCATTCCTCTGTCATTGTCTTGGATCGCTCCTGCAAATATTTCGCTGGCCGAACCAGAGAACTCATCTGTAAGGACTACGATGGGAGCATCCTGACAAGTTCCTGTTCCGTTGGCATACACGTCATTTCGCGGAAATGCCTTACCTTCGGTGTATACGATAAGTCTGCCATTTGGCATAAATTCATTTATCATATTTATTGCAGCATCCATATATCCTCCGGTGTTTCCACGCAAATCGATAATAAAGCTTTTACAGTTTTCCTGTTTTAGTTTTGCAATAGCTGTTATAAACTCGTTATAGGTTGTACGGGCAAATTTATTAACTTTAATATAGCCAATACCCTCGCTTACCACATAGGCAACATCAACCGAGTTAACCGGAACATCTCCACGTGTTACATCAAAATAAAGTAAATCCTTGGAAGAGCTTCTTTTTATTCCCAGCTTCACTTTACTATTTTTAGCTCCGCGTAAGGTTTTCATAATCTTACCCTGGCTACTGTTGTTTCCGGCAAATATGGAGTCATTAATGGTAATGATCCGGTCGCCTGCAAGGATACCCGCTTTTTCTGATGGACCACCAGGAATAACGCTGATAATCAGTATTGTGTCAGTTTGCAAATTAAAAGATACGCCAATGCCGCTGAACGAACCTTCCAGTTCTTCGTTTACCATTTCTGCATCTGCCGCCGGAATATAACCAGAGTGAGGATCCAGTTCACTGAATATTTTAGGAATGGCTCCCTCAACCAATTGAGCCATGTTTACAGTGTCGACGTATTGCTCGTCTATAATATCAAGAATGGCGTTAATTTTATTTCCGCTTGCATAATTACGGAATTTGCCAGATGAGATAGAAACATAATGGTTTCCTATATAAATACCTAAAGCAATGCTTGCGGCAATAATAACAGGTAACCAGATAGCAATTCTCTTATTCTTATCCATTAGATCGTATCTATTATTCGTTTAAATCAATAAAGGAAAGTTCAATTCCTGCGCGTAACAGCAGATTACAACCATCTTCCACGCGATATTTCTCGGAATATACGACTCGTTCAATGCCAGATTGTATTATAAGTTTGGCACATTCTATGCAAGGAGCCGAAGTAATATAAATGGTCGCCCCTTTGCTGCTGTTTGAAGATGCTGCTACTTTTGTAATGGCATTAGCCTCAGCATGCAGCACATAAGGCTTTGTGATATTGTGTTCATCTTCGCATACATTCTCAAATCCGGAAGGTGTGCCATTATAGCCATCTGATATAATCATCTGGTCTTTAACAATAAGAGCGCCTACCTGACGACGTTTGCAGTATGAATTTTCCGACCAGATAGCAGCCATGCGCAGGTAACGCTTGTCTAATTCAAGTTGTTTCTCAGTTCTTTCGCTCATTGTATCCCGTTAATTATGTACTGTTGTATGCATAAATAGCGTACCATAATGCAAGTGCAACGGTACGCTATTGTATCCTTCGTACAATTAAGCCACAAAAATAGTGATATTTAGCTTACTTGTAGTCAGTTTGTCTATTAATTTTTTATACCATTTCTTTTTAACAGCGCATCTATTCCCGGAGCCTGTCCGCGAAAGCGAATGTACAATTCCATAGGATCTTCTGTACCCCCTTTCGACAGGATATTTTTACGGAAAGATTCTGCTATATCGCTATTGAATATTCCGGCCTCTTTAAAGGCTGAAAATGCATCAGCATCAAGAACTTCGGCCCATTTGTATCCGTAGTAACCTGCTGCGTAACCTCCTGAAAATATATGACCGAAGCTACTGCTCATTAATGTGCCGCTAACTTCCGGAAGAATACTTGCTTTTGCCCAGGCGTTCTTTTCAAAACTTACCACATCTCCATCGAATGGTTGGGTAAGCGTATGCCAGGCCATGTCCAGCATCCCGAAGCTAAGCTGTCTGCAACACTGGTATCCTATATTATAGTTCGATGCATCTATCAGTTTCTGTATTATTTCCTGTGGTATCTTTTCGCCTGTCTGATAATGGATAGCTATTTGATTAAGGAACTCTTTTTCTGTCAGCCAATTTTCCATTATCTGAGAAGGAAGTTCCACGAAATCCCTGTACACATTGGTGCCGGAAAGACTTTGATAGGTTCCCTTCGCCATCATGCCATGAAGCGCGTGTCCGAATTCGTGCAAAAGGGTATTCACTTCGTCGAATGTAAGCAATGAGGGGGTGGATTCCGTTGGCAGGGTGAAATTCATTACAATCACAACTTGCGGGCGGCTGTCTTTTCCTTTCTCAATGTACTGTTCTTTTACGCTATTCATCCAGGCACCCGATTGTTTACCTTCGCGGGGAAAGAAGTCCGTATATAGTATGGAAAGGAAATTACCATCGGCGTCGTATACTTCGTACGCGTTTACGTCGGGATGATAAACCGGGATTTTCTTATTTTCTTTAAATGTGATACCGTAGAGCTGTGTGGCAAGACCAAACACTCCCGTCTTTACTCTGCTCAGTTCAAAATACGGACGCGTCATCTCATCGTTAACCTTGAACTTAACATCCTTAAGCTTTTCGGAATAATAACTCCAATCCCAGGGCATAAGCGTGAAATTTTCATTTTTCATTCCCAAAGCAAAACCCTGCAGCATATTATATTCATTCATCGCAACAGGCTTGTAAGCGGTAAGCAAATCATCAATAAGCTTATATACCGCTTTGGGGTTTTTGGCCATTCTGTGCTTAAGCTGATATTCGGCAAATGAAGCGTATCCCATCAATTGAGCAATGGCAAGACGTGTATTTACTATTTTCTTGATATTCTCCTTATTGTCGAACTCATCTCCCTTGTTACCTACCGCCATGTTGGCCATATAGAGTTCCTGTCGGAGTTCCCGGTTATCGGCATAACGCATAAACGGAATATAACTTGGGGCAGAGAGAGTAAACATCCAGCCATTCTTTCCTTTTTCTTTTGCTTTAAGCGCAGCTGCATCAATAATTCCCTGAGGCAACCCTGCCAGTTGATCTTCTGAAGTCAGCAGAAGCTCATACCTGTTTTCATCTTTCAAGACGTTCTGATCGAAAGTGAGAGTCAACGTGCTCAACTCAGAGCTAAGCGTACGGTATTGTTCTTTTCCTTCGGGAGAGAGGTTGGCGCCTCGTTGGGAGAATGCATAAAAAGTTTCTTCCAGCAACTTCGCCTCTTCAATCGAGAGTTTCAGTTTTTCTTTTTGTTCGTATACAGTTTTAACCCGGTTGAACAACTGTTCGTTCAGATAAATATTATTAGAACTTTCCGATAGTTTTGGAGAGATGCGCTGCGAAATTTCCATCATTTCGTCATTGCTCTCGGCACTGAGTACATTAAAAAATGCAGAACTTACCTTGTCTAATAATTTACCGCTACGTTCAAGTGCCTCAATCGTATTCTGGAAGGTAGCCGGTTTTGGGTTAGAGGCAATGGCTTTAACCTCTTCATCGAGCTGTTTGATCCCTTCTTCAAATGCGGGTTCATAGTGTTCGGTTTTTATTTTATCAAAAGGAGGCGTTTCAAAAGGTGTTTTATACTTTACCAATAATGGATTTACAGATGCTTGTGTCATATTTACTATGCTTAAGAATAATACTACAATATAAACTAATTGTTTCATGATAAATTAAAATTAAGGATTCGGATACAAAGATGCAAAATCATTTTCATTTATTTATCTTTTCAATTCTAGTTTAACAAGAAATTCAATTTCTAAAAAAAAACTGAAATCGAATTTGTTTTATTAATATTTATGTGATACATTTGGTACATTAAATGATAATAAATAGTTAGGTTCTAACTTAAAACCCAATATTAGTATGAGTTATCTTAAATTCGATAAGACAGTTATGATAAACCTTGAAGAATCTCTTAAGCGGGAGATTCTCCGGACTAACCGGAACGGAGCTTATCATTGTACTACTGTTGTGGATTGTAATACACGAAAATACCATGGGCTGCTGGTAATGCCCGTTCCCGAATTGGACGACGATAACCATGTGCTGCTTTCATCATTAGACGAGACAGTTATACAGCATGATGCACCTTTCAATTTAGGGTTGCACAAATACGAGGGAGATAATTACAGTCCCAAAGGTCATAAATATATACGCGAATTCAGTTGCGATACGGTACCCCGCACTGTTTATCGTGTAGGAGGAGTGGTTCTGTCAAAAGAGAAGGTCTTTTCCCTTTATGAAAACCGGATAATGATCAAATATACCCTTGAGGATGCACACTCGGATACAACCTTGAGATTTAAGCCTTTTCTGGCATTCAGGAGTGTAAATGTACTTGCCAGGTCAAATGCGTATGTGAACAAATTATACCAGGATGTTCCCAACGGAATAAAGACCTGTATGTATCGTGGCTATCCTGAATTATACATGCAGTTTAACAAGAAAGCAAAATTTGTTTTTGAACCCTATTGGTATAATGGAATAGAATATCCCAAAGAGCAGGAGAGGGGATATCCTTATAAAGAAGACTTATACGTTCCCGGTTACTTTGAAGTTCCGATAAAAAAAGGGGAGACTATTATCTTCAGTGCCGGAGTTAGCCAGGTTGCGACTAATCAGCTTAAAAAGCTTTTTGAAACCGAGGCATTGGCCAGAACACCGCGTACAAGCTTTTATAACTGTCTTAAGAATTCGGCGCAACAGTTTTATTTCCGGCCAAAAGAAGAGGACGCCTACCTTTTGGCAGGTTATCCCTGGTTTAAAGTTCGTGCCCGCGATTTATTTATATCCTTGCCGGGATGTACTTTGTCGATCGAAGATCCGGTGCGATTTGAAAAAATAATGCATACGGCCATACCTGCAATTCGATCTTTTATGCAAACAGGAAAAGCCGACGAGGTAATAAGGGAAATAGAAAATCCGGATGTTTTTCTTTGGGCTATATGGGCAATGCAGCAATATTCCAGGAAAATGGGCGTTGAGAAATCAAAAGAACTATATTTTAATTTCATAGGCGAGATTATTACCTATTTCCGTGAACAGAAGCATCCCGACATGAAACTCATGGAAAATGGATTACTTTTTGTCGAGGGTCGCAATAAGGCTTTAACGTGGATGAACTCTACCGTAGATGGAAAGCCTGTTGTTTCCCGTTCCGGTTATATTGTGGAGTTTAATACATTATGGTATAATGCGCTAAATTTTTATAAGGAATTGTCCGGAGAAATATATATTGATACGATAGACACGATTATAAGATCGATGAATACATCCTTTGTTGACACTTTTTTGAACGGATATAATTATTTACTGGATTCTGTAAGTGGAGGATACGTAGATTGGAGTGTGCGTCCCAATATGATTTTCGCCGTTGCATTTCCCTATTCTCCTCTTAACAAGATACAGATGCGTGCCATTGTTGATATGGTTACCAAAGAACTTGTTACTCCCAAGGGACTTCGTTCGCTTAGTCCAAAAAGCGAAGGATACCGTCCCAACTATGTGGGTACGCAGCGCGAAAGGGACTTGGCTTATCATCAGGGAACAGCCTGGCCATGGTTATTGGGAGCATACCTTGAATCTTATCTGAAAATATTTGGAAAAGGAGGTATTTCTTTTGTTGAAAGGATGTTGATCAGCATGGAGGAGGAAATGTCTTTGCATTGTATTGGCACACTTGCTGAGACTTTTGACGGGAACCCGCCTTTTAAGGGAAGAGGGGCAGTTTCTTTTGCCATGAATGTGGCAGCCATGTTGCGCGTACTTGATTTGTTGAAGAAGTATAACGCCGAATAAAATTTAATATATGAAAGCTTTAATGTTCGGTTGGGAATTTCCTCCACATATTTTGGGAGGTTTGGGAACTGCCAGTTATGGATTGACCCGGGGGATGGCTATGCAGCCTGATATGGAAATAACTTTTGTGATCCCAAAACCATGGGGTGATGAGGATAAGAGTTTCCTTAAAATTATTGGAACAACCAACACCCCCGTTGTCTGGCGAGACGTAGATTATGACTATGTAAAAAATAGATTGGGAGACAAAATGACTCCCGAACAATATTATGACTTGCGTAGTCATATTTATGCCGATTTCAGTTACCGTCATGTTAACGATCTGGGTTGCATTGAGTTTTCGGGTCGCTACCCGGATAATTTGCTTGAGGAGATAAACAATTACTCTATTGTTGCAGGGGTTATAGCGAGATCGGAAGCATTCGATGTAATTCACGCGCACGACTGGCTTACCTATCCGGCAGGTATTCATGCTAAACAGATTTCCGGAAAACCAATGGTTATCCACGTACATGCCACCGATTATGATCGTAGCCGTGGAAATGTAAATCCCGAAGTGTATGCCATCGAAAAGAACGGAATGGATTTTGCCGATCATATAATTACCGTAAGTAATCTTACCCGTAATACAGTTATCGAAAAGTACCATCAGGATCCGTCAAAAGTAACCACTGTCCATAATGCGGTTGAGCCGTTGAGTCCTGAAATTGTTTCCATACAGGACAAAAGAGGTGTAAAAGATAAAGTCGTTACATTTCTTGGACGTATTACCATGCAAAAAGGACCTGAATATTTTGTGGAGGCTGCAGCCAAGGTTTTGGCTAAAGCGCCCAATGTTCGTTTTGTAATGGCAGGAAGCGGAGATATGCTTGACGAAATGATACGACTAGCCGCTTCCCGTAATATTTCGGACCGCTTCCATTTTACTGGTTTTATGAAAGGAAAGCAGGTTTACGAAGTACTTAAGTCGAGCGACGTGTATGTGATGCCTTCTGTATCAGAACCTTTTGGTATTTCACCTCTCGAAGCTATGCAGTGCGGTGTACCTACAATTATATCAAAACAATCGGGATGTGCCGAGATTCTGGACTATGCCGTAAAGGTGGATTACTGGGATATAGAAGCTATGGCAGATGCTATCTATTCTATCATCGCTTATCCGGCTATGTATAAATTCCTTAAAGATGAAGGGAAGCGGGAAGTTGATAACATTAAGTGGGAGTATGCCGGACAGAAAGTACGCCGCATATACGATCAGGTGATAAACAAGTGAAATTAATTAAAAAAATAATCGTATGAAAACGATCTGCTTTTATTTTCAGATACATCAGCCGTTTCGACTCAAAAGATACCGCTTCTTTGACATAGGAAACGACCATTACTATTATGATGATTTTCGCAATGAAGAGATAATGCGCCGGATTGCCGAGCGATGCTATATTCCTGCAAACCGCGCTATCATGGATATGATTAAAAGTAGTGGAGGTAAGTTTAAAGTGGCTTTCTCAATCTCAGGTACGGCCATCGAACAAATGGAGATTTATGCTCCAGAGGTTATCGATAGCTTTAAGGAACTTGCTGATACCAGAAATGTTGAATTTTTATCGGAGACTTACTCACATTCCCTTGCATCACTTGCTCATAAGGAAGAGTTTAAGGATCAGATAAAAATGCATAAAGAGAAGATTCATTCCTTGTTCGGAGTAACACCCAAAGTTTTCCGCAATACAGAACTGATCTATTCGGATGAAATTTCCGAAGTTGTTTATAAGGCTGGATTTAAAGGAATGCTTACAGAAGGAGCAAAACATATTTTAGGTTGGAAGAGTCCTAATTATGTGTATACGTCCAGCACCCAGCACCAATTAAAATTATTACTTAAAAACGATCGTTACAGCGAAGATATATCGGATAGGTTTAATAACTATTCCTGGAATGAATATCCGCTTACCGCTGATAAATTTATATCATGGATTGCGGAAACTCCTCCCGAACAACAAATTGTTAATTTGTTCATGAATTATGAGGTGCTTGGCTCTCTTCATCCTGCCGAATCGGGTATCTTTGATTTCTTTAGGGCATTGCCACGTTATGCGGCTGAAAAAGAAATCAGTTTCTCGCTGCCTTCCGAAGCCTTTAATTTGCTTAAGCCTGTCGATTCTATTTCTGTGCCTTACCCCATTTCGTGGGTGGACGAAGAACGCGATTGCAGTTCCTGGTTAGGAAATCTTCTGCAGCAGGAAGCATTTAATAAATTGAAAGAAATTGTAGACAGGGTACGCTTATGTGAAGATCGTCGTGTCAGACAAGACTGGAACTACCTGCAAAGCAGCGACCATTTTTATTATATGAGTACCAAGCATATGGGAGGCAAGGTTTTTAGTCCGTACGAAAATCCCTATGAGGCATTCAATAACTATATGAATGTGCTTTCCGATTTTATCTTACGTGTAAATGCTCAATTCCCATCTTCTATAGATAACGAGGAATTAAATTCACTGCTTACTACAATCAAGAATCAGGGAATAGAGATCGAATCGCTTCATGAAGAGATTGCTAAATTGAAAAAGAAAGAGGCTAAGAAAGCCGCTTCAAATTAATAAAGAAAAAAGGGGGATGAATCAGTAAAACGATTCATCCCCCTTTTTGTTTAGCAGGTAGATTTCTCCTTATTTAATAGCTTCCCGGATGCGTACAAGACGGGTAAGTAATCTTTCAAGTAAATCAAGTTGCAGCATATTGGCACCATCGGACTTGGCTATGCCTGGTTCGGGATGAGTCTCTATGAATAATCCATCTGTACCAACGGCAATAGCTGCCTTTGCTATTGTTTCGATAAGCTGAGGCAAACCACCGGTTACACCCGAAGTTTGGTTGGGTTGTTGCAGCGAATGGGTTACATCCATAATTACCGGATAACCAAACTCCTGCATCTGAGGAATTCCTCTGTAGTCGACCACCAGGTCGGTATATCCGAAAGTAGTTCCTCGTTCGGTAATCATTATCTGGTTATTACCGGCATCGGCAACTTTTTGAACAGCGAACGACATGGCTCCCGGCGAAAGGAACTGACCTTTTTTTATATTTACGATCTTTCCGGTTTGAGCTGCGGCAATTAGTAAGTCTGTCTGTCTGCATAGAAATGCAGGAATCTGCAAAACATCCACATAAGCTGCAGCCATAGCTGCTTCTGTAGTTTCGTGGATATCGGTCACTGTAGGAATACCAAACGTTTCTCCTACTTTTTGAAGAATCTTTAGAGCCTTTTCGTCGCCGATGCCCGTAAACGAATCAATCCGGGAACGATTGGCTTTACGGTACGAACCTTTAAAGACATAGGGGATACCTAGTTTGTTGGTCATCGTAACCACTCTTTCGGCGATGCGGAGTGCCATATCTTCTCCTTCAATAACACAAGGGCCTGCCATCAGAAAGAAATTATCGGCAGAAGTTAAATCCTTTACAGTAATCATATGTCTGGTGTTTATTTATTCAAGAATGCCATTACGGCTTTACAATTTACTTCGGTGGGAAGGGTGGCATCAAGCCAGTGGATTGTTATGCCGCGACGTTCCATTCCCCGGAACCAGGTCATCTGCCTTTTGGCAAATTGATGAATTGCAATTTCGAGCTGCGAAACCATCTCTTCGTACGAAAGCTTACCGATCACATACAATGTAAGATACTTGTATTCCAGTCCGTAATAAATTAGATCATCCGGTTTAACGCCGGAGGCAAGGATGCCTTTAATCTCGTCGACCATTCCTTCGTCCAGACGGGCTTTTAGTCGGCGGGAGATTTTTTCTCTCCGCAGCTCTCTGGATATGTCCAACCCGATAACCAGACTTTCGATGGGTTCGTAATCGTTTACATCGGGAGCCTGATTCAGGTAAAACTCTTCGATTTCGATGGCACGGATAGCCCGTTGAGCCGAATCCACATCCGTTTTATTGTGGAGTGTTTTGTATGAACCCAGGATTTGTTCCAATTCCTGCAGCGACTTACCTTTCAGCGATTCACGTAAGGAAAGGTTGGCCGGAACGTCCAGTAGTTTATAGCCTTTCAGAACCGCTTCAATATACATGCCGGTACCACCACATAAGATAGGTAGTTTACCCCTTTTGTGTATTTCGTCGTAGGCTCTGAAAAAAGCATGCTGGTATTCGAAAACATTGTATTTGTCTCCCGGGTTACAGATGTCTATCAGGTGATAAGGAATAGTCTTTCCGTTTACGGTATAATCTGCCAGGTCTTTGCCTGTACCTATATCCATCGAACGGTAAATTTGTCTCGAGTCGGCGCTGATTATTTCCGAATCGAGGTGGGCGGCGAGGGCAGCGGCGAAAGAAGTTTTGCCAGATGCAGTAGGCCCTAATACGGTGATAAGTTGATAGCTTCCCATAGCGAGGCAAAGGTAATAAAAAAAGCCACACCCCGAAGGATGTGGCTTTCAAACTATATAATACGATGATTATGCGTTTACTTTTGCCATGTGTTGGATCAATTCAACAACCTTGTTTGAATAACCCCACTCATTGTCATACCAGCTAACCAACTTAACGAAGTTGCCGTTCAATGCGATACCTGCTTCAGCATCAAAGATTGAAGTGCGAGCATCGTGAGTAAAGTCTGTAGAAACAACAGCATCTTCAGTGTAACCAAGGATACCCTTCATTTCGTTTTCAGAAGCAGCCTTGATAGCAGCCTTGATTTCGTCGTATGTAGCAGATTTTTCCAAACGAACTGTTAAGTCAACAACAGAAACGTCCAAAGTAGGAACACGGAAAGCCATACCTGTAAGTTTGCCATTCAACTGAGGAATTACTTTACCTACAGCCTTAGCAGCACCTGTAGAAGAAGGGATAATGTTGCCACCAGCAGCACGGCCACCTCTCCAGTCCTTAGCAGAAGGACCGTCAACAGTCTTCTGTGTAGCTGTTGTAGCGTGAACTGTAGTCATCAAACCTTCAACGATACCAAACTTATCGTTGATAACTTTAGCCAAAGGAGCCAAACAGTTAGTTGTACAAGAAGCGTTAGAAACGATCTTCTGACCAGCATAAGTATCGTTGTTAACACCCATAACGAACATAGGAGTAGCGTCTTTTGAAGGAGCAGACATTACTACATACTTTGCACCAGCCTGGATGTGAGCGTTTGCTTTTTCTTCTGTAAGGAAAAGACCTGTTGATTCAACAACATATTCTGCACCTACTGCATCCCATTTCAAATCAGCCGGATTTCTTTCAGCAGTAACACGGATTACGTTTCCGTTTACAACCAAGTTACCATCCTTAACTTCAACTGTACCATCAAACTGACCGTGAACTGAATCGTATTTCAACATGTAAACCATGTAATCTACGTCGATCAAGTCGTTGATACCTACAATTTGAACATCGCTCTTAGATTGAGCAGCACGGAAAACTAAACGTCCGATACGGCCGAAACCGTTAATACCTACTTTAATCATTTTTATAAATCTTTATTTGGGTTTTAAAAAAAACTACGCAAAATTAGTACTTTTTGTGTTATTATCAAAGTAATGATAATTAAAACAGATTCAAATTGTTACTTATTATCAGCAACCGCAGGGGGTAGCACAAGATGCAAACACAACAAGCATCAAGAGAAACAAGACCCAGAATTTAATTTGTTTCATTATAATTCATCTTTACTTTTACGGTAACAACTACGTATGCAAAGGTAGGTATGTTTTTTGTTTCTTTATAATATAAAAGGCAAAAAAAGATGTCCTATAACATAAATTAATGGTCTGAATTATTTCTTTTTCTTAAATAAAGCGTTCGTAAACAGCTTACCAGCTTTTCTCATTCCCCAGGAAATGAGAATTGGTTTCACGATGTCCCATACCACAGGCAACATTCCCTTGCCAATCGAAATGATATCAGACAATCCAAGCATTTCTGCTTTTTCATTTCCTTCCGTATGGAGAGCTTTCCTCTCGCCGGCAGGAGCCGGTTTTGATTTTCCAAACAATAGCGATGTAATGCCCGAAAGCAGCAGAGATGCCGAGTTCTCCTGAATATAGGTAAAGTCCGAATTTAGTTCCTGTTCCTTCAGCCGGCAGCGTTCCTGCAACCGGTTTTTATCAGAAATCAGCTTCTCCAGAGGTGTTTGTTGTTTGTTCATTGCCCGAATCCTTTTTTTTATCATCAGCTGCTGTAAGAACAGCAATTATTTCATTAATCACGGATAAGCGGATTTTATCCTTATTGAAAACTATTATCGCAAACAGCACCATGTAAAGCAATGCAACTATGGCAAAGCCTCCGGCAACATTGTCTAAAAGGTCTCCCAAAAAGAACCCAAGCGCCAGAAAAATAAATAGTACAGCAAAGAAAGCGAGGAATAACAAAATTAATCCATACGAAAGAACGGAGACAAGTTCCCCCGTCCTTTCGTATGCAGTTAACTTGAGGAGCTCAACTTTAAGCTCCACATAAGTAGATACATCTTCTTTTAACTTTTTGAAGATTTGCTCTGTTTCTTTTTCCATAAATTACTTATTCAAGAGGAAGCGCTTCTTCTGCCGGTGTGCCTTTCTCGCATCCACCTTTAGCCTCTTTGATTTTAGACATAGCGCTGTTAAAACCTTCTTTAACTTTGCCAACCACATTGTTTAGTTCATCAAGAATCTGTTCCTTTTTATCGGTGGCAACCAGATACCCGACAGCAGCACCTACAGCGGCACCAACAACTAAACCAAGCAATAATTTTGAATCGATACTTTTCATAACTTATTCTTTTTAAGCGTTACTATTAATGTAACCCTTTTTTTTACCGGTTAGTTCAATGCTTCGGCCACTTTTATTCTTAAAAATATAGATCTACTGCTTTTCCACACGTACGGCAACCCAGTTGTTCTTTTCTGCGTAAGAAACCAGCTTGAGTCCGTTGTTTGTGCAAGATTCAGCAATTGCCGGGATATCTTCCGTGTAGAAGCCACTCATATACAGTACGCCATTTGGTTTCATACAGGCGCTGTAGTGGGCCATGTCGTTCAACAGAATGTTCCGGTTTATATTGGCAAACACGACGTCAAACTTGCCCAGCGGAGCAATTTGTTCGGCGCCACCCAGGTATATTTTTACATTGGGCGTATTGTTGGTTTCTATATTTTCGAGCGCGTTGTTGTAAGCCCACTCGTCTATATCTATGGCCTCGATTCTGGCGGCTCCTTTTTTTGCTGCAAGAATGGCAAGGACAGCTGTTCCGCAACCCATGTCGAGAAGCTCTTTACCTTCCAGATCAAGCTTTAGCATTTCGCTTATCATCAAAAAGGTAGTTTCATGATTTCCGGTACCGAATGCCATTTTGGGATCGATAATGATTGTATGTGTGATACCCGGAACAGCTTCATGAAACGATGCGCGGATAATGCACTCGTTGCCGATGCGTATGGGTTGAAAGTAATTCTTCTCCCAGGCTTCATTCCAGTCTTTGCTGATAATTAGTTCAGAGGTAAACTCAATGGTTACAGGTTCGAGCGGAAATTGGGTAAGCTTCTCATTAATTGTATTTGTGTCGAATAGTTTTTCGGAGATATATGCAGTGAGTCCGCTTTCGGAAGATGTAAAGCTTTCGAAACCAATCTCTCCAAGTTCGGAGGCAAGTACATCATTAATAATTTCGGACTCGATGGGTGAATTATATGTAAATTTTAGTTCGTAATAGTTCATACTGCTTCTTATTTAATGTTTTACGCCCACAAAGGTAGTGAAAAAAGTTTGGCAAAGTTTGTTTGTTTTATAAACTTATGCTACTTTTGCAGTCTGAATTCCGCAGAGGGTAAACTAAGCGAGGCTCTTTAAAAAGCATCCACCCCCGGGAGGTAACCTGTATAATAAAAAAAACAGATGTACGTAGTTGTAGAAATCAACGGTCAACAGTTTAAAGCCGAAGAAGGCAAGAAGTTGTTCGTTCACCACATTCAGAACGTTGAAGGTGGAGCAGTTGTTGAATTTGACAAAGTATTGTTAGTTGACAACAATGGTGAGATTAAAGTAGGTCTTCCTACTGTAGAAGGAGCAAAAGTTGTTTGCGAAGTTCTTTCTCCACTTGTTAAGGGTGATAAAGTTCTTATTTTCCACAAGAAGAGAAGAAAAGGTCACCGTAAGTTGAACGGTCACCGTCAGCAGTTCACAGAAGTGAGTGTAAAAGAAATTGTTGCATAACGATTAAAAAGGAAAGAAAATGGCACATAAAAAAGGTGTAGGTAGTTCTAAGAACGGCCGTGAATCACAAAGTAAACGATTAGGCGTTAAAATCTTTGGTGGTGAAGTTGCTAAAGCCGGTAACATTCTTATCCGTCAGAGAGGCACACAACATCATCCGGGCGAAAACGTAGGTATTGGAAAAGACCATACGTTGTATGCATTGGTAGACGGTGTTGTAAAATTCCGTAAAAGAAAAGACGACAGATCTTTTGTTTCGATTGAAGCAATCAAGGCTGAAGCATAATATATCTTTCACGAAAAAATTTAAAAGCAGGATGTCCTTTAGAGGAAATCCTGCTTTTTTTATTGGACTAATTTTTTAATTCTAACCTTCTTTTTTTTAAGTTTGTAGAAACCTTTGAGATATGACTCTATCCAGGCTTGTTATTCGTTTTTCATTTTTCTTTATACTTCTGCTTTTTGTTTCCTGCGGAACCAGAAAGCAATTTACACCCGAATCGCCTCCCGTCGACGATTTATCTCAACTTTACGGCATACGAATAACGAATGCAGATAACGTATCACTTTACACCGAAGCCGCTCAATGGATGGGAGTGCCCCACAGGTACGGAGGCGCCGATAAGAAAGGGGTGGATTGCTCGGGGTTTGTTGCCATACTGTACCAAAAAGTATATGGCCGAAAACTCTCACGATCGTCGGCCGACATGCTGAAGCACGATTGTCGGAAAATTTCGCGCATCAAGTTACGCGAAGGCGATCTTGTTTTCTTCCGGACAGAATCCGGTCGAAAAAAGTTGCCCAACCATGCAGGGATCTACCTTAAAAACGACAAATTTATACATACCAGTACATCCCGTGGGGTGATGGTGAGTAGTCTGAACGAACCCTATTACCTGCGAACCTGGATTTCCGGAGGGAGAGTAAAGTAATTCCTTAACAGTTTAACGTACCGCATAGTACTCATTAACCGTCCGCATGCCTATGTTTAGTTCGTCCCACACCCGTGTGACGTTGGTCCCACGATTGCGGGACGACGGTCACACGGGTGTGTGACGAACATCCCACGTACGTGTGACCAACTAATCCCTATAGTCTTCGACCTTATTCTTCGTATTCAAAATCCTTACTCTTCGTTATAGGTTACTTAACCATCCGAAGAGTTTTTCTTAAAAGTAGGTTTTTCCATAAACATTGGATAAAGTTTTTTATCATTTGCTGTTAAAATAGTATGTTCTCTATAATTTGTTTAACTTTGTGGCTCAATTAAAAAGCATAGATAAAGTATGTTGACGCTTAAAGTAATTACGGAGAATCCGGACGAAGTAATCCGCAGGTTGGCCAAAAAGCATTTTGATGCGAAAGAGATTATCGGTAAAATTATCGAGTTAGATAAAACAAGACGTACTACCCAGTCGGTCCTTGATGAGAATTTGGCAACGCTGAATAACTTATCGAAAACAATCGGTGCCCTGATGAAGGAAGGAAAGAAGGACGAAGCCGAACAAGCCCGCGCCAAAGTTGCCGAAATTAAAGAAGGTAACAAGGAGTTGGATGCAGCTAAAACGGCTGCGGAACAGGAAATGAATAACCTGCTGGTGCTGGTTCCTAATTTACCTCATGATTCGGTTCCCGAAGGACGTGTAGCTGAAGATAACATATGCGAAAAAACAGGAGGAGTAGTTCCTCAATTGCATGCTGATGCGGTTCCTCACTGGGATCTATGCAAGAAATATGATCTTATCGATTTCGAATTGGGCGTTAAGATTACAGGAGCAGGTTTCCCGGTTTATAAAGGATATGGTTGCCGTTTGCAACGTGCCCTTATAAATTTCTTCCTTGACAACGCACGCGAAGCAGGTTATCTGGAAATACAACCTCCATACGTTGTAAATGCCGATTCAGGCTATGGTACTGGTCAGCTTCCCGACAAGGAAGGCCAGATGTATCATGCAACAATAGATGATCTTTATCTTATTCCAACAGCCGAAGTACCTGTTACCAATATCTACCGTGATGTTATTCTGAACGAATCCGAACTTCCTGTAAAGAATGCAGCCTATTCTGCCTGTTTCCGTCGTGAAGCAGGTTCCTATGGAAAAGATGTTCGCGGTTTGAATCGTTTGCACCAATTCGACAAAGTAGAAATTGTGCGGATAGATACACCGGAACATTCTTACGAGTCGTTGAAGGAAATGGTGGACTATGTGCAATCGCTGGTCGACAAGCTTGAACTTCCATGGCGTATACTTCGCCTTTGTGGTGGAGATATGAGTTTTACTTCTGCTATCACGTTCGACTTTGAAGTATATTCTGCTGCTCAGGAACGTTGGTTGGAAGTAAGTTCTGTTTCAAACTTCGAAAGCTATCAGGCAAACCGTTTGAAATGCCGTTACCGCGATGCAAGCAAGAAAACACAACTTTGTCACACGTTGAACGGTAGTGCCCTGGCTTTGCCTCGTATCGTGGCCGCCTTGTTGGAAAACAACCAGACGCCGGAAGGTATCCGTATTCCTAAGGCACTTGTGCCTTACACAGGTTTCGATATGATTAAGTAATCTGTCCGGTTTTCGAGCCGGTCATATCAATAAAAGAAGAGGGTGAATCATTCAATTGATTCACCCTCTTTCTGTATAGGTATACCTTTGTATCCTTAACTTAGATAAAGAGATTTACGTTCGACTCTTCCGCACGTTCCAGGTAAGAAGCTACACCACCATAAACAACATTGTCGAGCAGCTCTTTTTCTTTCACACCCATCACATCCATACTCATGGTACAGGCAATCATTTCGACATCGTTATCGATGGCTTGCTGCATCAGACTTTCCAGACTGTCTATTTTCTTATTCTTCATAATCAAACGCATCATCCAGCTGCCGGCACCACCCATATTTAGTTTCGAAAGTTTTAGTTTGCCACTGTGAGCAGGAAGCATCATGCCGAACATTTTCCCAAAGATATCCTTGGCAACCGACGGTTTCTCTTTCTTTTTGATTACGTTAAGTCCCCAGAAAGTGAAGAACATACTTACTTTCTTACCTGTTGAGGCTGCCCCGTTGGCAATTACAAAAGAGGCGAGGGCTTTATCTAAATCATCGCTGAATACGATGAATGTTTTTCTGTCTCCGTTACTTATCATTTTATTTTGACTTTGAGGTTCTGTTTTTTCGATTGTTGCGTGAATAATGCCCGCTTTGTTTTCTACCGAAAGTAGTTGGGCTCCGGTTATCTTACACCAGGCAACCACATCTTTTGCAAAGCCCGGATCGGTAGCGGTAATCTGTAATTGCTCTCCTACGCCTATTTCTCCGTAATTCTTTTTAAGTTGCATAACCGGACCGGGGCATTGCAAGCCGCAGGCGTTTATTAACTTCAGATCCTTAATGGCAGGGAACACAACATCCTCGCTACCATCTTCGTTTGCCGGTTTGGAGCTGATATGCTTGTTTATATTGGGCTCAATTTTGGCGAGCGACCATGTTTTATATCCTCCCGATAGGTTTCGCACCCGTTCAAAACCATTCTGAGTTAGAATACGGTAAGCCACATAACCACGCAAACCAACAGCGCAGGTTACAACAATATCTTTTTCTAATGGAAGCTCGTCCAATCGATGGCGAAGCGCATCTACCGGAATATTAATAGAACCGGGTATAGAACCAAGTGCAAATTCGTCGCGTGTGCGAACGTCCAACACCAATGCATCTTTAGAAAGACCGTCGATGTCGCGCCACTGAGCTGTTTTAACCTTGCCGGTCAAAATATTCTCGGCCACAAACCCTGCCATATTAACCGGATCTTTTGCCGAAGAGTAGGGAGGAGCATAAGCATGTTCGATCTCAATCAGATCATAAATTGTTCCCTTTGCACGGATAACCTGTGCCATCATTTCAATTCGCTTATCTACACCATCAAAACCAACAATCTGAGCTCCCAGTAACTGTCCGGTCTTCGGTGCAAACAAAATCTTGACCGACATGGACAAGGCTCCCGGATAGTAGCCGGCATGCGATGCACTGTGAGTAAACGATTCATAGTAAGGAATACCCTCTTTGGCAAGCAGCTTGCTGTTAGCCCCCGATGCGGCTACTGTAAGATCAAATATCTTTGCGATGGATGTTCCGATGGACCCATCGTATGTTCTTTTATTGCCAAATACAATGTTGTCGGCAACGATACGGCCCTGCTTGTTTGCCGGTCCTGCAAGAGGAATCAATGCTTTGCTACCTGTAACCAGGTGAGTAACTTCTACAGCATCACCCAATGCATAGATGTCAGGATCCGAGGTCTGCATGTGGTTGTTAACCGAAATACCGCCAAGTTCGCCGATAGATAATCCGGCACCCTTAGCCAGCAATGTTTCCGGACGTACCCCGATACTCAGGATAACCATATCCGTTTCCAGCTGTTTACCACTTTTAAGAACAGCGATTATGCCCTTTTCGGTCTCTTTAAAACTCACAATACCATCTTCCAGGTACAAAGAGACATCATTCTCTACAATATGATGATGTACAATAGCAGCCATCGAGAAATCAAGCGGCGCCATTACCTGGTTTGCCATTTCGATAACACCCACTTCAATGCCAAGCGCATGTAAGTTTTCGGCCATCTCCAGTCCGATAAAACCACCACCAACTACCAGAGCCCTTTTGGGCTTTAATTCATTAATATATCCTTTAATAGTATCCGTGTCGGGCACATTACGAAGGGTGAACACCCGTTTGCTTCCAATGCCTTCAATCTTTGGACGTACAGGTTCTGCTCCGGGCGACAAAACCAGTTTATCGTAGGTTTCTGTATACGTTTCGTTTGTTGTCAGATTGCGAACTAAAATCGATTTACTGTCGGGCAAGATAGACTCAACCTCTTGTTTAGTCCGGATATCAATGTTGAAACGGGCCGTAAATCCTTGTACAGTCTGTACAAAGAGGTTATTACGATCGGTGATTGTATCGCCAATGTAGTAGGGAAGTCCGCAGTTTGCATACGAAACATACTCTCCTCGTTCAAATAGAATGACGTTTGCCTGCTCGTCCATCCTTCGTAAACGTGCAGCTACAGTAGCACCTCCGGCTACTCCTCCGATAATAAGATACTTCATCTGATTATATTTAGTATTACTAATAGTTTGTAGTAGAAAATAAATAGGTAAAAAAAGGGAATTAATCCCTTTTCATGCATTCGTTCAGCTTGTTGAACAAGGTTTCTATGTTGAGTTCGGCACTCATCATTTCTTTTACTTTCTCCTTGCCGGCAGCCGAAAGTTCAAATATCATCTGGCGCTTGTCTTCCTTGCAGATGGTTCTGTTTATCAGTTCTTTGTCTTCAACCGCTGTTATTATCTTTGACACTCTTGAATTGGACAATCCAATGAAATCGCATATTACACCGGCCGATTTACATTCGCCGTCTTTCAGGCAGCAAAGCAGCATAGCTTCATTAATGGTTATATCGTACGCTTCAGAGAAATCTTTCTCGAACTGGTACAGCGTTTTATAGATATCTTTAATTGCACAAATTGGTTCCATTCTATTTCTATTATTACGCTGCAAAGATAAACATATATTCTTAAATAGAATAGTTTTTAATGGAAAATATTTCTAACAATAGTTAGAGATGTATAAAAAGGTTTAGTGAAAAAAAGAGGGTGACTCAATTAAATGAGTCACCCTCGCTGTATATCAACATCAAACAGCTTAGTCGCGGTTTGAAAAATATTTCATAAACTGGGCACGTTCGTAACGTGACGGGTCGCTGATGTTTGTAAAATTTAATTTGCCGCGGAACTCATCCACTGTTTTGAAACGAGACTGATGCATCCATTCTTCGATACAAGTTAGTATCTGCGAAATAATCTCCGATCCGTGGGTATAAAGCGCACTGGTAAGCTGGACAGCCGAAGCCCCTGCAAGCAAGCACTTGATAACATCTTCCCAATCGTGTATACCGGTAGACGAGGCAATGCTGATTCCCGGAATTTTACCCGCAACAATACCTGTCCAGCGTAAAGTGTCACTAAGGTCGGAATGGTTACTGAATACGTTGCCAGATACAATCTGCATGGTGTTGATATCGATATCCGGTTGATAATACCGGTTGAATAATACAACGCCATCTGCACCGTTTACCTTAATTGTATGAACGATGGCAGGGATATTGGCAAAGTTTTTACCAATCTTAAGTATAACAGGAATACGAACAGTTTCTTTAACCTTGCGTACAATGTTTACGTAGGTAGTCTGCATCTTATAATAATCGTGCGTTAGTCCGGTTTCCAGATAAAAGACATTTAACTCAAGGGCATCGGCTCCTGCAAGTTCAATCTGACGGGCAAAATCAATCCAATTATCAGCTTTATAGCAGTTAATACTTGCGATAATGGGGATTGTGCAAAGTTCTTTGGTCTTTTTGATCAGCTCAAGATATTCGTTTACCTGATTCACCTTTACGTACTCATGCAAGTAGTCGGAAGCCTCGGGGTAGTCGGATTCTTTCATCAATGTGCTCGATTGCATTTCTATCTGCTCTTCAAAAAGCGATTTTAATACAATGGCACCTACACCAGCTTTTTCAAATTCTCTGTTTCTTTCCGGATTGTTTGTTAAGCCAGAGCTTCCGGCGATAAGAGGATTGCGGAGTGTTAACCCGGCATATTTAGTTTTTAAATCGATCATGATTTATTAAATTATTAGTTCAACTTCACAAAGTTAACGATTTATTCTAATGAATAAATAGCAGGTGATATTTAAAATGGTTAAAAATTAATAGGATCGTTCGCCGAAAATGAGGCTTCCTACACGAATCATCGTGCTTCCCTGGGCAATGGCAAGCGGGTAATCGTGACTCATACCCATGGAAAGTTCGCAGAAACTTTCCTTGTTTGCAAAGTAAGATGCTTTTAGTTCAGTAAAGAAAGCATGTAATTTATGAAATTCAGCGCTTACCTGCGTTTCATCCTCCGTGTTTGTAGCCATTCCCATTAGTCCGGCTATAGTAACATGTTTACAGGAATCAATTATCCCGCTTTCGATAAGTTCGACACATTCTTCGGGGCTTAGTCCGAATTTGGTTTCCTCTTTGGCAATATAAATCTGTAGCAAAACCCGGATATTCCTGTTGTTACGGGCAGCCTGCTTGTCTACTTCCTGCAGTAACCTTGCCGAGTCAATGCTATGGATGGTATGAACAAAAGGAGCAATAACCTTTATTTTATTGCTTTGCAGATGTCCGATAAAGTGCCACTGGATATCCTTGGGAAGCACTTCCTGTTTAGAATACAGTTCCTGCGCCTTGTTCTCGCCGAAAATACGCTGACCGGCGTCGTAGGCTTCCTGCAAAGCTTCCACAGGATGGAACTTTGAAACAGCAACAAGCGTTACCCCCTCTGGAATAGACGCTTGTAGCTGTTTTATGTTGGATGTTATACCCATTTCAATTCGTTGCGCCTTCTTTCTTACCATCAAGAGAGAAAGGAAATACATCCATCAACATGGTTTCAGAAACCGATGCGATTGAATAATCGGCCATCGTATTTTTCATTCCTTCTTCCAAAACAGCGATGGCTTCCTTTAATGTGCAAGCCTGAGCAAGCATCGTAGCAGCCGTTTTCTTTTCAGCGCCGCTCTTTTCGTCCAATGTAATGAAATAAACCTTGATTCTGAAGAAACGATCGCCCGCTTCATTAAAGAATAGTTCCGAAATCTTTGCGCGTTTGATGTCCGCTACTGTAAAATCGCCGGTAATATAAGGTTGAATTTCTTCAATAATACGGGCTTCTGCTTCTGTAAATGATAGAGCATCAACTAAGTAAGGTTCGGTTACTTTCTTCTGCATTCCGTTTTCCATCATCTTTTCGTAAGATACCTTACACTCAAACCAATTATGCATATTCGACTATTTTTTATTGTTTGTTCTTGCTAAAACAGCTCACAAAAGTAGCTGCAATCTGCAAATAATGCAACTTAAAACCGAAAAACAATTAAACATATCGGGATATTGATCTGTTATAATGATACAGTATAGTGTTTTTCATGGTATTAGATTTTTAAGATTAGTAAAAAGATTGGTCATCCAATTCGGGAGAACAGGGTGGCGAGAATGAGATAGCAACCGGGTCAGAGAGTAAACCTCCCTTTTCCGGTTGTTTTCGTTAGATGAGATTAAACTTCATCAATTGCATAAAGGCTTGAAAAGCACAGACGCTTGTAATCAAATATCTCTGAAGGGTCAAAGAAACGATTCAATTCGATTTTTGCAGTTTCAATAGAGTCGGATGCATGAACCATGTTCTCCTGTATACTCATGCTATAATCACCTCTGATGGTGCCCGGTTGGGCGATTCGTCCGTTTGTAGGTCCGGATATAGTTCTGACTACCTGAACTGCGTCCACACCTTCCCAGCAACAAACAATAACAGGACAAACTTCCATAGCATCTTTGATTCTACCAAAAAACGGTTTATCAAGTAAGTGTGCGTAGTGTTCTTTAAGAATATCATCTGTAAGCCAAATCATCTTTGTGCCTACAAGTCTTAATCCTTTTTTTTCAAATCGGGAGATAATTTCTCCAATCAAACCTCGCTGTATAGTACAAGGTTTTAGAATAACAAGTGTTCGTTCCATAACAATTTTATATTAGAATATTTAGAAGGTTAATTCTTAGCGCCAAAGATACCTTTTTTGGTTATGGTTACAAATAGTTTGATTAGATTTTGATTGAGAAATTCTGATTTATTTTGAATAAGGGCTTGGGATTATTGCCCAAGGCCGAAAAGAAAAGGTCGCGCGGAGGGCAAAAACCCTGTCGCACGACCTTAATTATGTTTATGTTTGCGGGAAGCATTCAGGGCAGCTTCCGGACCCAATCTAAATTTTATTACTTAATCGAGCGAGTGAATAACCAGACCCGAACGAAGTTTAGGCTCGAACCAGGTGGTTTTAGGAGGCATGATGTTTCCCGTATCTGCAATGTCGATAAGCTGTTTCATCGATACCGGATACAAAGCAAGCGCAACGCGCATTTCACCGCTGTCTACTCTGTTCTTTAATTCTCCCAATCCACGGATACCTCCAACGAAGTCGATACGTTTATCGGAACGAAGGTCCTTGATACCAAGAACTTCATCCAAAATAAGATTGGACGAGATGGTAACATCCAGTACACCGATAGGATCGTTGTCGTTGTATGTGCCCGGTTTAGCAGTAAGCGAATACCACTTGCCGCTAAGATACAAGGCAAAATTGTGAAGCTGGTTTGGTTTGTAAATATCCGCGCCTTTTTCTTCCACAATAAAGTGGTTGCCAATCTTTGTCAGAAACTCTGCATCGCTTAAACCGTTCAGGTCTTTTACCACACGGTTGTAATCGATGATGGTAAGCTGATCGGCAGGGAAGCATACAGCCATAAAATAGTTATATTCTTCTTTCCCTGTATGGTTGGGATTCTGTTGTGCTTTTTCGACACCTACCAAAGCTGCTGCCGCAGAACGGTGGTGACCGTCGGCAATGTATAGCGAAGGCATAGCCGCAAACAGTTCAGTAATACGGGCCATATCCTTTTCGCAATCAATTATCCAGAACTGATGTCCAAATCCATCGGGCTGAGCTGTAAAATCGTAAACAGGAGTATTCGCTGTATATTTCTTTACAATAGCATCCAACTCGGCATTATCGGGGTAAGCAAAAAATACCGGTTCGATGTTTGCATTGTTCACACGCACATGCTTCATCCGGTCTTCTTCCTTATCGCGGCGGGTAAGCTCATGCTTTTTGATATTACCCTTCATATAGTCGTCAACATACGCGCACACCACCAGGCCATATTGCGTACGGCCATTCATTGTCTGTGCATAAACGTAATATTGTTCTTTGTCATCCTGAACAAGCCATCCGTTCTTTTTGAACAGGGCGAAGTTTTCGGCTGCTTTTTGGTAAACAGCTTCATCGTGCTCATCGGTTCCAACGGGAAAATCTATTTCCGGCTTGATAATATGATATAATGATTTTTCATTTCCCAATGCCTCTGCACGTGCCTCTTCAGAGTTTAGCACGTCGTAAGGGCGGGAGGCCACCTGTTCAATAAATGCCTGCGGGGGCCGAATACCTCTAAAAGGTTTAATGTTAGCCATGGTTTTTTATATTTGAATAGAAAAGGTAGTTAGAAGAAACAGCCGTTTCCTTTAACTACCTTATATACATCTTAAATTACTTATTAACCTTGTATTTGCAGTTTCCGTTTACCACGAAATCAACAATCTGATTTGCCGCAGCAAGACCTGCATTTACATTTGCTTCGGAAGTCTGAGCACCCATCTTTTTGGGAGTTCCGAAGTAACGATCAGCATACTTTTCTGTTAGTTCAGCATCGTTAGAAGGTTTGATATCTGATAGATATACAAAATCAGGACGTTCTTCGAACATTTTTACCAAACCAGCTTCATCGATAACCTCTTTACGTGCTGTGTTTACAACGATAGCACCCTTAGGCATCTTGTTCATCAGTTCGAAGTTGATTGAATTCTTTGTTTCCGCAGTAGCAGGGATATGTAAAGAAATAATCTGGCATTTTTCGAACAACTCTTCAGTAGAACCAAGCGCCTTAACACCATCGTTTTCAATAATAGCGGCAGGGCAGAAGGCATCGTAAGCATACACCTTCATTCCGAATCCTTTGGCGATGCGAGCCACATTGCGGCCAACATTACCGTAAGCAAGAATACCTAATTTCTTTGTAAGAAGTTCGGTTCCCGAAGTACCGTTGTATCTGTTACGGATGGAATAAAGCAACATACCAAATACTAATTCGGCAACTGCGTTGGCATTCTGTCCCGGTGTATTCATCACACATACGTTGTGAGCCGTTGCAGCATCCAGATCCACATTGTCGTAACCGGCACCTGCGCGAACAACAATCTTCAGATTTTTTGCTGCGTCAAGCACTTCGGCATCGATAATGTCGCTACGGATAATGATGGCATCCACATCCTTCACAGCATCAAGAAGCTGTGCTTTTTCCGTGTACTTTTCAAGAAGAGCCAGTTCGAAACCGGCCGCTTCTATAATTTCACGGATTCCTTTTACGGCAACCGCCGCAAAAGGTTTATCTGTTGCAATTAATACTTTTGTCATTTTAGTGGAGTTTTTCAAATTCCTGCATGGTTGCGATCAATGCTTCAACGCTGCTCTTTGGCATTGCGTTATATAAGGAAGCACGGAAACCACCTACAGAACGGTGACCCTTAATACCTACCATACCGGCAGCAGATGCAAATGAATTGAATTCGGCTTCCAGTTCCTGGTATTCTTCATTCATAACAAAGCAAACATTCATGATAGAACGGTCTTCGATAGCAGTTGTTCCTTTAAACAATCTGTTGCGGTCAATTTCATCATAAAGAATAGCAGCCTTTTCAAGATTGATCTTTTCAAGAGCAGCAACACCCCCCAATTCCTTGTACCATCTTAAAGTCTGCAATGCAGCGAAGATAGGCAATACAGGAGGCGTATTGAACATAGACTCTTTTTTGATATGAGTCCGGTAATCAAGCATTGTTGGGATAGCACGATCCATCTTGCCCAGAGCACCTTCGCGAACGATTGCCAAAGTAACACCTGCAGGAGCAAGGTTTTTCTGAGCGCCGGCATAGATGATATCATATTTTGAAACATCGATTGGACGAGAGAAGATGTCGGACGACATGTCTGCAACAAGCGGGCAGCCTACTTCCGGATCAAAACGCATCTCTGTACCAAAGATGGTGTTGTTTGTTGTAAAGTGAAAATATTCCGAGTCCGGAGAAACAGTAAAGTTCTTAGGAATATAAGAGTAATTTGAATCTTTCGAAGAAGCAACTACTTCAACATCCCCAAAGAATTTTGCTTCTTTAATGGCATTTGATGCCCAGGTGCCAGTGTCTAAATAAGACGCTTTTTTGTTTAACAAGTTAAACGGTACCATACAGAATTGCAAACTTGCTCCACCGCCTAAGAATACAACTTCGTAGCCAGCAGGAACATCAAGCAATTCTTTAATAAGTGCACGTGCTTCGTCGCTTACGGCCACAAACTCTTTGCTTCTGTGCGACACTTCAAGAAGCGATAAACCAGTGCCCGCGAAGTTTTCGACAGCAGCAGCAGTGTTCTTGATTGTGTACTCACTTAAGATAGAGGGACCAGCATAAAAATTGTGCTTTTTCATACCATTGTTTTTTAATATTATTGTTTAAAAAGTAACATCTTATCATTTAGAGCGGCGAAAGTACTGCTTTTTTCGAAACCAACAATCTTTCTATACGAAAAAATGATTTCGAAACAGTGTTAATTCGTTACAATCCTCTAGAAACATACCTAAAATAGTAACAGAATAACATTAAAACCTTTCACCCCACAAGTTTTTCATGTGTTCAATCAACTTGCTTTCCGCCGCATTAGGTTGCCCTACCCACAGCCGCTCGTCCTTTAATTCGTGAGGAAGATACTCCTGACGAACGAAATGACCTTCAAAGTCGTGTGCATACTTATACTCTTTCCCGTAGTTCAATTCGGCCATCAGTTGGGTAGGAGCGTTTCGCAGATGCAGAGGCACGGGCAGATTACCTGTACGGTTTACCAGCGCCAACGCATCGTCGATGGCTAAATACGCTGAATTACTTTTAGCGCTGCAAGCAAGATAAACGGTTGTTTCAGCAAGGATAATCCGTCCTTCGGGCCATCCGATTTTCTTTAATGCTTCAAAGCAGGCATTAGCAAGCAACAACGCATTGGGATTGGCCAGCCCGATATCTTCGGCAGCCGATATCACTAACCGGCGTGCGATAAATTCCGGATCTTCACCACCCGCAACCATACGTGCCAGCCAATAGATGGCAGCATCCGGATCGCTTCCCCGGATCGATTTTATGAAGGCGGAGATAATGTCGTAATGCATTTCTCCTCCCTTGTCGTAAGCCGCCGGATTTTCCTGCAACCTCTCCACTACAGTTTCATCGGTAATCAACACCTCGTCCGATTCGCTGGCTGAAACAAGCAAGTCGATTATATTAAGCAACTTGCGGGCATCACCCCCCGAAAAGCGGAGCAAGGCATCTGTTTCTTGTATAGTAAATGTTTTTTGTTTCAGTACAACATCTTCCGTAACAGCCTTATTTAATAAGGTAAGTAAATCGTCTTTACCCAACGACTTAAGTACGTACACCTGGCAACGGGAGAGGAGCGGACGAATTACCTCGAACGAGGGATTCTCTGTGGTAGCCCCAATCAGGGTAACCACCCCGGTTTCCACAGCGTTAAGTAACGAATCTTGCTGCGATTTGCTAAAGCGATGGATCTCGTCAATAAAAAGGATGGGCGATATCGTATTAAAGAAGCGGTTGCTTTTGGCCTTTTCGATCACGTCGCGCACATCCTTTACACCCGAACTGACTGCACTCAAGGTGTAAAAAGTAGTCTCCAGTCTGGCTGCTATTATCTGAGCCAGTGTAGTTTTGCCTACGCCCGGAGGCCCCCAAAGAATAAATGATGGAACACGACCAGCTTCTATCATCTTGCGCAATACAGAACCCGGGCCGACCAGGTGTTTCTGACCCACATAGTCGTCCAGTGTCCTGGGGCGCATTCGTTCTGCCAACGGTTGATTCATGTTCACAAAATTCGCATATTATATTTACTTATCAAAAAACTCACCGTTAAAAAACCCGAAGCTTTTTGCTGTCTGGTCTTCTAACGGTGTTTATTATTTATTGTTGTAATCCGCGATTAACGGTTGCCATACATTTGTGTATAATATTTCAGGTAATCGCCTCCTGCAATCTCTTCTACCCAAGCTTGGTTTTCAAGATACCAGCGAATGGTTTTAACGATACCCACTTCGAAAGAAGTTTCCGGTAACCAACCCAGTTCTTTGCTGATCTTGGAAGGGTCGATGGCGTAGCGCTGATCGTGTCCCAGACGATCCTTCACGAAAGTGATCAGGTCGTAGTTAATCCAGTCGATGGCAATCTCGCCATTGGCATCCACCACCTGTTTCTTAAGCACCTTACGGAATTTAGGTTCGTCTGTCATCAACTGGCGAATCGTATCAATGGTAAGCTTTACAATCTCAATGTTTTGCTTCTCGTTATGTCCTCCTACGTTGTATACTTCACCTACGCGACCACGGCGAACAACTGCATCAATGGCCTTGCAGTGATCTTCTACGTACAACCAGTCACGTACATTAGTCCCATCACCATATACCGGCAGCGACTTTCCTTCCAGAATATTCTTTATAATAAGAGGAATCAGCTTTTCGGGGAAGTGATACGGGCCGTAATTGTTTGAACAACGGGTAATGGTTACAGGCATTTTGTAAGTCTCGTTATAAGCCTTTACAAATAAATCGGCACTTGTTTTGGAAGCGCTGTACGGACTACGTGGATCGAGCGGAGTCGTTTCATGGAAATACCCTTCGGCACCCAGGCTGCCATATACCTCGTCGGTCGATACCTGATGAAACCTAACACCTTCGCGCCAGGTAGGGTAACCCTGCTCGTCTTTACCGGTAACCCATGCACGACGGGCAGCATCCAGTAAATTCTGTGTACCCAGAATGTTAACCTGCAAAAACAACTGCGGATTCTCAATACTGCGGTCAACATGGCTCTCGGCGGCAAAATTCACAACGTAATCAAAATTATACTTGGCAAACAGACTATCAGCCAGCTCTTTGTCGCAGATGTCACCTTTTACGAACTCGCAGCGATCGCCATCGATATCTCCTGCAATCGTACCCAGATTACCCGCGTAGGTAAGCAAATCCAAAATCACAATCTTGCAATCCGTGTAGGTAGCAAGCATATACTTTATATAATTAGCTCCAATAAAACCGGCCGCACCGGTAACCAAATAAGTTTTCATTGTTATAGTTATTCTATATTAGTAAATATAATTAATGTCAGCTTCCGCCAGCAAAGGCGCTTTCGTATCTTTATCAGAAAGAATCAAATCCGAAGGATCAGCTATTCTCCAGTCGATGCCAATTTGCGGATCATCAAACCGCAGGCTGCGTTCGCACGAAGGCGTATACGGATTATCCACCTTGTAAGTAAAAACCGCCCGTTCGCTAAGTACATGAAAACCATGGGCAAACCCCTGAGGAATATAAAACTGCCGTTTGTTTTCGCCAGACAATTCCACCGCCATATATTTACCGAAAGTAGGAGACCCTTTACGCAAATCTACAGCCACATCCAGCACCGTACCCTCAATTACCCGTACCAGTTTAGCTTGCGAGTAAGGAGCCAGCTGATAATGCAACCCACGTAAAACACCACGGGAAGAACCCGATTCATTTTCCTGAATAAAATTTACTTTCCCAACGTGACGTTCAAAAACCTCTTGTTTAAACGCCTCCATAAAATACCCACGCGAGTCGGTAAGTACTTTAGGCTCAATAATCCATAAGCCGGAAATCCCGGTTTCTTTATATTCCATGTGTGTATTCTATAAGAAAAAACAAAGTAAGTCATTTTTACGTACATCTGCAAAACAAATATTTTCTTAACAAAAATAGACTGTAACACTTGCGCAATTGAAAAATATTCCCTTACTTTGCACTCGCAATTCAAGAGAGACTTGCACTTGCAAAAGGGTTCCTTGGCCGAGTGGCTAGGCACCGGTCTGCAAAACCGTCTACGGCGGTTCGAATCCGCCAGGAACCTCATTTTAATCATTTGCCCGACAGTTTAGACTGTCGGGCATTTTGCGTTTATACTGATTTGCAGTGATTTAGCTGGTTTTTCACGCGTAGAACAAAACCACGCAAAACCAATGGAAACAGGCAATGTCGTAATAATTGTAGTAAAAATATTTTATGGCTGTATTAAAAGTGTGTCAGTCAACAGGCTACACGTGAACAGCCCAAAAAGGTACTTTGAAATAAATAGAGAACTTGTCGTTTGATCTGCTTTATATGAAACCTTTTTATGTCTTATTTAAATGGAAAGATTCTTTAAAAAAGAAAGCCTTGCCGACAATGGGCAAGGCTTATTAACTCTTTTAAAGTGCAGAACATCGAGACAAAGCCGATGCGGGCACTAATTGGTCTGCAAATATACAAATGTTTTTTTAATACCCAATATTTTTTTGAAATTTCAATCCTGAACAATTTTCAATTATATTACAAAGGGTTTCATTACTCTTATAGTTATCCATAAGACGCTCAATATCGTTTACAAAATCATTTTTTCTATTACCAGAAATTGTATCCAAAATAAACACAATAACTCTTATAACTCCATAAAGATTATTTCTTTCATTTCCTTGCCCAACAATTAGAGCTGGACCTGAGCTTATAGACTTGCTTAAATTTAAATCATAAGTTACACTCCCATGTGCACATATATTTCTAATTGTGCATAAAGTGTTCATATAATTAATAAATATAGATAATTTGTTAACACCGTATGCTTTAGCAATTTCTTGCTTTATACTTACATCGTTAACAGCTTCATACAGCTTAATAACAGATCCAAATGTCATAAGTTCGACCGTTTTCCATACTGGTGCGTATTTATCCTTCGGATGGTTGGTGTGATGGAGTTTGATAAATGAATTTTTTTTAAAATTATCGCTGTAGACCTTTGAGTTAAACTCTGCTATGTATTTATTGTTAACAACATTTTCATCAATAAACCAAGTTTCTGAATCCGGAAAATGATTTGAAACAATATATGTAACATGTGTTCTAAAATTAATCTCAATTCGGGATAGATATTTTAAAAGAATACTTCTTAACTCAAAGTCAAAGTAATGCAAGTCAACAACGTCTATGAATTTCGTTTCATCTCTATATTCATGGGTTCTATTTTGTTTTTGAGGATAACTTTTTTCAAAAGGGAAACAATAAAAACCTAATCTGTAATACCCTATATCTAGTAAAATCTCTTTCGATTTACCTTCATCATCAATTGACATACCTCGACTTCTAAGTAGTGCAATTTGCTCATCGATATTTGTTGCTTTTTTACTAGCCATTGGAAAAAGATTATTATTTGATTACAAATATATGTATTTAAATTAACACTTTAGTTTTATGCTAAAATATTAATTTTCTTAGTACAATATTTCCTGGATGTATGATATCTTTCCTGTCAAGCTTTCTTTTATGACTATTAAATTACCAAAAAATGAATTTTCCGCCTTCAAAAAGAGGATGTATTTTCGGTTTTTTTCTAAAAAGTGAAGGCTAATATGCCAAAAGTGAAGGCTTTTTAGGGAAAAGTGAAGGCTATAAAAGGCCAGCCTTCACTTTTAATTCTCTGATTGTTATGTTTTTAAAGGTGAAAGTGAAGGAGTGAAGGCTATTTTTAATATAAACTTTTCCGGAGAGGGGAAAAATGTCACCATAAAGGGGAATTTTCCCCGGGACTTTTTGGTCTGAAAGTATATACTTTTTACCTCGAAAGATATATCTTTAAACTTCTATTCATATATCTTTGAAAACTCAAAGTTATATTAAATTTTACTTCTGATATAAAAGATTACCAATCAACAAAAAAAGGATTATTTTTGTCGACGATTACAATTGTATAAACCACTCAATTCGTTACTGTATGAAATACTATTATTTGGCTTTGTATTTGTGTTTACTGTTTCCGTCTTTTACCAAAGCGGAGTCTGCTCAGCTTAAAGAAAAAACTGTCACTTCTAAAACTTTCGGGTACAAGAATCCTGTTATTACTGGTTTTAATCCAGATCCGAGTGTTTGCCGGGTAGGAGATGATTATTATTTGGTGACAAGTAGCTTCGAGTATTTCCCCGGTGTTCCTGTTTACCATAGCAAGGACCTGATTAACTGGGAACAGATCGGACACTGCCTTACCCGTGAATCGCAATTACCTTTGAAGGGAGTTTGGCCTTCGGGAGGTATTTTTGCTCCCACTATTCGCTATCACGAAGGACGCTTCTACATGGTTACCACGTTGGTTTCTGATAAAGGAAACTTTTATGTGTACGCGGATAATCCTGCCGGAGAATGGTCGGACCCAATATGGGTGAATCAGGGAGGAATTGATCCCAGCCTTCTTTTCGAAGATGGAAAATGCTATTTTATGTCTACCGATAACGGTATTCGTTTGAGCGAGATTGATATTAAAACAGGAAAGAAACTCACAGAGAGTAAAGTTATATGGAATGGAACCGGAGGCCGCTATCCCGAAGCTCCGCATATCTATAAAAAAGATGGTTGGTATTATTTAATGATAGCCGAAGGAGGAACAGAGTATGGCCATAAAGAAACAATCGCCAGAAGCCGGAATATATATGGACCGTATCAGTCCAATCCGTCCAATCCAATTTTGACACATATGAATGAACATACGCAATCCAATCCAATTCAGGGAACAGGACATGCCGATCTTATTCAGGCACATGATAGTTCCTGGTGGGTTGTGTTTCTGGGCTTTCGTCCGCAGTCGGGAACCCATCACCTGTTAGGACGCGAAACGTTCCTTGCACCAGTAAGATGGGACGAGAATGCCTGGCCGGTAATTAATGCTACGGGCTCAGTTTCTATTGATATGAACTGTGCCACTTTACCGCAGAATCCGGTTAAGCAAGTGAATAAACGTACGGATTTCAAAGAAAATAAACTGGGCTTTGAATGGAATTATCTGCGCAATCCAAACTTCTCCAACTACACGCTGGCGGAAAGAAAAGGATATCTTAGATTAAAGCCTTCGCTTTCAACACTTTCTGATTTGGCCTCGCCCACATTTGTAGGAAGACGTCAGCAACATATTGAATTTGAAGCAACCACTTCATTCGATTTTAAGTCGACCGCCGACAATGAAGAGGCCGGGCTTACAGTTTATATGTGCAATAATTCGCACTACGATATCTATGTAACAAATCAGAAAGGTGTTAGAATGCTCAATGTCAGGTACCACTTGGGAAATATGCAACATATTGATAAGAGTATTGAAATACCTAAAGGGGCTACCTACCTCCGCGTTGCGGGTGGGAAAGAGGATTACGCATTCTACTATTCTACAGACGACAAGAACTATGCGCTGCTATCCAAATTGAACACAAGGTTTTTGAGTTCGGAAACAGCCGGAGGTTTTACCGGAATATATATCGCACTGTTTGCCACAACCGATAAATCTGAATCGACATCCCGTGCAGATTTTGATTGGTTCGATTATGAAGGTAAAAATTGGTAATAATAAAAAAGCTTCATTCTTCGGAATGAAGCTTTTTTTCTGTTTCACAGCACAAACGTATTCTAACGTCGGCAGACCGTAAGTTAGCGGTTCGTTGTTCTGTTTTCGTCATTTACATATTCTAAAATGTCGCCTGGCTGGCAGTCTAATGCTTTGCAAATTGCTTCTAAGGTGCTAAAACGAATTGCTTTCGCCTTACCTGTCTTTAAGATAGAAAGGTTGGATAATGTCAAATCAACTCTTTCAGAAAGTTCGTTCAGAGAAATTTTCCGCTTTGCCATTATCACGTCTAAGTTTACAATAATTGGCATAACTTTAAATTGTTAGATCATTTTCTGATTTCATATCGATGGCATTTTGCAAAACTTTTTCAAATATTGCCGTAGCAGTTGCAACTACGATAGAAACAAAAGTAGTCACGATACAAATAGCAAGAAATCCCGCAGGGTCGTCTTCTTTACTGTGGAATATCTTTATGTATACTCCTGCCGCCACAATTAAAAGACTAAGTACGATAGCACAATACTTTATACTCTTTAAAGCCTTCACAGAGTCCGGAGAGAAAACTTTATTCTGTCCGATGTATCCAAGTAATCTGAAAGCCTTGTATAGTGCAACAAAAAAAGCGATTGATGCTGCGTATCCATACAAAATGAACTTGTCAAAGTAAATGCTAAACAAGTCTAAGTTTGTGGCTCTCCCCTCAGTTAAGGGAAACCAAATCAAAATGATAAGGGCCAGAATGCCGATAAGCACGACAACTGCCTGAAGAAATACAATTGAAATTGTTTTCATAATGATATTACGAGTTTTTATTATGATGCAAACATACTAAATATTTATTGATAAACAATAAATATTTAGTGTTTATAGGATAAAAACAATACGCGATTAAAAATAGTTTTGAAGATAAAATTAAACCTCGATTTGCAAAGTTGCAGGTAAGGTTCCTGATTGTCAATTTTTTATTTAAATAGCGGGATGCTGATCGTAATACCAGCTGCATCATACTTTCCTTTGTTGAATCCGGCAAAAATACCAGCTCGGGCTACTCCGCTAAAACCAATGGAGTAACCAACTTCTGTATAATTTCTGGAGGGAATCCAAAGAGTCCGGATGTGCAGGGCTTCGTTAAACAAATAATTCTGCAGAAACGGGAGTCGTTTTATCAACAGATAATCTGATGTGTAATTAAAATGCCCCTGCAGCCATTGTTGGTTTGACGACCAGGCATAATTATCAAGCAGACTGAAGCTGTTTTCCAATGAATTCGCTGTAACAAATAGTTTGTTGGTGTTGAAATGCTTGTAATCGGGGAAAAACACCCTTTTGGAAGTCAGAAACTTTCCCGCGTTCAGCGTATAGCTTATGTTATCAAAAGCATTCACCTTAACAAATTGTCTGATTTCGAACTCCAGCTTATTATAGGAAGCCGTGTTACTCTCGTTGGTGGCTATTCCTTTCTCAAAATTAAGGGTGAAAGTAGGGTAGAGCGAATAGATGTAATTTTTCTTTCCCCTGTACGAACGATAATGATAGCGAGGAGTGTATTCCAATTTCAGAACAGCTTTTGTGGCGGTATTGTCAGGCATATATTGTCCCTGTCCGTTAGGGATGTTAGATTTGGGCTGCTCACCAAAGAAGCTATAGCTGGTATTGTTCATCAGAGAATTCCGTTTCTCGTACTGCATTCCGGTAGTTAGAATCAGTCCGTTCGACACATCAATTTTGTTCATTATCTCCACAAACCTCTTTTGGTAGAATGTTATCGGATTTTCGGCAAACAGCAAAGATGAAATGGAGTTTTTAAGACGGAGTGTACCATTGCTACCGTTAAAATCGGCAACAGTATTGCCTCCGGAAACTTTCAGCACGCCATCTCGCATCGGAGAATAATTGAAAGTAGCTGCTATATTCCAGTCAACGGCTTTTCGGGCAGTTGTGTAGTAAACAGACGGAGCAATGGCAAGCGATTTTGTAGAATCGAATTCAATGCCAAACGAAATTCGTTGTCCGATACGGAAACCATCTACAAAGTTATACTCAGGAACTGCTCGCAGCAATCCGCTATAACCAATTCGGAATTTCTTACTGAAGCGGATCGTTTCACCCATTAGCAGCTTACCTGCCCAATAGCCGACGGTTCTGTTACTCAATGAGTCCCTTCGTTGCAACGAATCATTTACCAAAGTAAGACTATCCTTTATCTCATAACTGTGCACTTCGTCCGGCAGTAAAGGTAAATTTCTCACCTCGTTCCAGTAAAGAGAATCGCGTAAGTCGGCAAGCGAGTCGACTGTTATTTTAATTGGTGATTCGGTGTCGAGCAGCTCAAGCGATTGCCGTTTCATTTTTTCCTCTTCAGGCTCTGATGCTTCCTGCATCAATTTGGCCAGCTTGTAAGCTTCGCGGTTGGATAGGTTTTCTTTAGCCGAAAGGACTTCCAGTTGTTTTTGCGCTTGCTGTTGTTTCTTAATTTGGTGCTTCGGTTTTGTTTTTGACTTTTTGGATGCAACCGGAGTAACCTTTTCCTTTTCTTTTTGAATCGCAGTTGTCCGCCGAGCTTCATTTACCAGAACGTCCTTATATCGAACGGACGAATAATATTTTCCCGAAGCCTTGAATCCCATAATATCCACATTCATGTTTATATCATACGAAGTAGGCAGAAAAACAGCCGGCTTTACTTCGTTGAATGCCGCTTTGAAACGGGTTGTCATGCCAAATTCGGTGCTGCTCAGATCGGCCCGTTGTATATTCCAGGAGTTTTCGATAATATACAGCCAGCCCGAAACAAGTCTGGCATTCTTTTTTTTAGGCTGGACTCTTATTTTATTAATCAGATGATCTCCTTCAGTCTCCACACCTTCAAAAATAAACTTATAGAAAGAAAAAGCCCCCGGAGCCAAAGGCGAGATTTTTCCGAAAACATTCGGATCATAAATATTGGCAGTCATTACCTGCATCGCATCTCCGGCTTTCATGTCTGTGGGAAGCGTCGATGAGAAAGCAACTACCTTTTGTTCATATTTATTGGGAGCCGTAAACATCACCTCATTTTGCGATTCTATCAAAAAGAGTTTGTTCTTTATATTTTTCAGTTCCTGGTTACTTACTTTTATTCTCACTATAGCAGGCATTTTCTCCACCTTGATGGTCCCTTTCAGGTAAACACCCGCATTGTATTTTTTAACCTGATGTAGATAAAACGGAGCCATCGCAATAGCTTTCCGCATAATGGCATTGGCCGGATCTTCTCTGTTGGCCGAAACCACAACCTCTTTCAAGGCATAGGTTTTCTTTTCCATTTTAACAATAACGGAAACAGAAGGCTTGTCGACTGTTATAGAAGTAATTTTACGTTCGTACCCTAATGAACTAAACTCGCAGGTATAGTTACCCTGATTAAGAGAAGTCTGAAAATCTCCGTTATCGTCGGCCGTAATTCCCAAAGCCAACTCCCGGATGTAAACAGTTGCATTGGGTATAGAAGATCCCGAACTATCAACAACACGAACCTTCAATGTCTGCGAAGATATCCCAAACGGAAGTAACATACAGCAAAGGAAGAGTATCCAGCTTTTCATTGATCAATCTACATTTGATTAGACCACAAATGTATGATTCATTGTCTAAACAATAATCAAATGGTCGTTAATTAATCTTAAGTGTAATCATTTTATTCTTTTCTTTGTTCTGGTTCGTTTTTTCTTTAATTTTAGTATCGTGTTAAAACGGCTTTTCGTGTTGCTTATTAGTGTATTAATGCGTACTATTGCATTTCTATTATTTAACCTAAAATATAAAATACATAGTATGAAACGACTCCTTGTTTTATTTTCCATTCTTGCACTGGCATTATCGGCTCAAGGTCAGAAATTGCCTGTTGCCTGGGATGAGCTTACTTCGCCCGATTTTATTAAAGCAGTTAAGCAATCAAATGGTGTATGTGTTATTCCCCTGGGAGTAATTGAGAAACACGGCCCCCATCTGCCATTAGGAACCGACGTATTTTCGGCCCGTTCGAATGCGCTTTTGGCTGCTGGCAATGAATACTGCATCGTTTATCCCTATTATTTTGCAGGTCAGATTTATGAAGCAAAACATCAGCCGGGTACTATAACCTACAGCCCGGATATTTTGTATAAATTATTGGATGAAACCTGTAAGGAGATTTCCAGAAACGGACTAAAAAAGATCATTCTCTATAACGGTCACGGAGGCAACACCAACTTTCTTCAGTATTTTTGTCAGGCGCAACTGGCTGAACAAAAAGACTATGTGGTATACCTTTATAGTCCGGAAACAGATGTTGAAGCACGAAAACAAATCGACGCCATGCTAATAAACAAGGCCGGAGAACATGCTCATGAAGAAGAAACGAGCGAAATGATGATTGTTCGTCCGGATTTGGTTAAAATAGACCAGGCCATCACTCAGTCAGGCGCCGATCTTAACCGTCTGTCGCTTAAAGACGGTTATACCGGAATCTGGTGGTATGCCAAATATCCGAATCACTATGCCGGAGATGCGAAAGATGCCAACTCTGCTACAGGAAAAGTTGTGCAAGCGCATTACGTTAAACAACTCACCGAATTTATCAAAACGGTAAAGGCCGACACCGACGCACAACCCTTGCAAAACGAATTCTATAAGGAATCCGCCTCGCCCCTCAATACAAAAGTAAAAAACTGAAACCAATGAAAATTGCACATATTGCCATATGGACAGACAGGCTTGAAGAGATGAGAGCCTTCTATGTAAAGTACTTTCACGGAATCAGTAACGAAAAGTATGAGAATCCGGTTAAAGGATTTGAATCCTATTTTGTCCGGTTCGAAGGAGGCGATACATCGCTGGAGATTATGCGCAGCAGTCATATAAAAAATACGACACAGACCGAACATCTCGGTTTGTGTCATTTTGCATTTGCTTTGGAAAATAAAGAAAAAGTCAACGCTTTCACCGAACAAATGAGAGCGGATGGTTATCCTGTTTTGGGCGAGCCACGCATTACCGGGGATGGCTTTTACGAAAGCATTATCGCCGATCCCGATGGTAACCGGGTAGAATTAGTGGCAGAAAATAGTTAATCAGCTTTATAAACGACTACATCGTTTAATGTTAAGCTTACAACGGGATAAGAATTGGTGTCGAAAAACAAAGGCTTATTGTATTCAAAGTGGAATAATTTTCCTATGTATTTGGAGTTATAATGACTAATATTGATCATGTCATCTTTTCTGCATACGTGATAAGCACAACTGTCGCCTTCGAAACGAAGCACAACTTTGTTGCCTTCACCCATTTCTATTTCAGATAAGACACCTTCGGTTTTATCCTTTTCGACAAAGGAGGCAAGGATTATCACAGATGCCAGAATTACAAAGGCCGTAACTAAAAACAGTTGATGTGTTTTCATAAATAAATATCATTGTTGTCCGGTAAAACCGTTGTTTAATTATTGTTCCTTATTTCAGAGACTTTCATCCCTGTGTTTTTTGATTTCTCAAAAAAGCTTCTGGCACTTATATAGCTCAACAGGTGTTGTCTTACTACCGTTTGCAAATTTACGGAGAAAAAGAACCGACAATGTGTCGTTATTACAAATTCAATGTCTCATTTTTACAATTAATCACACAAAATAGGGATTCCAACGCATAGGTTTTACAATTCCGTTCTGGTTTTACAATTGAAGTTGTCTTGATGATTGTCCGTCCGGATTTGCTTTCACCGAACAAATGAGAGCGGATGGTTATCATGTCTTGGGCGAGCCAGGCATTACCGGCGATGGCTTTTTCGAAAGCATTATCGCCGATCCTGATGGTAACCGGGTAGAATTAGTGGCAGAAAATAATTAATCTGCTTTATACACGACTACATCGTTAAATGTTAAGCTTACAACGGGATAAGAATCTGTGTCGAAAAACAGAGGCTTATTGTATTCAAACTGGAATAATTTTCCTATGTATTTGGAGTTATAATGACTAATATTGATCATATCATATTTTCTGCTTACGTAATAAGAACAACTGTCGCCTTCGAAATGAAGCACAACTTTGTTGCCTTCACCCATTTCTATTTCAGATAAGACACCTTCGGTCTTATCCTTTTCGACAAAGGAGGCAAGGATTGTCCCGGATGCCAGAATAACAAAGGCCGTAACTAAAAACAATTGATGCGTTTTCATAAATAAATACGTAATAAATTCATTGGGACTTAATAGTTCACCGTAATCAAGATATAAAAATAGTGAATTTTGGTTTAAATTGCAATAAAAGTGTCTTTTATTTACTGTTTTATGCTTAGAAACATGAATTTAATGTTAATTAATCTTTCTTTCAAATACTACACAAAAAATAATCGGCTCACGAATTCTTTTTTTTCTATTCAAAATCTTTTTTTAATTAAACTCAAAACAAACTAAATTGAGATAATTCAAAGCTCATAAACGAATCTGTATATTTTGTTTTATTACGGACCAACTTAGTAAAAGTTGTAGTATATGAAAAACAATTTGCTTTACTTATTTGTTAACAACTATATTTAGTTAACCGTAATTAATTATTCATTTAAAAAGAAAGGATCATAAAATGTTGTACTTGTATTTATTAGTAGTTGTTTTATTCTTGTTTTTTGCAGGAATCAGAATTGTAAGACCTACCCAACGTGGTTTGATTGAACGTCTTGGAAAGTATCATAAATTTGCTAATCCGGGATTTCATTGGATTATTCCGATTATCGATAAGCTGTATATTGTAAACGTAACCGAGCAAATGGTGGATGCTCAGCCACAGGAGATTATCACTAACGATAATCTGAATGCAAGTGTGGATGCTCAGGTCTATTTTAAGGTAAAATGTGATGAGGAGAGTGTAAAAGGGTCCATGTATAGTGTAAATAACTATAAGTTGCAAATTGTAAGTCTGGCCCGTACCACTTTGCGTAATATTATTGGTACACTTACACTCAAATCAGCGAATAGCGAACGGGGTAAAATAAATGCTGAACTCTACGGAACACTTCATAACGAAACCCAAAATTGGGGTATTGAAATAGTGCGAACGGAGTTAAAGGAAATTGATCCTCCAAAGGATGTACAGGAAACCATGAATAAAGTGGTGAAAGCCGAAAACGAAAAGATCGCTGCAATAGATTCTGCTACAGCTGCCGAAACGGTTGCAGATGGTATAAAGCGAGCAAAGATAAAGGAGGCCGAAGGTTTTAAGCAATCGAAGATATTGCATGCTGAAGGCGAAGCCGAAGCCATCAGGTTGGTTAATGAAGCTGCCGATAAGTATTTTGTTGGTAATGCGCAGCTCCTGCGTAAACTGGAGGCGCTGGAAACTTCACTTGGTACCAATGCAAAAATCGTAGTTCCAACGGGTAGCGACCTGGTTAACGTGATTAGTGAGATGGCTGGTATAGTTCCTTTGGAGAGAAAGCAAAAGTAAGTTTGTAAAAATATTCCTTCACTTTAGGGGATGTCCCACTAATTTGCGTCTCAATGGTAGTGTATTTGTTCAATGAATACACTACCATTGTGTTTAATCTTTTATGATACGTTCTAATTAATATGAAAAAAATCCTTCTTTTTATTTCTTTAGCGATGGCTTCGTTTGCAGCCGCAAAGGACGACGCTACCGTTGTGAGGGTCGATAGACTTCCTGTTGCTGTACGCAATAAACATTACGTGAGTAACCAGACACCTTTAATGCCCCAACAATTTGTAAAACTGCCTGTGGGGAGCATTAGTCCGGAAGGGTGGTTGTTGAAACAGCTGGAGCTTCAGAGGGATGGATTGAATGGGCATTTGGGCGAAATTAGTGCTTGGCTTCAGAAGGAAGATAACGCCTGGCTGAAGACGGGTGGCAAGTGGGGCTGGGAAGAGGTGCCTTACTGGCTTCGTGGTTATGGCAACCTGGCTTATATCATGAAAGATGAAGCTATGCTAAAGGAAACAAAATTCTGGATTGAAGGAATTCTTAAGAGTCAGCGGAAAGATGGGAACTTTGGTCCTGTTCAGTTAAACGAAGGAAAACAGGATTTCTGGCCGAATATGGTTGTACTTTGGATTGTTCAATCTTACTATGAGTATTCCAACGACGTTCGGGTTATTGATTTCATGTCTAAATATTGTAATTACCTGCTTACTGTACCGGATGATGATTTCTTATCAAGTTATTGGGAGAACAGCCGCGGAGGTGATAATCTTTGGAGTGTGGTATGGCTTTACAATCGTACGGGAGATAAGAATCTGCTGGCGCTTGCCGACAAGATTCACCGGAATACAGCCGACTGGACTAAGTCAACGCAGCTCCCTAATTGGCATAATGTGAATGTGGCACAGTGCTTCCGTGAACCGGCCACTTATTTTCTGTTTAATAAAGATTCGGCTTTGCTTGAAGCCAGCTATAATGTGCAAAGTCTCGTACGCCGAACCTTCGGACAGGTGCCGGGTGGTATGTTTGGAGCGGATGAAAATGCGCGTATCGGTTTCTTTGATCCTCGTCAGGGTACGGAGACTTGCGGTTTTGTGGAGCAGATGGCTTCGGACGAAATTATGTTGCTTATCAGCGGCGATCCAATCTGGGCTGAGAATTGTGAGGATGTTGCTTTCAATAGTTTTCCTGCAGCATTGATGCCCGATTATAAAGCGTTACGATACATTACAAGTCCCAACCATGTGGTGAGCGACAGTAAGAATCATAATCCGGGTATTGATAACAGTGGTCCGTTCCTGGCAATGAACCCTTTCAGCAGCCGTTGTTGTCAGCATAATCATGGTTTTGGATGGCCTTATTATGCAGAACATCTGATTATGGCAACTCCGGACAACGGATTGGCTGCCGTGATGTATACAGCGTGCAAGACAAAGGGAATAGTTGGAAGCAACGGTGTAGAGGTTACATTGCATGAGCAGACAAATTATCCTTTCGAAGAATCTATCCGGTTTAAGGTGAGTACCCCTTCTAAGGTTAGCTTCCCGCTTTATTTGCGTATTCCTTCATGGTGTAAGAATGCATCCATTTCTATTAATGGTAAGATCCGGAATATACAGGGAGCTTCCGGTAGTTACGCTTGTATTAACCGCGAATGGAAGAATAATGATGTAGTTGAACTTATTGTTCCCATGGATTTTACAGTTCGTCAGTGGCAGGTAAACAAGAATAGCGTGAGTGTAAATTATGGACCGCTTACATTATCTCTCAAAATAGAAGAAGTGTACAAAAAGCTGGATAGCCGAGAGACAGCTATCGGTGATTCAAAATGGCAGGAAAACGCAGATGCATCTGCGTGGCCGACGTTCGAAATTTATCCGGGAAGTTCATGGAATTACGCTTTGATGGCTAACTTGCCCATTACAGTAGAACGAAAGGCCTGGCCTGCTGATAACAATCCGTTTACAATAACCAATGTTCCTCTCGAATTTAAAGCTAAAGGGCGGATTGTTCCTGAATGGATGATAGACGAGTATGGTTTATGTGGTGTGCTTCCTTACGAGAATGCGAAGAAATCGGATAAAATAGATGACATCAAACTGGTTCCGATGGGTGCAGCACGTCTAAGAATAACGGCTTTCCCAACGGCTAAATAAATGAATAATAGCTTCCCCATCTCCTTAAAGAGCGGGGAAGTTTTATTTTAAGGGAAGTTGTTGTAGGTTTTCCAGGCTGTAGCGTGTTTGCGGTTGTGTTTCTTTGCACGAGCCGTTTTAGAAAAGATGGATTGCAAGAGGTCTTCGGCCGAAAAAGCGAAGCCTGCCGGAGTGGCTCTAAGTTCGTCCGACTTGCTGCTTACTTTAAATCCCGTAACTTCTTTAACAGGAAGAAAGCTGAATTTTAGCTTGGCAAATACACTTGGGGGAATATGTAGCGTGTCTGTAATTTCCATGGGTAAGCCGGCAACGGGTTTTAATCCGAAATCTTTTGTTATAGCGATCTTCATTCGGTAAGGTCTTGGTTTGGTTACTGGCTTGGGACTATCAAAGTTGATGAGTGTACCCGACTGTATGGCTCGCATTGTTTCTTCGTTCAGACGAATTTTCTGTTTGTCCATTTGCCCATTATCAATCCATATAGTATCTTTCTCTATCCCTTGAGCATTCATAAGACCCAGATTAAGCAGGCAAATGGAGAAAGACATAATAACACGGTTACTCATAAAGGGCTACTGATTTATTATTTATGATAGCTGACCACAAATATAAATGAATTTCATTCCCAAATGTTAATTTGATTTTTTAATTAATTCTATTTAATTCTTTTTGCCATTTCTTGTCAATTCGCAGGTCGTATTCTTTTATAACAGAAGGTTGATGTTTTCTTTTTTCCGGTTACATTTGTTATATTTATGACAGTGATTCTTTGTCTTTTTATTTAACTGGTTAATTTAATATTCGGGGAGGGTAAATTATGGCGACAGTTTACAAAAAGTTAGTGGAGAAGCAAAGAGGTTTTTTTGCTACAGGGGTAACACGAAATGTTGATTTTCGGATTAAAAGCCTGAAGAAGCTGCGACTTGCCATTCAAACCCGTAACGAACAAATAGCTGAGGCATTGAAAAAGGATTTCGGGAAATGTGAGTTTGAAACTTTTGCAACCGAAATTATGGGTACACTGGATGAGATTGATTTGGCTATAAAGAATCTTCATCGATGGACAAAGGCCCGTAAGGTGATTTCACCTCTTGTTTTATTTAAATCGACAAGTCGGATTTATTGCGAACCTTTTGGATCAGTGCTGGTAATCAGTGCTTGGAATTATCCGTTTCAGCTTGCCATGATTCCTTTGATTGGCGCTCTTGCTGCGGGTAATTGTTGTATATTGAAGCCTTCGGAGTTATCTCCACATACGTCTGTTTTGCTTGCTGAAATTATACAGAAGTGTTTTGATGAGGCTTATTGCGCGGTAGTGGAAGGCGGCGTAAACGAGACCACTTCGCTTATTAATGAACGGTTCGATTTTATACATTATACGGGAAGTACCCGAGTGGGTAAAGTGATTACACTTGCTGCAGCCAAATACCTTACGCCAGTTGTGCTTGAGATGGGCGGTAAGTCTCCTTGTATCGTTGACGAGACAGCAGATATCGAACTTTCAGCCAAAAGAATTGTCTGGGGTAAGTTCCTGAATGCGGGACAGACTTGTGTGGCGCCCGACTATCTTCTTGTAAAACGGGAAGTGAAGGAAGTACTCGTTAAAGCTCTTGTGAAACAGATTAAACACTTTTATGGCGATGATCCTATAATGAGTCCGGATTATTTCCGTATAATAAATCAACAGAATTTCGATCGACTGGCTGCTTATCTGGAAGAGGGCCATATTATTTGCGGGGGTAAAAAAGACGGGGTGTTGCTTAGTATTGAACCTACTTTGATAGATGAACTTACTTGGGATAGCATGCTAATGCAGGACGAGATTTTCGGTCCGGTTCTTCCTGTAATGGAGTATGATGATTTATTGGATGTAATTGGTATAATCAATGGAGGAGAAAGACCACTTGCACTTTATTTCTTTTCAAAGAATAAAAAAGATCAGCAACGGATTATCAAGGAGGTATCCTTTGGTGGTGGGTGTATTAATGCTACAGTACTTCAGACCGCAAATATGCACATGCCTTTCGGAGGTGTTGGCAATAGTGGCATGGGGTATTATCACGGGAAATGGAGTTTCGAAGCGTTTTCTCATAAAAAGAGTATCCTGAATAAATCATTGCTGGTGGATTTTCCTTTCCTGTATCCTCCTTACAAGGACAAGGTTAAGCTGCTCAAAAAGTTTTTTAAATAATAAAGTTCATTTAGGAAACTTCCTACTGTGTATTTATTGGAAAACAAAAACTCCCGCATCCAACCTGATCAAGACGGAAGCGGGAGAGGGGGAACCCTGAATTTTGATTAAATGTCTTTTACCTTAAGAATGTTGTAGGAGATTTTTTCGTCGTATACATCTATTCCTTCTACTTTTTTGATGTACTTAACTACCTGTATAGTTACAGGAAGAATAATTACTTCATAGGCAGATTTGAGGAATGCCTGAATACCGATCATCATCAACAGCTCATTGGTAGGAATAACTCCTGCAAAGGCGATGGGAAAGAAAATCAGCGAGTCGGCAGATTCGCCCAACAGCGTTGAAATAACAGCCCGGGCAGAAAAGTGTTTTCCTTTGGATGCCACTTTCATTCTACTCATCACATAGGCATTGATAAACGATCCGACAAGGAAGGCGCACAAACTGGCAAATACAATTCGGGGAGCCATACCAAATACGAAATTAAAACTTTCTTCGCCTTCCCAAAATGGGGCGGCAGGAAGCATAACGGCAAGCTGCGCGAAGCCAACCACCAGGAAATTCATGGCAAAGCCACTCCAGATGATGAGCCGGGCTTTTTTATAGCCCCAAACTTCGGCAATACAGTCGTTGATGATGTACGAAATCGGAAAAATAAGCAATCCTGCTGTAGCGGTAATACCTCCTACCTGAATAACTTTTGTTTCCAATAAATTAGACGCTATAAGGCATACATTAAAAAGTATAGCCAATAGCATAAACGGAATGGTTACTGTTTTCTGCATACTCTTGTTTTTTACGTGGTTGATCAAGCACACGGGAAACCATTGCTGGGTTCCATTGTTATTAAACTATATCAGGCGACAAAATTAGGCATTTATTTAATTCTGTGCAATAGGAATATTCTTAATTTGCCTGCATGAATAGACTATAACGATGGAATTAAAAAAAACTGCTATTCTTCTCGGAAATCTTTTACAGTTTTAAATGTTATGATTACTTTTGAATCGTTAAATAAAAAAAGTGGATGGATAGCTCAATTATAAAGTTTGCAAACAAACTGGAACTGCATTATTATTTTAGTGATAAATCGTATTACATCGATGCACAAGTGAAGCAACGGTGTGAAAAAGAGGTTATTTCGCTTATCCGCTTGCTGGCAGATCTGATGGATGTGAAGCTTACGATTTACAGTGAACCTTCAACGGGCGAAGGTTACAAGGAAGTTTGGGGTGTGGCAGGAGAAAATGCCCGTTCAATTTCCGTGGTATTAAGTATTATGATGCAGTTGTTTACCCATCCTTTTGTTTCATCCAATGGACAGCTTACATTAGACCGGTCGGATGCCGATGAAGAAAGGATGCAGAGAGAGATCGCAGCTTTGCGCAGGGAATTGAAATTGAAGGTTCCCGGAATCAATATTCCCCGTGAGTTGATTGAAGACCTGAATCTTTTGCCCAGGGTATGCAAATGCAAATCTAATTTCTACGAGGCACTTAAAGGATATCCGAAAGTTCGCAAGTTCTCCGTACGCGAGCTGAACGAAAGTAACAAAAGCCGTTCGGGATTAATGGAAGTAAAACGTGAGCAGTTCAACTATTATATATTACGTACCGACGAGTTGCCTCCGATAAAGGATATGAAGGCTTCCATCGAAATTGTATCGCCTGTACTTATGAAGGACAGCAAGTATCGTTGGAAAGGGATCTATAATAAAGGGGGTGAGATTATTGATTTCTACATGCGCGACGAAGATTTTAAGCGGGATATGGTAGACGATAAGATTGCCTTTACGAGCGGAATGTGTATCGATTGCGTTCTTGAAATAGATCGTAAAATGAATGAGGTTGGAGAGATCGTTAATATCAGCTATTCGGTGACGACAGTGATAAAAACACGCTTCGACAAACTCGAAATTATTACTCCTCAGGGAAAGAAACACCTCAAAAAGCTGGAAGCCGAAAAGCAACAGCTTACACTCGATTTGTTTGCCTGAAAAGGTATCTTCCCAAACTGTATAGACAAAAAGGGTATTTTCCTTATAAGAAAATACCCTTTTTTGTATCTGATAATGTGATATTAATTTTCGGGTAATAATTCTATCTCGTGTATCCAAAGGGCTGCTGAGGCATCGCTTGGCATGCGCCAATCTCCACGTGGAGAAAGACTTACTGATCCTACTTTAGGTCCATCGGGCAGACAGCTGCGTTTGAATTGTTGCATAAAAAAGCGGCGAAAGAAAGTATGTAACCATTTCTTTATTATTGCACGGCTGTATTTTTCTCCGAAGGCAAGTTCTGCCAGATAAAAAATCTTGGCGGGGGTAGCTCCAAAGCGAAGGAAATGATAGAGGAAGAAATCGTGCAATTCGTAAGGGCCTACGAGGTCTTCTGTTTTTTGTTTGATGTTACCGTTTTCATCGGCCGGAATTAATTCCGGGCTGATGGGGGTGTCGGCTATGTCAAGTAAGGTTAGGCGTGATTGTTCGTCTACACGGTAATTGGCAACCCATTCTACCAGCGAACGCACCAATGTTTTGGGTATGCTGCTGTTAACCCCGTACATAGACATGTGATCTCCGTTGTAGGTTGCCCATCCGAGAGCAAGTTCAGATAGGTCGCCGGTCCCGATTACCAAACCGTTTTCCTTGTTGGCAATGTCCATCAGTAGTTGCGTTCTTTCCCGCGCCTGACTGTTTTCGTAGGTTATATCATGTACGTTGGCATCCTGACCAATGTCTTCAAAGTGCTGCAGGCAGGCAGCTTTGATGGATACTTCACGGGAAGTGATCCCAAGCGACTGCATCAAATCAAGTGCATTTTGATAGGTGCGGTCGGTCGTACCAAAACCAGGCATGGTAATGCCTAGTATCTGTTTGCGCGATAAGCCAAGAACGTCGAATGTTTTTACACAGACCAACAGTGCCAGTGTAGAATCCAGTCCACCAGATATACCAACCACCACAGTCTTTGAATGGGTATGAAGCACACGCTTTGCCAGGCCTGATACCTGTATATCAAAAATTTCTTCGCAGCGCTCTGTCAAAGCAACACCAGAGGGAACAAATGGATAGGCATCTATTATTCTCGTAAGAGCTCCTTCAACAGGAGTAATTACGAAAGGTATACGTACCGGATTTGGATAAATCATATTCTCTAATCCTTTACAGAATCCCGTATTAATCTGTCGGTCGTGTTGCAAGTTGTCGATGTCTATTTCGTTAATTACAAGCTGCTCTTTTTGTTCAAATCTTTTGGAGGATGCAAGTATTGTGCCATTCTCGGCGATGATCGCATTGCCGGCAAAAACGAGGTCGGTAGTTGATTCTCCAAATCCGGCTGAAGCGTAGACATAACCACTTATACAGCGTGCAGACTGCTGACTAATCAGCGACCTCAGGTATGTGTTTTTTCCGATTAGTTCGTTGCTGGCCGAGAGGTTTACGATAATGTTGGCTCCCTGCATGGCAAGGAGAGAACTGGGTGGAACAGGTACCCACAGATCTTCGCAAAGCTCGATACCTACAGATATGCTACCCGATTCGAACAACAAATGACTTCCCATTGGGTAGTTGCTGTTGCCAATTCGGATGGTATCGTGCTGCAAGTCATTAGCCGATGTAAACCAACGCTGTTCCTGAAATTCCTTGTAATTGGGAAGATATGTTTTAGGTACAACTCCCAGGATGTGTCCTTGCTGAAATACAACTGCAGCATTAATAAGCCGGTTTTCGGTGCGAAGAGGTATTCCAACAACTGTCAGTACTTGCAGATCTCTGGTACTGTGAACAAGATCGAGCAACGTTTTCTCAGCCTGATCAAGAAGTAGTTTTCCTGAAAATAAATCCAGACAAGAATAAGAGGTAATGGATAATTCAGGGAAAGCTATAAGTTGCACACCAGCTTCCGAAGCCTTTTGTATCAGTTCCTTTAGTTGTGCTGCATTATATATGCAATCAGCAACGCGTACACTGGGTATAGCTGCTGCTACTTTAACAAATCCATGTTCCATAACCTGTATTTTTGTAAATCTTGATACAAATGTACATGATAATCTTTTAATAACCACGAGAGCTGGCAAAAATGTGCTTTTCATCTTTCGAGAGATTGAAGTCGGGAAAAATGAAAAGGGAAATCTCTATCACAGAGACTTCCCTTCTACGCAAACACAAAACAATCAACAAAAAACTAACATTAAGTTTTTCTTATCTAATGAATAAAAGCTCGCGGTATTTAGGCAATGTCCACATCTGATCGTCAACAACCAATTCGAGCTTGTCGATATGGTAGCGGATTTCTTCCAACATAGGAACGATTTGATCGTGGTATGCAATTGCTTTAGAACGTTCGCATTCAATTTTATTGGCTACTTTGCGTGCTTCAATCATTGCATCTACCTTTTCTTTGATGAAGATAGTACGGTTCGCAATGTCCTCAATGATTTCAAGATTTTTGGCAGACAACAACATAGCCTTGTCAGCAGCAAATAAATCCTTCATCTTGTATACATTGTCAATAAGCGATGACTGATACTTGGTAGCCATTGGAATGATATGGTTCATTGCAAGATCTCCCAATACACGTGCTTCAATCTGAATCTTCTTGGTATACATATCCCACTTAACTTCGTTACGTGCGATAAGTTCCTTTTCAGTCATAACACCTGTTTCTTCGAACATTTTGATACTGCTTTCCATCAGGTAAGCGTCAAAGATAACCGGAACACTTGTTTCGCAGTCTAATCCACGTGCAAGCGCTTCTTTTTTCCATTCGTCGCTGTAACCGTTGCCATCGAAAATGATAGCTTTGCAAGCTTGAGCATCTTTACGGATTACTTCAAGGATAGCAGCAAACTTATCTGTTCCAGCTGCAATTTTTGCATCTACTTCAACTTTGAACTTGGCCAGCTGATGAGCTACAGCTGCATTCAGTGAAAGCATTGCGCTTGCACAGTTTGCAGAAGAACCTACAGCACGGAATTCGAAACGGTTACCCGTAAATGCAAACGGAGAAGTACGGTTACGGTCGGTATTGTCGATCAACAATTCAGGAATCTGGCCGATATCTAGTTTCAATCCTTGTTTTCCAGCCAGGTTGAAGTCTTCAGACTTGCTGTTAATAAGGTGTTCTAATACTTGAGAAAGCTGACTTCCAAGGAAGCTTGAGATGATAGCAGGAGGGGCTTCGTTGGCTCCCAGACGGTGTGCATTTGTTGCAGAAGAGATACTTGCTTTCAACAACGCGTTGTGATCATAAACGGCTTTCAGAACGTTAACTACGAAGGTAACGAAACGAAGGTTTTCTTCGGTAGTTTTGCCTGGACCCATTAATAAGATACCAGTATCTGTTCCTAATGACCAGTTGTTGTGCTTTCCTGATCCGTTAACACCCTTGAACGGTTTTTCGTGTAATAAAACACGGAATCCGTGAACACGTGCTATTTTACGCATAAGCGACATAATAAGCAGGTTGTGGTCATTGGCAAGGTTGCATTCTTCGTATATAGGAGCTAGCTCGAATTGGTTAGGAGCTACTTCATTATGACGTGTCTTAACAGGGATACCCAGCTTTAAGCTTTCGATTTCCAGATCCTGCATAAAAGCAGTTACACGGGTAGGGATAGCTCCAAAGTAATGGTCTTCCAACTGTTGATTCTTTGAACTTTCGTGACCCATCAGGGTACGACCAGTCAACAATAAATCAGGACGGGCAGCATACAAACCTTCGTCTACAAGAAAATATTCTTGTTCCCAACCAAGGTAAGCAACTACTTTTTTTACATCAGGGTTAAAATAGTTACATACGGCAGTAGCAGACTTGTTAACGGCTTCCAATGCTTTGATAAGCGGAGCTTTATAGTCAAGAGATTCACCAGTATATGCAATAAAGATAGTTGGAATACACAATGTGTCGCCAACAATAAACGCTGGAGAGGTTGGATCCCAGGCTGAGTAACCTCTTGCCTCGAATGTATTACGAATACCACCGTTAGGGAAGCTGGAAGCGTCGGGTTCTTGCTGTATAAGTAATTTACCTTCAAAATTTTCAATCATTCCACCTTTACCATCGTGATCCACAAAGGCATCATGCTTTTCTGCAGTACCTTCAGTAAGTGGATGGAACCAGTGTGTGTAGTGAGTCGCACCCATTTCGAGCGCCCATTTCTTCATTCCTGCAGCAACAGCATCAGCTACTTCTCTGTTCAGAGGAGCTCCGTTATCAATAGAATTTACTAATTGCTGATAAGTCTTTTCCGGTAAATACTTGAACATTTTTGCCCGGTTAAATACCAGAGATGCATAGTATTCGGAAGGTCTTTCCTTCGGTAACTGTACATTTACTGCTTTCTTTTTGAAAGCATCTTCTACTACGTGAAATCTTAATTTTGACATGATACCTAGTTATTATTGTTGTTGAAGTTATAGTAAAAATATATTGTTTTTATAGCATACATCGAATTGCTCTTCCGGCCAGATAGAAGCTTGAACTTCTCCGATATGGGCTTTTTTAAGGAAGAACATGCAAAGTCTGGATTGTCCGATTCCACCACCAATAGAAAGAGGCAGTTTGCCATCAAGCAATGCTTTGTGAAATTCCAGCTCTTTCCGTTCCGGACATCCACAGATCTCTAATTGCTTAGTCAGAGCGTCACGATCAACACGAATTCCCATAGATGAAAGTTCGAAAGCGCATCCCAGAACTTCGTTCCAAAGAATGATATCGCCATTCAATCCGTAGAACCCATCGCTGTTAACAGAGCTCCAGTCGTCATAGTCCGGTGCGCGTCCGTCGTGTCTTTCGCCGCTGGTAAGCTGTGCCCCGATTCCGATTACAAAAATGGCGCCGAACTTGTGGGCTGCTTTGTTTTCGCGTTCTCTGGGGTCTAGTTCAGGATACATCAGCTGCAATTCTTCCGAATGAATAAACGTAATGTTTTCCGGAAGAGATGGCGTGATGTGAGGATACTGGTCGTAGACCATTGTTTCTATTTCTCTCAGTAATGTATAAATCTGACGAACAGTTTTCTTTAAATAATCAAGGTTCCGGTCTTCTTCACGAATCGTTCTTTCCCAGTCCCATTGATCTACATATAGTGAATGAAGGTTATCTAATTCTTCGTCGCTGCGAATAGCATTCATGTCTGTATATAAGCCATATCCGGCAGGAATGCCATAAGCTCCTAATTTCATGCGTTTCCATTTAGCTAAGGAGTGAACTACTTCTGCTTTGCGGTCTCCCATGCATTTGATGGGAAACGTTACAGCACGTTCTACTCCGTTTAAGTCGTCGTTAATTCCTGTTCCCGAAAGGACGAACAGCGGTGCGGTGATTCTGCGAAGATTAAGTGTTTTCGACAGTTTTTCCTGAAATCTTACTTTTAATAGCTGAATAGCTTGCTCAGTAGTTTCTGGCAAAAGCTTTTGCTTGTAGTTGCTTGGAATGATAAGTGACATAATTCTTTTGTTTTTGTTTTGTTGATTATTATTGTGAATCCCTGGCTTTTATCTGATTAAAATAAAAGCCAGGGGATATTATTAACTATTGTAAGCTGTTTCGCCATGTTCGTAAATGTCGAGTCCTTCTTCTTCAATACGAGGAGTAACCCTTAATCCATGAGCAAAATCAAGAACTTTGAATACGACGAATCCCATACCAGCAGCCCATACACCGATAATAGTTGCTCCAAATACCTGTGCAATCAAAAGGTTTGTTCCACCGCCATAGAATAATCCTGCTTCAGAGGCAAACAGACCTGTGAGAATTGTTCCAAGGAATCCACATACACCGTGTACAGAGGATGCTCCAACAGGATCATCTATTTTTAAAACAGTATCGATGAACTCTACGGCGTATATCATTACAGTTCCGCATATAGCACCAATTAATGCTGCTCCAACTGGGTTAACTAAATCGCAACCTGCAGTTATACCAACTAATCCGGCAAGAATACCGTTAAGCGTAAGAGAGAGCGATGGTTTTTTATATTTAAACCAAGCAACAATCAGAGAGGCTAATCCTCCTGTACATCCGGCAAGGTTTGTTGTTAGGAATACATGAGAAATTGCTGTCCGGTTTGCTTCTCCTGAAGCTGCCAGCTGTGATCCCGGGTTGAAGCCAAACCAGCCGAACCAAAGTATAAAAACACCTAATGCTGCCAATGTTAGGTTGTGACCTGGAATAGCTTTAGATTTTCCGTCTTTTCCATACTTACCAATACGTGGACCTAAAATTGAAGCACCTACAAGAGCAATCCAACCTCCAACGGAGTGTACAACTGTTGATCCTGCAAAGTCATGGAATGTAGAGCCAAAAGTTGTCATCATAAAACTGTCTGCAGAACCATTCATTAACCATCCGCCACCCCAGGTCCAATGACCTGATACAGGATAGATTAATACACTAATACAGATTGTGTAAGCAAGATACATCGAGAACTTAGTACGTTCAGCCATTGCTCCGGAAACAATTGTGGCAGCTGTTGCACAAAACACTGTTTGAAATATAAGGAAACCTTCAACAGGAAGTGAAGTTTCATAAAAACTAAGATCAAACAGATGTGGGTTTCCAAAGAAAGTCCCGGCTCCAAACATAATTCCAAAACCAACAGCCCAGAAGAGAACTGATCCAATCATAAAGTCCAGTAAATTTTTCATAAGGATGTTCGCCGCATTTTTTTGACGGGTAAATCCTGCTTCCACCAAGGCAAATCCTGGCTGCATAAAGAAAACCAACATCGCTGCAAGTAACATCCACACGGAGTCCAACGAAAGAGCTAAATCTGTTATAGTAAGTGTTTCCATTTTATTCGTCTATTAATTTATTCATTGAAAGTTGTATCATTTTTCTTGTTCAGCGTTGTAAAGGGCTATATCGCCTCGTTCGCCTGTGCGGATTCTAATGGAATCTTCAACTGGAATAATAAAAATCCGGCCGTCTCCGATTTCACCTGTTTGTGCAGCCTTGATTACAGCCGCAACAGTTTTATCAACATTTTTTTCGCGCACAACTATTGATACTAATATTCTTTCAATGCAACTGGTGTCATAGACTACCCCACGGTAAATACGACCCTGACGTGCTTTACCTATACCGCGCACATCGTAATAAGAAAACCATTCGATGCCAGCTTCAAGCAGTGCTTCTTTAACATCTTCGAATTTTGTTTTACGGATAATTGCTTCAATCTTTTTCATACCTTTTCTTTTTACTTTGTTCTTTTTGATAAAGGGAGTATAGAGAGGTTAACCGCCAGGCTGGTTGCGGCATAACATTCTATAAAATCAATAAACACGGCTAACCTCCTATACATTCCTTTATTTATTTTAGATAACCTTAATGCGTATTATAAACTGAGTCCAAACACTAAAAATACATTGTCGCGGTTTGGAGCTACAATAGCCTGGGCAAATACCGGAAGAGAAAAGCTATCTGTAAACTTTATGCTTTTACTTGCTTTTACTGATACCGTAGATAGGGCAAAGCCATCAGTTCCTTCACGGTGATACATGCCAGTCCAGGGAGTTACGCCTATTGATGCGGTTACATCTACATCGGATACTTTAAATCCATATCCGGCCTCCACGAAAGTAGAGTATTGCTGATTACCGTCTGCATTTTTATCACCGTCCATTCCGAAAATGGTATTCCAGTTAATGTAGAGGGGCAGACTTTCACCAAAATTGTAACCGATTGTTCCTTCAAAAAAGTGATAAGCTGAATAATTTCCGTAACGGTTTCCTTCTCCGGCCCACCAGTAATCGGTGGCTGCCAGTGTAAGTCCTCCCGTTGTATACCCCAGAGTGAGATCAAACTCTTTGGCTGTGGTATTGAAATCCGTAGATCCCCAGGCTGTTAATGATAATCCGGCATAAGATGCCTTCAGACTAGGTTGAACGGATGCACTTGTTTGATAAACGCCTCTCCATACATAGCTACTGACCAAATCGGCGGCAGGTGTGAGTTCAAATTTACTCTCATTCTGAGCATAACCTGAAGTTGTCAATAAAGTTGCCGTAACCATTGTCAAGAATTGATTTAAAGTAAATACTTTCATCTTGTTTACTTTTTTAATTTAAAACTAATAACTATCTGTAGAGCGCGCTTCTCATTCAAATTATATTAGCCATTTTTTAAGCCGGGCCATGGCTTCCAGGGTATTATCCCTGTCTCCGAAAGCTGTGAGTCGAAGGTAACCTTCACCGCTTGGACCAAATCCAACGCCAGGAGTACCAACTATACTTACTTCGTAAAGCATTTTTTCAAAAAACTTCCAGGAACTTAGTCCGTTAGGAGTCTTAATCCAAAGATAAGGGGCGTTGTCACCACCAAATACTTTGAGACCACACTGCTGGAGTCCTTCTTTCATAATGCGGGCATTGGTCATATAGTAATTTATAATTTCCTTTACCTGTTCTTTCCCTTCAGGTGAGTATACAGCTTCTGCAGCCCGTTGGGTAATGTAATTTGTACCATTAAATTTGGTACACTGGCGACGATTCCATAGCTTGTTAAGCTGAACACGTTCTCCTTCAAGCGTAAATCCATTTAATTCTTTTGGTACTACCGTATATCCACAACGCATCCCGGTAAAACCTGCTGTTTTTGAAAAACTTCTGAACTCAATGGCGACTTTTTTTGCTCCCTTAATCTCATAAATAGAGTGGGGAATATCCGGATCCTGAATATAGGCTTCATAGGCTGCATCAAATAATATAAGTGTATCGTTTGCCAATGCATAATTCACCCATCTTTTGAGTTCATCTTTAGTCAGTGTTGTACCCGTAGGGTTGTTCGGGTAGCAGAGATAAAGTATGTCTACTCTCCTGGATGGCAATTCAGGAATAAAATCGTTCTCAGCCAGACAAGGAATATAAACAACGTTACTCCATTTTCCTCCTGATTCTATGTTTCCTGCCCGGCCACTCATCACATTTGAATCTATGTAGACAGGGTAAACCGGGTCAGTAACACCTACGCTGTTATCGTGACGTAGTATGTCGCCAATATTTCCGGTGTCACTTTTTGCTCCGTCACTAATAAATATTTCATTCGCATCCAGCGTGATTCCTCTGCTGGCATAATCATTTTTAATAATGGTCTCGATCAAAAATGGATATCCTTGTTCTGGACCATATCCCCTGAATGTTTCCTGTACGGCCATTTCATCAACGGCCTTATGCATAGCTTCAATGATGGCGGGTGCCAACGGTTGGGTTACGTCACCGATACCCAAGCGTATTATTTTTTCTTTCGGATGGGTTACCTTGTAAGTATTTACCTTTTTCGCTATATCCGAAAAAAGATAATTACCCGGTAACTTCAGAAAATGTTCATTAATAAGTGCCATACTTCTCTAATTTTTGTTGTTGTTGTGTTTTGCTTTACTTTTAAAGGCTTAATTCTCCTTCGAAAACTATAACGGCATCTCCCGTCATAAATATTTTTTGTGTTGCTGAATCCCATTTGATTGTTAACGGACCGCCATCCATAATAACTTTAACTTCGCGGTCTGTTTTATGATTGATAACTGCCGCAGTAGCTGTTGCGCAAGCACCGGTTCCGCAAGCAGATGTAATTCCGGACCCTCTTTCCCATACACGCATTCTAACTTCATTTCGACTTAAAACCTGTACAAATTCAACATTCACTCGTTGTGGAAAATAGGGATGATGTTCAAACAAAGGCCCGATTTTTGCAAGATCTATTTCATCTATTTTGTCTACGAATATGACTAAATGAGGATTTCCAATTGAAATTGCTGTGCCAGCAAAAGTGTAACCTCCAGCTGATACATGCTGCGACACAAGGATGTCTTTTGTTCCATCTGAAAAGATAACCTCTTCGAGTTTTGGATTACCCATATCAACAGTAATCTCAGTAACAACGTCGTCTTTAACTGTGAGGTGAAGCTCTTTAATTCCAGAAAGGGTTTCGAGTGTAACTACGTTTTTATTTGTAAGCCCCTTTTCGTATAAATATTTTCCAATGCAACGACTGGCGTTACCACACATCATTGCTTCAGAGCCATCTGCGTTAAAAATTCGCATGCTAAAATCAGCAACTGAAGATGCACCAATCATTACCAAACCATCCGAACCAATGCCTGTGCGGTAACAACTCCACTTTTTAGCGAAATTCTCGGGATCTTCTATGGTATACATCATTGTATTAACGTAGATATAATCGTTTCCCGCTCCATGCATTTTTGTGAACTTAATTCGGTTTGTCATTTTATTGCGTTAGTTTAAATAATGCTTTCTTTTTGTTTATTGATATCGCAAATATACATCGTTTTGGTATATATGCAATGATATTTGAGTATTTAGTGTAAAATATATTGTAAATCTTTCGTATTGTTTGGATTGATATTCTGAATCTTTCGTATTGTAAGAATGATGGGTGATTGTCTTTCATATTGATATTTTTTGTTTTTCTGTGTGTTCTCATTTATTTAGTTTTAAATAAAAAGAACCGGACTTGAATTGTACTGTGATAATATAACAGTATCAAATCAAATCCGGTCGTAGTATAAGCAGAGAATTTCTTAATATGAATCGGTATGGACACCCTTAACGGCACGCCCGGAGGGATCGTTCATGTTGCTAAATGTTGAATCCCAGGCTAATGCTTCGGCAGTACTGCATGCAACTGATGGTACAGATGGCACGGACTTGGCCGCAGAAGATGACGGAAAATGTTCCTCGAATATTGTCCGATAGTAATACTCTTCCTTGTTCTGAGGCGTATTGATAGGAAATCTTTTAGCAGCACGAGCCATTGCCTGATCGGAAACTGCTTCTGATGTAATCATTTTTAGTGAATCTATCCAATTGTAACCTACACCATCAGAAAACTGTTCTTTTTGTCGCCATGCAATCTCCGGAGGTAACATATCTGAAAACGCTTCACGAAGAATTTTCTTTTCTATTACTTTTCCAGGAGCCATTTTGGCCACCGGATTTATTCGCATGGCCACATCCAGGAATTCTTTGTCAAGAAAAGGAACGCGACCTTCAACACCCCAGGCACAAAGTGATTTATTTGCCCGAAGACAATCATAAAGATATAGTTTACTTAGTTTTCGAATTGTTTCCTCATGAAAAGCAGATGCATTTGGAGCTTTATGAAAGTATAGATAACCTCCGAATATTTCGTCTGCGCCTTCCCCTGATAGTACCATTTTGATCCCCATGGATTTAATGACCCGGGCAAGCAAGTACATCGGAGTTGAAGCCCTGACAGTTGTTACATCATAAGTTTCAATGTAATAGATGACATCGCGGATTGCATCCAACCCTTCCTGTACCGTATAATTTATTTCATGATGAACTGTCCCAATATGATCAGCCACTTTTTTTGCCGCAGATAAGTCGGGAGCTCCTTTTAAACCAACAGCAAACGAATGTAGCTGAGGCCACCAGGCATCGGAAGTATTATCTGTTTCGATGCGTTTTGCCGCATATTTTTTTGCGACAGCGGATATAATGGACGAATCTAATCCACCTGAAAGAAGTACGCCGTAGGGAACATCGCTCATTAGTTGCTTTTGAACAGCTGCTTCCATGGCATCATGTAATTCATTCACATCAGCTTCATTGTCTTTTACAGCATCATACTCCATCCAGTCTCTCGTGTACCAGCGAACTGGCTCAGGGTCTTTACTGTAGTAATAATGACCTGGAAGAAATGGTTCGTAATGAGCGCATACTCCTTCTAAAGCTTTTAGTTCAGAAGCAACCATAAGATGTCCCTGATCATCATAACCCATATAAAGAGGGATTACTCCAATCGGATCTCTGGCGATTAAGAATGTGTCTTGCACTGCATCATACAATGCAAAAGCAAATATACCATTTAGATCTTCCAGAAATTCGATTCCTTTTTTCTGATATAGAGCAAGAATCACTTCGCAGTCAGAACCCGTCTGAAATTCATATTCATCTTTTAGTTCCGCTCTGATCTCACGGTGATTATAGATTTCACCGTTAACACAAAGTATAAGATTACCATCTTTACTTTTAAGCGGTTGACCTCCAGATTGAGGATCTACAATGGAGAGTCTTTCATGAGCAAGAATTGCATGCTTTTCGGCATAAATTCCCGACCAGTCAGGTCCCCGGTGACGAATACGTTTTGACATTTTCAGAGCTTGCTTACGTAAGGCCTCTGTCTGAGAATCAATATTGAATATTGCTACTATACCACACATACTATATACTTTATAAGGTTATCGACGACAAGTACGAGTCTATAGCCTTGGCCGTATCACGACCGGCAGCCATCGCCTTAACCACAAGACTTGCTCCGGTGGTAGCGTCTCCGCACGCGAACACATTGGATACGCTGCTTTTGAAAGACTTATCTATTGTTATATTTTTACGATTGTCAATAGTCAGCTTGGATGATTTGATAAGTCCTTCCTGCACCGGATGTACAAATCCCATCGCAAGAAACACCAAATCAGCTTCGATGATTTCTTTTTTACCAGTTAATTGCATTTGCATACGACCATCTTCTCCCGTTTCCCAGGTAACCTCTTCTACTTCAACACCCTTTAGAATCCCTTTGTCGCCTATAAAACGACAGCTCGTAAGACTCCATCTACGTTCGCATCCTTCTTCGTGCGAACTAGATGTTTTTAGTACTTGCGGATACATCGTTGGCCAAGGTGTAGCCGGGTTATAACCTACGGGAGGTTTTTCCAGAATTTCAATTTGAGTAACCTTGCTTGCCTTCTGGCGATTGGCGGTTCCAACGCAGTCAGACCCGGTGTCTCCACCCCCAATTACCAAGACTTTTTTGCCTTTAGCATTGATTAATTTACCTGAAGCAACCTCAATGCCTTCGAGTAAACGGTTCTGCTGTGAAAGGTAGTCCATTGCAAAATGAATGCCTTTAAGGTTACGACCTTCGATTGGAAGATCGCGGGGAACTTCTGCACCGATAGCAATACAATAGGCATCAAATCCCTCAGGAAGTTTGTCTATTTGTGTACCGGTCTTGAATATAACACCCTCTTCTCTCATCAGATCGATTCGGCGTTCTACAATATTTTTGGCAAGTTTGAAGTTCGGAATTCCATAGCGAAGCAAACCTCCAGCCATTTCATTCTTTTCAAAAACAGTAACCAAATATCCCTTGCGGTTTAAACGATTGGCAGCAGTCAGACCGGCAGGTCCCGATCCTATTACGGCAACTTTTTTACCATTACGTTCCGGGTGGTGAACCTTTATATAACCCTCAAGAAAGGCTCTCTCTGCAATGGATACTTCGTTTTCACGGATGGTAACAGGTTCGTCCGCACTTAGTTTTAGGACACAGCTCTTTTCGCATGGAGCAGGACAAATTCTTCCTGTAAATTCAGGAAAATCACAAGTGGATTCAAGAACCTGATAAGCCTCTTTCCATTTACCCATGTAAACTAAATGTTGCCATTCGGGTTGCTTATTACCCAGGGGACAAGCCCAGTGGCAGAATGGAACTCCACAATCCATACATCTGGATGCTTGTTTCATCCGGTCGCTTGTGTTTAACGTTTGTTCCACTTCTCCAAAATCGTTTACCCGGTCGTGTACAGGTCTGTAACCTGCCTCTTTTCTATTTATTGTAAGAAATGCTTTTGGATTTCCCATTGTTTTGTTCTTTTAATCGTTAGTAAATAATTTCGCGGACGGATTAATAGTCCCTTTGCATGTCTGCAATTTTTTGTTGCAGTTTCTTCATCTGTTCTTCCTGAAGTACCTTTTTATATTCGATCGGTACAATCTGAATAAACTGATCCACATATTTGTTCCATGAATCAAGCATGGTTTTTGCCAGCTTACTTCCTGTATAATAATAATGCATGCGGATTAACTCGTGTAATTCCTTCCGGTAACTGTTTTCTTCAATCAAAGAAAGTTCTACCATTTCCATGTTACAGAAGTAGTCGAAATCATTATTCTTGTTCCATACATAAGCAACACCTCCACTCATACCGGCAGCGAAGTTACGACCTGTACTACCAAGAACTACCACACGTCCACCTGTCATATACTCGCAGCAGTGGTCGCCAACTCCTTCAACAACAGCCGTTGCTCCAGAGTTTCTTACACAGAAACGTTCGCCCACGCGGCCATTGATAAATACCTGACCAGAAGTTGCTCCATAAAGCAACGTGTTTCCGGCAATTGTATTTTCTTCTGCAATAAACGTGGAACGGATTGGAGGCATAACAGAAATTCTACCGCCGCTTAATCCTTTTCCCAGATAATCATTCGCTTCGCCTTCAAGCTTGAAGTGAACCCCGTGAGAAAGGAATGCTCCGAAACTCTGACCTGCCGAACCCTTGAACTTGATATTCAACGTATCATCAGGAAGTCCGTCATTACCATATTTTGAAGCAATTACTCCCGAAAGCATTGCTCCGACACTTCTGTCTGTATTTGCAATGGTATAATCCAATGATACCTCTTTAAGTGCCTGGATAGCTGGGGAAGCCTGGATAATTATTTCCCTGTCTTTTACAGATTCAATGTTGTGATCCTGTTTGGCAACATGGTGAATGGCTGTTGTTGAAGCCTGTTCAGGCATATGAAGCAATCGTGAGAAATTGAGAGTTTCAAATTTCTTATTTGTATATGAGGTTCTGCGAACAATCAAATCCGTACGACCAATAATGTCATCCAGTTTGGTAAATCCCATTTCTGCCAGATGTTCGCGAACTTCTTCTGCCAAATAATTGAAGAAGTTAACTAAATACTCGTGCTTACCGTGGAATCGTTTACGAAGTTCTTCATCCTGCGTAGCTACACCAACAGGGCAGGTATTCATATGGCATTTGCGCATCATCACGCAACCAAGAACAATCAGGGCAGAAGTGGCAAAACCGTATTCTTCCGCGCCAAGCATCGCCATCATAACGATGTCGCGACCTGTTTTTATTTGTCCGTCGGTTTGTAGTGTTACCTGACCACGAAGACTATTTATTACCAGTGTCTGCTGTGTTTCGCTCAATCCTATTTCGGGAGGTAATCCGGCGTAGCGGATAGAACTTGCTGGACTGGCACCTGTACCCCCTTCTGCTCCGGATATAACAATTCTATCTGCTTTTGCTTTTGCTACACCTGCTGCAATAGTTCCTACACCACTTTCAGAAACAAGCTTTACACTGATTTCAGCTTTAGGATTTACGTTTTTTAAATCGAAAATAAGTTGAGCCAAATCCTCGATAGAGTAAATATCATGATGAGGAGGAGGCGATATAAGCGAGATGCCTGGTATCGAGTGACGGGTGCGGGCAATGACATCGTCCACTTTGTAACCCGGAAGCTGACCTCCTTCGCCGGGCTTTGCACCCTGCGCAATCTTAATCTGGATTTCATCGGCATTAACAAGGTATTCGGTTGTTACACCAAAACGACCTGAAGCCACCTGCTTGATAGCAGAACGAAGGGATAATCCGTTCTCCAGAGGCGTAAATCTGGCTGCATCTTCACCACCTTCACCCGTATTGCTGCGTCCTTTAATTTTATTCATGGCCATCGCCATCGTTTCATGAGCTTCTTTGCTGATAGACCCATAACTCATTGCTCCCGTAACAAACCGTTTCATAATGTTTTCGGCTGGTTCCACTTTGTCGATGGATATCGGGTTGCGTTTAAATTCAAGAAAGTCACGCACAAAGATTGGCTCTTCCTTTTCGTCGACTATCTTTGAGTACTCTTTAAATTTCTTATAACTACCCAGGCGGGTTGCCAGTTGGAGGGTAGAAATAGTTTCCGGATTCCAGGCATGCTGTTCTCCGTCCTTACGGTAACTGTAAATTCCCTTATTAGGTAAAATATCGTCTATGTCGTTGCCAAATGCTTCGTGATGAAGCGCAGCTGAATCTTCGGCAATTTCATCAAGACCGATTCCTCCGATGGCAGTCGTAGTTCCACCGAAATAGGCGCGACTTAAGTCTTCGGATAAACCAACGGCTTCAAACAACTTGGCTCCGCGGTAACTGCGAATGGTTGAAATACCCATCTTACTCATGACTTTGAATAATCCTTTGCAGATGGACTTGATATAGTTTTTCTCGGCCGTCTCGTAATTTAGCTGAATTTCCTGTTTCTTCACCAAATCATCAAGTACAGCAAAGGCCATGTATGGATTAATAGCACTAGCTCCATAACCAAGCAACAAAGCGGCATGCATTACTTCGCGCATTTCACCTGTTTCAACAATAAGCGCAGTCTGAACGCGCTTATGTACAGACACTAAATGGTGGTGAATGGCAGAAAGAGCAAGCAATGAAGGAATTGGTGCAAACTTGGTATCTACATTTTTGTCAGACAAAATGATGTAATTTACTCCTTCTGTGACAGATTGCTCAGCTAGTTTACAAAGATGGGCAATAGCTTCACGCAATCCTTCTTTCCCTTTGGCAACCTCATAAAGCATAGGCAGCTTCAAGGAGTTGAAACCCTTGTAACGGATATTGCATAGAATATCAAGCTGAGTGTTACTCAAAATCGGATAATTCAGCTTAACCATTTTGCAGTGCATTTCATCAGGAACCAAGATGTTGTTTCCTACTGCACCGATATATTCCACAAGGCTCATAACAAGTTCTTCACGGATCGGATCGATAGGAGGATTTGTTACCTGGGCAAACTGCTGACGGAAATAGTTGTAAAGAATCTGAGGTTTGGATGATAATACGGCAAGCGGAGTATCATTACCCATAGATGAAATAGGTTCTGCACCAGTCGAAGACATCGGGATGATAATTTTTTCAATATCTTCACGGGAATAATTGAAAGCACGAAGCAACCTATCATAGTTTGCTACTTTATGCTCAATCTTTCTCCCGGATTTCAATTCATCAAGTTCAACCCGGTTGTTGGCAAGCCACGTACGATATGGTTTTGCATCTGCGAGTTGCTTTTTAAGCTCTCCGTCGTAATATATTTCACCTTTCTCCGTGTCAACAAGAAGAATCTTTCCTGGTTGAAGACGACCTTTTTCTTTAATTTGGTTTGCTTCAAAATCCATAACGCCTACTTCCGAAGCAACTACCATCATGTCATCTTTGGTAATCAGGTAGCGAGCCGGACGCAAACCGTTACGGTCAAGCATTCCCCCGGCATAACGACCATCAGAAAAGAGGAGGGCTGCCGGGCCATCCCATGGCTCCATTAAAATACTATGATATTCGTAGAAAGCTTTCAGATCTTCAGATATTGGATTCTTCTCATTAAAGCTTTCGGGAACCAACATAGCCATGGCATGAGGTAAACTCATACCCGATGCAACAAGAAATTCCAATACATTATCTAAAGACGCGCTATCACTCATGCCCGGTTGGATAATCGGACAAATGTCTTCAATATTTCCCAAGGAAGGGGAGTTTAAAACACTTTCACGAGCTTCCATCCATCCACGGTTACCCCGAACAGTGTTGATTTCACCGTTATGAGCTAATAATCGGAACGGTTGAGCCAGACTCCATGTGGGAAATGTATTTGTACTAAAACGGGAATGCACCAATGCAAGACCGCTAGTGAAGTAATTATTGGTTAAATCAGGGAAATAGTGGCGTAGTTGCATAGAAGACAACATACCTTTATATATTATGCTACGTGTAGACAGTGATACAATGTAGAAGTCTTGTTTAATTACTGCCTCTGTCTGTTGTATTTTTTTCTCAACGCGTTTGCGTACCAAGTATAATTTTTTCTCCAGAAGTGCCTGGTCGGTACACCCTGTTATAAATAGCTGTCTTACGTCTGGCTCTGTGGAATGGGCGTCAGCTCCTAAAATTGATGAATTAACCGGCACCTTTCTTAAGTGCATCAAGTTTAATCCTTCTTTTTCAATTTCTTCAATAAGAATACTTAAAACTACATCCTGCAATTTCTCGTCTTTGGGCAGAAACAAGAGTCCTGTTCCGTATTTCCCTTTTTCGGGAACCGGAATTCCTTGCAATAAAATAAACTCATGTGGTATTTGCAGCAGGATACCAGCACCATCTCCGGTTTTGTTATCTGCACCTTCTGCTCCACGGTGTTGCATGTTCTCCAAAACCTTTAACGCGGACTCAACAATTTCGTGAGACTTTCCGCCATGGATATTGACTAACATTCCTACTCCGCAGGCATCGTGTTCATAAGAGAAGTTATACAAACCCTTCTCGTTGTTAAAATGACTTCTTTCTTTCATTATTGTTGACCTTATGTTTGTGTATATCTTTAATAGCAATCATATTGATTGGCAAATGTAGTGAATGTATTTCATATTGTAACAATATTATCTGTTTGATGTGTCTTAAAATTGGTGGTAAACGGGGAGTTTGTGATGAATTGTTTTAAATATGTCGTTTTTTGTTTCATATTGAAATCTTTACATGTGTTTGTGTGTAATATCTGTAACCTTATCTGATTGTTCTTAATAATAAATATTTATTAACTCTTTGCGCTCAAAAATCATTATTTCTATAAATGTGATACATATTTTAGTAAAAAAAAGATCAGAATGTAATACAATCTAAGTATCTTTGCAGCCGGTATTAAACAAGACAAAATCAGATGGAACAACTTAAACACGAGTGTGGCGTTGCCATGGTCCGTTTATTAAAGCCTTTAGAGTATTATCATAATAAGTACGGTAGCTGGATGTACGGGCTTAACAAGCTCTATTTATTAATGGAAAAGCAGCATAACCGCGGACAGGAGGGCGCAGGTTTAGCATGTGTAAAGTTAGAGGCTCATACCGGTGAGGAATATATGTTTAGAGAAAGAGCGATGGGGACCGGTGCCATTACCGAAATCTTCGACGCCGTCCATCAAAATTACAAAGATATACCACGCCAAGAGCTTAACGATCCTTTCTACGCCAAAAGTCATCTTCCATTTGCCGGAGAATTATATTTAGGTCATCTTCGATACAGTACCACCGGAAAATCCGGTATTTCCTATATTCATCCTTTCTTACGTCGTAACAACTGGAGAGCAAAAAATCTAGCTCTGTGCGGAAATTTCAATCTAACCAATGTAAACGATATCTTCGAAGAAATTACTTCAATTGGTCAGCATCCCCGTAAATTTGCCGATACATATATTATGTTGGAACAGATGGGGCACCGTTTGGACCGGGAAGTTGAACGTTTATATCAGCAATACGAGAAAGAAGGGCTTAAAGGTATGGATATTACTCATGCCATTGAAGATCATGTGGACCTTTCCAATATGCTTAAGAAATGTAGTCCTCAGTGGGATGGTGGATATGTAATATGTGGTTTAACCGGAAGTGGTGAAGCTTTTAGTGTACGCGACCCATGGGGAATCCGCCCTGCCTATTATTATGCGGATGACGAAATAGTAGTTCTTGCCTCCGAACGTCCGGTAATTCAGACAGTGATGAATGTTCAGTCTGTCGATGTTAAGGAGCTGGATCCTGGACAAGCTATCCTGATTAATAAAAAAGGAGAATGGAGAACATCTCAAATCATGGAGCCGAAAGAACGGAAAGCTTGTTCGTTCGAACGTATATACTTTTCACGTGGTAGTGATATGGATATATACAAGGAGCGAAAAAGTTTGGGACGCAATCTGGTGGGACCGATTCTGAAATCGTTAAACTATGACTTAAAGCATACCGTTTTTTCCTTTATTCCCAATACAGCCGAAGTGGCATACTATGGAATGCTGGAAGGGGTGAACGAGTACCTCAACCATCGCAAACTTGAAAGGATCTCTCAGGCTCAGGAACTAACCAAGGATGAATTGAAAGAAATACTTTCCATGTCTGTAAGAACTGAGAAAGTAGCAATCAAAGATATTAAATTACGTACCTTCATTGCCGAAGGTAATTCACGAAACGATCTTGCAGCACACGTATACGACATTACCTACGGAAGCTTAAAACCCAACGAAGACAGCTTGGTTGTTATCGACGATAGTATTGTACGGGGAACAACGTTGCGTCAGAGTATTATTGGTATTCTGGACAGGCTTCACCCCAAAAAGATAGTAATAGTTTCTTCCTCTCCTCAGGTGCGTTATCCTGATTATTACGGGATAGATATGTCCAAGATGAAAGAATTTATAGCTTTCCGGGCAGCTATCGAGTTGTTGCGGGAGAGGGGCATGGAAAGTCAGATTATGGAAACTTATAATAAAGCCAAGGATCAGCAGAATCATCCAACAGACACCTTGGTGAATTATGTAAAAGATATATACGCGCCTTTTAGCAACGAGGAGATTTCTGCGAAAATAGCAGAGATATTAACTCCTAAAGGAACCAAGGCTGCGGTCGAGATTGTTTATCAGGATATCGAAGGTCTTCATGCTTCATGTCCAAACCATACCGGCGACTGGTATTTTTCGGGAGATTATCCTACAACAGGAGGAACCCGTTTAGTAAACCAGGCTTATATTAACTATATTGAAGGAGAAATTTGATTTATTACAACCGATATGCAAGAACAAAGAACTGTACAATTAATGCTTGATGATGGAAGTGTTTTTCACGGCAAATCATTTGGCTATGAAAAGGCTACGGCCGGCGAAGTAGTATTCAACACTGCCATGACAGGCTATCCGGAGAGCTTGACGGATCCGTCTTACTCAGGACAGCTAATGGTTCTGACCTATCCTTTGGTTGGAAACTACGGTGTTCCTCCCCGCACGATCGAAGCTAATGGACTGGCAACTTTCATGGAAAGCGAAAAAATCCATGCCGAAGCTATTATCGTATCGGACTATTCATTTGAATACAGCCACTGGAATGCTGTTGAGAGCTTGGGTAGCTGGCTTAAAGACGAGAAAATTGCCGGTATCTATGGAATCGACACCCGCGAGCTTACAAAATTGCTTCGCGAAAAAGGCTCCATGAAAGGGAAAATAGTTTTTGATGCTGCAGACGAGATCGATTTCATTGACCCTAACTTAATAAATCAGGTTGACATTGTAAGCTGTAAAGAAGTTAAGACGTACGGAAACGGAAAGAAAAAAGTGGTATTGGTAGACTGCGGAGTGAAACACAACATTATCCGCTGCCTTTTGAAACGTGATGTAACTGTTATCCGGGTTCCCTGGGATTATGACTTTACAGACATGGAATACGACGGATTATTTATCAGTAACGGTCCCGGAGACCCGGATACCTGCGAGGCTGCGGTGTTAAACATCCGTAAGGCAATGGAACGCAATACACCCATTTGCGGAATTTGTATGGGTAATCAGCTACTGGCAAAAGCCGGAGGCGCTTCTATATATAAATTAAAATATGGTCACCGCAGTCACAACCAGCCAGTACGGATGGTAGGAACCGAAAGGTGTTTTATTACCAGTCAGAATCACGGATATGCCGTAGATAATACGACACTCGGTGCCGATTGGGAACCTTTGTTTATCAACATGAATGATGGAACAAACGAAGGAATTAAACATAAAACCAAACCATTCTTCTCTGCTCAGTTCCACCCGGAAGCTTGCAGCGGACCGACTGACACGGAGTTCCTTTTTGATAAATTTGTAGAACTGCTTTAACAGGCTTAATTATTAGACACATGAACGATATAAAAGACAAGATAAAGAAAGTCCTGATTCTTGGTTCAGGCGCACTTAAGATTGGTGAAGCCGGCGAATTTGACTATTCCGGGTCGCAAGCTCTGAAGGCAATTCGCGAAGAGGGTATCTATACTGTTCTTATTAATCCGAATATTGCCACTGTTCAAACTTCAGAGGGAGTCGCCGATCAAATTTATTTTTTGCCGATTACTCCCTTTTTCGTGGAAAAGGTTATCGCCAAAGAACGCCCGGATGGGATTCTTCTGGCATTTGGGGGTCAGACAGCCTTGAATTGTGGTGTCGCACTTTATCAAAGCGGAGTACTTGAAAAATACAATGTACAAGTATTGGGAACACCGGTTCAGGCAATTATGGATACCGAAGACCGCGAACTCTTTGTACACAAATTAAATGAAATAGACGTAAAGACCATTCAGAGTGAAGCGGTTGAAGACGTTGAGAACGCCCGTCGTGCTGCGCGCGAACTGGGATACCCCGTAATTATCCGTGCTGCTTATGCATTGGGTGGTCTGGGTAGCGGATTCTGTGATAACGAAGAAGAACTGGATAAACTGGTAGAAAAAGCTTTCTCATTCTCTAGTCAGGTATTGGTTGAAAAGAGTCTGAAAGGATGGAAGGAAGTCGAATACGAAGTAGTGCGCGACCGCTATGATAACTGTATCACGGTCTGTAATATGGAGAATTTCGACCCTCTGGGAATCCATACCGGCGAAAGTATCGTAATTGCTCCCTCGCAGACGCTTACCAACGCAGAATATCACAAACTGCGTGAGTTGGCAATCCGCATCATCCGTCATATCGGAATCGTGGGCGAATGTAACGTACAGTATGCCTTCGACCCCTTCTCGGAAGATTATCGCGTAATTGAAGTAAATGCCCGTCTGAGCCGTTCTTCAGCTTTGGCATCTAAGGCCACCGGTTATCCTCTGGCTTTCGTAGCAGCAAAGCTTGGATTGGGTTACGGCCTTTTCGATCTTAAAAACTCAGTTACTAAAACAACTTCTGCTTTCTTCGAACCTGCACTCGACTATGTGGTATGTAAAATACCTCGCTGGGACCTTGGTAAGTTCCAAGGTGTGTCCCGCGAGTTGGGAAGCAGCATGAAGTCCGTTGGCGAAGTAATGGCTATCGGACGCACGTTCGAAGAATCCCTGCAGAAGGGACTTCGTATGATTGGAGCCGGAATGCACGGATTTGTCGAAAACAAAGAACTTGTAATCGACGACATCGATAAAGCATTGAACGAACCAACCGATACACGTATCTTCGTTATCAGCAAGGCTTTCCGTAAGGGCTACACAATCGACCAGATATATAACCTGACTAAGATAGACCGTTGGTTCCTTCAGAAGTTATATGCCATCATACAGACTGCCAACGAGCTTGAAACCTATTCGGAAATAGCCGAACTGTCTGACCAACTGCTGCTTCATGCCAAGCAACAGGGATTCTCCGATTTCCAGCTTGCCCGTGCCCTTTACAAGGATACAATGGAAGATGTGGAGAAGTCTATGCTTAAAATCCGCCAGAATCGTAAATACCGCGGAATTATGCCGGTGGTAAAGCAAATCGACACCCTGGCTGCCGAATATCCTGCGCAGACTAACTACCTGTATCTTACCTACAACGGAACAACAAATGATGTAAATTATTTGGGAGACCATCGCTCTATTGTGGTACTAGGTTCGGGAGCTTACCGAATCGGTAGCTCTGTGGAATTCGACTGGTGCGGTGTAAACGCACTGAATACAATCCGCAAAGAAGGCTGGCGTTCGGTAATGATTAACTACAATCCCGAGACGGTAAGTACCGACTACGATATGTGCGACCGTCTTTACTTCGACGAATTAACTTTCGAGCGGGTAATGGATATCCTCGAGCTGGAAAATCCTCACGGGGTTGTTCTTTCTACAGGAGGTCAGATTCCAAATAACCTGGCGATGCGTCTTGACGAGCAAAGGGTAAATATTTTGGGAACCAGTGCTAAAAGTATTGATAATGCGGAAGACCGTCATAAGTTCTCTGCCATGCTCGACCGTCTGGGAATTGATCAGCCACGCTGGAAAGAACTTTCTTCACTCGATGACATCGACAATTTTGTTGACGAAGTTGGCTTCCCTGTCTTGGTTCGTCCATCCTATGTACTCTCGGGAGCTGCAATGAATGTATGTTCGAACGATGAAGAACTGAAGCGATTCCTTCAGCTGGCTGCCAATGTCTCTAAAAAGCATCCGGTGGTTGTTAGTCAGTTTATCGAGCATGCCAAAGAGGTAGAAATGGATGCTGTGGCTAAAGATGGTGAAATCATGCTTTACGCTATCAGCGAGCACATTGAGTTTGCCGGGGTTCACTCGGGAGATGCTACTATCCAGTTCCCTGCTCAGAAACTTTATGCCGAAACACTTCGCCGCGTAAAACGTATAAGCAAACAGATTGCTCACGAGCTGAACATTTCTGGACCTTTCAATATTCAGTTCCTTGCCAAAGGAAACGATATAAAAGTAATAGAGTGTAACCTGAGGGCTTCCCGAAGCTTCCCATTTGTAAGTAAGGTGCTGAAGATTAACTTCATCGAACTGGCTACAAAGATTATGCTTGGCTTACCGGTTCAGAAACCGTCGAAGACAGACTTCGACCTGGATTATGTAGGTATCAAGGCGTCGCAGTTCTCTTTCTCTCGCTTGCAGAAAGCCGACCCTGTACTGGGTGTGGACATGGCATCTACCGGTGAGGTGGGATGTATAGCAGACGATTCCTCCGAAGCTATTCTTAAGTCAATGCTTTCGGTAGGCTACAGGATACCTAAGAAGAACATCCTTTTATCTACAGGTAACGCAAAACAAAAGGTGGAACTACTCGATGCGGCGCGCTTACTGGAATTAAACGGATACAAGCTGTATGCAACAGGAGGAACATACAATATGCTTTCGGAGAATGGCATCGAGGTATCACGTGTATTCTGGCCAAGCGAAGAAGGACAGCCCCAGGCGCTGGAAATGTTAAGACATAAAGAACTCGACTTTGTGGTTAATATTCCGAAAAACCTTACAGCCGGAGAGCTTGACAACGGATATAAGATTCGTCGTGCTGCGATTGACTTGAATGTTCCATTGATTACAAATGCCCGTCTGGCTTCTGCATTCATAACAGCATTCTGTACATTAAGTGAAGACGATATCCAGATAAAGAGTTGGAGCGAATATAAGTAATCGTAAAAACACATATACAGGAAGCTCTGTGAACGAAATGTTTGCAGAGCTTCTTTTTTTATGTACATTTGTCGCAGAAATTACAACTTATGGATACTAAATTGAATGCTGCCACGTCTATTTCCAAGCTTTTTACTCCCTTAAGCGGACCAATGCTGGAATTATTTGCCGATATTCTTATTCGTACGGAGTTGCGGAAAAACGAACTCTTGTTTAAAGAGGGAGAAGTCAGCGATCAGATTGGATATGTTTATAAGGGTATGGTAAGACAGTTTTACTTTAAGAACAACAAAGATCTTACAGAACATTTTACCTGTAATGGAAACTTGTTTATCTGTATAGAAAGTTTTCTGAAACAGATTCCCCGTCCGTTAAAGGTAGAAGCGATCGAACCATCCATAATTTATGGCATACCCCATGGTCCATTGGAAGAATTGTCGCGTCAACATTTTGAAATAGGGTACCTGTATCGTAAAATGCTGGAATCTTCGCTCATTTTGTCCCAAAAGAAAGCAGACTCACTTCGTTTTGAATCAGCACGCGAACGGTACGAGCGTTTGATAAAAACTCAACCCGAAATAATCAAACGAGCTCCGCTTAATCAGATCGCTTCTTTACTGGAGATGACTCCCGAAACACTAAGCCGCGTTCGTGGAGGTAATTTTTAATTAGAGAGCAAATCGAAAAACCTGCCTTCACGAAGGTGTGAAACCTCCGCGTGGCAAGTCATTTATTATTTTGTCAAAGCGTCCAGCAATTTATCTACTGCCAGAGCCGGTGTAGCTTCCTGTCCAAGCAACTGAACAAACTTACTTCCAATAATTGCGCCCGATGCATTGGCACAAGCCGCGTCGAAAGTCGCCTTGTTTGAGATACCAAAACCAATCAATCGGGGATTACGTAATTGCATGCCGTTAATGCGACGGAAGTAATCTTGCTTCTGTTCAGTAAAGCTCTGCTGTGCACCGGTTGTGGAGGCAGACGAAACCATATAAATAAAACCATCGGTGTGTTCGTCGATCAGGCGGATACGCTCTTCGGCAGTCTCCGGTGTAATCAGCATAATCATTTTAACATCATAACGATCGGCAGTTTCCTTGTAGTTTGCCAGGTAATCGGCAAAGGGTAAGTCAGGAATAATAACACCGTCGATGCCGCATTCCGCACACGATTGACAGAAATTTTCGAAACCATATTGCATGATAGGATTCAGATAACCCATCAGAATGAGCGGAATGGATACTTCGTTGCGGATATCCTTCAGTTGGTCGAAAAGCAAACGGAGCGACATACCGTTACGAAGTGCCATAGTAGAAGACTGCTGAATAACCGGACCGTCTGCCATAGGATCCGAAAATGGGATACCTATCTCAACTAAATGAATACCCTTTTGCTGCAACTCTTTAAGAATGGTAGTGGTGTCGTTTAGGTTCGGATAACCTGCCGTGAAGTAGACCGACAAAATGCCGTTCTGTTTTGTTTGAAATAATGTATGAATGCGATTCATTGTCGTATGTTTTTTATCGTTTTTATAAATTCCTTCAGTTTTTCCACATCTTTAATGCCCGGAGCAGTCTCAAAGCCGCTGTTTAAATCGATACCCGCCCATTTTGAATGAGCAAATTCAGTTAGCGAAATAAGGCTGTCCGGATTAATTCCGCCGCTTAGGAAAAAAGGAGTATCTCCCCTGTAGGCAGAGAGTACAGACCAGTCGAAGCTCTTTCCCGAACCACCATACCCGGCACATTTGGTATCGAATAAAAAGTAATCGCAATACCCGCTGTACGAATCAGTACGCTGCAAATCGGTTTCAGATTCAACAGAGAACGCTTTTATGACCGCGATGCCTGCTTCATGCAACTCTTTGCACAGGGCGGGCGACTCGTTACCGTGCAGTTGCACAAATCCAAGTCCGTATCGGGCTACACATTCCTTAATAAAGCATCCGGTTGCATTTACGAATACACCAACCTTCTTAACAGCCGCAGGCAACGAATCGGGCACATACTCCGTATACCGTTTAGAGTCCGGATAGAAAATGAATCCCATCAGCTGGATGTCTAACGAGGCTGTCTGGCGGATATTCTCCGGGTCACGCATCCCGCAAACCTTTATCAGCATGGTATCGCACTTTTAAAAGAGGCAAGCGCATCGCCTGGATTCTCATCTTTCATGAATGTTTCGCCAATAAGAAAGCCCTTGTAACCAGCCTTACGCAGACGACCAATCAGTATTGGATCCGAAATACCACTTTCCGACACCTTCAATATCTCTTTGGGAAGCTTTTCGGCAAGACGGAACGAGTTCTCCACATCCGTATGGAAAGAACCTAAATTCCGGTTGTTAACACCAATCATATCCACGTAAGGATTCAAGTGATCCAGTTCGCTTTCGCTGTGTATCTCCAGTAACACCTCCAAAGAAAGCACATGGGCTGTTTCAGCCAGACTAAGACATTCTTCGGGAGTAAGGCATGCCGCTATAAGTAACACCGCATCGGCACCCATCGCTCTGGCCTGATACAACTGATAGCTGCTGATAATAAAATCCTTGCGAAGTAAAGGTAAGTCAACCACCTTTCGCGCATTGGCCAGATCGCCCAGCGAACCACCAAAGAAATGACTGTCGGTCAGCACCGAGCAAGCAGAAGCACCATTCTTTTCGTAAGCAGGAAGCACCTCTCTTACGTTAGCGCCGGGATGCAACCAACCTTTAGAAGGCGATTTGCGTTTAAACTCGGCTATGATGCCCGAATCAGAACCTTCCAATGCTGCCCGCATGGAGCGGGTTGCCATTTCCATCCGGCTACCCCCCATACTTATTAATGTATGCAAAGGGATTGCCTCTTCCTGACGGAGTACTTCCACACGTTTGTTGGCGACAATTTCCTGCAGAATATCTTTCATTTGTATGTGTATTTAATTGAATGTATGATCTACGTAATATTAGCTGTTTAATGCTACAAACTTTTTAAAAGTAGCCATCGTTTTTCCACTTTCAAGCGATTCGCGGGCAATACCCAGACAAGTTTCGATGGATTTGTCGGGTTCAATCACCTGGATAGCAAAAGCGGCATTAATCAGCACGCAATCCCTTTGAGCCGGAGTACAGGTACCGCGCATCACATTGTCAAACAATCTGGCAGCCTCTTCGGGCGTTTCTCCTCCGTAAAGCTCAGCCTGTTCAATCCGTTTAAACCCAAGCATCTCGGGAGTATACACTTTTTCGGTTGTGGCTGTTGCCACCTTAAACGGAGCTGTAAGCGATATTTCATCATACCCATCCAGACTGTGTACCACTGCAAATTTAGCATTACTTTGCTGATAAGTGTAATTATACAACCTAAGTAAAGGCAGATTATAAACACCAAGCAACTGGTACGTTGGACGACACGGATTAACAAGTGGCCCCAGCATATTAAAGAACGTACGCACTCCCAGACTCTTCCGTATCGGAGCTACCGCCTTCATGGCCGAACTAAAGAGAGGAGCGTGTAGATAAGCCATGTTGCATCCATCCATGGAAGCCCTCAGCTTATCATTATCAGCCGTAAACTTTACGCCATGCTGTTCAATTACATTAGACGAACCGCTAATGGATGTAGCGCCGTAGTTACCTTGCTTTACAACCGGGTAACCTGCACCGGCAACCACAAAGCAAGCCGCTGTAGAGATGTTGAAAGTATTTTTACCATCACCGCCCGTACCAACAATATCCATGGGCTTGTATTCTGCAAGATCTACGGGAATACGCATATCAAGCAACGCTTCGGTAAACCCGGCAAGCTCTTCGATCGAAATGTTACGCATCAGGAAAACCGTAATAAGCGAAGCAATCTGCATGTCGGTATATTTACCGCTTACAATATTTTCCAATATCTCGCGGGCTTCGTTTCGTCCCAGATACTGATGTTCAAATAATCTGTATAATATCTGTTTCATAAAAATCAAGCATTTAACCAGTTTGCAATTAATTCGATCCCTTTTGGTGTGAGTACAGATTCCGGATGGAACTGAATACCCTTTACATCGTAGCAGCAATGGCGTAGCGCCATAATCTCGCCGGCCTCGTCTTCCGCGATAATCTCCAGACAATCCGGAAAGTTCTCGCGGCTAACAACCCACGAATGGTAACGGCCAGCTTCAAAACGATCGCCCAAGCCATTGAACAACGAATCATTCTCCAGTACTTTAATTTCCGAACTAATCCCGTGATGCACCTCCTTCAGGTTTTCGAGAGTCGCGCCGAATGCCTCGCCTATAGCTTGTTCGCCCAGACAAACCCCCAGGATACTCTTAGTCGGGGCATACCTTTTAATAACATCCAGTAAAATACCAGCCTCCGAAGGAATACCAGGTCCCGGAGAAAGAATAATCTTGTCGAACCGGTCAATCTCCTCAAGTGCGATGCAATCGTTGCGATGCACTTCCACATCCGTATTTCCCAACTGCTTAACAATATGAAGCAAATTGTAAGTAAACGAATCGTAATTATCGAGTAGCAATATCTTTTTCATGCGAATTAGTTTTTTAATGTTGCAGCCAAGTCAATAGCCTTCTTCAAAGCCGCCAGCTTACGGTTAGTCTCCTCCAGTTCGCGGGCATCATCACTTTTCGAAACAATACCGGCACCAGCCTGATAATACAACTTGTTACCCCGGCTTACGAACGAACGGATGGTGATGGCCTGGTTTAAATCGCCGTTAAACCCAATAAACCCAATGCAACCACCATAAGCACCCCGGTTGTGATGCTCTATTTCGCTGATCAGTTGCATGGCGCGAACCTTAGGCGCACCGCTAAGCGTACCGGCAGGGAAGGTATCTATGTACGTTTTTATGGCATTGCTCTCCGGATTCAATGTACCGCTAACCCTCGAAACCAGATGAATAACGTGCGAATAGTACTGAGGCTCTTTATAGAAATCCACCTTCACATCATGCGCGTTACGGCTTAAATCGTTGCGGGCAAGATCTACCAGCATCACATGCTCGGCATTTTCCTTCGGATCCTTAAGCAAGGCATCGGTAAGCAGCTTGTCCTGCATCAGATCGCCGGTACGGAAAGCCGTTCCCGCTATAGGATCGATGCTTGCTTTGCCATGGCTCACCTTGCAATGAGTTTCGGGAGAAGAACCAAAGATGCGGAAACCACCAAAATCGAAGTAAAACAAATAAGGCGAAGGATTGATGCTGCGCAGGGCACGGTACACCTTGAAATCGTCGCCGCGGAAAGCCTGTCTAAACTGACGGGACAATACAATCTGGAACACATCCCCCCGCATGCAATGCGCTACACCCTTACGAACCATGGCACGATACTCATCGTCGGAAATCGGACTGGTTTCCTGGCCTTCCGGTTCAAAGTTATACGACGCGAAGTTCCGGTTATCTATCATGGTCTCGATAGAAGCCATGTCGCTAATTTCGCCCTCCCGAAGCAGTTCAATCAGCGTAAGCTCATTCTTGAAGTGATTGAAAACCAGTATATACTTATATAAAAGGTAAAACATGTCGGGCGCATCGTTCTGAGCATGATGACTCTCCATCACGGGAATCTTTTCGAAATAGCGAACCGCATCGAAAGCCGTGTAACCAAAAAGACCACAAACCTCGTTATTGTCGCCGCTAACAGAAAAACGTTTCAGGAAATCGTTCAAGGCATCCGAAACCGAATAATTGTCGGAAACAGGAACCTCTTCCACACTGTTGTCCGGAAACTTAGCCGTACTCACGCCACTGTTAATGCCAATACTGGCAATAGGGCAAAGAGCGATAAAAGAAAGACTGTTCTCGTTTGCGTGGAAATCCGAACTTTCCAGCAGAGCCGATTCGGGATACATATCCCGAACCTTCAGGTAAATGCTAACCGGAGTATGGAGATCTCCGAGTATCTTTTTGCTGTGCGTAGTATAGGTATAGTTCATAGATGTATGTAATTTACAGTGGTTTATTTATTTCATTGAATCAATATACGTATCCATATCCTTGTCGCCTCTGCCCGAAACAGTAAGAACCACCACATCGGTAGGCTTGAAAGCCACTTTGGGAAGAGCACCAAGCGCATGAGCCGATTCCAGCGCAGGAATAATACCCTCCAGACGAGTAAGTTCGAAAGCAGCAGCCAGTGCCTCGTCGTCATCTACCGCCAGGATAAGCGCACGCTTCGTAGCCGACAAATTAGCATGAAACGGACCGATACCCGGATAATCCAGTCCGGCCGATATAGAATAAGGCTCTTCAATCTGTCCGTCTTCGCTTTGCATAACCAGCGTCTTCGAACCATGAATGATACCCATCTTACCAAGCTGAATCGTAGCAGCCGATTCGCCGGAATTAATACCCTTACCACCCGCTTCGGCAAGCACAATCTGCACATTGGGATCATCCACATAATGATAAATCGTACCGGCAGCATTACTACCACCCCCTACACAAGCGATAAGGTAATCGGGATTACTCCGTCCTTCCTTCTCAAGCAACTGCTTTTTAATCTCCTCGCTTATTACCGACTGCAAACGGGCAACCATATCGGGATAGGGGTGAGGCCCAACCGTGGAACCTATAATATAAAAAGTATCCGACGGATTACAGCACCAGTCACGGATAGCCTCGTTAGTCGCATCCTTCAGCGTCATGTTTCCGGAAGTAACCGGACGAACCTCGGCACCAAGCATTTTCATTTTCTGTACATTTACATGCTGACGCTCCACATCCGTCTTACCCATGTAAACAATACACTGCATATTCATAAGCGCACAAACCGTAGCCGTGGCAACACCATGCTGACCGGCACCCGTCTCGGCAATTATACGGGTTTTACCCATGCGGCGAGCCAGCAAAATCTGACCAATCGTATTGTTAATCTTATGCGCTCCCGTATGGTTCAAGTCTTCGCGCTTCAGGTAAATTTTGCAACCATATTTTTCCGACAACCGTTTAGCCAGGTAAAGAGGCGAAGGTCTGCCCACGTAATCGCGCAGCAGCTGATCAAATTCCTGCTTAAAATCCGCGCTTTCCAGCACCTTCAGATAAGTGTCTTTAAGCTCTTCCACACAACGATGCAATATTTCGGGAATGTAAGCACCCCCAAACTCACCGTAATAACCCTCTTCATTAACCAGATACGTTTCCATATTATATTGTATTTTAAATTTCGACAAAAGAAAAAAGGCCTGTCGCAAGAGCGGCAGGCCTTCAAAAATATCTTATATTATTGGATATACACAGGACTGTTCCTTACGACTTTATGAGTTGTAAGAAGCGCCACCAATATGCATTAACCAATATCGTTTTCATTCCGTTTGTTTTTATATCGGCAGCAAATGTAAAGCTTTTCTGATAATCTGCAAATAAATGAAGGTTTTTTTTTGAGATTTTTTTTAAAGCAGCTGTTCAGGTATTGTTGAAGCGGTAAATGATTAGATCAATGCCCTTTAAACCGACGGATGCTTCCTTGGTTCAATCGTATGTAGGTTCGAAAATCAGCTTTGATTTGCAAATTCAACTCTTTTGTTCTATCTTTCCGCCTGGTTTCTGTTAAATTAATCTGATGCATTTTTATTTTTTTGTTTAGTTACCTTAAATAAAGCCACTTATAGATTGACGCTGAAACTTCGCAATTTTATTCTATTAATCAACCTTAAAACAAGTTTTTAATGAGTAGTATATTATATGTTATAAATACAAAGACGCAAGAACAAATAGATTCCGTAAAGTTTTTAAACAGCTTAAATCTTTCTGAAGAAGGAAAGTCAGAAATGCGGACTAATGTCATGCAGGCGATAAATGAATACAAACCATTGTTTCTATGTGGCTTTTGTAAAAATCCGGTTTCCTTAAGCGAAGACAGTCATACCGAAGAAAAAGGTCAATCATCCAGGGAAATTTATTTCAAACATCATTCCCCTTCCTCTGGATGTAAGTTCTGTTTAGATACGAAGTATAGTAAGTCCGAAATCGATCGAATGAAATTTTACGGGCTAAAGGAAAGTTATCCACATCAAATGATGAAACATGAAATAGCCAAAGCTTTAAAAGAGGGAGGGTATGATGCCGAGATAGAAAATGTGGTATCTCTTTCTACTTTATATAAACATGGTATGGATAATGAACAGTATAATTGTTTATGGAACCGACCTGATATAACTGTAAAGAAAGATAAAATAAAATTTGCTGTAGAAATACTGGTCGATACAAGCTTCTACCCGGTTATGATAGATAGACTGAATTTCTATAAGGAAAGTAAACAGCATGTATTATTGGTTTTAAATCGTTTCGACCCGAAAGATGTAAAGAGCTTCCTTCCCAATGATTTTCTATCGTTGACAAACAGAAATGTTTTCGAGTTCGGTGATGAAATGATGTGGGAATCAAAGCAATATGGCAATCTTGTTCTGAGATGCCATATTGCGTGTCCTGTATTAAAAGACGATAAGACTCTTTCTTATGTTTGGATTGATCGAAAAATCTTATTTGATAATCCCAAATTTGATAGTGAGTATTTTTCGGGTTATTGGTATGATTGCCGGGCTGTGGAAAAAGAGCTTTTAGATCCAGATAATAAGGAAATATACACTGTTTCTAACGATGAAGAAACTTTCTATATCCCGGAAGAAGATTATCATGTACCACAAAATAGTGAAGAGGCGTTTCAATTCCTATTAAAAGAGGAAATTGATTTCTTAGACTCTCGTGGATATTCGGACACTATTAAAGTTTTCAATTATCTTTACAATAAAAACTTCTATGTAGCTAACGCTTTTGTTGATGAAATAAAAACAATTAATGATGAATTTCCCGAACTTATCTGCGATTTTTTGAAACAACTCATTTGGGTAGCCAATGATTTCCCGGAATACAGAGAGACGGCATATCGTATATTATGTAATAAAGATTTCTATTATGATATTAGGGAGGTGTTTGGAGCTGATAATTGTATATTTCAAACAGCATGGAATATATCAGATACACCATTCCACCTTCGTTCTTATCTGATACTGTTAAATCGCAATGACTATTTTATTCCTGAATCCTTTAATGAAAGATGTAGGAACAACCTGATAGAGCTGAAAAAATCTAAGAGGTGTAAGGCATTACCTGAAGATGAACGTATCCAAATAGAAAAAAGTATGGTAACGACCCTATGTTATAAATTGGAAGAACTGAATTTACCCGAATATTTCGAATTGCTGGAAAAGGATAAGTTATTTAAGTATATAATACGTTTGGCTTCTTATACATTAGGGATACCATTAGGATGTGCTCATCCTAATTTAGCTGCACTTACAAGTACGATGAACGGCTCTCATGGTAAATTTGCCCATCTTACTGTCGAAATGATTGAAGCTTGTAATCTGGATAAGGACTCCGTTCTTAATCATAACTTTATGAGATTAAAAAAAACATCACAAACCGATCAGGATAATAGTTATGATGAATTAGCATACACCCTTTTTAAGGTGTTAAATAAAAAGCTGGTACCATAAACGCAAAAAGGGCCTAAAACAAGACAGTCGGCCGGGTAGATTCAAACAATGTCTGAAATTACCCAACCGGTTGCTTTTTTATTTATACCAGAATCTGGATCTGTTTAGATGTGTTTAAGACACATTTTAGGTAGTATGGTTTTATTTGTATGAATTGTTTGTTGCTTATTTGAGCTTCTTGTCTGCAAACTTTGCATTGAGCTTACCCCATGCTTTAATATATTGCTTCCAAGCATCAGCAGCATCTCCATCAACCTCAGCAGTGACCAAGTAGATAAAAAGCATGACTCCTGCTTCATCACCATTGACTCCAAACTCTGCAAGGTTTTGATTTATCAAGATATTGTCGATAGTATATACATTTCCCGTTTTAACGTAGTGGGCTTGAAAAGCAGGCAGACCAGTCCAACTTCGATAGTAATGAATATACTTATCATCCACGAACATAAACCAATGGTCTTCTTGGCTCTCTGGTATATGCCCCCTTTTCAATAGGTCGAAATTAGGAACATTAACTTGAATGGAAACAGGGCAAGAACTAACATTTTCACCATTAGGCATTGGCTTTACGTTGCACAAATCAGAAGTTGCAATCTTGTCCTTGCTGGGTATATGAGGCTCTCCTGTAAAGAATTTCCCCATATGTCCAAGTCCTAATTTCCATTTCATCATCAGCACCATCTGTTCTTCCTCTTCTTTTTCTTGTTTCTTCTTTTGAGCCATAGGCTTGCGTGACGAATAATGTTCGTCCAGAAATTTGATAAGCACCTTGAACGTCTTATGTTTGGGAGTCAATAAATGCTTCCCGATATAGCCAATCAAAGAAATAGGTAAGTCATAATCATCAGCGATGTTTTGCCATTGTTCGAGTGGCGCACGTAGTGCCATCTGCTTTTTTATTGCGTCTGCATGCGAGTAAGACTTGGATAAATCATTGGCCCATTCATGCTCAATCTGATAAGCGGGTTGGTTCTTCTCATCCACCGGATTAAAGTCACCTACCAAGTAAAATTGGCATCTTTGGGTAAGCTTCCTTAGTCTATTCAAACGATGATGAAACTCATTGGCGACCTCCTTCATTTCTTGAGGGAGATACGTCAGGGCTTTCTGCTTCATCCATTCAGGAATTCCCCATAGGGCTTCCGCCATGCTTCCAACAATCGCTCCAAGTGTATCTGCATCAGCTCCTAAACTTACAGCCTTACGTATTGCATCTTCAAAACTGTGGCTGTGCATGACAATCCAAAGTGCCACAGGTACAGTTCCTTGGCATGTCTCGTCGAACTTATTACGGTATTGTTCGATGTCAAGATGGAACTGTTGAGGAAATTCAACATATTCAGTGACAGAATGGCTTAGCCCACTCCACAAAATATCATCCGCTGTGATTGGTTGCCCTTTTTTGTCTTTCCGTAAGATTCTACAATCTCGTACAGCTGCCACTACTGCTACAGCTCCATCAATACCTGCTTGATGATTATGGGTACAAGATGCAGACTTTACTGCTTCGTGATGCAAATCATCAGGATGTTCATACCACCAGCCAATAGGGCTGACGCGCATAGCACTTCCATTGCCAAAAGATCCGTAGGGTTGCGGATTATCACTCAGCACCCATTGCCTAAATCGACCACCGTACCCACCCATAGGATGGGGATATTTACGGCACCATTTGTGTATGGATACGCCATAATCCACTCCTTTCAAAATGGCATCGGCAACAGCGATGGTACAGATTGTATCATCGGTAAAACCACACGCATTCGTGAACAACTCGAAATTGTAGTCATTTATAGGATTAAACTCAAAACGGCTTCCTACGATGTCACCTATGATTGCTCCTAACATACACGTTATTTTATATTATTCAGTATTTGTTCAAATCTAATCCGATTAAAGAATCCTTCAGAGTTAACGGAATTAAGTGAAGAGAGTGTAACTTAACCAAATCTACCATCCTATGGAATTAATGACAATCGTGTAATAGATCATATTCCCAATCCACAAATATACAGAATGTATCCGATAAGAAATTGAGGTGTCACTTTTATTTTGACAATATTGGTGGAGGATATATTCTTGTGGGTGTAGAAGAAGAAAATGGTATTGCGAAACGACCTCTTACGGGTATAAATATTGAAGATCTGGATAAGATCCAAAGGGATATGATAGGATTTAATAATAAAATAGAACCCTATTATATGCCTCGTGTAGCCACTGAAGAGATAGATGGTAAGTATATCCTGGTTATATGGGTTCCTGCTGGAGTTAATCGTCCTTATAATGTGAGAGAGGGTGTTACAGCAAATCAATCACAAAGCAAGTGGTATGTGCGTAGTGGCACCAATAGCATTGAAGCTAAAGGTGAAATTCTTGATGAGCTACGTGAAATGGCAAATCGGACTCCTTTCGATGAGAGGGGTAATGAAAATATTGAGGTAACTGACATTTCACCAGCATTGGTTTTAGACTATTTGCAAAGTGTGAATAGCCGTTTGGTAAAAGACTTTGAAAGTAAGCCATTCTTAGAGATTCTTAACCAGATGGATCTGCTTACAGGGCCTATTGAAAGGCAGATGCTGAAAAATGTATCTGCTATGATGTTCTGTAAAAACCCTTCTAAGTTTTTCCCAGTTGCGCAGGTCGATATAGTTATCTTTCCTGATGGATGCATAGAGAATCCTAATAACATGATAGAGGTTCCTAAGATAGTTGGACCTGTACCGGAAATGATTAAGAAGACATTGGATTATATCAAGACCAATGTAATTAAGAAGCGTATTATCAAGCCAAAAGATAGAGCTGAATCTATCACCTACTTCAATTACCCATATCAGGCTATTGAGGAGGCTGTCGTTAATGCTCTATATCATAGGGATTACCAAGAGCGTGAGCCTGTAGAGATAACCATTGAGCCTAAGAAGATTTCAATTCTTAGCTATACAGGCCCCGATCGTTCTATCAGTTTGCATGCAATCCAAAAAGCAGAACGATTAAAATCACGTCGCTACCGTAACCGTCGTTTAGGAGACTACCTCAAGGAACTTCAATTGTCAGAAGGCCGTGCCACAGGTATTCCTACCATTCAAGATGAATTGCGCAGGAATGGTTCTGACCTCGCAAAGATTGAAACAGACGATGATAGAACATACTTTTTGATTGAGATTCCTTGCAGAGATGGGTTTGAAGGACCTGTTGAAGCGGTAAATGATAAGATAAATGATAAGATAAATGATAAGATAAATGATAAGATAAATGATAATGCAAGGTTAGCGTTGTTAGAGATTTCTAGACTAGGAATTGCTAAAAGAAAGGACTTATTAGATGTGATGAACCTCTCAATGCCAACCATTGACAGAATACTTAAATATCTTATTTCAAAAGAAGTAAATCTTATTGAATATCAGGGTTCGCGAAAAACAGGAGGATATGTACTAACAGAGAAAGGAAAATCTTTCTTAGTGTGATTTGTGATATAATAGTTAAGTAAATAGATGGCTAAGCAAGCTAATAATAAAGAACTTACGTGAGCATCCGGTGAACCCCGTATTGTTTTAAACAAAAAAGAAGTTTTGTTAAAGGGGTGTCTTTAACAAAACTCCAAAACATTCAGAGACCTCTAATAGAGGGTATCTTATTTCTATTTACAAGGATTCAGGGTTGGCTTTCCAATTATTGGGAAGTAGTTCAGCCAAATCTTTGCTGTAGTCCTGGTCGTAGTTATGTATATTATCAATACATAGACAAGCCAATCTCTCAAATTAACATCTGAAGCTTTGCAGCCCCCGCTCAACTGTCCTTTCAACTTTACGATAGTTCCGTTGGGATAGGCGATTTCGCACGATATTTCCGAGCTTTGTTGTCCGGAGACTACATCACTATTAATAATAAAGATAATTAATGTGTTCAAAAGCAAATATGCATTTATTGGAGAACTATTAGCATAAAATTAAAAATAATCAATTAAAAAGTAATTAAATTATATATAAAAACATTGGTTCCTGCTTGAAAATTACCAAAGGGAAGGATGTGGACCAAAATGAAATAGACATAGTTGCTATTTCGGCCGAATCACCAACCAATCGGGTTTTAAGTTTGAATTACGATCTTTGAGTTGTAATTTTATATTGCACCATTTGATCTTTTAACGGAGTTGTTGTACCATAAGCATATGCGTCTTTAAAACTTAGTCCAAAGAAATCAACATTCTCTTCAATAAGGTTTTGAACTGTAAGGATTTTAAATTCGAATTTGCAATAAAAACCATTATTTTCAAGAATCTCATTAATTAATTTTTCAGCTTTTTCCTTAAATAGTATAGGAAATTCAGCCGAATCATTATCCTTTTCCATCTTCCAAAAGATATGGCATAATGTGATTTTCTTGTTGCGAAGTTCCTCCTTACGTTTGTTTATATGCTCTGCTTTTGTGCCTAGTAAATAGAATATGATGCCAAATAAATGACATGTTTCTTGTTTAGCATCAAACCAGGCACATTCTTTTTTATCTTTCTTTTGAAGCTCTTCTATTACTTCATTAATCTCATAACAATAAGTAGAAAATAATTTACCTATTCTTTCATTATCATAAAACCTTTCGGTTAAAGTAAGCTTTGAAAATCCATATTTATTATCCAGATAATAGGCTTCGCTAAGTTTTGGTTTAGCTTTTTCTCCATTTAATTGTACTCTTTTTAAATCCAAATACTTAAAATCTGATTTCTCTGTATATTTATTTTCAATGAAAACAATATTATTATCTATCTCAAAATAAACATCCAGATTAGGTACCCCAGATGATCCTGATTTTGATGTTATAACCCCAGGCAATTTATACTCAAACTTAAAATATTTTACATTTTCTTTTTCTACAATCCAGGAGTATAAATCAAAGGCTAATCTAGATGACGACCTTGTACTCCAGAATTTAGCAGAAAGCTCATTCCCATTACCATAAAGATAGTCTAGAATAAATAAATCATGTATTCTATTCTTTTTGATAAGTCTTACAAAGTATTCTTCCTTATCTACAGGAGTAATACAGTTGCTTTTTTCGTAACTCATAATTTATTAGCTAAATTGTTATTGGAGGCAGTTGCTTTGCTCTGTTACCAATTCATTCAAATTATATTAGATGTGTTACCTTTATTTTCTTGTATTTTTTACCAATATCGAGCACAAAGGCACTTTGATCTTTTATTATTAATTCTCCTTTTTGCAATCCAGCTATTTCAGACCGTATCTCTTGAAAATCTTTACCGCTTACGCCAAACAAATCTTTGATAACCTGATCACTGATTGTTTGTTGTTTCATAATTAGAGGATATTGAGCATTTGCATAAAAATCAAAATGTTTGCTCTTGAAACTCTCCATATTTTGTGTTGCCAGGATTATACTCAACCCCTTATTACGACCAACTGCAATTAAATTTCGTAGAGGTCGATTGTCAAAGTCAAGCATATAATGTGCTTCATCAATAATGGTGAAGTGGCGAATCTGAACAACCCCATCGTTCTTTGCTTGTTGTTCAAGATTTTCATAGATAATATTAAGCTTAGATATAATGAAGTAAACAATTGCTTTTGCAATTGGACCATCCTTAGGGAAAGAATCCATTTTAACAATAAAGCATTCATTTACAAGATTAACCTTATCCTCGTTTTCGAATAGGTTGTTTCGAACCAGCTGTTTTAGCACCGAAGTGATGCTATCATCATTATCAGGTTTTTCCATTTTAGCTTGATACATCTTTAATATCAAGTCAAAATTAATGGGCATACCTTCAGTTTTCTTGTACGCATCAACAATCGCTTCACTCAACCTGTTGCTCATTTTTGCACTAATATTTGCTCTATCAATAGCACATAAAGCGTTAGCCATTTCAGTCGAATACAGATTTATTTCGTTGATAGGTTTACCTTTGAAATTTTTAAAAGGTGTAAAAGGTAAAGGCTTGTCAATTGGATCCAATATAGCAGTACGATCTATATCAAAATATGTTAACCAATTGTTATTAGCTGGATCCGAAAATTCTCCTTTGTAGTCGAATAAAAGAAAATTCACAGGATAGGCCGTTTCTGTAGAAAGAGAACGAAATTGGTGGATTAATACAGCTAATAAGTTTGTCTTACCCGAACCGGTAGACCCTGCAATAAGTATCTGTGTGTTTGGAATATTACTATCATTAATATATAGTGTTGCTTCCATTTCACTGTCCCCATAATCACCAATAATCATATTAAGAACCGGAATTGAGCGAGATGTTGCATGACTGGGGGTCGATGTAAATAAGAAGTAATTCAGATTATTGTCATCCATTAACTGTTTGAAACCACGTCGCATCTCAACCGCTATAATTCTAGAAACCGTAGGGCTATCGCTCCAATCCACATTACAATCCTGGTAACGTAGTTTCAGGATAGCAGCAAACATTTGGCGCATATTGTTTAATGAGAAAAAGCTTCCATATATTCTGGCACTTGATTTCGATAATTGCACTTGCGAAAAGTCGTCAACTTTTCGTTTGTCGTTACTGGTTAATCCAGCTAAAAGACAAATACGCATAATCTTATTACCTGTAAGAGACACTCTTTTCTCTTCACCAACTATCTGAGAGAGATTGAACTTGTTCTCAATCTTCAATTTTAAAGGAGAAAGTTCATCAATGATACCTTCTGCTTGTCGAATATTTTCCAAATCTATCTCCATGGTAATTAGTTGTTAAGTGATAAACCAAAATATCCATCAGTTACATATGTACACTGATTTTCTACATCCCGGTGTAAAGTAAACGTCTTTGAAATAAATGGTTCTAACTTCAGATAATCTGATTCTTTGCGAATTTCTGAAGTAGTACATAAAAGAATAGTTTGCTCCGCAAGCTGAGGAAAATACTCTTCCATTAGAGCATCACGGCTTTCGTTATCAAGAACACCCATTACGGTATCTATCATAACCGGTGGATTATAGTCTCCAAGATTACGCAATACTTTCAATAACACCTGAATAAAAATCTGTTTGGATGCAGCATTCAATTGATTAAGAGATATTTCATTCCCTGTCTTATGAAAAACTTTAATGGAGAAATTCTCTAAACGATCACTTAATTCTACTCGAGAAATATATCCCTTGTAAGAAATGAGCAAATTGTTGAGCTGTTGTTGCATTTCTGTTTCAATTTGCTCGCGTTTTCTCTTTAGTAAAGAGTTGGCTACATCTTCAAAGAATGGTTTTAGTTTTACCAACGTATCAAACTTAACATCGGGTTCCTGTTGAATCGCAATATCAAATTGATGAATTCGCTTTTCTAATTGTTTTATTCTAGTCGTATATTCTACAGCCTCATTTTGAAGATGATGCAATTCTTTTTCTCTTTTTTCATATTCGTCGATTAACTGACTGTCTCCACCTATAAGCTGGCGCTCAAAAGTTTGTTTTTGAAGTTTTAAGTCAGGTAATGATTCAATTTTTATTTCGCAAGTTTGTTTTGATTCATTTAATCGTGCATAATTATTAACACCATTTCCGTTCATTAAATTAACTAAGGCATTTAAATCTTTATCATCCAGGAAAGCATAAGGATCGGATTTCTCAGGTTTTGTATGTTTGTTCATAATGTAGTTAACAACCGATTCTTCATCAATGTCGCTTGTTATTACAGCTAGATCACGAAGATATGCAAATATCTTCTGTGCAATTTCACGAACCTTTTCTGTCGAATAATTTTCAGACTGATCCTGTCTTAGCGCTTCTTTAACATGGATAATGTTATTTACCTCTGTTGCTATCTCTGACGCTAACTTTGGAAGGAAAATATTGGTCTCAAGATTGTCAACCAGAATTTTCAATTCTTCCGAATATGTGTTAGCACTTTTCAGTATATCATCAATTTTTACCTCCAGTTCATTTACCTTCATTTTGGTATTAGTCAAAGTACGTTCACCGCTTTTGGCAGAATCGTATTCTTCTTTTACAGATTGGAGGAACTTATAAATTTTATCTTGTGTGTTGCTATTATTTATCAAAGCCTCTTGCAATTCAGTCTTTTCCAAACACAGTTTATCATATTCATGCTTTTCCTGTTCGGCGGCAAGTCGTTCAGAGGCTTTTTCTTGTTGTAATTTTTCTGAGGCGCGTTTTAATTGAAGGTATTTATTGAAGCCCATCACATTTTCTATATTGTCTTTAATGATTTGAGCAAAGACACCATCTTTTAGCAAATCACTAGACTGCATAGCATCAAACAAAAAATATTTACTCAATTCTTGAGGCAAATTAGCCTTAATGATTTTGTTTACCTGTTGTTCGCTTTTTATACGCTGAGCTGATGGAGTTGCCGTGCCGTAAAGAAATGTGGTTCCGTTCATGTTTAGATTTACACTTTCAACAGGCCTTTCGGAAGGATTTAACGTATAGGTACGTTTAAGAATATACTTATTCTCTATACCTAAAACATATCCAGTGAAAGTAACTTCCAGTTCTATGGTAGGTTTTGCCTTTCCAATAGCACCATTATTAAGAAGTTCGTTGAAATGTGCTTTATCTTTTATTTTTAACCCATAAAGAGCACCATAAATCCCTTCGAACAAAGTTGTTTTACCACCACCATTCATACCTCCAATAAGAATGATGGGGCGCTCATCAGCCACAAATAAATCAAGGTCGAGTAGCAGATAAGTCTTATAATTGTTTATCTTAACTCTTTTGATTAACATAGCTGATTTCTTTTTACGAAATTTTGAATAGCAGAATTTACTACCTGTTCTGCATCATTGTCCATCATCTCAATTGCATCAACTTTTTGTTCGTGATAGGCTTTTAAAATATCTTCAATAACCCAATCTCCTTCAAGTCCATGCTTCTCGCAAAGCGAACGGATTAATTCCAAATCGTCTTTACGAATTCCATAATGTAAGAAATTTCTGTCCAATCCTTTGTTCATGGCATTTCATTATTTATAAAGATCCGGATGGAATGCATTCCATCCAGTCAAATCGTTGGTATTTTCAATTTTAAATGGACTATAGTACCAATTTTCCCCTTGTTCAATTAAAATACCTCCTTTGAGATTTAAACTTGCATTTTGATCATTGGCCATATAGTCAATCAGCGCATTATGCTTATTTGGTGCCTCAAAGTCGCTATTGGCGGTTTTAGTATCAAATAAGAAAATCTGTCCATTCTTCATCCGTATAACAAAGTCTACAAAAAATAACGATTGTCTATCATCAGAAATAGTATAAGCAATTGAATAATGTTGTTTACCTTCATCTCCATTTTTATACCACCAGTCAATGCTATCTTTGTTACTTTCAAGGAATGCTTCGAAGCGTTCTTCCGGAGTAGAAACATTTCTCATTTGAATAAAAGGAATCAGGGCATGATTCTTTGTATCGGGAATTTCTACATGTGTTGTTTCATTGTATTCACGAGCCTCCGGCACTTCCCATATATATTGTTTAAAAGCACGCTGTTTGGCCTCATTTCGTCTTTCATCAATCTTAGCCAGATATTTTTTTATAGCCCAGCTAATCACCTCTTCAAATTTAGGTCGATTTTTATAATATAGAATAATTCGGGGAGATTCTGTTTCAAAGAAACCAAGATATTCTTCCATTAGCTGGTAGATGTATCCACGCAGCGTTGTAACACTAATCTTTTCAAAGCCGCCCAAAAGTCTCTCACAAAACTTTGTAAGCATTCCTAAAAGCTCTTCTTGAGTACGGGCAAATTTTACCAATTTATTATTATCAACTATCGTCGTACCGGCTTCTCCTGTTACTTCTACATCGCTTACCAATTGAACTTGTACACCGTGGTTCGAAAAATCAATTCCAGCAACTCGTTGTGCCTGGCTCTTATTTTTTGCTGTATCAAAAAGAAACCCTGCATTATTATAATCATGTAAAACGTTATGTTCTTCGCCCTCATTATCATCATCGAATGGTGAAAACTCAAATAGCGATATTTGAATTGGCTGTTTAAACCATTTGGTGTTGAACGCTTCAACAAGCACAGGCCAGAAGTCGGGACCCAGTCGGTTACGCTCGGCACTTAAGCGTTCGCTATATACAGATGGTAGCGACACATTCATCAACTTCTCACGGCGATAGCCTACTAAGGCTTTGGAAATATAGTTCATGTCCTCGGCAACTATCTCAATACAATCGCGGTTAAAATTGGTAAATACCCAGCCATGATTCAGAATTTGGTTCGGATAGTATTTTTGTTCGGGCATACGTAAAATACGACCAACTGTTTGAACTCCAAAAGTAGTGCTTTTAATGTCTCTGAATATAAGCAAAACAGCTGCACGCGGACAATCCCAACCTAGGGCGATAGCTTGTTTAAAAAGCAACACCTCGGTCATATTGTAATCATTTTCTAAACCGTCCAAATTCTGCTTATCGCTTGCCAGCCAAATAGCTAATTTCCCGTTGCCAGTTGTAATTCCATATTTTGCATCCAAACGTGCTTTTATCATCTCCATAATCCCACGTTCGTAATCATCCAATGCTTGACTATCATCGTTTGGCAGTTGGATAAGGAGCAACGGATTAACCCTAACCCCCAATGCTTTATAAGCTGCTTTTATATCTTCTCTTTTAGTAAGAGCCTGTTCTAAAAGATATTCATTTTCGCTCATTCCGCTGTTAGGATCATTCACTAACGGATTGATGGTTATACCATCTTTTATCATCTCTTCTTTTACAACCTTTTCTCTTGGTATATTTATCAAAGCATCTACTTTATCCAGGCTAGGTGTTGCAGAAATACGGATTTCTACTTTCGGATTGATAGTTTTCAATACCTTTTCCGATTGTTTGGCGGCTCTACCTCCAAACATATGCTCTTCATCTATAACGACAATGATAGGAAGTCCATGTTCTTCATGTGTTCGACGAGTAATATCGTAGAGTGATGCAGAATTTTCAGTATCACGCACCATCACATTCTTGTCTTTGTTAATACTTTCCCAGTTTACAAAGAATATTTCACCTGGCTTTATATAGCCATTAATGGAGTGGTCTAGTTCGTCGTACATTACTGGATGCAAAACGCGTGTTTCAGTGAAATAGTTCTTCATCTTCATATAGCTCTGCTGATGAAGTTTATTGGGAGCAATCCATATGATGGCTACCTCGCTCCCTTCCTCGGCCAGTTGTGTTGTTAGTTCGTCAAGCATTTGACTGGCCATAACGGTTTTACCGGATCCTGTAGGAGCTTTAAATACGAGTTTTTTACGATAACCTTGTTCATTTAGAAGATTAGTAGTCTTCTTTACTAATTCAGTTACAGCTTCAATCTGATAATCAACTTCTTTAATCATTGTTCTCCTCCTTCTTCGCTAAAATCTATTTCTCCTTGTGTTTTTTCAAAAACATATTCTTCGCTAATGGATTCTTGCGATACATTCTCTTTTACTTTTTGTGGTTTTAGTACCTTTTTATAAGCATCATAGATAGCTGCAGGGAGTGCGCAAAGTTCAACTTTATCAAGAACATTTTCAAAATTATCGTTGTATGCATATCGATTGTTCGAGAATACATATATTTTAATCTTCCCTTCTACCTCCATTTCTTTCAACATCGAAGCAAAAGCTTCCACAGCTAATTCGTTGTATATAAGAAGCATTTGCGTTTTTCCATTATCGAAATAGCGGGCAGCATTTGGCTTTAGTTTGCGCCCCCCAAATGTATTCTGTTCCGTGTAAACATCATTTTTTATGCAAAGCAGATCGGTTGCTGCTGCCATCAATGCGCGTTTATTTTTGTTCGTTTGCTCACGTGGAACAAAATCTGTGCGATAATAACGGAGAGTATTGTTCTTCAATCCTTCAACGTCTTCTCCTCTCGGAGTTGTATAACCCTGAATTACTTTTTTATTTCTCAGATAAGTTACCTTTTCACAAATATTATTCTCATTGTTGGTTACGAGAATACATTGGCGACGACCTCCATCTTCATCATTCAATTTCATCGTTGAATGAAGTGTTGTGCCACTACCAGCAAAGAAGTCAAGAATAATAGCATTTTGTGAATTTGCTAAAGTTATTATTCTTTTAACAAGTCTTGTCGGTTTTGGGGTATCAAAAGGAGCCTTACTATCGAATATCTCTTTTAACTCTGAATTTGCTTCTCTTGTTGTACCAACATCTTTTCCAAACCATATTGTTTCAGGACATCTCCCATCAACTGTTTCCAAATATATTTTCCTAATAATATTTGTTTCATCTGAGTTGAAAATAATCTCTCCAGTTTTTATTTTTTCAGAAATTGTTTCTTGACTCCATCTCCACCCCTTTTCTGGAGCATGGATTGTATTACCAGAAGGAGTTATAATGTCGTACATTAAGTTAGGACGATACAAGGCATTTCTAACATCTCCACTCCTCCATTTGCCTCTTGGATCTTTATCTGGATTCTTGTAAGCCTTATTATCTTCTTCAGTTCTTTCTAAATTTCCTAAAATAAAATTTTCGGTTTTTTTATACGCCAAAGTATAATTGTGATGGACGGAGAATGAACCTAAATATCCTTTAGGTTGAATGCTATGTTGCCATATAATATCAGACAAAAAATTATTTTCTCCAAAAACTTGATCGCATAATAATTTAAGCTGCGCTTGTTCATTATCATCAATTGAAATAAAGATAACCCCTTTTTCAGATAAAAGTTGCTTAGATATCTCAAGTCGTTTACTCATGAACGACAACCACTTAGAATGCCGGTATCCATCCTCTTTATCCACAAAACTATCGTTGTATATAAAATCCTTGTTACCAGTATTATAGGGTGGATCTATATAAATAACATCAATTTTTCCTTGGTGTGTATATGTCAAAGCAGTGAGAGCATGAAGATTGTCTCCCTCAATAAGTATATGGTTGGGAGCAGAAGGATCATCGCTGATAATAGCACGTTCTTTCACTTCCTTTAATACAGGAAGTTCGTCTTCCAATTTTTGCTCAACATCTTCCGGTTTATCTTCCCATACAAGTCCATACTTTTTTTGCTCATGTAATAAGCCCAGCAAAGCCGACTTTTCATCCTCGGTCAGTCCTTCAAGCAATTTTATTTTGCCAGCCAGTTCTGTTTTATTCATTATCTTTATATATTTCTTATGTTAGCTCTATGTTCACGAATTGTGAAAACGACTCAAATATAAAGATAATAAATAAATTATTGTAAATTAATGAAATCTAATTTTAATATAAGGAAAAGGGATAGTGTTTTTTGCTGATTTATTTGATTTATTTAAGAAGTAATTAATCATTGAGGAATCCAATAATCACTTCATAAAAACAAAGCCATCACCCTGTATTGCGTCCAATAGAGGTTGATGGCTTTTGTTTTACTTATTGCCTTCTTTCTTTATGCCGAACATAGTGTTGGGATGCCCAAGTTCATTGGCAATTACACGGAGGCGTTGGTTGGTGTTTGCTAGGTGCTTCAATACTTCGGTGCGGGGTTCTCCGTCTGAAGTGTAAAATAGTACCCGCATGATGCTTTCTACTTCCCTGCGCAATTGTTGTTCCATGCTTTCTAAGCGAGGGCGTTCGTGTTGGTTTTGCTTGTTGTATTGCAGGATATCCAACTCTTCGTCGGTAAACAGGTGTGCAACCTTTTCGAATCCAGGAGAAAGGGTCACCTTAACCAGGCGGCCGTTGCCATTGGCTTCGGTTGTTGCTTCGCCTTGACCTTCGTTGCTGTTTTGTCCGTTACCGATGCCGTCGCCATTAAGGGGAACGGTGGCGTTACTTGCTGCACTTCTTACTGCTAAATTTGCTTCCGGATGATTGTCTGCATACTTGATTCGGTAATTGTTGCAGGTGCACTCGCGGTAGATGGTGCGGAAGGCTTCTTTGCCGAGTTTGCGGAACAGGGAGTCGGGGTCTTCGCCATCGGGGAGTTGACAGTTCATTACGGAGATTCCGGCTTTTAGTAACTGGGAGGCGATACGGGAGGCGGCTTTTTGTCCGGCTGCGTCGTTGTCGAGCACCAACGATACACGGCGGGTGTATTGTTTTAGTAACTCAATTTGTGCATCGGATAGTGCCGATCCGCACAAGGCAACGGTGTTTGTATTGCCGGCGGCGTGCATGGCAATGCAATCCTTTGGGCCCTCTACAATATCTACGTATCCTTCCCGACGGATAGATTCTATTGCCTGGTACAATCCGTAAATCACCTTGCTCTTGTTGTACAAGGCGCTGTTGGCACTGTTGATGTACTTTGCCACCTTGCCGCTTGCCGAAGATTCGTCTTTTAGAGCGGACCTGCAAGTAAAGCCAACCAATGTTCCCCTTTCGTTGTGGATAGGGAAAGCGATGCGACCCCGGAACTGAGCAAATCCACGGGAAGGATACAGGGGCACCAACCCCACGCCAAAATCCACATAGGCCTGACAAAGTTCGGGACAGTCCGGCTCATATCCGTACCATGTTTTCGTAAAGCTTACATTTTCATCCGTCATGGCACGAAGCTGTTCCGGTGTTGCTTCGGGTTGCATTGTTTCCGAAGCAGGCGCCAATGGAGCAAAAAAACCTTCGTCTTCTACGGCACAATTGCTAGTTACTTGTTCGGTTACAATAGGGGAATTTTCAATGGCTTTGTTATTTTCGTGGCTGCTTTTTGCAACAACCTTCCCGTTACTGGCAGCAGGTTTATTATAACCCGCTGCCGGCCCGCCGTGGCGGGAGCAGATCAGGTTCAGGGCCTCGGGAAACGTGCAATTTTCTTTTTCCATTACGAAAGAGATGGCGTCGCCGCCTTTGTTGCATACATAGCAGGCCCACTTTCCTTTGTTGGTATTTACATGCATGGACGGGTGTTTGTCCGCATGAAAGGGACAATGGATTAAGGCCTTGCCGTTGTGGTTTACCATTAGCGGAGCGTACCAGCCCATAACAGTTTCAAGTTTAACGTGATCTTCAATATATTGCGATTGTGGTGAATGATTTTTCATGGTGTAAGTGTTATTTCTTTTTGTTGAAAAAAGGGATGTAATCCCATAATTTAGTAAAACTTGAATTGTGGTGGAAGCGAGCCTGCCCGATTGCTCCGTGTCTGTTTTTGAGGACAAGCAGTTTGGAAATACCGATTAGCGACGAACCATCTTCGTCCTCTGTTAAACCCAACCTGTCCGGGCGATACAGGAAACTTACCACATCCGAGGTCTGTTCTATCACCCCCGAACTACGTAAATCGGCCAATACAGGCAATTTGTACTTATCGCCCCGTCGTTCAATCTCGCGGTTCATCTGCGAGACCACGATAATGGGTATCTTGCATTTTACCGCCAGCGCCTTCAGCATGTTGATGTTCTTCCCGATGGCTGTGTCCTGGTTATCTTTGGCATCGCTGGCGCCCTCAATCATCTGCAGGTAGTCGATTGCCAGCACATCGCACTTGCCGCGCTTAGTGGCAAGCATGGTTTCGGTAACAATGCTCTCCATGCGGGCATTGCCCATAAAACGCACATCCATTTTTACTTCCTGCAGCTTCCCGTCTATCAGGTCCTTTACCTGATTCTCTTCGGCTTCGGTAAGTACCCCCTTACGCAACGAGTTGGAGTTAATCTCCGTTAGCATGGCAATGGTACGGTTTGCCGTATCGTAATCTGCCATTTCGGAGTTCACCATCCGCACATAGTGCCCCTTTTGTGCAATCTCTTTGAGTAAAAAGAGCGTGATCATGGATTTACCTTCCGACGGACGAGCCGCCATGGTGTATAATTCCCCGGGGAAAAAACCACCGCCTGTAAGCTTATCGAACTCCGCAAATCCCGTAGCAATGGCCCGGCTTTCCAAACCCTCTTCACGGTTCTTGATAAAATCTTTCCAGTTCTCCTGAACCAGTTCCTGAATAGAGCGTGCCTGGTCGCCTGTGATATCCTCGTTAAACAGCTCCTCCACGCCTTTGTACATCAACCCGACAATCAGGTTTATATCCTTGGACGTATCACCCAACGACGACATCAGCGTCATATATAGGGCAGAAAGTCTGCGACGTAAATAATCATCCTTTACAAGCCGGGCATATTCCTCCACGTTGCTCGAATCCAGCACACAGGTAAACAGCTCCATATCGTAGTTTAGCCCGTTCATTTTGCTGTACAACTCTTCGTCCAGCAACTTCATCTCCCGGTCTATCAGCAGCGGATCGATACCGATACCCTTGTTGAACAGCGACACCATGCCCCTGAAGATTAGCCCTAAATTTGCATCCTCAAACATGTGAGGCGAGACTCTTTCTACCACAGTAGACATAACCGCCGCATCGGCGAACACGGATCCGAGAACCGCTTTTTGATAAAATAAACTTCTGTCTGTACTTTCCATAAGTTAAGATTTAAAATAAATAATCAGTTGTTGTTTTGTGATTGCATGCCCAATGGGTGATTCTTAAGGCAAAGCCGTTGCGGATTATCTGCCTGGTTTTCCTTGGGTTTTTTCTCTTCTTTGACCGGCTTGGCAACTACATCCCGCAGGGTTCCCGCCAACCGATCGTAATACCGAATCGAGATATGCGAAATGCCTCCGATATGCTCTACTTCGATTAGGTTTAGTTTTTTAAGTTCACTAATCAGAACAGCTATTTTCTTAGCCGTTAGCATTAGGCGCTTTGCCATCTCGGTATGCGAACAGATATGCTGCCCTCTTTCGCAATCAAGATTTTTATTCAATTTCTCTGCCGTTCCCTTTTTGAAATAGCTCTGGGTGTAGAGGTATTCGTACAAATCGGCAAGCAAGCGACCTTCGGGATCATCGCCATAGCGAAGTTCGTGAATAACACGAGGCATTCGGATATAAGGCGAATTAAGCAATGCTTCGAGTGTAAATTTCTTTTTCATTTCGTTTTAAATTTATCAGTTTCCAAAATCAACAGTAAAACACAAATAAATAATGGTTCACATAAGTGGTATAGCCATCTGTTTGAATTTATGTTAGTTACGAAGGTTTCGGGGAGGCGCTTTGGCAGGCCCTACATATATATATTATATAATAAATATTAATCTATAATCATAAGGCCTAAAGGCACTCACCCGTTACCGCTGTAAACCGTTACCGAGGGCAAATGAAAACAAAAGACTCCGAATTACAAATATGCGGCAATCTCATATTTCCAAATGTTAAAGACCTTTACTGGAGCGGGTTTTCAGAGATTAACGTATTGATTACCACTCTTTAATATTCTTCTTATTTGTGACTATAAATTGGACTACATGATTGATAAGATTATCGGGCTTTTTAACCCTGCATCTTATAAAGGCATTCTTAATACTTTGGTCTTGCAAACCCAGGTCAAAATGTAAATTCATAAAGTCGATTAATTGGGTTCGCGGGCATTCGCCAAATACACCATATTCCTTTAAATGACAAAAAACCACAAAGAGTATTATCCTCATATTCCGATCGATAGGTATCTTTTCTTCTGGTGTAACATCGCCTATAACAAAGCCTCCAACTGCCTGCCGGAAACACTCTTTTACGTTCTCGGCCAACTTTCGCCAATGCTTACCCAGCGACTCCATACACTCCCACGACCAGCACACTAAACGCATCAAACAGCGCTCTCTTTCTACAGGGTTTTCTATGGCTAAAACAGCCTCTTTTAAATGGCTAATTGAGGGTTGTTTCAAACCGCATATTTGAATTATATAATTGATTCCGAAACGCTCAAAATTTAAAGATTCTTCACACATAAGAAGGTAAATAGTTAATATTATTAAATTGGTTATTTGCTTGAAAAAAGACAAAAGCGTGGCTAGTCGTTCATATATCTTTGAGTTGCGAAAGATATAATTATCGACGATGAAAGATATATCTTTGAAATGTCAAAGATATAATCTCGAGCAAGCTACAACGGCTTACCTACAACATGCTTTTTGAATTTGGAAAATTACGGAGCCCCCAGGCAATCGAACATGACTGAAATCTGTTTGGGACTAAAGCGTCGCTGTCCTTTTTTCCAACCGTCTGCCTGCAGACGGGGTATCAGATTGGGGTGTCTTTCCATCCAGCGGAGCAACTGCTTCGTGGCCGCCGAAACGGATAATGAGGGTGAGTACAGTTGGCTGAGTTCAGCCATAGAGTAGCTTTTAATACAGTGATCTTCGATGTTTTTCATAGTTTATTTAAGTGTTAACTGCTGAAGAACAAATATACAAAGAATCAATTACACGACAAAATTAATTAAGTTTTATTTAGGAAATAAATGTCCTTTTTTCAGCAATTTAATGAAATAATCTCCCATAACACGAACTAACTGCACATAAACTCCCATAGTGCGCAAACAGCCGTGTTGGTGGTTGTATCTTTGCATTGTTACGTAACGAAAAGATTTCATTAACCCTTAAAAATTAAAAACTTATGTCTCTAAAATTTTTACTAGTTCGCAGAAAGGATATGACTAAAGGAGCCCCTGTCGATCAAAAAATGTTTTACGGTTTAACCCGCGTGTCTAACAAAATGGATTTGGAAAAACTGTGCGACGCAATTGCCGGACGCAGTACCGCCAGTCGTGGCGATGTGAAGTTGGTGCTGGAAGGTTTGATTTACGAGCTTTCAAATAAATTATCCGAAGGATACGCCATTTCCCTGGGAACTTTTGGAACTTTCCGTTTAACCAACGGCTCGAAAGGCGTGTTGACGGAAGAAGAGTTTTCGAGTTCTTTGTTTAACAAAGCCCGCATCACGTTCACTCCAGGAACGATGCTTCGCGATGTGGTGAACGACCTGAAGTACGAAAAAATGCAGGTAGTAACTGTAGTCGAACCCGAAGCGTGTACCAAAGAACACGTGATTTAACTATCCGATTGTACCCCGGGGCACAAGCCTTTGGGGTACAATTCATTTAAAAAAACAACACTAACCCTTACACTTTTTCCATCATGTTAAAAGAAATATTTGTTCAAACATACTACCCCACGGTAAAGGAAGCCGGCCTGAAGTTTAAGATCAACCCCGTGGTTCTGCTGGCTCAAATAGCCATCGAGACCGGTTGGGGAGAGTCCCGGCTTTGCATGGAGCATAACAATTTCGGTGGATTAACAGGTTTTGGCAAGCCTACCGAATTTTGGCCGGGCACAAAAATACAACTCAGCGAAAAAAGTCTGACGTTCCGCAGTTACCCCGATGCACGAAGTGGTATATTCGATATGGCCCGCCTGCTTCGTTCTTGCTATGCAAATGCCTGTAATGTAAGTATGCTACCTGCTGCCTATGCACAAGAAATTGCTTACAGTAAGTATATCAGCGAAGTAAATGGCGATAACCGGGACAATTACAAGCGGTTGCTTGTTAAAATATCAGCCGATTTAGCTCGGCTGGTAATCTTACAGTTTCCAAAATAACTCTCAATACCAACCCTCAAACACAGTAAAAAATGAAACAAGTTAAACAGATTATCGAATTTATTTTAGTTTTGGCAAGCTGCTTTTTTCGGAGCAAAAAACAGCAAAAAGGCAACTATTACCTTCCTGAAGATCCTTATCCTCCTGGCACTTGTAATGGAAGAAAGGGAGATTGCCCTTGCGGCCCTGGGTGTTCTTGTAACGCTAAGCCAGCACAGCCCCCCCGGACAATCCGGAGAACGATGCCTGCCAGCCGTCGTCCCCAAACAAGGAAACACTTCGCCAGGCAACAACCCCGAAGAATCCAACAACTCCGCCAACGGAGCAGCCACCTTGTTGGGTTGGTGTTTAATTGTTGTAGCCGGAACCAGTTACCTGTATAAATTACTGGTGTAAGCACTTCACCCCGTTAGCCTTTTTAAGGTTGGCGGGGTTTTTGCAAGCTTTAAAATGGATGTTATTGATTAGGTTGGATGATAAATAAAATAAGAGATATATTAATTATCGTTGGATTCTTTAATTATTGGCAATTTGTAAAAGGGTATCAGTTAAAAAATGCCGGAGGAATAATCATCAAAATAGTAGACGAAAAGACAGAGCAAATGGATACTACGCCGCGAGAAGCTTTCTCCCTGCTACACCACCAACTTGCGTAAGTGTTCGTTATTAATGCGGATAAGTAAATACCAAAACTGATAACAATTTACTCTTATAAAAGTTGGGAATCAAATTTCAAACTAGTTGGGTTGATAATATCACTTCAAATGTATCACTCACAAATGTGCCGGAAAAATAACTTCACAGCGCCGTAATCATATTAACCATTCATGATATCTTTATCTCAAAAGAGATTAATGATACCATGGCAAACATTAAGATTACAATGCTAGAATTAAGAAAAATGGTTCAGTACTTTGATCTGAATCTGTTTCAACGGAGTATAAGTACAAAAATGCGTATAAGCCGGACTTTGGTTTTAGTGTATAAACAGCGGGCTGATTCATCGGGCAAAAGCTACGAGGAACTATTGTTGCTGGATGATTTGGGATTATGTATAAATAACAGTTCAAAAGTATACTAGCTAACCAATAAAATAGAGATAAATATATATACAACGGGAATAATGTTTTAGTAAAACTATGTGTTATCTTTGCTGCGAAGTATATAAAACTAATTAAATGAAACGCATGGCTATCGCTTTTCTAATACTTGGCATTGTTTTTATTGTAATTTCTATCTACTTATTTACGCGACCAGAAATAACATTATCTCAAAACGAAACAGAAGTAGTTAATAGAATACAGTCTAAACCTACAAGCAAAGATAAAGGCAATATGTTTGAAGATTTTGTAATTCAATACATAGCTAAAAGAGCAAATGGGATTCGTTTTATTGGGAAAGTTTCAGATTACAATAAAAATGGTGTTTTTGCAGAAGAGAATTTCGAACCTTATTTAAAGTTTGCTAGTAATGAAAGTTCTTTTTCTGTAGAATGTAAATGGAGAAGTAACTTCAATGATGATGGTGCTGTTATTTGGTCGTATCCAGAACAAATTGAACGTTACAACGCCTACCAAAAAGACAATAAGACTCGCGTTTTTATTGCTCTTGGTGTAGGAGGTTCTGCAGATAATCCCCATGATTTCTATCTTGTTCCCCTATATCGTTTAACCAAAGAGTTTGCTTCCGCTAAATATATTGAAGAGTTTCGAATCAAAAGTATTAAAGATTTGTATAAAATTATTAATTGATACTTTGATGATTAGGATAATGAATAAAATAGCTAAAAAAATAATCTTAACGTTTGGATGTTGTAGGTAATGATATGGTAACCGAACTTTGTCTATAGAAAGAACTACTTGTCCATAAAGCAAAGCCGAATAAAAAATTTACCCGCACATTATCAAACGGTTGCCCTCGCTTGGCTGTAATCCGTTTTTTTAGTCAGACTATAATTAACAGTTCAAAAGTTGGAAGATTTGGAAGAGCTAAAAAAGAGCATTCTGCAAAAAGCATTTACTGGTCAGCTTTAAGGAAAGCAGACCTATATTTACGATCCTGTAAATGATTCTGTAAAGTAATTGCACTATTTTACTGTTTAGGGTGGAAAATACAAAATCTGTATAAATATAATAACTAATTTTTATATCTTTGTTATCATATAAAATAGTATTTATGCGAATATCTCATGTAAAAATAGAAAACTTCAGGGCTATACAAAATCTTGATTTTGAATGTGGCGAACGAATCAATGTTTTTGTTGGCGTAAATGGTGCCGGAAAATCTACATTCTTATCTGCCTTGAATTATCTTTTTTCCTGGTTTTTTGCCCGTATCAAGAATGCCAAAGGAAGAGGAACATTTCTAACAGATAAAGATATCACAATAGGTGAAAAGTATTGTTCAATAGAACTGACTCTAGACGATGGAACTTCCTGGAAATTATATAAACAGAAATCTATGGATCGTTCTATACCATTGGAAAAGACGGAACTGGATAAGCTTACTAGTTTTGTCAACAACATTGTACACTCTTATAATACGGATCCGAAGCATTGTGTGTTGCCTTTATTTGTGAGTTATGGGGTTAACCGTACTGTAACAGATATGCCAGTGCGTCTTAGAAAAAAGCATGCATTTGATCCTATGCAAGTGTATGATATGCCTGTGAGCAACAGTTTGAATTTCAGGGATTTTTTTGAATGGTATCGTGAGCGTGAAGATATTGAAAATGAAAAGTATCGTAGATCCGGAAGTTTAGTGGAAGATAGTCAGATCAAAGCTGTGAGAGAGGCTATTTCCCAAATTATGCCTGGTTATGGGAATTTCCGTGTACAGCGCAATCCGCGCGCGGTTGTTATGGACAAAGGGGATACAACGTTTTATTTCGAACAGTTCTCGGAAGGAGAAAAATGTTATATCACATTGGTTTCTGATATTGCCAGACGTTTGGCTATTGCAAACCCAAACACGGAGAACCCGTTGGATGGGAAGGGAATTGTATTAATTGATGAGGTGGATTTGCACTTGCATCCCACGTGGCAATCGGAAGTGGTGGCACGTTTGCGCAAAACATTTTCTTCTTGTCAATTCTTTTTGACAACTCATTCCCCCCACATCGTATCGAATATTAAAACGTACGATAACGAAAAATTTGTTCCCATGGAACAAGGGGCAATTTTGCAGTCTGGCTTGAAACCTTTCGGACAGCCCATCGACTTGATACTTCTTAATTCTTTTCAGATGAAAGGGTTGAGGAATCAGGAGATCCAAGAGTATATCGAAAAACTATGGAGTAGTTTGGAGAGAAAAGAGTATGAGACAGACGAGTTTAATCGTAATTTTGAATGGCTGAAACGGCATCTTGATCCTTCCGATGAGGAGTTCGTTCGTATTATGCTTGAAAAAGCAAAGCTAAAAAAGGAAGCGCGATGAGGCATATTGAAAAGAAAGAACCGATTCCACCGTACTTGGACTTTTTACATAGAGGATCTCACTCAAATTGGAATGATATTCATGATGAAGTGAATTATCCGGGTTTGTATCGTAACTGTCGCGACCAAATATTGATAGAGGAGCAGGATTGTATGAGTGGATATACTGAGATGCCTCTGGATTCCGAAGGTAATATTCACATAGACCATTTCAAGAAAAAAGGAATGTTTATAACCGAAACTTTCAATTGGAACAACTTTATTGTAGATTCGCTGGAGAGTGGTTATGGTGCCTGTTATAAAGATAGCCATATAAGCAATGTTAGCGATTACAACAAATTGATAAATCCGGTAGAAGAAGATCCTCAGTACTATTTAACGTATCAATCGAATGGTAACATTGTTCCAAAAAGTGGTTTAACCTCTTCCGAATTAGAAAAGGCCAAATTTACGCTGGCAACATTTAATCTCAATCATGTATTCCTTCGTCAAAAGCGTTTGGGAATTATGAAGATGGCTGAGCAGTATAAAGATACGCTTACAAAGGAGGAGATTGTTTCTGCACTTGCCCACTGTGGTTTTAAAAGTGTAGTAGAATCTGTTTGTAATACTGCGGAATAAATAGTCCGAACCTTAAAAATATTGCCACTATATATAAATAACAGTTCAAAAGACCTATTTTATTCTTGGTCGCTAAAATAGATTCTGCGCTCTATCTCATTACAATCAATAGTGAAATCAAATTTGATGAATCCATCCTTAGTATTATTGATTTTAAGTAAGGTAATTCCTTTATATTTTATTATGCTCTCTTTCCAATACAATTCCTGTCATTTTTGTTTTACAAGAGGAATGTGGTTTCAATGAAGCCATAGGGTGTTATTGATTTATTTCTGTGTAAACTATTTTTAGTAAAGAGCTTATGGCTAATCCGTTCGAAGACTATGCAAGGCTTCAGATGGTAAGGGAGCAGATTGAGGCCAGAGGAATAAGAAATAAGCCTCTTTTGGATGTACTTCTCAAAGTACCCAG
>Ga0209639_1000061_pt1 | contig 168085 bp, 113 predicted proteins | sample EPASupsiteHSE605_FD_187268 | JGI IMG/M metagenome (GOLD analysis project Ga0209639, IMG submission 187268) | Bioremediated contaminated groundwater from EPA Superfund site, New Mexico - Sample HSE6-05 (SPAdes) (version 2) | ecosystem: Environmental > Aquatic > Deep subsurface > Groundwater >... | reverse complement strand
ATTCTTCTCCTTTTCCCTATAATCACAGAATTCAATAATAACATCAACATCAACACCTGATTCATCCATTAAATCAATACAACCTTTTGTGTTGTCTGATTTAGCCATAACGATTAACCTCTCTTCAACAAAACGAGAATCGATCTTGTGAAGGAAGGATAACGCATGATACTGATTGCTATATACTAATATCCTTTTTAAACCAGTTCTGAGTGATCTCAGTGGTTCTTTTTCATTAGAAATTGCTATGTATTTAATGGGTGCTGGTGTTCCATCGATAATCTCTCGAAGAGATTCTATATAAAGTCGAATTAATAACTGATGAACTTGAAAATCAATAAATTTCTTGTCATATATGCAGTACTCAAGAAAAGTAATTTTTGACTGAGATCTGGTTTTCGGTTGAAGGCCTTTAACATCATCAAAATACTGAGATATAGGTATGGCTTGTCCAATTAACAAATTAGGAGAGCAAAACAATTTCGGAAGATTCTCTGGTGATTTTTCAATGATATAATTGGAACATGATTTGGCAACAATTTCAAAATCAGAGCATAACTGGATATAATCCACCAAATCACTGATGGGACATGAATCTTTAAGATATGATAAGGCAATTGTATGTTTGCAATTATTTCTACATAATACTAATAAAGCTGAAAATGCATTGTTTTTCAATAAAAATTGAGCAACGGTATCAAAACATAATGGAAGATTTTGAGATATGTAAAACTGTATTTTTTCGGGTTTTAGGATAAATATGCACTGAAATAACACAGTATTCATTATCATGATTTCTGATCCAGTTAATGCATATGATTTCATCGATTCTTCAATAAAAATCATTAATTGCCCAAGTGCTTCTTTTGATTCTTGAACCTCTAATGGAAGAGGATTTTTATCCATCCAAGACTCAATACTACCTTCATTTCCAATTTTAGTGGGAATTAAGGTGGAAAACCTCGATACAATGTGCTTTGGATGCATATTACTCAACCGAAACATTTCAAATCCTAAAGAAAACTGCTTTTCTTCGAAAAGCTTCTGGGAATTCAATATATAAAGATCTTTCAAAATTTCTTCGGTCCCATTTGGAATCGATAAACAAAGGTTAATTGCTTCGTTTATATGTCCTTGTTGCTGCAATATTCCAATATGGATCAATGGTGATTGGTATTGAATGATATATAATATATTTTCATTTGCGATCATTAATGAATGATCTTGGAATGGTATTGATTGCTGTTTTTTAAACTTCATTGGATATGGACATGTTTCATTAATCTGGGCTACAAGTGCCAAAATTTCAACATTTGTCTGGTGAAAAATAGCTGCATATGGGTAATCAATGATTACATTAACAATATCAGATTTAGTATTCGTCTTAATATCTTTGAGAGGTCCCTCTCCAATGAATACAATATGATTTGAAAACACTTGATAAAACTGTACTATCAAACGATTGTCATTAAAAAATGAGCAAACACCAGAAGACAATGGATTATTAGATGATATTTCTCGGACTGTGTCACTCATAATGGAATATATGAGGACTTTGTTCTTGATACAACAAAAAATATATTCGTTAGACATAGAAATTGAAGAAATTGACTTCTTTGCATTAATTTTGTTGATCAAAGACAATTCTTTATAAGATCGAAACTGATAGCATGCAATTGATGAACCAGAAAATGTTGATATTGACAATCTATCTATACTTACAACAAAATCGGTTGCTTTAAAGTCATCCTCAACGGCAATAAATGGACTTGGAAAAGCAGATTCCAAAATATAGTGTAATTTGTTTCCAATTATTGCAACTAAAAAAACCTGATCCTGGTAAACGATATAATCCATTTTGCTAGGGGATTTTTTAACAAAATTCTTGTATATTTCAGGTTCTTTAATGCTTTCTATTGATAATGGTAAATAATATCTATACTTCACTATTGTTCCCGAAGTTAATGCTAAATAAACACTCTCTCTTGTTTTGCACATTGACACGATATTCTCATGGTAGTCTTGAAAAACTACTGGGGGCAAAAAAGCGCTTTGCAAAGTGCTCATTTTTATTAACAAGTTTAATTCGATATTAGGGTTTATTCTATTATCTGAGAGTTGACTTTGTTATATACACTCTTTATATAATTTGATATTTCATTATCAGACATTGTTGCCCAGTACCTTGAGAAACCAACAATTGACCTGGCTGTCTCGCAATATATGTTCGGAAAAAGAGAATGAGTAGCCATGTCTTCTATTGCTGATTGTAGTCCGAATATCCTGGCGTTAACTTTAAGGCATTTAGCTGTCATAGTCATTGCACCTTTGTAGAATTTTGTCCATTCTGGTATCTCTGTGTCGGCTCTTTTTGGAGATGGGGGGATCTTACTTATGCCTGCTTCGCTGCATTCATAGCCCTCTAGAAGCCAGTCTTCACGCTTTGGTAATGGAGTCCAGCCAACTACATCGATATAGCGAATCTCTCTTTCTTGTAGCTCTGAATCGGATAAATGACACATATTATTGTTAATATGCTCTTCGTCGATATATGGCTCGGAATAAGCATCCATTGTGCATTCAACCCTTTTTTCTAAAGATGGAACCCAAAACTTGCAATGTTTGTGAGGGAAACTAGACTTGATCTGTTCATGAAAATCAGAGAAGTTTTTTGTGACCATCCATCTAAATAATGCCGGGATTCGGGACCTATAGTGATAAACTTTCTTCATTGTAACTCCTTTCTCATCGCCCTCTTGATAATCATTCATATACTCTAATTCGACACCTTCACCGCCCTGACATTCTTCTTCTGTCCTCCGTGCAATACTATACTCTTCTGCCATGGATAATCTATCGTACGAAATGGGAAGGATAATTCTCCACTCAACAATCTTCATAATGATTTTCGAAAAAACAAATTATGATGTTGGATAGAATCATACTATTGAATTATCAAATTTGTTAGAAAAATCTCCTTTCTAACCGCTTCTCTTTACAGCCCTTAACAAATTTGGCAATGAGTACTTTTGACTTAATTCGGTGATAATAATCTCATTATCAGAGGGAGGGGATACATAATTCAAAGGAAACTTCCAGTCTGGAATAATTGGTGGTAATTCGTTATCGTCACTATTGTCTTCGATATCTATTGGCATATCCAAATCCATCGAGTTGGGATCAAACACTGGTGGTTCAATATTTTTGGGTTTAGGTACCTTAATTGGAGACTTAACTACTTTAGGGGATTTCTTGATCTCAACATGTGGCTTAGATCCTGTGTCTTCGTCGGATGAAGATGGTTCTTTATTTGGGATTGGGATTTTTTTCTGTTTGGGCTTTGGTTTAGGAATTGAAAACTTTGACGAATCCACGCTTATAACTTTTGTTGTTGAAGATTCAATATTGTTTTTTGGATGAAATGAATATTCTGTCGATTGGTCTTGGGATACTGCACCTGTGTCGATATACTCTGCTATTTTGGGCATTGGAGCATTTTTTATGATTTCAAAAAACTGCTTGGTTATGTACTTAGGAAATTCATCAGGGAAAGCTGCCAAAAAAATCTGAAATGGCTTATCAAAGGGTGAGTCTGCTGGTCGAGGATATTTTGGTTTATCAGATTGGTTTGGTTGAGAGAAAGATTTCGAATATCCTCCATCAATGTTAGACCATTTCACAATGAGTTCATTGATAAAAACTTTGGTAATTTTATCCATTTCTTGAAGCTGCTTGATATCATTAATAGGATAACTAATAGATGTACTAATTTTTCCTCTAATCAATGATTCCATGAATGCGATATAAACACCAGCATTGTCTGGTTGAGAACCATCAAATATCAGTGTTCTTAGCTTTGGTAATGAATCTAAAAGCTCAGGTAGAGTTGAAATACCATTATTCCCAATAAAATTATTACTTATGTCGAGGATACTCAAATTAGCCATATTTTTCAGAGCCTGAAGCACTATTGGCCACTCTTTACCAATTTTTCTACCACTATTTCCTGCAATCGATAATGCAGTTACTTGGGCTAATGATGATGAGTTGTTTTTAAATACCATTAATGATGCATTATTTGATTCATCAAAACATCCTTGAAGAGACAATAGTGACAAACTTGGGCACTTAGAAATAAATGAAAAAAGAGATTGTTCTATTGGATTACTATCCCACCTAAACCCTCCTATGCTACAAATCTTAATCGACGAGAGATATTTAAAAACCATTTCGAAGTCCTTCAAACTGGTTCTGGCATAAGAAAGAGAAAGAACGAATCTGTCTGGGAGCCGACGTAGGGCCTCTTTCATGAAAAATGATAAAGAATCGTTCATCCACTGAATATTGGACATAGAGAGATTGGTTACATACTTAGGGATGGCGATGGGAGTATTTGGCATGGGTTGAAATACATTTCCGCTTAAATTAAGAAATCTAACCCTTTGTGTTTTTGATCTGTTTATTGAGTCAAACACCTGAGAGACTTCAAGATCGCAATAAGTGAAAGACAATACTTGAAGACTAGGCAAATATGAAAATAATAAATCAATTTTGAATCCTGGATTAGCATCTAAATAAAGCCCAGTTAATGGATTAGTCTCTCCAATCAAATTAAATAATGATTGGATAACTTCTTGTGAAGCTGATTTATGTAATCCAAGAGATCTTATCTCTAAACTTTTAATTACATCAACAAGATGAGATAATTGCTCATTTTGCATTGTCATTCCATGAAATGACAATGAAGACAACTTGGATTTTTTATTCTTGATTGCAGATGATGCGAAAAGTTGGAATGATCCTACATCAGGTGTATCAAAGCTGAGTCGAGAAACACCAAATGGGCAATTAAACAGCTTGGATGCCTCTTTCAAAACATCAAATGATGGGACAAAAGGAACATGTATTGATTCGATAAACGAACAAAGAGGAAGAATATCAAAAAACACAGGAATAAAACTGGAAATACTCTCAAATACTCCTAAATCAATTTCAAACTTTGAAACCTGGACAATTTCGCGAAATGCATTAATACTCTTTTGAGCTAAAACATCTTTAGACCTTTCTAAAAAGCGAGATATAATAGAGAGACCTGTCGGAATGGAGCGGGAAACTGATAATTTCTGAATTCCAATACTCAACAATTCTGGAACAGTTAAAATCCTTTGAATTATATCAGCTATATACCCGAATATGCTTATACACTCGGAACTCTCAAACTTTAATACCAAATCTCCAAAAGTTAGCTCAATAATTTTGTCTTTGTGAACAATACCTTTCAAATCAACCCACCGCCCAGTTCTAGTAGCTTTTGAGTCATCCTTGTGATAAAAAGAAATTGATCTATCAGTCAAAATAACAACTCGATCATCCCCTCCCCAGCCATGATTATGAATTTTTTTAACTATCGATGAATATATGACAATCTCACCATCTCTATCAGCCTTTTCGCGAGCAAAAAGTAGTTGCTGCTCCATATTCCTTCTCACCCTAAAATCTAAATTTCTTGGTTTAAGGGTAAAAACAGGGCTATTCTTTGGTAATGGCTATGATCGATCGAGGCAGTGCCTTGTCATTTGATGAAGACCACAACTTTATTACCGAGAAGATTAAATCTTGTTATGAATCCGATGCATCAGTATCGGAGTATTTTGATTTGTTGCAGTATTCTTTTTCGAATGAATCTGAATTGTATTCGATAACGGTATCAAAGCAGGATGTGGCGACAATAGGTGATGTTCGCTCTTATCCGCCGATTGTTGTTTCTGAAGCAGCAAAAGCCCAGAACCGAGTTTTTTTTGGTGCATTTCCACAAATTTCTCGTTTATATACCATAATCGATAATAAAATATATATATGGGCTGAAGGCGATGTTTCACAAATATCAGTATATGTTGAACAAGGCGATTTAATTACTGCCATTGCATGCGGATCTCCTGAAGCTAAAGTTTTTAACAAAAATGTTGATCATGTGATTGCCATTGCCACTAATAAGATTTTGAAGCTTATTCCTGTTGGAAAATCCACAATATATTATGAATCATCTTCCGTTGTTAGCCTTAAGACCCTTGTAACATCAATATGTATCACAACAAAAGGTCAAATATTTATTGGTGATGATGAGGGAGAGATTAACATTATTACTTATAAAACGGATAAAAAGGATGGAGAAATACCAAGAATCAAAGCTATTAACATTATTACCCCAAAGTATCTCTATTACACAATTGGATTTGTTATTCCTTTGCATCGATCAATAAAGCAACTTGCATATGACGAAACGACCCAATTCATGGCAGTTTTAAGAGATAACTCTACGATATCTTTTTATAAGCTAGAAGATGATAAGCTAAGATATTTATCTGCTGACAACACATATAAAAATGTTGGTTTGGTATGTATCAATAGTATTCCGATTTCAGACTCTCTTCTATTTAGATTTATTGCTTTTAGCCAGAACGGAGATCGTTGTTTTTATGGTCCCACACCTGGCTTATCAGATGATCCGGATATAATTAGGTTGAAACAAATTAGATATGCTCCGCAAAAATTTAGGACCGAAGATTTGGTTATAGGATCGTTTTCGCTTTCAACCACAGTTTTGATTTATAAAAATTGTATTGCAGTTGCTAAACCCATGCAACAACCTCATTCTGCAGAAAAGAATCCAAAAGAAGCTCTTGTTATATATGAACTTGCATCTCCTTTACTCAATTTTACGAGAGATAATCATATTTTAATGGGAATGCATTTTGACCTATATAAATATGATATGTTTTGGCAACATCTCATATCTCCCTCTCCTGGATATTTACTCACTGTTCAAGGGTATCACATTATTAATTTTGCTTTGCCTGTTGATAAACTTGAAAGGCTTATCAATGAATACAAAGGCAATTTTGCTGACCCTGTTCGTGAGTGGATGATGGAAAATCAGTTTTCTGATGAATCATCAAGTGCTGCAGTATTATTGGCTTCGTTAAAACCTGATATGCAGAGATGGGCCTTATTTATTATGAATCAATTTGCTCGTCTTCCTTCTCAAAAGAGAAATGAATTTGATTCTCGTCTTTCTCCTCCTTTCGCAGCATTTATTCTTAGAGTTGCCCGTTTGTTATCTGGAGTCTGGAGATCCCCGCTGTTTCTCCAAGTTCCAAAGAAATCTGACTCAAAAACCATGAAATGGAAAATCGCATCTGTTTTTGGTGAGCTACCTCCGAATTTTATCGAGAGTATTCGGAAATTAATAGATCTTGGAGATAGTTTTCTACAAATTAGAAGAGCATCAATGGATTCATTGAAAACTGAACAACAGAAAGAATCGGCTGAAGAAGCAGCCAATTTTTATAAATTAAGTACATATCTTCGATCAATTATTGAAACCCTTAAATTCATACAAATCCTAAGGGAACAAAAATCCTCATTAATTGATTCTACAATGTTGCTACTACCACCATTAATTTCTTTCAGGCTATCACTAGAGTTTGGTTTATCAAAACCAGATGGACCATCAATGTTTTCATGTTTAAGAGAATTTGCTGCAGCATTATTTACAAACAAGGATGGGCCAAAAAGAGGAGATAGGTTATCAATACATATTGGAAGAGAATGTCCATCATTCTTTAGTGAGGCAGACTCATTACTTATAGAAGCTATGGAGAAACTTGATACTGCCTTGAATGGTCCTCTCTCTGCTCGGCCGCAAATACTTGAACAAACACGAGCTGTATTTATGAAACACTCTGATAGGCCACTGAAATTGAATGATATAACTCGTTTATATTCCCAAATGGATTATTACAAAGGGGCAATCGATGTTGCATTATGTCGTGCTCATTCTATAGATTATCTTCATCAAGCATTGCTTTGGTACAAAAACGGATGTGATCAAGAAGATCTAATTGGAGTAACTGCATTTAATAAGAGATATGAGTGTTATGAATGTTTGTTCTCACTTGCTGATATACCGTCTGCTTTCGAATTAATGCTTAAAACAGATGATGAGTTGTTCCATATTTGCTTATATAGTAACTTAGTATCAAATGATCAGAAAGAAAGGCTTTTATCAGTATCTACACCTTTTTTGGAGTCATATTTGAAGAAAAATTATCCTCAGATGCTGTACTTGTATGATGCAAGGCATGGTAGATATGCAGATGCAGCAATTCAGCTTTATAATCAGGCAATAGATCCCAATACATCAGTATCTTTAACAGATAGAATTGGTTGGCTATCAAGTGTATCAACATATGCCAGGAGCTCTGGGCTATCTACATTAGCTAAAGATGTCAAAATATTGCTCCAATGTGCCCGAATTCAAATTCAGTTCCCTGAACAAACACAAGCCAAAAATCTTTTAGGACAAGAAGATATATTTAACCTTTGTTGTCAATCAGCTAGATGGGAACTTGCATTAGAATTGCTATCATTTACTGCTGTTGTTGGTGTAAACAAGAAGCAGGTCATTTCCAGAACCTGGGGATTTTGGATTCAGAAAGCATCCGGTTTGAACTTGGCAGAGATTTCAATGAGGTTTTTGTTGATCTCACAGTCATCAGGAGTACAGAATGATGTTTTTGATGCCTCAATATTAGTACCAATATTTGAGAATCTAAGGCTTTCCAAGTATGGTGCAGTAGCTTGGGCAGTTGATACATTTATCAAATCTGGAATGTCCAAACAGCTTTTATTTGAACAATACTACCTAATGTATAATGACAAACAGATTACTGATGCAATCAAAGCTGATTTTTGTTACTGTTCAGCATATCTAATTGTAAATGGTGCGAAGATTCAAGATGTATCATTGAAATCCATGAAAGAGTGGTATATTCAAAACGCAAAAAGAACCCTAGACTATGAAGCAGGTTTTTCTCTTATGTCAAAATTCGATGATAATGGGATATTAATCTAAATAAATAAAAAATATCATAATATTTATCTAATTAGAATACTCATCTGTTGAATCATCTCCCTTGATCATCATTTCCGCAATATTGTCTCGTTTTTGGTATTTTTCGGCTAGGATATTTAAGACAGCTTGGTCTATTTTGGTTGCATAGTTAGCTTTTATAAATTTGTTGTCAAAAAATGGTTTTGGATAATTCACTGCCTTAAATACCGATTGGGCTTCAAAATACTCTATTAGAGCATAATTCTCGTCTGGATGTGTATCAATGCACTTGATATCACCAAATCTACTGAATAATCGAAACAATGGACCTGGTTTGTTTTTATTCTTTTCTAAACCAGAGACAAGAATAATATATCTTTGTATTTCGGTTTGTTCTTGTGCAACAATATTCCGAATTGGACATGTTCGATCTAATAATAAACTTGTGCTCTTGTCACTTAGAACTAGATTTTTTGTGCAAAAGCTGCTTCTAATAGTAGCTGTTTCGAATACTATCATCTTTTCTTTTTCTTCTTCCTTTAAAAATTGTTGTTCAGTGATAGACTCAAAAAAATCTCTTTGTGCCATTTAATCTTTTATTAAAACAAGAAATAGCTTTGATTCAAGCATTAATGGTAATGAAGAATTTGGTTTATTTACTACTAAAATTTTTCCTTCATCACCAATAGAATACATACGAAACAAATGAATGGATGATTACTTCTTTTGTAATCGAATCCCAAGCAGAAATAATATCCTCGAAAGATGTTCTTTTTTAAATAAAAAGGTAATCATTATCCTCTCTTGAATGATATAACCCGAATTCCATGGCTTTTATAAATTCCAAAAATCAAAATATCTAAGTGATTGTATTGATAAGTACAGCCTTTCTGTATGAAAACGATTTCGATCTCATTGGTATGATAAAATCCCTAGTTCTTATACAAAAAATGGAACTATTTGATATTTTCAATAATGAACTCTAAGAGAGATTTGAACCAGCAAACCAAAAAAAGGAATGGTCAATGATTCACTGAACATCTGCAAGAAATGGGTTCTTTCAGAAAGATGAATCAATGAAATGAGACTTTAAGGAAAGCAAGAAAAGATTTGATGTTGATACTGCTTTTGAAGTAGAGAATGATCCAGAGTGATCTATGAAAGAATGAGGCACTTCAAGAGAACCTGAAGATACACAGAATAGAGTGTTTTGATTATTCTGGAATATGCAATACATCATCTTTTTTGGTCCTGCTCCATATATATATACAACTCCATTAGATGGACTGTTGTTATGAACAATGTTAGCATATGACATTGATATTGTTATTGCGGTATAATAGAAGATTATACATCTGCTCTCAGATACCTTGTTGTTTGAGAAAGTGCAATGTGAGATTGTGAATGAGGATGGAGAATAGACATAAATACCAGAATTCTGAATAGCATTGTTCAGTGAACTGTTTGTGTTGTTAACTCCCTGATTACCAGTGGAAAAGCGAATAGATTCATATCCAGATTTAGTATTGGAGCAATTTGATACTGATAGATACTCCACTTGATTCACATGAGAAGCTTGAAGATATGCATTTGTTATAATAGACGAAAAACCATGCAGTAGGGAATTTTTTACAATTAATGTATACAACCCAACATATTTAATAGTTGCTGTACATGCCAATCAAGTACTCTGTAGATGCCTTTCTTGATTATTATCTTTATCATTTGATTCAACTTTTGTACTATTTAGATACTCTGCAACTTTTATATGGCCATTTGTAGAAGCTAAATGATGAGGAGTGATATTCAAATAGAGATTTCAACATTATTATCTTTTGCATTTATATCAGCTTTTTGATTAACTAGAAATTCAACAATATGAAGATGACCATTTTCAGCAGCATAATGAAGAGGGGTCCAATTACATAATCAAACTCAACATTATAACAAATAGCATTTATGTCAACATTTTGATTAACTAGATATTTAACAACACTAAGATGGCCATATCTGGCAGCTAAATGAAGAGGAGTCCACTTACCATCATTGTTAACATTTGTTTCAGATTTTTGATTAACTAGGTATTCAACAACACTAAGATGGCCATTAATTGCAGCTAAATGAAGAGGAGTCAGATTAATATTATTGCAAGCATTTATATCAGCCTTATGATTAATAAGATATTCAACAATACTTAAATGACCATTTATAGTAGCTAAATGAAGAGGAGTTTGTGAAATAATATTTTTTGCATTAATATCAACTTTTTGATTAACTAGAAATTCTACAACACTAAGATGACCATTGTGTGCAGCTAAATGAAGAGGAGTTTGACTTAGAGATTGTTTTTCATTTATTATAGCTTTTTGATTAACTAGATATTTAACAACACTAAGATGCCCATATCTGGCAGCTAAATGAAGGGGAGTCCAATTTCCATTGTTTTTTACATTTACATCAGCTTCTTGATTAATCAGATATTCAACAACACTTAAATGACCATTCTCTGCAGCTAAATGAAGAGGAGTCCAATTATTGTTACCTATCACATTTATATCAGCTTTTTGCTTAACTAGAAACTCAACAACACTAAGATTGCCATTTTCAGCAGCAAAATGAAGTGGACTATAATTAATAATACCAAATCAACAATCTTATTTTTTGAATTTATATTAGCTCCATTTTCTATCATGAAAACTAACAATGGTAGTTGGAAAAACTCCGATGCTTTGCAAATACACTCTGCGGTTAACAATTGCTCCCCTTGAAATAAATGGAATAGATCTAAAGATCCACTACACACAATCATTGATAGAGTTTGCTCATTTATCTTGAAATCTTTAATCAATAAATGCTTAAAACACTTGATTGAGCCAAAAAAACCAGAAAATGATAAAAGATCAAAACAATCTGGTTTGCTACACCACTCAAATGGACTCCATTTAGCTTCGTGGTTCAAATTGTTCAAACCTATTAAATCATCAATAACATCATACTTAAGAATATACTCAACACTTGAAGGAAGAAACCCATATTCAATCATTTGAAAGACATCATTCTCATTCTCTAAAAAAGAACAATCAAAATCATTTGGTTTTTCCTTATTTTGCATAAAACTTGCAAAATCCACAATCTCTTTCCGAAAATAATAGCATAAAAAAAATATATCCCTGTTCCTTAAAAAGGGCTCAATTTCTCCAAATTCAACAGCACCTCTTTTAAACAATTGATATATCAAAGCAGGGCAATAATATATTTTTTCCAAGATTTTTCGACGGAAATCAACCATCTGCCAATTCTCCAAAGCTAATCTCACTGCTTTTTCTAGTTGATGAGGCCGAATCTTTGGTAACATAACAATCCGATCAACATAAAACTCAATATCAACTGTAATAGCATTTCCGTCCCAAAAAAGCGATTTCTCAAAAAGTATCTTTTCTTCCATCATGAAAATTTGGCAACTTTAGTGGAAAAAAAATCAAATGAAATCAACGAAGAACCTTAGAAGTGCTTTTAAAATTGAGTATAATCACTTTATTAGACACAATAATGTTCAATTTCCCATTAATAGTTATGTGATGATGATGAAATCAAAAAAATATGAAGAGATGACTCGGAATGATGTTTTCCAAATTCTGGATGTCAATTCAGAATTTGAAAATGATGATTTTAAGGCATTTTTAGATGTTTTGCATAAAAATGAGCGCGAAATTGAACTGGATGAAATAGAAAATGTCATGGAATTATCAATGTTTTGGGATTGTGAACTAAATTATTGCCCTAATGAGGATGAAGTTTTATATTTTGATATCATAAAGTTGAAAAGGGGCCAAGGAGTGGATTTGTTGAATGAAGAAAACCGTGTTTCTGAGAACCTCGACAAGGCAATGAAAAATCCAGGATTTTTTGGGCTTCCTATTCCATGTTTGTTAAGGATTCTACAAAAAAATAGTGCAAAAATTACACCTGATGCAATAGGAATGTTTATTCAAAGCACAGAAACAAACAAGATAATGATGTTCTCACTTTTAAACTTACTGGATTTTTCAAGGTTCAGCAAAGATGAATTAAACTTTGTTATTCAAAAAATAGCAAACGAATTTCCAAATACTTTGACATATCTTCTGCTGAATGAGAAAACAGCGAATGAGAATAGCTTTCTTAAAGATATCAATGAGAAGCAAGCTGAAATTGGGATTCTGAAACAAAGAATAGACTCTCAAGAGATGATCATTAAAGAAACAAGCGAATTCTTCAAAATCATCGGTTTCACTGGAGAGAAACTTGAAGGAATATTTTATGAATTGAGAAAGAATAATTTGTTGACCAGAGACACTCTCACTATAAAGACTTCATCAAACCATAATAGTAATGATATATATTGTGTTGTTGGTTTAGTAGATAATGTACCATATTGGCACTCAAATGATATAGAGAATTCTAATATTGAGTTCATATTCCAAAATGTTATGATTTCCATTGATTCATATAGTTTTAAATCCACCCATGGACCGAAATCTTGGAAAATTGAAGGGAAAGATGGTAATAATATTGAATTAATAGATCAAAAAGAGAGACCTGAAGATTTTCGGGAATATGGTGTGACTCATCACTATAAAGCTGAGGAATCGAAGAAGTACTTCAAACATATTGTCATTACGCAAACAGAACCTGGTGGCTTCAACTACAGAGATCGAAATTCAAACTTTTTCATCTTAAGTCGGGTGGAGTTCTTTGGAAAACTAATACACTTATTAAAATAGTTTTATTGAGTCCTTTCTTTCGCACGAGTAATTATTCTGGTGAGATAAGGTTCTTTATCGCCCTTTCCTATTTGAGGTAGTTCCACTTCCAATTTCACCTTGGTATTAACCTTATCCAGCTCTAAATCAAGCATTTCCAATGATTTTTCAAGTCCACAGAAACCAAAAAAATCTCTAATTAAGGCTATCATTATTTCATCGGGGTTGTCGCTAATCTTCACTGGCTGAATCATTTCATTTGTCTCAATATCCCCATTCTCCGCCAATTTACGTACTGTTTTCAGCGCCAAAATCTTCAAATCAGATCTCACTGCAGAAAGAAACCCACAATTCTCCAGACTGCCCTTCAAATTATCAACAAAATTGTCCTCGTTCTCCATTCTTATTTTACATTGTAAACATTGTAAAAGAACCGTTTTCGTAAATTGCCGATTACAGATTTTACAAAATTTTGAGCAATAAATGATCGACCATTTATACTAATGTTATCTAGTGTGAATCACACATTCAAACGGCTATCATCAATGATGCCAGTCACCGACATCCTTCAACACAAGGAATCCTATCTCCTTGAGTATGAAATCCCCGGAGTTAAAAAGGAAGACATTACCATTACCACCAATGATGGTGTCCTTGAGATTAAAGCGAAGAAAGCGGCTCAAGAAAGAAAGGGCCACTCAATGGTTCGCAGTGAGAGATTCTACGGCGATGTCGAGAGGTCTTTCACTATCCCCAGAGGTGTGGATGTTGAAAAAATTGAAGCCCTCCTTGCTGATGGTGTACTTACTGTAAAGATCCCAAGGATTAATTCCTCCAAGATCGATATTAAAGTTCACTAAATTTATAGGTAATTTTTCCCTTAGTAAATGAGCACTGTGTTTAAACTTCACCAAAAACCTGCAAACTATGAGGTTTCGATGCCTTACGATGTGCGAGATGGGATTCATGTTACTGTAGATGGTGAAACCGGGCAGTTTTTGAACGTCCCTAAATGCCTTCGTGGAATAATACCTGAAACATCAACTAAGACCTGGGCTGCTGATAACGATATTGAAATTTCTTTGATTCCAGGCGCGGATGATTCTCATAAAGAAGAGAAGTCGATGAAGAACATTTCTTCTCCATTTGATGTACAGCATATTCACCATGTAACTTTCGATCCTGAAACCGGGTTTTCGGGGCTTCCTCCTGAGTGGAAAAGTATGTTAGACAAAAGTGGTTTTGAAAAAGATGAGTTTTCACAGAATCCTCAAGGAATTCTAGACGTTATTAATTTTCTTCAGGCTCCAACGAAAACTCCTCCAATCCCAGAGATAGCTCAAGGGGATCCACTGCCTCCTCTTTCTGAAGTATTGAAATCCACCAATCCGCACAGCTTTCTGAATGATATTGAGAAGCTGGATGAAGGCTCCACATGTGTTATTTACAGAGCAGTAAATCCTGATAATGGAGAGCAAATTGCTGTCAAAGAAATGGTTCTAAATGAGAAAAACGAGCATTTACTTCTTGAAGAAACGCGAGTTATGGCATCAATGCAGCATCAAAATATTATAAAGTTTTTTTCGGCTCATAAAGTTAGTAATACTCTGTGGATATTAATGGAATTGATGGATGGTGGTTCGTTAACTAATATAGCTACGTACTGTGAGGTTCAAGAACCACATATTGCGTTTTTTGCTCATGAAGTATTACAAGCTTTGGATTATATGCATAAACATCGAAAGATACATCGAGATATTAAAACTGATAATGTTCTCCTGAAAGCTGATGGGCAAGTTAGACTTGCTGACTTTGGATATACTGCACAGCTGTCTTCTAATGGGGAAACACGAAAATCTATTGTTGGGACACCTTATTGGATGGCACCAGAGCTGATTAAATCACAGCCATATTCTTACTCTGTTGACATTTGGTCACTTGGAATTATGTGTAGAGAGCTCGCAGAAGGTGAACCACCATATGTCGACATTCCGCCTATGAAAGTTCTTTACTATATAGTTTCTAAAGGCATTCCAGAAATATCCAACATTGAGTCTAGATCACCAGAGTTCTTAGATTTCCTAAATAAATGTTTACAATATAATCCAGAGGAGAGGCCGACCACAGAAGAGCTCCTTGAGCACCCATTTATCAAAAAAGCCTGTAATATAAGATATATACCTCCTTTAATCTCTTTAGCGAAACAGCTTGATGCCCAAGATGATTTTGAAGATTTTTAGTTTTGTCATTAAAACAAAAAAAATATATTTGGTTTAATATGAACCTTAGGATGTGTCAAAAAACATGCCCACGGCCGGAGTTGAACCGGCGACCTTACGCTTACGAGGCATACGCAATAACCACTATGCTACGGAGGCTTTTCAGCTTATTTGAATTATATGCTTCCATAAATGGACCAGATTTCCCAAGAGCTCCCTTGTACGTTTATTAAATGTCTGAAAAGGATGAAGAAAACAATGATCATTTCAGATGGATAAGCAAAATGTCTAATAGGATAATATCTCAAAAGCGAGAAAACTCTGAAAGGCCATTGTTGTGCCTTTCTTTTGCAAGTTCTTTTCTTGATTTTTCCGAGATTAATGATTTCCCCGATAACCCTAGTATTGTTATCATGTCTAATGGATTAATATATTGCGTTTTGATGTCTATATTCAATAGAGGAATCAATTTGGATGAACCTGTTACAAATTTCCAAAGTGTTATTGATACATTGCTTTCAATTGGATATCGGCCTTGCTTACCATGTAATCCTGTTGAACTTGTTAATGGATCGAAAGTGGATCATAACAATTTGTGTTCGATTATCGAGTATGCAATATATGATAAAGCTGTGACAATTGATATGTTTGTTGGCGACCTAAAGCGTATCCCACGCTCATTTTTTGTTTTAGAAACACATCCTCATTTTATTGAAGAAGCAATATCATTGTGGGTTTCAAAGTTTCCATGTATTCACTCACTTCCTTTGATATCTAATGTACAGACTGATATTCCCAAAGGGTTTCACATAGCAGGAATCCTATCCCGTTCTTTTTCGAAAAGAATTGAAAAGAGTTCCATAATAATCTCAAGCGAGATATCAGATCAGGATGTGGAATCAAATTGGGCATTATCGAAACCATTGTTAGATGAATTAGGAGTTTTTGTACCAATGCGATTTCCTGCTCCTGAAAGGTTGATGTATCTATTTATTACTGATATTTTCTTTGCAACCAGGCCAGCTGCAAAAAGATTTGTTCATTTAGATCCTCCACCTCCACCTGTTGTGAATATCAAACCATTGGATATTCCCAAATCTGTTCCCAAAATCACAGTTCCTTTGACAAATAGAGAACCAGCAAAACCAATGATTACCACAAAAAAAGTCAAACAAAAGCTTGAAACCAGGCCATCTACATCTGATTCGATTAGAAAGCAAGTCACGCCATCCCAAAAATCTGTTGAAGACCTACCTCCTGTTAATTCGCAATCAGATTTAATTAGGAGGAAAGAAGAATTGCCACCTGTTAATGTGCAAACGGAGTTAATCAAGAAGAAGGAAGATATTCCTATCAGGATTGTTCAGCAATTACCTGCTTTTGATGAAGCTTCAGCTGACATTTCTAATGAAGATACAATTTCAATTGAAGAAAGGCCTAAAACCACAGGTAGTTTAAAAGCGACATCCCCAAACGGAAATTCTTTAAACTCAAGAGGGTCAGATTCAGCCAGAGATAATGGAAATAACACACCAACACTCAATTCAAATACTTCGGTGTGGGATCTATATCAGATGTTCTCTGCTAATGACCGTGATGGGGTATATCATGTAATAACTGACCCAGAACCAATGAAAAAAGCTTTTTTATGCCTCGATCAAGGAATTTTTGATGCCGAAAAATCTTTGGATGATTTCATGAAGATTCTAATTGATGATTGTTGTAATGACAACATGATAATCAATAATATCACTGTATTTTTTGAGCAAATACTCAAATATACTGAGTTACTACCAATGAATTTGCAATCATTTGGAATAGAATTGCTGGGTAGTCTTAAAACAAATAAGCTCCCTCCATTAAACAAAAACAGGCCTCGTGTATCATTTGTTCAATCTGAAGAACCAGTAACATATGAAATCAACGAGGCAACGAAAGTCCAAACAAGAGAGACTAAGACTATTCCAAATTATTTAACAATTATTAATGCTTTACGATTTCATTCAATACCTAGTCCAGCACATGAAGCACAACTGAAAGAAGTTATTGAATGTATCAATCAAAACAAGACCTCAAGAATTCTTTTGCTCTTATCATCAAGGACAATTAAGTTTAAAGGAGTTTATATATTGGACACCCCTGATATAGCAAAAAAGATATGGGGCAAAGTACCTGAAAATATTCATGTTTCTGAGATTAAATCATATTATAAATTTATGAATGGAACAAAAACATTTGATGGGCTCTCTGTTCAGCAATTCACACAGACAACTGATGCATTTTCAATGATTCAAGAACCATCAAATTGGTAAAAATGTTTTTAAGATTACTTTTATTGAACTTAGAAAGCTTCGATATGATGCCTATGAGCATTTGTGAATTCTTCAGCTTGTTCTCTTGTCATTCCACCCTTTTCCATAGAAATACCAACAAGAATTGAATGTAATTGATCTGGAATTCCTCTAGCAGGACCACAATAGAAGAATTCTGTCTTTGGATTTGACCAGTACTTCCAAACAACTTCTGGGTTCATCTGCATTAAATCGGTAATGTATGTCTTTGTAGTACCATCACGAGAATAAGCAACATAGAGATCTTGCATGGCTCCAGTGTCCTTATAGTTCTCAAGCATTGAGTCAAGGATTGGATATGTGTTACGGAAGCGGCAACCGAAGAATAAAGAAGCATCACCAATTGGCTTCTTAAGGTTTTCACGGTGTTGAAGAAGAGAAAGCATTGGAGCTACACCACAACCAAGAGCAGCCATGATAATTGGAGCTGTTGGATCATCTGGATATCCGAAGCATCCCTTCTGAGTCTTAATAGCCAATCTGGTAAGACCAAAGCGGCGAAGGAATGATGTACAAAGACCACGGCGAGTATTGCCTGGACCAAAGATGTTATCGGTAATAACAAGATCAATTGATCTTGATGTACCTGATGGGGCTGAAGCAATGGAATAAAGACGTGGTTGTACTTGTGGGATAGCTGTTGTAAGGATATCAAGTGGAGGATAGCCACCCTTTCCAAATTCGAAAATAAATTCAGAAACAGAGATATCTTTCATCAAATCATCGAAATACTGTGTATCAGCTGGATCAAGAATGCGAGAAAGACGCTCCTTGACGAAAGTGTCAGAAGTGTATTGCTTGAAGGCACGAATAAGTGCACGATTTGGTCTGCCATTGAGATCGAGGTACTGTGAGAATAATTCTTGAACAGTAACACGTTCTGGAATGGAATTGTAGCATTCTGGAAGAGATGTTTGAACTTGAATGATACCCTTTGGATTTAGCTTGAGTAATTTGATAACTTGTTCAACTTGCTCTGGGTCATTTCTTGGCAATATGCTAACGTGGTCACCAGCTTCATATGACATACCAACTGGAAGCTTGACTTGATAACGATGCATTGATGGTTCATATCCTTGTGGTGTAAGAACTGTTGAAGATAACATAACACCCCATTGGTAACCAAGAGGCTTCATTGATTTGTTGTGAATTGGATCTTCCTCGTTTTCGGTGAGGGAAAGCTTATAAGCTGATTCAATAGAGATTTCTGGCATGCGAAGACCAAGCATTGTGATAATTTGTGGAGCCCACTTTTCAAATTCACCTTCGCCCTTATCAGCAGATGATGCATCAAGTTCAATAACTGGAAGTAAACGTTTGGCACCTTTCTCAACAAGAAGCTTATCAATGCTATGACCAGCAACACAGAATTTAGGATAGTCGCGAGAACCTAAAGCACAAACAGCAAATCTAAGACCAGAGAGATCTTCGGTGCACTCTTTAAGTTGTTCGGCAAACTTTTCGGCATTAGATGGGAATTCACCATCTCCAAATGTTGAGCAGAGGATAATTGCTGTTCCTTGCTTAACAATCTTTTGAAGACCGCACATATTGAGGGCGATTGGGGATGTTCCGATATAGCCAGCAAGTGTACGACCAAGCTTTGAGGCATTGCCTGATGCTGAACCATAAGCAACAATTGGCATTGTTTCCATCTTCCTCTTCATTTCAAGGATTGGTGTTGTTTGCATTTCATAATGTGTATGAAGAAGATGATGAGCCTTTTCTGAGTTTGGCTTTCCTAAAAATGAAGCATAAACATCGCGTAATTCTTGGTTGTCGTTTGATGTTACCTTATTTGTCATTTGTTGATCGATTGAGTAAACTGCATCTGCACGGCGAACGGCATCGTTACGTGACTTAAGCTTTGGTTGGCCACCACCAGCAATGCAACCACATGGGCAAGCCATAACTTCGATGAAGTGGTAACTCTTGTAATCTCCACTTTCGATAAATTGTCTAGCATTAGCAATACCATTGCAAACTGCAATCTTGAGCTCAACACCAGCAATTATAGCAGTAGCAGTCTTAACACCCTTGAAACCACGAACCATTCTATATTCGACTTTACCAAGCTTTGTCTTAGTGAGTTCTTCATGAGCATACCTAACGGCGGCTTCCATAACACCACCAGTAACAGCGAAAAGAGCAGCTGCACCTGTTGATTCACCAAGAAGTTGGTCAAATGGAGCATCCTTAAGAGATGCCCAATCAATTCCGAATGACTTAACCATATCACCATATTCACGAACTGTAAGAACGGCATCAACATCTCCAACCATTTGCTTTCTCTTGATTTCATCTTTCTTAGCAGTGCAAGGCATTAATGAAACAACAAAAATGTTGGATGGATCGATGTTCTTCTTTTCAGCGAAGTATGTCTTAATGACACGGCCAGCCATCATGTGAGGGCTCTTAGCTGTGGAAAGATGAGGAATGATTTCTGGATGGATCTTCTCAACAAAATTAATCCATGCTGGGCAACAGCTAGTGAACATTGGCATAACACCCTTGTTAACAATTCTACCAATAAGTTCAGTTCCTTCTTCCAAGATAGTAAGATCAGCTGCAAAGTTGGTATCGAAAACATACTTGAATCCCATTTCACGAGCAGCAGCAACAATCTTACCGGTAACAACAGTACCTACTGGATCACCAAAGCATTCACCAGTACTAACACGAACTGCTGGAGCAGTTTGCAAAATAACAGTCTTTCCGTGAGCCATAGCCCTAAGAACTTCTGGGATTGAGGAATTTTCTACCAAAGCATTGGTTGGGCAAACAGTTGTGCATTGACCACAAGAAATACATTCGTTCTGCGAAAGAGAGTGAGATGCTTCATCAAGAGCACCAATTTGTTGAACTTCAGCGCATTGCCTTACACAGCGATCGCAATTAACGCAAAGCTTTGGATCAAAAGAAAGAGCGTTTGTTTTTTCTTGTGCACGACCTCTCTTGGTGTTCTTTGGATAGAAATACTTCCAAACTTCTTCGATTTCAGAGGAATTTGGCATCATTGACATATCATTGAACTTATTAAGAGCATCAAGAGCCTTTCCCTTGACTTCAGGTGTGTTGGTCTCAATAACCATGCCATCGGTCACACGGGTGGAGCATGAGAGAAGAAACTGGGATCCGTTAACCTTAACAACACAAATGCCACACTTACCAGCTGGGGGAATGTCTGGATGATGGCAAAGAGTGGGAATAAATACGTTGGCGGCTTTGCAGGCTTGGATGATGGTAGAACCTGGAGGAACTTCAACAGAGATTCCGTTCACTTTAGCGTTCAACATAGAAAGTGATGTGATCCGGGATGTCAAAATTGAGAAACTACATACGTTGGTCCGAGAAATGAAATCTATTGAATTCATTTATCCAAAAAAAATATTCTGAGAGTACTCTCAAACCTTTCATTGTTTCTGATACTTTGAGAGGAAACATGTTTCATCGTTTTGGTTCAGAATTTATTTGAAACGGCCAGACACATGATTTTGGAGAAAATGTTTGATTTAATCTGATAGTGAAAACACGTCGAGGTAAATAGGATCCTCGTTTGGTATAGAAAATGATACAATTGCTATTTTTTCTTCTTTGTTGTTCAAGAAACCCTTTCCTTTTTCTTTGATGGTTGCTCGGATTCGGATTTCGCACTTTTCATTAGGTTGGAGGATGATATATGACAATTTTTGCTCGGAATTTCTGAAAAACAGTTCTAGAGAAATTGATTCGGCGAAGTACTGCTCGAGACCAATGGCGACGTTGATTTCGTCATTGGTTCTGTTGGTTACTGCGAACCAATTTGTTCCTGATAAGCTCGTGAGAGTTGAGTCTGTGATTTCCTTGAATTTAGCGATATCAATTCTTGGTGTATCGAATCTGTTATCAATGACATTATGTAATTGAAGGAATGTTGAACTAATATCAAATGAAACCTGCAAGGTTAACACATTTGATTGGTTATTCACATTGATGAAGCGCATATTTGTTGTTACTAGGCCTTCTTGGTCTTTGAGAACATGAATATTTGGTATAATTCTGATTTGATGTTTTTCGTAAGATGGAATTATTGGAATATCATTTGGCATAACAAGATATTGTGAGTCATATTCTGTTCGCATCTTGAGATCAACATTCGATTGATTAATAATGGTGCAAAACAAGTCTTCGTATTTCCATTGATTAATTCTCCCAAATCTAGGGAAAGTTAGAGTATCCGGTTGTATTGTCGAATTTGACACAATAAACTCTCCCTGGAGCATTACGACTTGCACGATTGATCTTGTTGATGAATCAATACAGACAATTCTTTGTGTAAATGATGTATCATCTGGATGATATATACTATCATGCAGAGGAAATGTAAGCCTAGCTGTTGCACTTTCCATTGGCCGCAAGCTTAATCGTATTTTGTAGTCAAGTATTTCAATAAAGTATATGGAGAATGATTTGTTGATGAGTTTGAAACTGAAAGACTTTTTAATTGGAACACCAGAATCGATATATACAGGACCGATGTTCAATTCGCTGTATCCTTTGGAATTCTTCATCAGATCGGTCATAATAATAGATTGATCAGCAAATGCTGAAACACTAATACTCTTTGAATAAACAATATTTTGTAATGTTGAGAAACGAATAATACCTTCGTTCATTCCCCAAGAATTTGGCTGATAACTAATTGATATTTCTTGGCTTTCCTTAGTTAACTTTTTACCTGGGAGTGTAAATGTTGATGGTGTTACAGTTAGCCCTTGAGAACAGCTTGCAAATACAGTAATTGGGATATGGGATGATCTATTCTTAAGAACAATATGAGATTCAATTGTCTGATTAACCTTTGTAACAACTCCTAAATCGATTGTACTTTCAGAAACAGAAAATCCAATACGCCCAATTGTTGCCTTAATAGAAACCCTTTCTGAGAATATGCAAGATTTTGAATCATCTCCACTTGATGAATAACTAATAGCTTCTTCTTCTGTTGAAAAAGCGTATAATGTGAGATTATCTTCAATAATTGTTGATGTGTATGATCTATAATGCTCTATATCCAATTCTGGTTTGAAAAGAACGTTAACATTTACAGATCCTTGAGCTGGAAGCATAAATGCCTTAATAGTTGGGACTTTGGGATCGTTTTCATATACAACCATATCGTGAGAATTGGAATTCTTAATATAAATAAATAAATTATCATCGCTTATGTTGGTAATGGAAAATGATTGTCTCTCTTCGATTAATCTTAATGAAACCAATGGAATTACACCAAAATCGATACATAAGCTTTCAGATAATCCTTGAAATGTGATCACTTGCCTATATAATCCTTGAGCAACAACAGGAATCTTTATGGTAGTATTTGGGGTAATGATGGAAATCTCTTTGGAAATCTTTCCAGGTTTGAGACAGAATAAATCAATCGGAATCTCTATAGAATCCCCAGTTTTGATAGTTCCCTGACTGATTGATGAACTAATAATCGCATTATTAGTACTATTTGAAGAAAACCAAAAACTTTGGGGACTATTATACTTATTATAGATTGTAAGAACTCTTTGTGAACTTGACTGAACATTAAGTGAACCAAAATCGAGGTTATTTGGTTCTACAACAATGAAATCTGGGAGGAATGGAAGATCAACATAATTCAGATCTGGAATAATTTCAGCTTGATATTTAACTATCTTTTGTGATTCGTTACGTCCTTTCTCATATATAATAACATTTCCATCAAACTTGATTGGGAATGATATCTTCTTATTATCTTTTATTGATGGAATGAGTTGAAATTCGATTCCAAAAACTTGAAGGGGTTCGGCTCTTATAGTCAATCTATCCATATATTTGGCACCCAGTTGTTTAAGATTTGTTTCAGACTCTTTGACTTGAGTATTACTCAAGTCATCTATTAACTTTTGAAGAGAAGATATTTTGTCAACTTTCTTCTTTCTTTCATATATTTTTAATTTACATTGAAGCTTATCAATTTGGAGCTTAATAGCTTCATTGAGCCTCCTCTCGGATAAATTCTGTATTTGATACATCATAAGCGGCTTGCAAAAACCTCTATCTTTGTTAATATGAGAAAATGTAAATGTAACTTCTTCGTTACTAGTGTTTGTAACAAAAACAGAAACAGGGTTTGAAGATGACCCTGCAGAAATGGGTCCAAAATCGATATCTGCTGGATTAACATAAAAGTTTGACCTACGATACACATTTGCTTTTATCCTTATTCGTTGCTCCTCTATAGGATTAAAGGTGTTCATCACTTTGATATAAGAGTCAATCTTACCTTGAATTCTTGGTGATAGTGTTAATGGGATTTGAAAATTGGTCAGTGGAAAAACAATACCAACTGGAAACTTGTCAATAAAAACAGGGGGTTTGGTTTCAATTCGAAACAAAAGAGGAACTGCAGATTCATTAACGAGGTCAATATTGTATTGCGCTTTGCTATTACACTGAACATCTCCAAAATTTAAGGAATGTGATGAAAGGAATGATACAGATGTTGCAACATTTAGATTAACTGGTATTGTAAGAGGTTCTGAATCAGGGAAATTATTCAGAGAAATGGATAATTGATGCTTCCTATGAACCCATTTACCAGGATTATCAGCGTCATCGTGAGGAGTAATAACAATATAAAGATCAATTTTTGCCGAAGGCAATATTTCGATAGTCTTGAAAGTTAGGTCTTTGACTGTACCAGAATCCAATATATGTTCAAATTGTTCTCTTTGGGCATCAAAGTGATCTACAATATGTTCTGGTTGATGCTTGTTATATAAAGGGAACATATCATGATAGAAACTTGGATTCTCACGATTAATCTTTTCGAGATGAGATAGAGACATTTGAGACATTTGCGGTCTAATTAATGGTCCGTCATTTAGAGATCCAAAACTAGAATTTGATCCAGTAAGTGGTGATTGTAATGGAAGGTTTGTATTCTCTTCAAAAAATACTCGTAATTCTTCTTTTTCTGATGATGAAATAGTCAGGAATAATGTATCAGATAACTTATTCTTGATAACAATGTGACGAATTGCTGGAAAAGATGAAACTATATAACCAAAATCAAGAGAATTTAAAGGTTTGGAATTGGATGATACAGAATAACTTAATGTATGAATTGTTTCCTGTTGGCCAGATATAACAACTGCTGATACAGAAAGAACTTCTGTATTATCAATATTTTTTATGTTTGTGAATTTAATAGCAGAAGAATAATCAGGATTAACTTTCCTGGGATAAAAGGTAAATGGGAATGATATTGATGAATGAGCTTGGATAGCAAGTGGTAAAGAAGAAAAAGATATTGATCTTGCACTTGTAGATACTACAATATCAGTTGGTAGAGGAGAAATATTGGTTATTTGAATTGTGGAATGCTTAGCAGGGCTACCAATTACAGTATCACCAAAATCGACAGATTTTGGAGATACAATTATCTGACTGTGACATACAGAGACACGGCAATTAAGAAGCCTATAATAGGTGTTGCTTGATCCAAATGGTGTAAACTCAAAAGATATCATAAATGATCGTTGGTCAAAAGAGTGGGGATCGGCAACGAGATTAAAATTGGGAACATAATTAACAATATATGTTGTTGTTGTATCCTTATCAAGGGTACAAAACAGAGAGGGCTCAAGATGGGTACTTAATGGTGTCCTAAATCTGATTTGAGAAGATGAATGATTTAACTGTTCAAATTGGCTACTAGAACTCAAAGTCTGACTTTGTGAAAGAAGAACATCAGAAGATGGGGATACATCAAAAATACCTATCATTCTTACCTTATAAGATTTTTGTCCAGAATTCTGAACAGTAAACATGGTTTCGATTGGTACTCCGGCAAAAACATTTCCCAGATGCAACTCTCCATTTCCTTGGTTAATAATTGGGAAGTCCTGAGGTATATCAGAAGGAGAAACAGAGGAAATGACTCTTAAAAAGCTTGCCCTATCATTAGTGATCAAACAGTTGAATTGAACTTTGTTTTCAAAATGTCCGGACTCCATTGGTTGGTATTGGATCTGTAATGGAACAATACCTTTGGGTGGTAGTTCGATAAAATTAGGAATACTAGGTGTAAGAATCTTAATAGATGGTATTGAATGAATCATAATTGGTAATGGTGCATCACATAAATTCCTAAGGGTGAAATCACACATCTGTAAATCATTTTTCAAGCAGTCTTTCATGAAAATTATTGGTGGATCGATTTTAAAAATCGCATCAGAAAGAGTAGCCTGAATCGTCAATGGTACAGAAGATTCATATAATACTGTTTCATTGGACAATTCTTTCAGAGTTTTAAGCTCATTCCCTTCATACTCATAAGCTGATGCAGACAAACTTATCACTTGTGGAAATTGATATAAACTCTTACTAGGAATGAAAACTAAACTAATCTCTGTTGATGTATGTGGATATAATATTAATTCATCAAGTTTTCGATAAACAAAAAAAATCTCAAATCCACTCTTTCTTTGGTTTTTCATATTATCATCAACATTAGTAAACCATACTGAACTATTTGAAATCTTACCAAAATGGCACAATAATAAACTATTACTACGATTTTCAATTACAAAGCACCTCGAAATCGGTCTATCCCCAGATGGAGCAATACCCAAATCAATTGTAGAGGGAAAAAACACTAATGGCTCCATAAAAATTTAGTTTAAACACAGTTTACAAATTGTCCTGAAAAATCTCATCTCCAATAGAGTTAACATGGTATAGATCAGGAACAAACTCAAATGGATTAAGGGTAAAAATCGAGTAAGGATCTGTGTAAGAAGGATCGACATCTTTTTCGAGTTCTTTGATATCTTCTGAAACAAAGGAATCTACATCTGTTCTTTCATCATTTCCATCAAGAACCTTGATGAATAACTGATTAAGATCAATAAAACCAAAATTTTCAAGCTTTTTCATTTGATCCAATGCTTCCAAATCAATGAGAGATGTATGCATTTTTGTTCTGAATTCGAATATCGAGCTATATGGTTCAACTCTCATCAGCATAAAAACATTCCGTAATTCCCTAAAGTGTTTATCATCCATAACACCATTAATGCTTGGCAATAGAGGTGGGAAAGAACCAATATCACTAAATGTTGTCCCTTCGTCTGGTATTGGGTTAAATTCGAATAAATGGGGAACAAGAATAGCTACAATGCGATCATAAAACTCAAGTTTCGGAAATGGATTTTCATTACAAACACTCAATTCTGGCTTTGGGGCTGATTTAATTGCTTCTCGGTATATCTCAGCATAGAACCTCCTACTTTCTTTGGTATCTCCCTCTACTATCTTTGAAAATCTATTCAATGATGTTGATATAGCCTGTGGATTGGTCGCTGATTTCAAAATAATTGATGCAATTGAATAAAGCGGAACAACAATAAAGCGGTCGCCGTTTGTTAAACAATTAGCATAAAAATTACAAATCAATGGAAGATCTTCCTGGTCCATAAGCTGGAGAACACAACAAATAATCTCAAAAATCATTGAATACATATCTTTTTCGTTACTCTTAAATAATGTATTAAGCATATTGCATATATTAGAATCACAATATAAACATAGAGCATCAATAGTCTTCTGCATCATCTGAATTTTTGGAGTGTCTTGTAAAAACCTCGCAATATCAGTAATAACAACGCTCCACATCCAAGGAAGCAATGACAACAAAGCTGTGTATTGCCACTTTGGAGAATCGCTAAATAATGGGGGGCATTTTAGTTGAACCATAAGGTTTATAAACCGAATAATCTGTTCTGGGTCCATTTGTCTTCCAGTAAACCCAAGAACGTATTTGTAACATCCTCGAAACCTATCACTCCATGGACGATGGTACTTCCAAAATGTATTATGGGTGTATTGTTGCGAAACAAATTTTTTGCAATTTGCATTCATGATATTCTCAAATAACTCTGGATGTTTGAACAAAAACTCCAAAATATGCATCCCAGCATTAAATATTGGTGATAGATCTTCAGAGTTGCATTTTAATGATTCCATGGCAATCCAGAATATTGCCGAATCGCTCGCTAATAATCCTTTTTCAAACATAATTTCAGCAACAAATCTCAAAGTCTTCAAAACAGATCTCATATAATTTACACATGGAAATGGATCAAATCCAATTTCCCTTTTTTCATTTAACATGAAATAAAGAACCCTTGACACATTAGATATTGCTCGGGCTGATAAGCCTACTAAAGAAAGATCCAAAATATCAATTGCACCTCGAAAACATTTCATCGCTATTGATGCTCTCATTAAGTCCCCACAACATAATCCCCATCTTAGGCAGCAAAGAGAATAATCTCTCAATAATTTGGGATCTTGGGTCCTAAAGAATTTTGCAAACAAAATTGATACATCCCTCCAACTTGTTGATCCTTCTGGAAGTTGGAATAAATTGGTATTATATTGTATGGATTGGATAATATCATCATAATTTGGTAGCATTGAAAACCTGTGTATAATATCAGTACAAATTTTTGTTGATTTCCCTTTAAGGTGAGGAGGCAACTCTTTAAATATCGCCATTATCAACGATTCTGCACGATCGCTACATTGATCCTTGAAAATAATGCAAAATGATAGAATTCGAGGGAGATATGGGATCATAGGAGATATGGAATCCAAGCAAAGCTGGTGTAGTACTGTGAGAACTTTATAGGGCATATCATCATTAGGGGTGATTGCAAAAGAGGTTCTACTACTCCCAATAGTATCATCGCTCTCGGATTCGTGTGATTCGAAAAACAAAACCCTTGTATCAGATTTGTGGCTATTGAAAAAGTGGAAATTAAAAGATAAAAATGATACTAAATACTCAAGAACATGTATTGATGATATTGTATAAATGTATCGTAATACATGGATAACAGAATCAGTAAAGCTGGTAATTGAATAAAGAATAACAGGGATATTCGGACTTGGCGAGTCATCCTTAATGCAGATAGCCCTCCAAATATCATTATTTGTAGCATTGGGATTATCTGATGAAACATGAGATGTTGTGGCAAACATTTTCTCGACAAAAGAATAGCAAGAAAACTTCATAAAAAGGAGTTCTGTTTCTCGAGAAATCACCCTATTTTCTATATCAAACTCAACTAACTTAAACCATGGTGAGAAAATTGGGAAAATTGAAGATGACATATCACGAGGAAGGGATGGGGAAAACTCCATTAGGTCAAACAAAACTTGTTCCAGACAAAAAGGAAATAGTTGAGATAAGGTTTCAGAAATCTTGTATATGCTTTGATTGTCAATTAATGATAGAGTAGATGGATATCTTCTGCATATTTCGACAAAAAACTGGAAAATTCCGCCCAGATTATCTTTTCGCCCCTTCATTCTCATAATATATATTACTGGTGTTAAAGAAGCCAAAACCATGAAAGCAGAATCTGTCAAAGCTTTTTGAGGGCGAATCAAATAAAATAAGCATGTTAGAATAAATGTTCCCCAGTTCTCATATATAACTTGCAAATATTTCATTGAAGGAGAATTTTTAATTGGAGAGCATGACCTCCAAATAATACTAATAAGAAACTGTTCTGGATCAGTAATGGTTTCGTTTATAGTGGGCATAAAAAAGAAGCAAATCGCTTTAAAAAAGTGATCTCCGTCATTTTGTAATGATAGTTGCAAGAATCTAGGGAAAAGACATTCAAAATGGTGAGATAAAAGACCTGATAACATTTTTGGAGCTCCATAAGAAATTGTGTGAATTGAATGTAAAAAATCAGAGCTACTAACAAGAGATAATGAGCTATGACAATTGATAGAAAACCACATTGTTAGGGCACTTGTCGAATAAGATTTAAGTCTATTCAGAGATGGATCTGAACTATTTGTGATTGCTAAGCTATAAATTGGAACAAAAAACATATTTGTTGCATGAATCTCTGGATGATCTGTGTTAATAACAAAAGAATGGCATGGGAATGGAAGTTGAGGTTTTGCTATATATTTTATTTCTATTTGTTTAAAGATTTGGTATGATATAGCACAAAAATCACATAACAAATCGTGATTATGAATAAATGATTCCGTATATGTATCAAAATTTTGGTTGAGAATTGAGGGCAATATCTGCTTTTCAACAAGAATGTTTATCAATTTGGATGTCAGCTGTATAAATGACATAAAAAATACATCTTGAGAAATAGCATATGGAAAACCATCATTCCAAGCTATCGACGACAATACAAGTCCAATTAAACTGGGATCTGATTCATCCATAATTTTTGATAGTACAAATGGAAATGCCCTTTTGTTCAGCCCAACATACATCATTCTAACTTGAGATCCAAATGTATGTAATCCTCTTTTTGTATTTGATAGTAAAGAATCAAGAATTTGCATTGTTTCCGAATTGGGTGACATATCATCATCATCAAGGAATATTGTTGATCCTAACAATGTTAGGGCATTAATAATCATAAAATCACTAGAAAAACTAGATCCGATTATCTGTTGACATGGAAATTTTGATAGAAAATGCCAAATCCAGCTTCTTATTGATCTAATAATGCTATGATTATATGATGAAACTGCGACTTGTGTAATTGATGCGAGCATTAGCTGCCAAAGGGTTTGATTGGTTGAAGCCAACAATAAATCAAATGTTAGTATCTGATAAGGCCGTGGAGGTTGATTCTTAAGCAAATAGGCTGGTTGGTTTCCAAAATATTTGAGAAAGGCAGTAATAATTTGTTTTTTGTTATCATTAATAAATTCGTGAAGCATTACAATCTGATTTTGGTTATTAAATCTGCCAATACTAATAATAACTTTCAAAGCAACATGTCGAACGGGAACATGGACCGAACTTAGACCTATTAAACCGTGGCTTAATACACGTATGATACTCTTGTTATCAATAAATCTACCTGGCAAGCAAACATAAACATCAAGAAATCTTGCCATTTCATGATATAATGCATACTGTTGTTGGGAAGATAGAATATGAAGGTAATCAAAAGCATTGCAAATTGAGGAGAATATGACTGGTGCTAAGTGGTTATAAACAATTATCATTGCTTGAGACCATACTATCATAAATGGCATTAGCTGAGGATCATCTCCAAGGAGACCGCTGATAATAAAATCTCCAATTTGGGAATTGTCAAGAATTGGAAACCCAATAAAAAGAGAAATCTTCAATAACCTTATCAGTAAATGCTTTGAACAATCATCTGATGGTGCGAATTCCATTGGCTTCAGGATTTCAAGTGCATCAAATCCGGTAAGTTGCTGGTAATATTGACCCCAGGCATCTGTAACATTTTTATATGTAGCTGTTGTATAACCTTTAAGAATTTTGAACACTTGATGTCTTTGAAGAGAAGATATGGCCAATAATATCTCGACCCTACCCGGAAACCCGCAACTGAGATGATATGTACGAAACATTGGTGGTACAATAATTGTCTGAACGGTAAACATAAATGATGGGACAAAAATTGTTGGTAATTTCGTCCTTTTGATTGTTGGAAATGGATAAATAATAAACTTTTTTGCAATCTGAGCTATTATTTGCCTGAATGTAGTCAATGACTGTCCAAAAACAGTTCTTAAATCAGTGCTATTCTCTGAGAAAAAATCAAAATTAGACGTATTTTCCTCCCATTCGCAATTTTCCCTTGAAAGAGGCGCGTTTCGTAAAAAACCAGTTGTTGGATCTAAAATAATTGTGGCGACTGTAATAAAAAATTGCAAATAAGCCTGGTCATCAAAAGAGAGAATGTATGGAACCATTTTTTCAACAAAATATTTGAAGTTGAAAGAAGCAATTTGAGTAATAATCATAACAACGTTTTGATCAAGCATCATTATCAAAAACTGTTTCTTCATTAGCATAAAAAAGAGTATCTCTAAATCATAAACACATAAATTAGGATGTGAATACGAAAAAAATGATCCGGGAATGGTTTGAAACCCCCATGAGCAAACATTAGTCCCCCGGAGCTGGAACAAAAACGAACTCGCAAGGGGAACAAACTTTTCTTGAGTATTCTCGTTAGAAAACTCGTCCAGCATCTCACAATGTTTATAAAATTCTTCTTTTGACCATGGTACAATCATTGGAAAAACGATCCTTTTTAATTCAAAAATAAATTTGTAAAATCAATTAAAACATCAATTTAGCAATCAAATCGAAGCCAGTTGAAGGAAACCAGTTGTTGGATCCACCAATAACATTGTGGTGAAGCAGATTACTGATAAGATTTTCGGGGATTATGTCTTAGAAGAAAATGCGCAAGAAAAATGACTGGATCTGGAGGCCTTGTTTTTTCCAGCTCCTCAAGACCATAAGCTAGTAATGGGATGAGAGTATCCCCAAGATAATCCTTGATTGTCTCTTCGTCGGTTTGTATTGTTTCTTCGATTTTAGACTCAACATAATCCTCTATTTGATTTTGCAAATTCGGATCCGGGGTCTGACCAGGTTCAACACGAGAGGACATTTCTTTAACGAATATAACTGCTATGTAAAGTTTACGAAAAACTAACTGGATTAGGGTTGTTTAGTCCATTGGATCAACTCTTGGTCCATTGTTGTGGTTTTGCTCGCCATTCTGGTATGCTGCTGAAATGATTGGATCTATTGAGTTTTGGATTTCGTTAAGCCTAGTATCCAAATCATTGAAGCTCAATGATTTATTGTCTTCCATCCATTTTATTGTTCTGCTGATTTCTTCAAGGATTGCGTATTGATCTTTCGGAGAGATTTTGGTATTTAGATCGCCATTAACAGATTGTTTAATTCTGAATATATATGATTCCAGTTCGTTTCTCTTCTCGATTGCCTTCCTGATGTTATCATCCTCTTCTTTGTACTTTTCAGACTCATTAATTATCCTGTCGATTTCAGATTGTGACAGTCTCCCCTTTTCATTTTTAATGGTTAACTTCTGGGAATTACCTGTTAATGATTCTTCAGCAACAACATTCATGATTCCATCAGCATTAATATCAAATGTGACATCAATAACTGGAACACCTCTTGGAGATTGTGTAATCCCGTTTAAATCAAACATTCCTAGAAGATTATTATCTTTTGTTCTTGTTCTTTCTCCTTCATAAACTTTGATTCCCACTGCTCTTTGGTTGTCCACTGATGTTGTGAATCTTTTTGATTTCTTTACAGGAATCTTGGTATTTTTCGGAATTAAAACTGTCATTAGTTCTCCTCCTGTTTCAACTCCTAAAGATAATGGAATTATATCAACCAGTAAAAAATCCTCCAGTTCTTCATGAGAATCTCCTTTAAGGATTGCTGCTTGCACTGCCGCACCATAAGCAACTGCTTCATCTGGATCAACCCCTCTAACAGGTTGTTTGCCTGCAAAGAATTCTGCAAGCAATTGTTGAATTCTAGGTATCCTTGATGATCCTCCAACTAAAACCACATCTGTAATTTCATTCTTTGAAATGTTTGCATCTTTTAGAACCATTTGAACTGGTTCGATGCATGAATTGAACAATTCAGAATTGAGGTTTTCAAACATTGCTCTTGAAATGTTATCAACAAAATCATGACCTTTATAAAGAGAGTCACACATAATTGAAGCGCTGGTTGCTGTTGATAAGGTCCTTTTTGCTCTCTCACAAGCAGTTCTTAGTGTTCTCAATGCTCTGGGAGAATCCCTAAGATTACAATGAAATTTTTTCTCAAACCTTTCAGCAAAATAATCAACCATTTTTGAATCAAAATCTTCTCCTCCAAGATGAGTATTCCCTGATGTGGATATTACTTCAAATAGATTGTTTTCAATTTCCAAGAGGGATACATCCAGTGTTCCACCACCCAAATCGAATATTAAAACTTTTTTCTCCTTATCGCTTTTTTCATTAATACCATATGCAATAGCTGCTGCTGTGGGCTCATTAAGGATTCTTAACACATTCAATCCAGCTATATGTCCAGCATCTTTGGTTGCTTGTCTTTGTCCATCATTAAAATAAGCAGGAACAGTTATCACAGCATCTTTCACTTTCTCAGATAAATACGTTTCTGCAATGTCTTTCATCTTTCCCAATATCATTGAAGATATTTCTTCAGGATAAAACTCTTTCAAAGAACCTTTAAGCTCCACTTGAATCTTTGGTCTATCATTATCACCTTGAATAACTTTAAAAGGCCAGTGTTTCATATCAGATTGTACAATAGGATCACTGTATTTGCGTCCAATCATTCTCTTTGTATCAAATATTGTATTTGTTGGGTTCATTGAAGCTTGATTCTTTGCAGAATCACCAACAAGCCGCTCTTCATCAGTGAAGGATACATATGAAGGAGTTGTTCTATTACCCATATCATTAGATATTATTTCAACCCGGCCATGTCTGAACACACCAACACAGCTGTATGTAGTTCCGAGATCAATCCCAATAGCACTCATAACTAAAATGATATGATGATTTAAAGATCATATTGTGAGAAAGATTTGAAAGAAAATTTATTTGTCACAATATCAGGTGTCCGAGCATTTAGTATAAAGAACTCATAATTTGATATAAAAATTTGCCCCAATACATTGATATATATGTTGATCTTCTTCATCTCAGCATATCACCATTTCTAAACGAGATAATCGTCTCAGAATTGGCAGAGCCATTTCAGAATGGATCCAAAATAGTTCAAAAATTACTTAATTTGACGTCATATTTCAATAAAACAAAAGCTTGTTAATGAGCGATTATGATTCATCTGTTTCAACACATGATGTATTCAAGTCAGCCAGGAAAGCGAAGAGAGTTTACTACCAGAAAAAAATGGAAACAGAGTTAAAAAATGTTTATAAATCCGAACAATCGTATTCTGATGAAATATCGAATCAGGAATTAGAGAAAAATTTCCCTTATATTTTAAATCTGATGGCATTCTATCCAGAGCATACATTAGTTGGTATATCACAAAAGATAATTATGAAGGTTAAAGATTCGCTGATCTTATTGAGTATTTCTTTATTTCTTAATATTTTTGTTCAGGTTTTCCATCTTTTTGATGATTATTATCTCCCAATAACGCTATCGATTCTGTATTGTTTGGTTTTTGTTCCATTGTTTTATGTGTTGGTGTTTCGAAATCTGTATCATTCTCTCCAGTTCGGTGCTGCTGATGGATTTTTTGCAGTTTCAATATTTTTCAGCTTTCTGTTTGTTCTTTTTTTGTCACTTCCACCTAAGACAGGAGCTCCATCAATACAGGAGGCACTTCTTCTGTACAAGAAAGCATCAGGGGTGCTTTTTTTCCTTCTGATTGGGATCGATATTTTAATAGTTTTATCATTTGTTTTTCTTGTGATGGCAGCAATTACCACATACAAGAATTATTCCAGGTTGGCATCAATTGAATCAGATAATATCGAAGAATAAATGTTTGTGATTTATTAAAGTGTTTTTTGTTTATACTAAACAAGAACATCTGTTGTTTCGATTCATTCCATATATTTCATACACTAAGGTTGGCATTTATGCCTACCCAAATGCTTATCACAAAAGTAACAAAGACAATTCGGGCATTGTTCAATATCCTTAGATGATCCACATTTCTTGCAACTATTTTCCCTAATTGTACCCATATCTTTCGACAATAGCTTGATTATAAAATGAGAATCACTCATAAATTGAGAATGGAATTTAAGAAAGTCAATAAGGGAATTCAATCCAGGATATTGCTTTATTGTCACATAAAAATTCGTTGAAATGATGAAATCAATAATTACTTCTACTAAATAAACATCATCTAATAAGCAAGCAAACTGAAGTAGATCAAAGTTATTATGAGAACATGAGTGAAAGAAGTAAGACTCGTATATATTTCTCTTAATATAATTTGCTTCTTGATGCGGATTGATCACTTGGTCGCTTAATAAAACTTGAATGCAACGCCATGCCTTATTCATCAACGCATATTGGATTGGAGAAACATATAAAACTTTTGCGTAAGCAAATTTTTCAGGAATATCATTAGTTTTACCAACCGGGAGAAAAAAGGGTTCATTAAGTTTAATCGGTTCAGATATCAAAAATTCCAAATTAAAGGTAGATCTTAGCAACTTATCTTTATCGTTCTTAATAATAAAACAGAAAGAATCTTGATTGAATTCTAGATTTCTGGAAGAATTTTTACTCATCATAAAAGATCATAAAAGTGGCAGATACAATTTTAAAATTTTTATAAGAATATCAATGTTGTACAATGGACTCAATGAGAAGAATTCAGGTTCGTTTTTGTGCACTTAAAACATTTTTTACTTCTTCCTTTCTACAAGAATTTTTTAGTCAAATGGATTTGAACATTGATCACTTAACCAAAAATTTCCTGGATTTTGGTGAGAATTTGAATTCACTTGGTAATCTCCCTTATTTGAAATGTGATTAGTAAATGTGCCTTCATCATCTTTATTAGTTTTTCATCTCCAAATATATTATTTCACATAACACCCATGATAATTTCTTAGTAATGATTCATTTGATATACTCCACTTATTTAGGAATAATAACCTTTTCTCTATAATTCCATTCACATTCAATTAAAAAACTCTGAGTTTTCAATTCTCAATGTATAATTCTGAGAAAGTAAGTACTTCCAATTTATTTATTATTAGAAAGCCCAAAACCATCAGATTTTGAACAAGATGAGTCGTAACTATCTTGTTCTGTATTAAAAATCAACCCTAGTGCATAAATAATTCAGACTATTAGAACTACTATTGATAAAGAAACAAACACAATTCTAAATGAATTAGCACTCAAACTTTTGTACATTGGAGTTTCTTCAAGAGTATTCATTAGTGTTTCTTCATGAGTATTTATTAGTGTTTCTTCACGAGTATTCATTAGTGTTTCTTCACGAGTATTCATTAGTGTTTCTTCAAGAGTATTCATTGGTGTTTCTTCACGAGTATTCAATAGTGTCTCTTCATGAGTATTCATTGGTGTTTCATTCAGGGTATTGATTAGAGTTGCTCTGATTGTTCTCTCATTTGTCATTCTCAATGTTTCTTCTTTTGTTCTTGTAATTGTTTCTTCTAATGATCTAACTACTGAATTCTCTAATGTTCTTTGTGGAAGAGGAATATCAGCATTACAATGAAGAGAATTGAAGAATTGGATTTGATAAGTGATTCTATTTGTCATTGAATTATTATTTGATGTTGATACTTCTATTGATGTAGAAAATGATGATTCTGAATGATCAATGAAAGAGTGAGATATTTCAAGAGAACCTGAAGACACACAAAATAAAAAGTCTTGATTATTTTGGAAAATGCAATACATCATTATTCTTGCTCCTGCTTCAGAGACATATACAACTCCATTAGAGGGACTGTTGTTATGAACAATGTTAGCAAATGAAATTGATATTATTCCTGAACTAGAAGAGATTGATACACATCTGCTTTGAGATACTTTATTGTTAGAGAAAGTGCAGAATGAGCTTGTGATTGAGGTTGGATAATCAATACAAATACCCGAATACCTTTTGGCAGTGTTCATTGCATATGGGCGTTGTTGTGGTTGTTCTTGCTTTATAAAACACTTACAATTGATTATTAATTTTAATCCAAAAATAATGCTCAAAATTGTTGTATCTTTAAAGGGATCCCTTTGAATGTTAATGTTAATTACCACATTTTCAAAAATATAATGATCCACTAATCTGGGGCAAATATTCTAGGCAATTAGTGGCATGTCAAGGATACAGTTTACAGTATCTTATTTTTGATCCGATGGATCAAGTATAGAAGGATAAGAGAGTGTATCTTTAAGTCGCAATAGTTGTTAACTCAACATGGTTGATTGTGAGGGGTTCTTAACAAGCGCCAGCATATCTCTTTTATTTAAATATCTGTGATTTCCATTTTGGAAACATTTTTCAGGAGTATTTGTTGGGTTTATCAAATTATTTCTGGTGCAGTAAATGATCATGACTGATGAAAAAGTTACCAATTTGCTTCAAGATGAGTTTGAAGATTCCACAAGCTAATCTTTCTTCTCTAACAACCAATCAAAAAATAATACTTCTTATTACCTCTTAAGATCATAAAAAATATATCTATTGTTTAGGGGCAAGAAACATTGTTCAACAATTTCCAATGTTTTTGCCCCTTTCTCAGGGATTTTGATTCAACAATATTAGGAACTTCCCAATATTGCATAGACTTAACATCGTTCAGTGATGGAAATGATAAAGTTTGAACCTCTTATAACCATCCTTTAGGACACAATTTCATTATCATCAGTGCTTAAACCATGATTGTATGTTTCATTAACATTGTTTGGAGTTTTTCTTAAAAAGTTATGATTTTTCCTCTCCAATTTCTGGACAATTAGAAAAATCTGGAATTAAAAGATATTCCATCATTGCCTTAAGAAAATCAAAGAGGTAACATTTCGATTGAAGAACGAGATTGATGAAATAGTATGAAGCACGATTAAATAACTTAGACCAGAATGAGCTTCGAGAGTTTAAAAAAACAAGCAGATAGTGGCGATATTAAATCTATTTTCGAATTGGCACATTGTTATCAACACGGGATAGATGTAGAAGAAAACTTACAAAAAGCTCGAGAACTTTATACAACAGCTGCAGATTTAGGAGACATTGATTCAATGATTTTTTTGGCGCTGATGCACATAGATAAGCTGAAGTATGACGATAGCAACTCTGAAGCATATAAATATATGAAAAAAGCTGCAGATACAGGATCGCCAGAAGCAATTTATCACCTAGGGTGCTTTCATGCTCAGGGAGTTGGGGTTGAATCAGATCCTGTTAAAGCTGTAGAGTGTTTCAAAATAGCAACAGATAAAGGACATCCTGGTGCAGCATATTTTTATGGTGAGGCGCTAGCAAGGGGTGAAGGGGTGCCACAAGACCTCGCTAAATCGATAAGATTATTTGAGTACGCTGCAAAAGGGAGGAATCCACCTGCAGAAGTGAGCTATGGGTTACTTCTATTCGAAGGAAAAGTTATATCCCAAGATTTAAAACGTGCGCATGAGTTATTTATGGATGCTGCTGAGCAGGGTAATGTATTAGGTGTGAGGAACCTTGCTATTACCTATATGACTGGAAAAGGGGTTGAAAAAGATTTGAAGAAGGCTGCTCACTTGTTCGAAGTTGGGATGGAAATGGGCGATAATGTTTGCGCCTTAAACTTATCTGCAATGCTACAAGATGGGCTTGGAATCGAAAAGGATGTTCACAGAGCCGTTCAAATGCTATTAGAGCTCGCAAAAACAGGAGATCCAGTTGCTCATTTCAACCTGGGTTTGATTCTTTTAAGAGGAGATGGAATTCAACAAAATATTAATAGTGCCAAACAATTCATGGAATTGGCGGCAGAAAAGGGCCATGAAGGTGCAAAAATGGTTCTTCAAAAATTAAAAGAATCAGGTGTCTGAACAATTTTTTTTATATCTCATTCCGCCACTCTCAAATTCTGGTTCAGCTGATAATCTACACATGCTGTGTATCTCATCAATGAGGATATTCCAGGCATTGTTTTTATAAGACAATATTAATCAAAAAGTTGTGTCAGTTTACAAATCGCAAGATGGAGGAGTATCTGGACCTAAGTCCTATTAGTAAAGCGGCACTTCAAAAGCGCCTTGATTCCATTCATGATCTAAAGAATTATATTCAGCAAACGCAGAAGATGTTTGTTAAATATGCTAACGTTGGGAATGAGTTATGTAATTGTATGACCAATCTTTCCAAGTCTTTTAAGAGTTTGAGTGAGTTTGATGGAGATCCTACCATTGATCAAATGGCTTCACAAATCGATAACTTTGTTAACGTTTTCGAAATGCATTACAGTCTTGTTGATAGTTCGATCAACGACTATCTTTCCGAGTTTATTGCCAAGGATATCAATAACGCTGTTGAAAAGAGCAAGGTTGCCGAAAAAGATCAAGATAATTGCCTTTCGTTTTTGGATAAATATGCTGCAGTTTCGAAGAAAAGACCTCAATTTGAGCTAGAAGAGCTCGATGCCAGACTAATGGCTCAGTATGGATCCGCAGTTTTTAACAATTTCTACCTTGCTCATGCCATAGAAATTGTAGAAAGAAAGAAGGCTGTTGAAATTGCTTCGAGAGTATGTTATTTTTGCCTACTATTTAAAATATAGCGGGCATTTTGTTTATACTAACACACAGTTGCTTTCATTTTTGAATCTTTTAGGTACTTCATTCAAAGAATGTTCATTTAACTTTGAAGCCGCAAAAGAATCATTTTACACATTGCAATTGGCTCTCCCAGAATCAACTGCTGCAACAAAGGCATTCGAGGCCAATATAAATATCCAAGCTAAGACACTTGAAGGCTATTTCAGCCTTTATTGGAACCGACTTCAAAAGAGTTTCCCAGGGACGACATCTTTAGAGCACCAAGGATATCTATGGAAACGCGGAAGTGGATTCACTAAGTCATGGGCAAGGCGCTTTTTTGTTTGCCGAGATCACAAGCTTTACTATTTCCACAATGCAGAGGATAGTGATAATCACCAAGGTCAACTCCCACTATTGCTCACATCTGTGAAAATTGTAAATGATCCTGAAAGAAGATATTGTTTCTCGATCATATCCCAAGAAAAAACTTATATGCTTCAGGCTCTTACTGAATGGGATATGCAAGCGTGGATAGCAACTATCCAAAATAATATCCAGTATCTTCTGGATCATTCAAATGAAGTTTCACCTGCGAAACCAGAGTCCTCCAAAGCATCTCAATCATCATCAACAATTACACAAGATCTCATTCGCAATCAAGTATGCGCAGATTGTGGCGCTCCAAATCCAACATGGTGTTGCATTAATTGGGGAACTTGCATCTGCATTCACTGTTCAGGTGTTCATAGGTCTTTGGGTGTTTCTGTATCTAAGGTCCGATCTCTTACTTTGGATAGACTTGATGAATCATATCTAAATCTTTTGCAAAAGCTTGGAAATGATTCTGCCAATTCCGTTTTGCATGAATTAGGAGAATCTGAAAGGATTGACATGAGGGCTACCAAGGCTCAAAGAGAAGCCTTTATCAGAAAGAAGTATCAGAATAAGGAGTTTGTCAACCTTAACAGTCTTGAAATTGATTTGGTGAATGCTATCAAAAGGGATAATCTCGTTGATGTATTTAAAGCAATTTGTGCTGGCCAACTTTCTAAAGGCGGCGAGTTTTCTCCAATGCACGTTGCTGGTGCTTGCGGATCTCCGGAAGTAGCTGCTTTAATAGCACTGAACATTCAAGATCTTAACATTCTTGATTCAGGTGGATGGAGTGGATTATCATATTCAGCATACTATGGTAATTCTGAAGTATCACAAGTTTATATTGCTGCAGGATGCGATCCTTCAACTTCTCAGGACTTCCACCCATATCTAATTGCATTTTCGCGTGGAAACAAGACATTAGCACAACTGTTCTTACCATATTGGAAGGGAGATCCCTCACCGCAGCCTCTTGATGTGACCCCTCCATTCGACTTTTCCGTTTCTGAAGAAGATAGAAAAACTAACATTAAGCGTGTGTCAACATTATCCATGATGGATATCTAAAATTCGAGATTCTTTTTTGTTTCTGTAACGAATTTAATACTAAAATGTCTGAAAAAAATACCATAAATTCATTGTTGTCTTCCGCAAACCAGGGAAAAATAATAAAACCCAAGAGTAATTTATCTCAAACAGTTCCTCTATCACGAAATGTATCTAAATCGGTAAGAGAAGATACATCATCCCAGAGACAAGAAGCCAAAGCAGCATTTTCTCATATAAAAAGAAGAGTTGCTAACGAAGATTTATTTGATCAATTTATGGAAAAAGCTCAGAGTTCTTCGATTAGTGATTCTCTTGAATCAATTTTGAAGATTATGTTTCACAGTGAAGCTGCAACAGTGTGGATTAGCAATCCTGAAAAACAAATACTATTTTCACAAAGTTTGCATGTGTCTGTTCCAACAAATTTGTCAATTCAAGGATATGTTTTATTAACAAACAGCATTCTTCAGATAAGCGATATAGACCAAGTACCGCCAGGATTCACTTTTGAGACCAAGTACTTTCCAACAAACTCAATCAATTTTTTTTTCCCATTGTCTATATATGGTGTTGTGCAGATAACCAGAAGAAATGGAGTAGGTGGCTTTGAAGAATCAGAAATGGATGCAGCACAATTAATTATTCATAAGTTTTCGATCTATGGTTCATATTTGTTTTCCTCCTCAACATTGGTTCCAGCAGCATTGCATCTTTTTTCGACTGACAGAAGCAAAATTAATCCAATTGATCTTTTGAAATCCCACTTTCAAAGCCAAATAGCAGAAATATGGAAGCTTGACAACAATAGGCAAATTATATATTATTATGATTCCAGTTTTTCCGAATTGATACCTCATGATGGTTTAGATATTGGGATTGTTTCACAATCATTATCAACAAGATCAATAATTAATGTTTCAGATCCAAAACATATATCATCATACAATGATGAATTTGATGGAAAATGCAGCGGCCCATTTTTATCAGTGTCAGTAGAGAGTGGTAGAAACGAAACATGGGCAATAGCCCTTCGAGGGAGATCCACATCTTTTACTAGTATTGAAGTTCTTGAGCTCTCATCTATTATACCTTTTATTGTGCGAAGTATCACAGGATTTGGAAATGAAAGGACCAAAGCTCAATTATCTTCTATTATAGGGGATCTTCTAGATGTTTTTTCCATGATTTTGTGCATCTTATCGATTAAAGAATTGGAAAAAATTGTGGAGGACCAGATTACTGAAATACTTGATTGTGAAAAGGCCAAGCTTATTCGGTTTAAAAGCAAATCCCCTCCAAAAGATGGGATTTGTGGGATGGTTTATTACTCAAAAATTACACAAGGAATCGATTCTATTAATTCCAGTATGTATTATAGGCCAGAAATTGATGGTATTATAGGTTTCGACCCAAAATCATATATTGCATACCCATTATTCAACCCAGATAAGGAGACAATCGGAATAATATTTGCCTATAATAAGAGAAATGCTTCAAATTTTGAAGATATCGATTCAGAATTATTAAAGGTATTATCATCATTCGTTGAAATTTCTCTTAATCATTCGATTACACTAAGAAGACTGATCAAAATATCTAAAGCGGTGATATCAGGGGTTACAATAGATGAATTTTTCAAAATGATAGGCCAAGTGATAAAATCTGATAGCATTTGTTTGTTCATGAAAGACGATGAATGGTCACAAATAACATCATATGGAATACCCATTAAAAAAGTTTCATATGACAAGATAATATCTTCCATAACTAGTACCATTCAAACAATCAGATTCCCAGATGACCCAAAAGCTCTGATGATGAGCACTTGCCCGATATACTCACTGGAAAACAAAATGAAGCATATAATTATTATATTGCATCGAAAGCCAATAGATGATATTGAAATTGTGTTTTCAATATTATCAGAGTTTATTAAGAGTAAATATACCACATTTACTCCAAGCCTCAAAGAATCAACAATTGACATGAACGAAGAGCAAACAAAAAGGATTCTTGATTTTTCCATCGAATTCGATTCGTTATCTCTGTTAGAGAGATTCCAGTTCGCCTTTTTCTCTTTCAGACAGTTCAATTTATTAGATACTTTTCAGATCAGTAATGAGTCCTTTCATAGGTTTTTAATTGGAATTCAAGTATCAATTGAATCAATAAGGATTCTCAACTTCTTGGTTTCATTTTTGCATAATACTAGAGACGATTACGTTTTTGATCAACAACAAAAATTCGCACTTCTTTTGTCAAGCTTCATGTCTGATTACACAATAATTAATGGAATTGAATCGGAGAGTAGTTTTGTCATAAAGAGGATTGGCGATTTCATTCGAGTGTTAGCTAACTCGGAGAGCAACATTTTGTGTTCATTCAACGAATCTGACACAAGAAATATGTTTCAAATGATTGTTTCATTGGTTAACGCAACAGATCCTCTCAATTGTCAAACAGTCCTCAATGACCTCTCAAACACCGAAGATACATCTGACTCTATTTTATCGTTCGTTATGTGTTGTGCATCTCTATCACCATTATTAAAAGGCGATAGCAAGTTGCTCTTTATGAAATTTGTTAACAGGGGAACCAATACAAATGAAACCGAGTTCAACAGCTTATTGTTTAATTTGAATGAAAATCTACACAAAATTTTCCCACAAACATCAAACAAGTTTATTTTTAAACGGTAGTTATCAGTTCACTTCTTGATATGGAAGCAGCGAAGGAGTTCTTTCCTAATATCGATTTTACTAAATTTTGGTCTCATTACCAAGATTATGTGAATCCCAATCCTGTTACAGATGAAATGGTTGCACAAGCAGAGGCGGCATGCGGCTATAAGCTTCCTAAAGCTTATATAGCACTTATGAAGACACAGAATGGAGGAGATCCTTCTAAAGTCGCATTTCCCACAACAAAACCAACATCATGGTCAAATAATCATATTCAAATCACCTCAGTACATCCAATAGGAACTAATAACTGCATCTCTTCTTTGGATATGATTGAAGAATGGCAATATCCTAAGATTGGTTTGGTGTTGTGTGAGTGCCCATCTGGCGGCCATGACGTTGTAATGTTGGATTACTCAGAATCCGGCCCACAGGGTGAACCAAAGATCATCCATTACGACCAAGAGCTTGAAGAATACACTTTTCTCGCCAAAAATGTTCAAGATTTCATCAATGGCCTTGTAGACCCAGAGGTCTTTGAAATCAGTGAGAAAGACGATGCTTCAGATTAAAAATCTTCATTGAGATTTTATGGATTTAAGAGTTGGATCCAAGTTCCGTCTCATGAAAAGAATTGGCGGGGGGAGCTTTGGTGACATCTATAAGGGGGAAAACGTCATAACAAAGGAAGAAGTTGCGATTAAGCTTGAGTCTCTTCAAACGAGTCCTCCACAGCTTTTTACAGAGTCGAAAATGTACAATATGTTTTCAGGAGCGACAGGATTCCCTACAATAAAATGGTTCGGACAAGAAGGGGATTATAATGTTCTCGTTATGGATCTTCTTGGAAAATCATTAGAGGATCTTTTCGTTTTATGCCAAAAGAGATTCACACTAAAGACAGTATTGATGATTGGTGATCAAATGATTGAGCGAATCGAATACTTACATTCAAAGGGAGTGATGCATCGTGATATCAAACCTGATAATTTTGTAATGGGGACCGGAAACCAATACAATATCGTTTTTATTATTGATTATGGACTAACAAAGCGATTTTTGGATTCAAGAACTCATGAACATATACAAATGAAAGATGGAAAGAAACTAACTGGTACAGCAAGGTATGCGTCATTAAATACCCACAAAGGCTTTGAACAATCGAGAAGAGATGACTTGGAATGTATTGCCTATAGTCTCATATATTTTTTAAAAGGAAGTCTTCCATGGCAGGGAATAGTTGCAGAAAATCGAAGACAGAAGTATGCTAAGATAGCAGAAATCAAGAATTCAACACCAATCCCAATTTTATGTGAAGGAATTCCTGAAGAATTTGCAATATTTCTCGACTCAATAAGGAAACTTGAGTTTGAAGAAAAACCAGACTACTGGTATTATAGAAAACTTTTTCGTGAATTGTTCATCAGAGAGGGTTACTCATATGATTATCAGTATGATTGGCTTCAAAGTCAGCAACAAATCCTCCCAATGATTAAAGCCCTTGATATTTTCAAGAAGGAGCTAGTTCCAGAGAGATTAAACACAAGTTATGTGCCCAAGCCAAGTATAAGAATACCGAATCAGAGCCCACTGAAGAATGTTGTTCCCATTATTACCGAGAGAAATGGACCCAAGTCTAGAGTATCCAGAAACATTGGATGGAATCAAGGAGGAAAGCCCAAACCTAAGGTTAGGTCTTTCCTCTTTAGGAATTAAACCTGTTTTGTTTTTTAACCCTCCAACCAGAAAATTTAGAATTATGCTATGGATAAATCATGTTTTTTCGAAATATCAATCGTTCATATTTTCTTCATTGCTGCAGTTGCTAACATGCGTTTCATTTTTTAGGTTTGATGTTGGTAATTCGATTTGGTATAAATCATGTTTTTGTTTTTTAGGTTCTCTTATTGTTTCGGTTGTTTCAAACGGTATTTGGAAATATATACCATATTATAGTTATAAAAATGATAAAGATAATTTGCTTCCTATAAATTTTAAATCATTTGCATTATCTAATAAGTCATCAGGATTTTTTCATGTTTTAAAAGCATCATTGTTTTTAACGATTCATGTCGTGTCATTTTTGAAGTCTAAATCAACAAATTTATATTCAAACTCAGTAGTGTTTTGTTTTATTAGAGTATTTGGCATGGTTTCCACAGGTATTTTCCGTTCTTCAGCGACTATTTCTCGTATTTTTTCATCATTTATAATATTTTTTTCTATACATATGTATTGCTATTCCAGTTCATTTCAAATGATATATCTATATTCATCAATTGCATTCTGGAGTTTGTTTGTAGTGAGTTTTAAAAATGTAATCCTATCATTTAGTAGCACTAATATCTCTCTTGTTTTAGTATTATTTACATCATCAATTATTACTTTAGTGTTTTCTGTTATTTTTGAAGGTTTTAGTACTAGTGTATCATTTATTCAGTGTCTTTTATTTGGTATATTTCTATTTTTCCCACCTAATATGTTTATTAAAAGGAGAAATTTAGAAAAAAATCAGATTTATTCATATAGTTATGTGCCTTTGTTTATTACAATGCTTTTTGGAATACTGAAAAGTCAGTTGGCTTCATATCCATTTTTTATTATATTTCTTTCGATTTTAATTCAGTTTTCATTGAAGTTACTCTCATTTCCTTTTCATCAAATTAAACTATTTTCATTTACCAGTATTAAAACATCTTTTAGTTTTATGTTTTCCATAATGTTGAGTGTGACATCTGTATACCAATGTTTTCTATACCACCGAACCAAAAATGTGTGGATGTATTCGGATTCAGTTTATTTACTTATATGCTTGAGTTGGTCAATGAGAGAGTCATGGAAGTGTATTCAAAAAGTTTCATCAGAAAAGTTCTCTTTTGGATTAGGAAGAATATCCGATATATTTTCATTTTCTGTATTTGTATCAGCATCATTCTTTGTTTTATTTAATGTTTACCATATATTTTTTGATAACAACAATATAATAACTCCCGGATTGCTACATTCTTTCCCCTCGATTTTATGCCATATTATTCTCAATTTCTTTTTTTTATCTGAAAGCAAAGGTAAGTCTGTTGTTAATGCAGTAAACTTCCACAGCACCGAAACGAAGAAAGACACAAAAAATGTGATTAGCATCGTTGATATTGTTGCTTTGATATTGACAGTGATCGGTTCATTCAATGGGAGCATCATTCTTGATAGGATAATCTCTATTTTCATTTTAACTCTTTCTGTCATTAAAATAATTCCCGAAATCATTACATCATTCACACACTTGATTACAGGAATACGCCCTTCAATTGTTGAGTCTCTTACGACTCTTACAAACAAGATCAAAGGAATTGACATTGTTGATCATATACCCCGATTCAATGCTTTTAACATAGATGATACATTGTGCGTAGGAACAACAGAAATAGCCCTGAAAGAACAATCAATTTCCAAATCTCAACAGGTTCTCCTCTACATTATCGCCGAGTTTCAAAGACTTGGTGTTCTAGATATAACCGTCGAGGTTTTATAATAAACTTGTGATATTTACTAAATGATCGGGTCTTCAATACTTTACACATCATTTCAGAGGTTTAACGATAAAAAAATTCAATTTTGAGTGGCCTGTAAATTACTTATTTCATTTCACATCATAATGAAAAAGAGTCCTTCATTGCCGACAATTCTTAATCGAAATGTCACTTTCATTGACAATCCAATCTCATGGGTGTTTTATACTCTTATTGTTGTATTTTTCCGCATTGTAGTTAGTGGAATTGGTTTTTCTGGACCAGCAGCATGGACAATTGTGAATTATGCACATGGAATTTGCACATTTATCTTTTTGCATTGGATTAAGGGATCGCCATTTGTTGATGATCACGGCCAATATAGCCAGCTTACATTTTGGGAACAAATTGATGATTGCATTCAATACACAAAAGCACGTAAGTTTTTCACACTATTTCCAATCGTTTTATTCTTCTTAACAGTCGATTCTGCTGGATGGGAACTTGCATGGGGATGGATTAATTTGATCATCACAGTAATTGTAGTTTTAGCCAAACTTCCCATCATGCACAAAGTCAGAATCTTTGGAATCAATGCATGAAATCAATAAAGCTGATCTCATAACTATAGTTTATTATCTTTGTTGATATCCAGGATAACCCATTTGTTGCTGAGGATAACCCATTTGTTGTTGAGGGTAACCCATTTGTTGTTGAGGGTAACCCATTTGTTGTTGAGGATAGCCCATTTGTTGTTGAGGATAACCCATTGGCTGTTGTGGATAGCCCATTTGTTGTTGAGGATAACCCATTTGTTGCTGAGGATAGCCCATTTGTTGTTGAGGGTAACCCATTGGCTGTTGTGGATAACCCATTGGTTGTTGAGGATAACCCATTTGTTGCTGAGGATAACCCATTGGTTGTTGAGGGTAACCCATTGGCTGTTGTGGGTAACCCATTTGTTGCTGTGAGTAGTCAGTTTGTTGAGGTGTTTCCATCTGCTGTTGTGGGATTCCACTTTGTATTGGAGGCTGATTTCCAAAATTAAAATCTTGTGGATCAGTGGGTGGAGGATATGAAACAGATTCATTCTGATGAACTGATTGAATATTATCTTTTTTAACATGCTGAGGCTCGGGAATTGGATTTGGAGCATCAGATTTCACAAAAGGTTTGGTGCCAGGAGGAGACAAGTGTAATACAAGCCTGATTCTCCCGCCTTTTGGAATATCATTCAATGGTGCCAAATCATACCATTTATCTGTAACGTTATTCAGAACTAGAGTATTCAACAAAATCTGAAGTTTGGAAATCGAATCGTCGTTATTTCCTTTGTCTTTATCTTTTAGAACAACGTATAATGTATCCGATGAAGGATCTTTCACTTCAAAATGAAACTCTTGATTCCAAACCGGAGTAAAATTCTTCATCACTACATTCGTTTTTTGAACCTGTGAAGAAGAATTGGTGCTTAAAACACAAAAAGGATCGACTTTGCCAAATACATCCATTTTAGGAAGATCGCAGGCTTCAACGACACGAACATGTAGCATCATTTTGCTGCAAAATGGTAAAAAAGTGGCTCGTTGGATCAAAATTGAATACAATAGATTTTAAACTTTATTCAGCATTAACATTAGAAATATCGGATATGTACTCAATGCAAAAATTTCCTTCATCTTCGATACTATCTCTGACATTTACAGAGAGATATCTATTTGATAGCTTGTACCTGTTCATCAGTTGCTGAATTTTTGATTTGTATAAATTTGAGCTTTTTTCGACGATTTCAGGTGAAGATTTTAGTCTTTGAGCTAAGTAATTGTTCTGGGTTTGGATATCGATGGATATATTACAGCATTGGAATTTTTCTTCTAAGAGGTCATCTTGTTCTATGGTTAATGGAAATCCGTCGAGAATGAATGTTTGATGATTTTTATCTTCAAGAATTCGCCTTTTAATCAACCAAACGACAATTTCATCGGGAATATCTTGTTTGTTTGTGAGAATTAATGAAATATCCCGGTAAAGATACTGGATTTCGATATCCAGATCAGTTGGTGGGTTAATTCCAAGTCCAGCGGCTTCTACTTTGAGATTTCCCACAGAAATATAGCAGAAATTCTTCTTTTTACATATATATTGAGACAGCTCGACTTTGGGGCTTCCTGTTGGCCCATAAATACATATTATGTTTTTCATGAAAAATTTGTTTTTTTTGGCCAAGAATCACAAATCATCACCCGAATTGGACGAATTATCATTGTTGAACTTGAAAACGAAGTGAGGATCTAGTGATGAGCACAAATTAATTGGTTTGTTGAGACTTTTTGGCAAAGAGAGTTTGCTGCACGGGGCTTGCTTCATTGGAGCACATATTTTGATATCAGAATATGGTAAAACAGTAGTGTACGGTTCCATGTATTTCTTATTAGCGTTACCCAAAGGTTCAAAAATATCTTCGGCATTTTGCTTCTTTTCCTCTGTTACAACACCTACATTTTCTACATTACTATCTGTTTGCGTCTGTATATCACATTTGGTATTATTGTCCTTGATAATTGGCTTTGAAGATCGATAATCGAAATCAAAATATACAGGCATACTGCTTTTCTCTATAACTGCTAGTTTTGGAGAAGGAGACACAATCCAGTCATAGAGCCTTGATAGGATCCCACTCATGAAAAAGTGACTGTGAAACAAGAAAACTGGAAACAAGCACTTCTATTCCATATAACAACACTACAATTATTGATTAACTGGTTTTTAAGGTTTCTGTGATTTTTTGGAAATATATTTTTTGTAACAAAATGAACAAGGGTCTATTTTTACTCAGTGCCTTTTCTTTTGAAAATGGTGTTTTTGTTGGACATAGGTTTGATATTGGTGTTTCTGGAGATTATTTGATTAAAAGATCGATCTTTTCGGATATCGATACAACTTATAGAGGCGGTTGTCTATTTTTGGATGTTTCTAATTCAAATATTAAGTTCTATGATACCGTGTTTTTGAGGTGTTCTTCTTCATATTCTGGGAATTCTGCAGGAGCTATTTCCATTTTTAAAACAAACAGTGTTGAGTTTGTTCATTTGTGTTTTAATAGGTGTTCTAACATCAATGACGTAACAAATTTCCAAATATGTGCATATGCATATAGTGTGAAGAGATCATCATATAACAGCAGTGCTGAAGTAGATTCTAATAAAGGGAAGTATGTTTCCACATATGCTTCTCATATTGGTGGCACAGATTCCGTCATTGTTAATGGTGTAAATAATACCAGAAATGTATTAACCGGAAAACATGAATTTGGAATTGTTTTTGCGGCATCTATTAATACATTTGTTCGCTATTGTCTTTTTGAATCAGGTCAGGCATCATATGTTATTCGAACATTCAATACAATTTATTATAACCAAGTACATAATTGTATCTTTAGGAATAACACAGCTTCCTGTTTACATATTTTTGCCCAAGTATCTGGACAGACAATTAGATATCATCAGTGTATCTTTACCGAAAACTCAATATCTAATCTAGCAACAGGAACAGGTAGCATAACTATATCCAATTGCATTTTCGACAATGATTTTTCTGGACAATCATTTGTTTCTGAAAGTAACAATCTCTTTTTAACAACAACAAACACAATACTTGGTTTACCAAATGATCTGTGCTTTGAATCAGTGAGCTCCAACATCGCCATATGCAACACAATCCCCAAAATTCATTTTGTGCGTATCTCCGCTCTTATACTAACAATGTTAATGCTTCAATAGACACTAAATACCTCGAATGTCACCTTTGGTTTTTAAAAACGTTATGTCGAATTTCCCGATTTCTCCAGGCGGAAACAGTGGAATGTTTGGCCAAAAAATGGGTGGATTTTCTCCATCAATCGCCAAATCACCTACTTTTAATGCCCAGTCGAATGATAGTACAGATAATATTTTTGATAGGATTAGAAAAATGGAAATGGAATCTAAACAAGAAGATTTTGTTATTGACCAAGATTCAGGTGCAACAAAAGGTCTTTTGCCATTGAGCTCTTCTCGTTTCCAGTTTTTTAATTCATCATCATCTGGATCTCGTTTAGGGATCAATCAAGCACCACCAACGGCTGCTGAAATCGTATCAAGATTAAATGATGATCCATATCTAATTAAACCATTGGTTGCTGGTGAGGGTTTGTCACTTGATGATGTTTATAGGTATTTTACCTCTTTATCATCAGACACCTTCACTCAAGCTTTCAATGAAGTAACAGAGCAGATAAGAAGGTTATCAATTGTAGATTCTATTTCAACAACAATGGGGCAACTACAGGAGGTTGAATCATCCATTGTGGAACTTGAAAACACCCTTTCTAGTGCATTTTCGGGTCGCCAGGTTATTATATGGTATAATGTTCCAACAGCACACGTTTTGTTTTCCCCAACATTCAAGTTTAGAGTTGAACCTGGAAAGGGAATTGTGGGAAGGAGTGCAGAGAATCTTAAAAGGAGAATTATTGCAAATCCTAAAGAATCTGAATGGTATAATAGCGCTACTGATGGGAAGTTCTTTGATTCATCTGCTTGTGCTGTTTGTTCTCCCATTGCCGATCCACTCACCCATCAATTAATAGCAGTAGTATCAATATCATCAAAAACGGTCTGGACCAACCTTGACACTCTTATTTTAGATCACACAGAATCGAAATTACCCCATCTTTTAGCAACTCTTAAAACTAGTGCCTCTCGAATTCGTTCAACTTTAGCAGTTTTATCATCCGCTACAGGAAACGAGCTTAAACAGAGGCCTTTAATATCAAATGCTTGCCAGTCACTGAAATCTGCTTTGAATTGTGAGATAGCTCAGGTTTTCTTTGTTAATTGGCAAAGAGGAATGATTGAGTTTTATGGTGGTGGTGTTGGTAAAAAACAAAAGGTTCCCCTGGCCCAAGGAGGAATTGCTGCTTTTGTGGCCCAAGAAGGAGCAGTTGTTAATATACCTGTTGCCTCAGAGCATCCTCATTTTAGCAAATCCGTTGATGACGAGTATAGATCTAGACCAGTAATTGCTGCCCCTATGATAGATGAATCCTCTCCAAATCATGACATATTTGGTGTTGCTGTAGCGAGAGCCAAGAAAGGGAGCTCTGTTTTTGATCAACATGATGTTGTTCTATTGGAAAGTCTAGCTGCAGTTACAGCAAGAACATTGTCGAATTTTCAAAGATATAGATCAGATGTTCTTAATCTCAAACGCGTTTTAACAGCCCAAGATCACTATATTGAACTTCTTAGAACCGCAGAGTCACTATCTTCAGTTATTAACAAAGAACAACTTTTCGAAATGATTATGACTAGATCTCGGAGACTAGTTTTAGCAGATAGATGTTCGTTGTTTACAACTGATAGAAATCGTGAGTACCTATTATCTAAAGTTGCTAGTGGTACATCAAGGTCTATTGTTTTACCAATTTCTCATGGTATTGCTGGTCATGTAGCTACAACTGGACAGCTATTGAATATTGCTGATGCATATGAAGATCCAAGATTTAACAAAGATGTTGATTTATCTACTGGTTATCGAACCAAGTCAATCTTGTGCTTACCCATTATTGGTAGAGGTGAACAAATCATAGGTGTCACACAAATGATTAATAAGCAAGGGGAAAATGGAATGTTTTCTAGCAATGATATTGATTTAATGAAAGCATTTAATGTTTTTTGTGGTATTGCACTTTCAAATGCAAACTTGTTTGACGATACAAATACCACAAAAGCTAGAGTTGAAGGGCTTCTTAATTTAGCTATGGCTATGTCCAGAGAACAATCACTTCCATTAATATTGGAGCATATAAGTGAATCAGCAATCCAACTAATCAATGCGGAGCGATGCACAGTATTTTTAATGGATTCTTCAAAAACCAGGATGACAAGTGCAGGAGCTGGTCCTTCGATTTCAGCACAAACCGGAATTGCTAGCGAAGTTGTGAAAAACAAAAAGCTGTTAAATTTGCATGATGTTACTCGAGATTCTAGGTACGATGCTGGTCTTGACCAGAGAACAGGTTTTGTAACTAAAACTCTTTTGGCAGCACCTATAATGGATGAAGATAACAACGTATTAGGAATTGTTCAGCTGCTAAACAAAGTCCCTGGTTATGACGGACTTGTTTTTACCAGAGATGATGAGAGACTTGTTAACGCCATGGCATCTTTTGCAGGTTTTTCAATTGCAAAAGTTAAAATGGTAGATATGAATTCGGCAACAGCAACAGTATTTGATTTATTCTCAGGAGGCATAGAACAAATTGGTGTTGTTTTGCAACAAATGAATCTATCCCCTGATGAAGAAGAGCTTCTATATTCGCCACAAGCTGATATGCGAGGAAGAGATATGCAACAACGACTCAGAGTGATTTTGAATTGTTTCTTGAAGTTCAACCTTCTTGAGAAGCTTAATATACCTTTTGTTTTATTCTTCCAGTCACTTATGCTTATTCAAGCTGTTGCTCCTGATCTACCATACCATAATATTGAGCATGCTCTAGATACTATCCAAGCTTTATTCTGTTTGCTGCATCTTTCAGGAGAGTATAAGAATTTAGATGGAGTTGAATTGTTTGCCCTTTTAATGGCCGCATTAATGCATGATTCTGGTCATACTGGTGAAAATGGAGGATTTGTGGCGAGAATTCAGCAGCCAATTGAAATATTGTTTAGGAACCAGCCTCCGACCGAAACAAATCATGCTAATGCAGCAATTCAACTGTTAACAAATAAGAAAGTATCAATGATCGATTCATTGTCATCGGATGCTCAACAAAAGTTCTGGAATGTATTTATACAATTAATATTATCAAGCGGATCATATAAGCAGCTAGATTTCATTCAACTTTGGAAATCTGGAGATCATAGTAAGTTGAATCAAATGAGACTTCTCTTAAAACTTTCCAACATGTCAAATGTTGCGAGGCCTTATCATATTGCTATGAAACACGCCAATCTTCTCCGCAAAGAGCTTGAGCAAGTTGTTCAAGAAGAAAAGCTTACATATGGAACAATTCCAGATCCAAAACTTCAACAGATTCTAGACCAGCCTCTTGAGCTATCAGAGATCAATTTTGCAAGAGATAGCGTCTTACCTTTGCTTGAAATTGCAGCGGCAAAATGGAAACCTGTAGATATATTTAGACAACAACTCATTGAAAATATGAGAATGTGGAAAGATAATCAATCTAAGTAAATTCTTTTTTGATACATTTTGATGCAGCCTTTTGCCGAATATAAGCAATCGAAACAATTTTTTCTATCTAAACAATATAGTGAGTCAGCTTCAATAATCCAAAATAAACAGAATTGCTTTCATGGAGATGGATCCTTTATAATGAATGCTAATCTGTTTATTTCTAAAATTATTTGTGATTTTTCTCTATTCAATGAAGAATATGCTTATAATGTTGCTGACAAATTGGGTAGGATCTTGTCTACACATTTGAAAAACCAATCATTAAGCTCATTTTGGAGAAATATTTCATTATTAGCATATAAGAATGATAAATTAGATTTATCTTACAAATATATAGAACTTGCTATCAAATATGATGAATCTAAGGCGAGTGTAAAACTATTTCAATCTTATGGTATTTGTCTATTAGATTCTAATGATGTTAAAATGTCATTTACATCACTATGGTGTAATTATTTATTAAAGAATAATCAATACATTCTCAGTAACGCAAGAAAATATGAACAACACCAATTTTGTAACTTTTTATTAGCAGAGGCATATATTGCATGTATGGATTACAAGAAGTCACTCGAATGTTATCTAAAGTCCATAGAAAAAGGATTTAGATTAACCGAATCATATAACGGTGCAGGGATATGCTTCTATCATTTGGGAAGGAAAGGAGAGTCTTTAAAAGCATTCGAAAATGCTATTAGAACAAAGACAAAAGAATCACTTCTTTCACTTTATAATGCTTCTGAAGTTTGCGGTAGCATCGGCAATATGGAAAAAAGGCTAACATTATTGAATTATTATAATGATATCAATACATATGAGACAAACAGCGAAGCAAAACAAAAGCAAGCAGAGTTATATATGCATTTTCAAGATTTCGACAAGGCTTCAAATATATTACAGGAACTGATTGAGGAATCAAAAAAAAGCGGAGTCACAAAATCGTCGCATATGATAGATTCATTGTATGCCTACACATTGAACATGACAGGATGCCATGATCAAGCAATTCTCATCAATAATCAAAGCGATAGTTTTTCATTACTTGTTCGGGCTCATTCATTGTTTTTATCATCAAAATATCGAGAATGCTACAAATTACTAGAAAACAAAAGCACATTTGATACATTAATCAATAGTGCGATTATAGAATTCATAGGAGGTGATCAAATTGAATCATTTAAAACACTCGAGAAAGCAAAAAAATTGAATCCAAAAAGTAACATAGTTACAAGAGTATCAACATTAATAAGATTATCCAATCAATCAACAATAAAGAGCGGATACTACACATGGTTATCATTAATGGGCTATCAAATTAGTTTTAAATCCATATCTTATGAATCAGCGATAGATATGCTTCCTGAAGATAGAAAAAAGGACAAAATAACCTTATCAGCGATTAAGTTCATTCTAAATAACACAAAATAGCGATCTATGTTATATCAATATTCTTATTTGCAGAATAACTATCATTTTTATTTGAATCTTCGATCCTGTAATTGGGGAAATGTGCAATTCCGACTTTCGGCAAGTCCCCATTCAATTGTGACTCAATCATTGATAACATCCCAAGGGATATCACACCATGCATTTCACTAATTGAGGAAATGTCCTTCAGGTTCTTCGACAAGAACAAAAACCTTTGTTTTAATGACTCCTCGTTGTTCATTCTCAAAAAAATGATCGTCTTTTATTCAAAATATTGACAAACTGTGGTTGATTCCAATTTCGAGATGGCCAGTACTAACACTTTGGGCATTCCAGAAGCCGTATTTATTGACGACATAAAAGCAGCAGCGCCTACTGTTGAGGAAGCTGAACGTCTTTATCAAGAAAAATCAGAGCTTATGCAAAAGTATAGGCTACTTGAAAACCATCTTTTGTCAAAAGTTCAACAACTCAAAGATAATAAGCCAAGTGTTGTTGAAAATTTAACCGCTGTTAGAAAGCTCGAGTTGATGGCTGATCAAGGTGAAAAGAAGACCCACTTTGCTATCAGTGATTCACTTTACAGTTCTGCTGTTATTAGTAGCCAAAGCACTGTTGGTTTGTGGCTTGGTGCTAATTTAATGGTTGAATATCCATTTTCTGAAGCAAAAAATCTCTTAGAAGATAACTTGGCTCACTTAGATAGTCAGATTGAAGCAACAAACCAAAATCTATCTTTTCTCAGGGATCAAATCATCACAACAGAAGTTACACTTTCCAGATTAGTGAACCAAATTATCCAGTTGCGGAAAGTCAAGTAAAATAAGCACGAGTTTTAATATACCTGTGAGAAATTTTATGATCCTTCTTTATATATGTCTTTATACCCCCACTTATTGCGTCTGGCTAGATACTTCATCTTATGATAGGTGCATGAATGGTTCAACAATAGTTATGTCTCAGGAGGAATTGCTTTCTCAGGTCCCGCGTTATGATTGTCTCTTAAGGATTCAGATTATCAACAATAGAACGCTACCAGTTATTATTCCTTTCATGCATTTTGCTAATTCAAATGTGAGTTTTGTGGGATCAGATTCATCACATTTAATTTTGACTGTGTCTGATGATATCAAGATTGAGGCCAATTCTTTTTATTCGTTTTATAACATTTCTGTGGCTATTATATGTCCAACTAAGTTTCAATTTAATGATATTACTATTGTAGTTCCAAGAATTGTGTTAATCAATTCAAGATTTCAGTGGCATAAAGAGAAGAAAGTTACTTTGATTGCTAAAAAAATTACATCGGATCTTTATTCAATAACATGCTTCGATACAGTTCAGTATGAAGATGCCCACATTGTATCTAACGAGTATGCTGTTTTTCCAATATCCAACACTGTTTTTAAAGCATCTTATATGAGCCAATCCATCCCATCTATGATATTCTCAGCAATAGGATCTGACGCCAAGCTTATTTTTGTTTCTTCGTCTATCATTCTCCAGCTCGCCGATTCCCCTTACTTCTTGACATTTCAATTCCCATCTCCATCAATAATATATTTTGTTCATCACATCGTTCATGCCGTATTATCGCTATATATTGAATCAAATGTTGAAGGAAGATGGTTTACTGATGTTGTAGTCAGAGGTGTCAAAGGGGCAACTATCAATGTTGCTCACTGGGCTGAAGTTGACTCCCATCCTTCCATTTTTATTGAGGGACATGGATGCATTGTCAATTTTATATGTCCAAAATATGATGGTAGACTTGTTTTAGTTGCAGGTGAGAATCATATAATGTTTTATCATCAAGAATTTGAACTTAAAATGATTGACTTCAAAATGAAGTCAATAACATATTTTTCTGTTCAAAAGGGGAACTCATTATATATTAAACTTGAAGAGTTAGCAATATCTGATACTCCCAAATTTATATCGAATGTTCAGTATACAAACATCATTACTTCAACATTCTTTTTGAATTCAGCACAAATTCTTGAACCTTTTGGACAAAATGATATATCAATCCGTGTACAAAGATATTCATTAATACAGAAATCTACTTTTTTTGTTTCTGAAATGCTTTTTGATGCGGAAATAGATATTTATTTTATTATGGATTTGCAGCACCATCATGGAATTGTCCTCACAAAGCAGCTCGAGTCAGATTTCTCTCTCACGTTCACATATTATGAGACAATACCACCATCCGATGAATTCATAACTCCAATTTTAGGTAAACCATTTAATGCAATATGTGCCCCAGGGCTTACCCAATATCAAATACGCCCAGTTTTATTGGATCCCCCATCACCTCCAGCAGGATTTAATACAGAAACTTCTGTGATGTCTTTTAACACGACCATTGGTAGATTGATTAATTGTCTACAGTATATTGTGGATGATTATCCAACAAGAGTGGAACCAGAGATATGTTTATATAAGACAGATTCCAAAACGTGCCCACCAACAATGAAAGCAATCCAACATAATGGATTATCATGGAATACATTATGCTCAAAAAGAACAAAGAAAGTTAAACTATTAATAGCATCAGACATATCAAATATCTCAATAGACTTTGATGGCATTTTGCAGCCAGTGAAGGTGTTTTTGTTCTCAAACAGCAAATACCATCAGCCAAGTGTCAGTGTTCTAGTTTCAGATACAACAAAATATATTGTGACATCTTTATCGCTTTCTAATGTTAGCATTGAGTTTATTGGTAATACCATTATTGATATTCCCAATCTAGAGATTGGAATAGGTTGTACCCTTATCCAAGGGTTCAAAGGGAAATTTTTGCTCTCTCCAAAATACGAGCTTCGAGTTTTGATATCATTAATAAATGAAATATCATTTGGGAGTGTTAATACCATACACTTAATTCATGAGTCACGAACAATGTCAATATGTTATCTTGAAGATAAGTGGATATTCTCTGGTAGTAACCGTATCATCGAGATTCGCTATCCAGAGTATTCGAAAGTAATCATATATAGCCCATTACAGGTTGAATATCAGATCATTAAAGCTGTTCAAACTAATCATCCAAGATGGCTTGGGTTTTCGGGACCAGAGAACCAACATGGTTGGAATGATTCAATTGTTGTTTTTGTTACAAACACATGGACAAAATTCAATGAAACATGCTTTGATAACATTAATATTGAGACTCTTACAATAAAATGTGATTGCCCTTTCGTCCCAGTAGGATTTGGTAATTCAATGTATGTGATGCTGCTCTCTTTAACCGAAAAAGAACTCCAACAGTGTATTTTTCCTCCTCAAAAGATCAACACGTCACAATTATTATTTGACACACCAAAATATTCAACTGTTTATGTTTTTGAGGAATTAAAGATTATAGAGAATGTTTTAATGACATTTCCTAGGCGCCAAGGTCAACATATAGTCATTTCCAAATTTACTGTAATGGATAATGTGTCAGTTCGTGTGTACTCACCCTCAATTGAACATAATCTGGTTTTACACAGCGGGTCTAATTGTTCAATCACTGACTTGTACTCTCCAAATGCTGTTTTTCACATTCATTTGGATCTTTTAAACCCGCCTATTCTGTTATTAGCTGGCTTAAATGAGCAGCCACAACACCCAAAGAGCATAGTTGTAGAATCAATTATCACAAACCCAATCCTTACCATTAATAAGAGTTCTCTTTTATATGGCATTCCCATAATCAGCTTTTTAAACTATTTAGCAAGCGAAAATTGGTTCAACTCCGTTTCTTTTGATCCTCAAATTATCAGATATGGATCATTTACTGTGAAACAACAGGCTCTAATGAATTTAAGGACCATATATATATCATTTAGGGTGATACAAGTATCAACACTAGCAATTTATTCAATTTACCTTTTGTCAATCGTATCTCTGAGCTGTGCATACTATGTTCTATTTATAAAGAGAAATAAGAGCGATGAAAAGAGACTCCTCATTGATGATCAAGACCTGTTAACAATATCATAAAAATTTGTAATTTACATTGTAGAAATGAAACATATTTCTAAACTTGTTATTTGCTCTCATTTAACGGCCTTTCTTTTTCTTCTATTTGGAAACACCAAATTCTCACGATCTATTTCGCAGGATTCGTTTTATTTTTCTTTTGTTACGATTTCAGTAACATCTGTAATGTATTTATACTCTCTGTCTGCACAAAGCCCGAATAAAAGGAAAATCGATGAAGAAGAAAAGCTTGATATTTCAAATTCATGTGAACTATGCTCACAGAGCTCAGATAGTCACATCTTTTATTGTATTTTTATTCAGAATTGCATAACAAAAACTAATGTGATTTCATTTTACGAATTTATAATTTCTGAGATTGCCTTTTGCTTGTTATTGTTGTTGGAATCATTTTACTCGAACACAGTTCTAGGCTACATGTTTGCCATTGTTTCACTTGTAGCCATGATACAATCATTAATACTATTTATACAGCTCACATACATAATGTCAACCAACCAAATTGTAACTAATGTAACAACTTCTCCTTTTTTGACATTACATTACAAACCTGGAGAGTCGTTTGGTTTCTATGGAAACTGGAAAAAGTTTATCCTTTCAAATGACGGGAAAAGTGACTTACTGTAAAACAATCAAACATCGGTAGATCAATTATTGTGAGACTAAAGATATTTTCTTTGAGTTATCTCGTTTTTTGAAATCAACTGGTACAAGTTTGAATAAATCTCCAAACAAATAACCGATGACTCTCAAATAATAAGTATTCACCATAAAACAATCATAAGCGTTCAAAACATTTGACTGAACGAATGGCCATTATTAATTGAATTATTTTGAATTGTTCTTCAAAATTGAGGTATGAAATGGCCATAGTTTGAAATCACATGAATTTTTGTGCTAACACCTCCCCTATGAACAGTCAGTGCCCCCAATTCTGGTGGATGATTAACAATGCTGATAAATATCAATATACATGCCTCAGACTTGCCATTGCTTCAAATGGCTCGAAAAACCAAAGAAACAAAAGGATAGAAACTTTTTCTGAAGCAATGGATGCAATCAAAGCCTTTGCAATCAGAGGAGATAGTGATGACAAGCTTCGATGCCTGGTTTGCGGAATCGGATGGCTGCCAGAAGGAATCGCGATCAACACACACCAGCTTCGAAACCTTGTTTCCAAGTGCAAATCTTCAATAAATGGATCCCTCCAAAAAATGGGATTCACAGTTAACCTCGGAAGGACTGAAGCAGCCAACGCAGTCACTGCCTGCTTCCCTTTTCTCAAGGATAACACTGCAGAGCTCCGCAAATGGTCGGTTAGGCGGTATCCCACAGAATCCGCGAACACCGAGAGCCCAATTGCCACCGAATCCAACCAAGAATGCAAAGTGGAAGTAGAGGAAAACGGTATCGTGAGGGTAGACCAATACCTCGAAGATGATACATTCAAAATTACTGAGGAACCACATCGTGTCGACGAGAACTGGGAATTCCAGATGACAGACTTCTCATATTGGTCATAAACTTGTATATAAAACTATCTCTTTAAGGTTCTTTTTGTAGTTAATTCAGAGAGTAGCTTTCAATGTGGATTTGAGGTTAATTTATAATTTATGAGTGACAAAACCCTGATTGATCCCCTTTCGAACATATTCGAGAGAGGAGAGATTGAGCAACTTAATAGTGTATTTGGTGGTGTTAAAGGGCTAAGTGAGAGGCTGAACACTAATATTGAGTCAGGTTTGAGCGATGATGAAGCGGTTGATGGGTATGCTGAGAGAAAAGGCAAGTGGGGACAAAATATTTTGCCAGATCCACCATCAAAAACATGGTGGCAGCTTTTTACACATACATTTCATGATATGATGTTACAATTATTATTGGCTTTGTCTTTTGCAGGGCTTTTGTTGAGTATTTTTGCCAATCATGGTCAGGAAGATGCTTGGGTTCACTATATTGATCCTGTCGCTATTCTAATTTGTGTGCTTATTGTTTCATGCTCTGAGGCGCAGGTTAACTATCAGCAGCAGCAGAGCTTTAACGAGGTGAGCAAGGCAAAGAATTCTTTTATTGTTAATGTTAGGAGAAATGGAGAGCTTAGACCAATTCAGAATACTGAGCTTTTAGCAGGTGATTTGTTGGATTTGAAAGCAGGTGATGCTGTTCCTTGCGATTGTATTTATCTTAGAGGAAGGAATTTAAGAATTGATAACTCCCAAAATACCGGAGAAACAACACCTTTGGCTGTTACCGAGAGCTCCCCTTTAATACCCAGTGGAGCTGCAGTAGAATCAGGCGAAGCTGTTGTACTTGTATGTGTTGTTGGTCCTTATTCACAGTTTGGCAGAACTCTTCAAAGACTGGAAAAGATGAATGAGAATTCTGAAAAGACACCACTTCAAGAGAAACTTGACCATATCGTTGTTCAAGTTACATATTTGGGTCTTGCAGGCACATTATTAACATTTGCTGTTCTGTTTATCATTTGGATTGTTAAGGTCACAAGGAATCCATGGCAAAAGATATATCTTTCAAATCTAATGGATGATATCATGGTTTCCATCACAATGTTCATTGGTGCTATACCAGAAGGTCTCCCTTTGGCTGTCGTTATTTCTCTTGGATTTTCAATGAAAAAGATGATGAAAGATAATAACTTCGTTAGACACTTGAAAGCTTGTGAAACAATGGGAGGTGCCACAACAATTTGTAGTGATAAAACAGGTACACTTACCCAAAATAGGATGACTGTTGTTGGTTATTTCATGGATAATACCGATTTTGATGGCAGACCCAATCTTGATGCAAATGTTTTGTCTGCATTATCTGATTCAATTGCTCTTAACACAGCTGCATTTATGGTTGTTAAGGATGATCCAAATAAGCCAGAGTATGTTGGTAAAAGCACGGAGTGCGCTCTCGTTAAAATGCTCCATAAGGTCAATGTTGATTTTAACAAGATCAGAGAAGCAAACCCTGAGAGACTTACCCATGAGTTTAATTCTACAAGAAAGAGGATGTCCACAGTTGTGAAAATGGGCGACAAGTATCGAGTTTTTGCCAAAGGAGCCCCTGAAATTATGATTGAAAGATGTAAGTTTTATATGAATTTGAAAGGTGAGATTCTCCCTCTTGATGTTGTTCAAGCTGACAATTTAATCCAGAAGACAACTTCTATGGCAAAAGAACAACTTAGAACAATTTTAGTCGCTTTTGCGGACCTCAATGGTGATTCTTTCGATAAAGCATGGGAAGAACCCGACAACGTTGAAAAAGATCTAGTTGTTATTGGAATTTGTGGTATCAGTGATCCATTAAGACCAGAAGTGCCAGATGCTATCAAACAATGTAAACAAGCCGGTGTTATTGTTAGAATGGTTACAGGTGATAACATACATACAGCAAAAGCCATCGCAAAACAATGTGGTATTCTAACTGATGAAGGCATCGCCATGATCGGCAAGGAGTTTTCTGCAATGAAAAAGACTCAAATTCTCAGTATTCTTCCAAAACTTCAAGTTTTAGCAAGATCATCTCCACTTGATAAGTATAGACTTGTGTCTCTTTTAATGGAATCTGGTGAAACAGTTGCAGTAACAGGAGATGGTTCAAATGACTCGATTGCACTTCGTAAGGCTGATATCGGTTTGGCTATGGGTATGTGTGGTACTGAATTAGCTAAGATGGCATCCGATATTGTTATTTTGGATGATAACTTCTTATCAATTGTAGCTGCTTTGAAATGGGGAAGATGCATTTATGATAACGTTCGTAGTTTCCTACAATTCCAACTTACCGTTAACGTTTGCGCTTTGATTGCAACATTTGTTGGATCCATTGTCCTCAAAGAAGCTCCAATGCGCGCCATCATGTTACTTTGGGTTTCCTTAATCATGGATTCAATTGGTGCTCTTGCTCTTGCCACAAAAGGTCCATCTGAATCTCTATTAAACAGGCCACCATATGGTGAATCAGGACAACTAATTTCTCCTTTAATGTATAAGAACATTGTTTTCCACGCAGTTTATCAGGCAATTGTTCTTCTCATGATTTTGTTTGGTGCTGATGTTTTCTTTGGAGTCAATTTAGCCCGAAAATATGAGCTTCAAACATTCTTCTTCAATACTTTTGTTTTCTTCCAAGTATTTAACCTTCTAAATGCCAGAATTGCTGATGAAAATGCTCCATTCTTTGAAGGCCTATTTGAAAACAAGATTTTCTGGATGCTTTTCTTCATTATTAGCGCCATTCAAGCGTTTTTAATCGAATTTGGAGGAAGGATAATGGGTACTATTGGGTTGAACTGGAAGCTATGGCTCTGGTCTGTAGGTTTAGGATCAACTGAGCTCATAGTGGGAATATTTGGACGCTTAATCAAGACTAAAGATAACACAAGAGAAAAACTATACGTATATAGAGAGGAAAGAAACTACTCTATCAGGAGAAAGTACACAGGAATGACACCTTCAATGATGTGGAGAAAGACAGACGAGGTTTTACCTTAAATATTAAATAAACGTTTCCTATTTATATGAAAGAAAGTAACAAAATCGATATCTTTAAGCGAAACAACTGTAAGATTTTGTCTTTTACTGATATTGACATTCCTCAGTCTTCCAAAATAATAGATCTGAAAGATAATGGTATCAGTGATTTTATTGGTCTTGAAGAGAATTCAATCGTTAACAAATTAATTTTAAGTAATAATCCTATTTATTCGTTTAGAGGAGTTCCAAAACTCAGAAATTTGGAAGAAATAACGATGATTAATACTCCTTTATCAAATTTGAAGAATTTTCGAATAATTGCGTTTTTAGCATTTGGAAAACAATTAAAAAAAGTCAATGAAGTTGAAATTACCCCATATGAGAAATCAATTGCGTTTTCTTATGGTAATTCTGAAGTTTTAAATGAGATGATTTGCAGGGGCTGGATTCCGAGGGGGCCAATATCTACAACCGAAACTGCTTCCGGCAAACAAACAGCCCGAGTTTCAACAAATAATAGCCCATCCCGATACAGTACTAGATTGTATTCTGAGACCCTCAAGAAAGGGAGTATTAAAGGAGATACTTCCAAATCTCCGAACATGAGTCAATATCAATCTGCCTTCGATACCCTTGACACTCAAGAGAAAGATCCATTTTCGGTAAGGGCAGTGAGGACTCTTCGTGCTGGAGGAGTCAATAAGGAAGGGATAACCAGTTTTTTGAAGCAACACTATGATTCTGTTTTTTATCCTCCTATAGAAGAGGAAAAACCAGCTATAAAGGAGGAGCCTGTTGTGCTTCTAGAGAAGGAGGCTCAATTAATTGGAATCCTTGAAGAACAAATACAACTTCTCAAAAGCAAGAGCTCCGTTTTCATCGAATATGAGAAGATGGTCCAAATGTCTGGTGCTGCCCTTGTTCAAAATGCAGCAATTCTCAATGGTGAACAAATTATTGAAGAACAAAAACCAATAGAATGCAGAGATGAATATTTCGAGCTTCGTGAGGCAGTGATATTACTTCTCAACAAAGATACCAATGCTTCTGATTTTGAACTTATCAGAGCGCTTCAAGAATTAACGAATCCAGAAGAAGAAGACAATATTACTGAATTAAATGTACTTGATTTTGGAGAAGAAGACGAGAATTATGCTGAATTTGATATCAATGATTTTGAAGAAGATGAAGAAGACATTGGAGTGGTGTTAAAGAATAATGATTATTAAAAGTTTTTTAATATGTACAGCTTATTGATCTGTCTTCATTGAGAGTCCTGAAGGAATATTACCGTCATCAGGGAGGGTGGATCGGAATAATTGTTGTGCTTCAGCAGGTTCAATATCAGGATTACTGTTAACGCTGAAGAACACAAGTTTAGAATTCGCTTTGAGCATTTCAGCTAGCTTAACTGCACCATGATGAGATATCTGATTTTCATCAAGGAGAAGCGTTGTTAATGTTGTGTTTCCAGGCAAAACTTTCATTCCATTTGACGCTGTTATGCAGCTATTCCATTTAGCGAGAATTGCTGGAATAACTGGAGCTCGTGGATCAAATGATAAGCATCTCTCTGTAATTGGTCTTGATGTCTGTTGCCCCTTTTTAATTGCCTTTGGTGGTGCTTTTTTGTTTGGTGCTTTTTGTCCTTTTTTCTTTTTTAGCAAACTGCCTCCTTCATCAGTAATCTTTTGCTTGCTTTCTTCATTCATCAATCTTTCAACAATCACATTTTCATTCTCACTTAAATAATAGCTGCTGAGGGCTGATGCGAGAGCTGATGCTCCATTATCTCCAATCCTATTATGTGAGAGACAAATACATTTCAAATTGGTGTTAAAATAGAGACAGTTGGCAATGGCAAAGGCTCCAGCATCTCCAAGATTGCATCCATAAAGATTTAATACTTTAAGGGTGGATGTTGTCAATGTATTGAAAAAGAGATTTAGAGATGTGGAAAATGGTCCCCATTCGTGCGAGACATTGTCGTATGTAGAAATCGACTGGACACCTCGTAAAGATAAAACATCCAAAGATTGACAGGACAAAAATGGTGTTATTAAATCGGTTTGTATTGACATATAATTCAAAGCAAGATTTGTAATTGGAGATTTCATCAGATCAGTTGCCAATTGCTTATAAAAACTCGCATCTAGACATATGCAGGCATACATTGAGAACTGCTGGATTTTCGGATATTTTTGAAATACTCTTAAAATAACCTTCGCGAGAGCAGGTGTAATGTTTCTATGGACTATTCTTAGAGATGTCTCCGACTGGCCAAGAAATGTGCAAAAATCAGATATAATTTCCTCATCCGTAAATCCAAGAACCTTACAAGATTGTTGAAATTCAGCAACAATAGGATTAACTTGCTTGGCTGGTGCGTTTCTTGGTTTCCTTGTTGTCATTTAATAACGGGCAGAATAATCGTTGTTATGTAAAATCAGTTTACATGATCATTTTCATGTAAACTTGTCTAGTTTTCTACCATTGAAAAGTGTCACAATTATTAATGAAATTGCACACGGTTTACAAATTCGCCAAATAAATCTTGTCAAGGTTGGTTCATTTTTATTGTTGTTATGCATCATATGGAACGTGACTATTTAAAAGTTGATTATGAGGGAACATTATTTGATAAAAGACAGAGTGATATCGAATACGTTAAAGAATTGCCAGAATCATTTGATGGTATTGGGCAATATGTTTCATTAATGAGAGCAGCTATACTTTATGATTGGAATAAACAAAAAGAACTCAAAAAATCAATTATTATGAAGAATCTTTGCTTAGATTTTATCAAAAATGCCCCTTTTTCCAATGAAAGAGAGCTTAATAATATATGGACAGTGTGATTCCAAAACCAAGAAATAATGAGTCAACTATTTGTATTAATGATCATGTTGTTATAAAGTGGGATAGAGATGTAAATGGCGAAGATTTTCCTTTTTATTTCATAAAAATGAAAGGAAAGATAAGAAAAATTGCAAATAATGGATTTGTTGCTTCATTCAAGCTTCCCGTTGATTTATTCCCTCCGGATCACATCGCCAGTCCTCGAAGAAATGTTGGGCGTGTCTTTTATACTGTTGAGTTGTTACCATCTCCTTCCATTATTGAAAAGAAACATCAAGCTGTTGATAATATTTGGGATTGTAGTCATTCAATTCAACGAATGATTTTGGGTCAATATAGAATAACTCAAATTGATTCAATTGATCATGTCAATGATGATGTATCGATGAATAAATGTCAGCGTGAGGCTATCTTAAAAACTTTAACTAATGAGTTCACATGTATTCAAGGATACCCTGGTTGTGGAAAAACTCATGTTATCGAATCTATTGTATACGAAGCCCTGAAAAAAAATCCTAATGAAAAAATATTAGTTTGTGGTCCTACAGATTGTTCAATCGAGAATCTCATTTTTGTCATAAAAAACAGATTTAGAGATAACGACAAATGTGTTGTTTGGTCTAACAGTATGGATATGAGCTTTATTCCATCAGATAGCCCTACTGAATTACAAAAATCTCAAACATTGTATTGGATGCTTCAGAGTAACTCAGAAGATGGTATTCTATATCGAGAAAAAACTTTGGAATCTTGGAAAAACATATTGAATGGAGAATCCTATATGATCTCTTCAAATCTAAGGAACAAATTGGAAAAGGAGATTTTAGATCAGTTTCCAGTAGTTTGTTGCACCCTAGTTTCATCAGGGAAAAGAGTAATAAAGGATTCGGATTTTTCTATAGTGATCATTGATGATTCTAATCAATCATAAGAGGCAGTATCCTTGATACCATTAACAAAAAACACCCAAAATATATTGTTGTTGGTGATCAAAATCATTAAGGACCAAACATATCAAATCGTAGATTGAATGATATATACTATGATGCTAGTCTCTTTCATCGACTGGTTCGCTGTTATCAATATTCCTATCATTTTGCATTGCTTGATGTTCAATATAGAATACATCGGATGATCTTTGATTATCTTAACAAAGAGTTTTATAATCATATGGTTGTTTATGGAATCAGATCAGAAGATAGACTTGGTGTGATTCCACCATTGTCATTTATTGATGTTAAAGGAAATGAATCTATAGAGAATTCATCGTTCAAGAATCCTGAAGAAGCAAATGAATTGATGAATATTGTAGAAAGATAAAGCCCGAGCAAATTGGAATAATCTCCCCATACGATTCACAAGCTGCATTTATTCGAGATCAACTAAGTGCTTTGGTGGATTGTTCAAAAATCAAAATTGCTTCAATTGATGATTTTCCAGGAAATGTAAGGGATTATATTATTTTATCACTCACAAGGACTAATTCAGAATCTTTAAGCGATTTCTTCGTCGATTGGCGAAGAGTTAATGTATCATTAACAAGAACTAAGTATGGTATAATAATTAATGGTAATTCTAATTCGTTTAGAGGAATGAATCATGAATGGGGGAGGCTTTGTGATTATTGTTATGAAATGAACTTTGTTCATAAAAACTTTATAAATACTCTTGGACAGAAAAAAAAAATCCCAAAAAAGTATAAAACTGGTAAAGACTCATTTTATGATATTCTTGAAAAGATTTGATATGACATGAGTTCCTTTTTCAAATTGTTCATTAAGTAGTGGTAATGGAAACAATTATTTTCACAATCCAATCCTGAGTTCAGATGATGTTGTACTTGTAGAGTTTTTATATCCCATAATCATCGTTTCGGAAAATTTCGGAATTTTCTATCTCTCTCATTTTTTTGTTAAGGATTGATAAACAAAATAATGGACCAAAATCAAACAACCCAATATTTTAAATAAAATTTCAGAAGGAATTGATAAACGTCTCAAATTTATTATAAAACGGTTAGAATTGAGAAAATCAAAATAACTCAAATTATAATTTTGTATGTAACTTTTTTCTGAGAACCATAATATGATTTTTCTATTAGTGGCTTCAGAATTGTCACAAACCGGCCAAGGGCCGCAGAGATCAAATAGGAATAATGGAAGACAATGTAATACCTGAGTTAAAGCAGGAAATCAATAACCAAAACGAAGAAAAAAGCGGCCAATCAGATGACTCAAGTGAAACAGGCTCTAAATTTACAAATTATGTCGAAAAAGAGAGAGAAAGAGTAAAAAAGCGCGTGGACGGTTTTGAATGGAGAGACAGCGAGGTTTGGATAACATTAACAGCAAAATTTGGTCCCAGATTGAATCATGAAGAACTTACAAGTATTGCAGAACTGATAGCCGGACATGCAGACCTTAAAATTGATAGAGATGCAAAAAGAAGGAAAGTAGTTCTTCTAAAATGGTTTGAGGAGCATTGGAGCATTGTGCGTTCTCTTCTCCCAGTAATTGTGTTAGAGGATGAATGATATAAGTAACTGTTTCTATCGATTAGAAATTTTCAATAAATGTAAAGTTTGTAACGTTGTAAACTATGACGGTTTTGGTCGGCCTTTCGAATGGGTAGACTCCACTCATCAGGAAAAGGAATTTCTGCTTCGACAATTCCATACCGCAGGACAGCTCCACATTGGCTCCAAATATCAGCTGAGAATTGCGTTCAAATGATTTGCGATTATGCTAAAAAGGGTGTTCGCCCATCAGCCATTGGTGCTCTTCTACGTGATAAACACGGCGTTGGTCAAGTAAGGTCCGCCACTGGAAACAAAGTCGTTCGCATTCTCAAGGCTAACGGTCTTGCTCCATCTCTTCCAGAAGAGTTATACTATTTAATCAAAAAGGCAATTAATATGAGAAAGCATCTTGAGCGCTCAAAGCACGATGTTGACACCAAGTACCGCCTTATTCTCACTGAAAGCAGAATCCACCGCCTTGCTAGATACTACAGAACCAAGAGAGTTCTTGCTCCCAACTGGAGATACAACGCTCTCACCGCTTCAGCCTTAGTTGCTTAAACAGCTGATTAATACTATTTTAAAAGTGACAAATGATAGAGAGAGGCCCCTATCTAAACATGGTCCTTGACTACATTGACCGTGTTCTAAACCCCGAGTTCTTCTGCCATAGTCCTTTTTTAGTGTCAAAAATACAGCGAAGTGGAATGTTTTCGGTAAAAAATCTCCTCCATCTTCCAGAATTCATCAGAATCAAATGTGAATATTGTGATATTCACATGGCTTTAATTTCTTCTTTAAAATTCAGAGACTATTTCGATAGAGAAAGAGGAGAACTGACACTTCCCTTTGTTATTGATACAAAAATATTACTTCTTTTCGATTTGCCCAAAGGAATTGGGCAGAGAGTTGTTAATAATTATGTTTCTGCTCTATCTGGGTATCCTTCATTCACGGCTCAGAGGCACAAAGAGGGGATTAAATGCACATTTCCCACAGCGGAGGAGATGATTGCATTATGGAGATCCCTAAGCCTCATCCATATATGCGATTGCAGAGTAAAAGGCAAGGCTTTCATAGAAAAAGCACATATCAAACCCCCATGCCCCACCCCAATGATGACACGTTCGCAATCAATGGTACTCAAGAAACCAAGGCCAATTAGATCCGGCCCCAGGCAAAGCAAATATCAGAACAATACCTTGCTTAAAGATGAAGATTTCCCCGCGCTGCAATAGATTTGTTATTAAAAGACTTTTATTTTATGAGTCTGTGGGATCTAGAACCTGACATTGGTGTTTCTTCATCATTAGAAGAGATAATTCAAGAGAGACCAATAAATTGGGATAAGATATTAGACTATCCTGAGCTTTTCCAGTCTTTTCGGAAGAAAGAACCATATTTGGTTGATTTTTTTACAAATCCTGATGTTTTTAGAGGAATTTTGGATAATATTAAATATTCGAGTGAAAAAAGAATGGTTAAAATTGGAACCGAACTGTTTTTGGTATATGGAAGCCCATTGATTGAAGTATTATTTAGTAATCCTTCATTATACTTACCAATGCTGCTAAAAGATGCCGAAAAAATCAAAAGAGTTAATATGGGGAATATATTCCGTATCCTTTCCGAGTTTGTCTCACTCAAAAGTAAGGATTTTATTTCTTATATAATGTCGAATGCAGATACTCTGACTTACCTGTTGAACAATTCGTCTGATGTTGTGTTTTATGATTTTTTGATTCATGTTTTCCGATCAAAGAGTTTTAATTGGGGAATCTGCATTTTAATTAACATCCTTAATGATGGCATTGTTGATATTCCAAATGTATATTCTAAAGAAGCTGAGTTAATAGTTAATGTGGGAAAGAATGCTAATAGAGCCTCAATATCAAAGCAAGGTCTGATAAAATTAATTTTCTCAGTTATTGAGGAAGATATACTGTCTGGAGGTGATCTAATGTATTTATCCAACTCGATTGTTTCTGTTTTTGATAACTGCCCGACTGATATTGCGAGATTGACAATTTTTAAGATAGCATCTCGTATCCCTCAATCAGAATCGCTGGTTAGGCGCGCTGTTTGTGTATTTGATGATTTTCGTCATGTTACTCAAGTGCATATTGAGTGTCTTTATTTCTTAGCGAAATATACACCATCCACTGTGTTTCCCTCTTTCCAAATAATCCTTGAGAAGGCTGTTCAGAGTATGCAATTCACACTATTTCTTAATGCTGTTTTTAAATTACTCAGAAAGGTCCATCAGATTGAATCATATCGTGAAATAATTATAAGGGTATTTAAACCAGTTATACTAAAAGAGCTGGGTAGTTATAGTCTTAGAAGGATATGTGTATATGCTGCATTTTTAATCCAGTTATCCATTCTAATTGATCCTCATATTGAACCCGAAAATGATTGGTTAGAGATAAAGAACAAATATCTTTGTAATAAAGATATTATTGAGTCATATTCAATGGATCATTCCGAGGATCTCGGATCATTTGTTGATATAAGCGAGCAGAATTGTTTTAATTTCCCAGATAGCATTGCTTTTGATAATAACAAAGAAGAAAAAATTAACGAAGAATGGAATCCTTCATTTGAAGCCGAGAAAGAGACAAAAATTGATGATACATCAATGAATAGCTCATTTGATTTCCCTCAAGATATCAAATTTGATGAGACACCAATCGAGGGTTTTTCATTTGAAAATGAACCAAAAACATCTGAAAACGAAACACCTTTTGGATTTCAACCAGAGTTTCCTTCCAACTCTTTCGAATTTCCTTCATCTTCTTTTGAGTTTCCAGCGTTTGGAAACGATTCTAATTCGGAGTCAACTGGGATTCAATTTGAACCTGATGAGCAATTTAATGAAGAAGACAAAGAAAAACTTGAACTGTTCAAAAAGTTTATTGAGCTACTTCATGATCAAACATGGAATAACTCTGGCACAAAAGCAACAGATCTTTTTAAACAAAACGAAGGGATTACAACTCCCGAAGAAGCATTTGATTTTCTAGTAAAGAACAACTAACACAATTATTTATTCGGTCGGTGGGTAAGTTCAAGTATCCTCAGCTCGGATTTGGTAAGCTTGGATTGGAGGTACTTTATATCAGCATCTTCTCCTTCGCATACTTTTCTTATTTCATCTCTAATTCTTTGATGGGTATCAATCTCTTTTTGAAGCCTTCTAACATCATTGATAAGACTCTCTTCTCTTTTGGTGCTTTTTTCTATTTGCTGAGAGAGGGAATCTCTTAGTGCAAGTATTTGCTTTCTAAGCTTTTGAGGATCAAGAGTATCATTACTTATTGATAGAATTGATGCTGATGATGATACTTTAGAATTAGTGAGGAATATGGTTGCTTCTTTCACATTTTCACCTTCATACCCAACCTTTTTCGCCATTTCAATAATATCCTCAACAGCTTTATGGTCATTATCATGTCTAGACTTAATCCTTGTGATTATCTCAATCATTTTTTCTTTTTGGTTTTGTTTTAATGGGAAAACAAGTCTTGTTGGACCACATATTATGGTAAGGGCTTGAGATATAAAATCGGCAGCAAGAGAAAGCTGCTCTCCGATTTTTGTTTGTTTATCAATCAAATCCTGAATTGTATTTGATATATCAACATTTGGCTCCAGAGAAAGAAGATGGGAAATCCTTTTTTGTTGGGCCATAAGTTTTGCATTTTCTGCTTTAATTGCTTGAATCTGAGAAACCAGTTCAATTGATGATCCAGGGAAGAGGGCATGAATCTTTTCAAGTGCAACAGCAGAGTTCTGAAGTTCATTGATTCTTGGAACAACATCACTTGTATTGCTCAAACCAAGCAAAGACATTATATCACTATTGAGATTATTGTTTTTCTTCATGGATGCAATAATCTTAATCATATCTCGAGGGTTCTCAACAGGGATAATATTTTGAAGTTCATCAATTAGTTGTTTTGCTTCAAAGTGAGCAGTATGCAATTGTTGGTACTCTTTTTGGAGATCTTTGTTGGCATTAAGAATTTTTGTAGCTTTATCCTTGATATGTTTCAGTTCATTATCCAAAGAGGATTTGTCTTCTTTTTCTTTTTTCATAACATCATTGTTAGTTTTCAAAGATTTTTCAAAATCTTCAATTCTCGCTTTTGCACTTTGCATATCGGTTTCAAGCTGATGGATATATGATTTTTGTTTAATAAGGTTACTATTCTGTTCTCTTTGCTTTGTTTCAACTTCATTTAACTTGTTTTGAATATCTCTGTTCATATCCATATACTCATGAGCTCTTTTAACATATACTTCTTTGTCAGATGTCTCTTTGGCAAGCCTTTCTTGTAGTTTGTGGGTCTCATGAGATAAATCATCAAATTGATGATTCGAACTTTCAAGTTCAGACTTTAACCTCTCATTTTGAGTTTTAAGCTCAAGATTGTCTTGTTTTAATCTCATAATACTATCCATGTTACTTTGATGAGATTCATTGAGGGAATTAATTGTTGCAGCTTGTTTTGATGATAATAATTGCAATTCAACAAGTTGGCGATTAGCCTGCTCATTCTCAAATGTTAGCTTCTTTACCCTATCGTGTAAGCCGGATAAAGATATTTGATTAGATGTTGCCTCATGTTCAAGTCTCTCAATTTGTTTATCCTTACTATTATTCAGGAAAGTGGCCCCTTCTTTTTCGGATTCAGCTTTTGAAACTCTCAATAAAGCATCAGTGAGCAATGATTCTTTTTCTTCAAGCTTTTGTTTGATTTCATCAAAATCTTTTGTGATTCTTAAAAGTTTTCCTTTTGTTTGCTCTAGCTGTGCTTGATAGAATACCAATTTGGGTTCAATATCACTAATTATTTTTTGCTTTGAAAGCAATACATCTTTTAATTGATCAATCTTTCCATTGGATTCATCTAATGATTTCTTGAGATCGGAATTTTCTTCTATTAACACAGGATTGACAAACTTAAGCTCTTTTGATTCCTTTGATAATGAACTAATGATCGATGATTTATTGGAAATTTCTTCCTCTAGTCTCTTAAGTTGTTCTTTGGATTCATCATATAAAGATGATGTGTGTTCATTCTGTAGAGATAGTTTAGTAATCTCATTGTTTTTCTCAAATAGTTGGTCTGATAAATTGGAATTAGCATCTGAAAGATTGGTATTCATTTCTTTGTATCCCTTAATAGAATCTGAGAGAGACTGATTATGATTTTGAATAATGGCAATACTATTCTTCAAAGAAGCTTCACTATTCATTAATTGTGAAATAGACTCTTCTTTTTTGTCAAGAACTAGCCTAAGATTGCTGTTCTCCTTAATAAGATCGTTGTTGTATGATTGTTGTTGAGCAATCAAGGATTCATGTTCTTTTAGCATTGTTGGAATAATGTTATTTTCATAATGTGATTTAATATCTTTCATTTGATTTTGAAGCACCCTTTGTTGATCATAATTAAGCTTCAATTTATTACTAAACTCCCTTGCTTTCTCATTAAATTGTCCCCTCACGATCAATAATGTCTTTGAATGTCTATCTAACATTGCTCCAATCATTTCATGTATCGAAAGCGAATCTGTTTGTATTGATTTGGCAATACACAAAACTGATGATAATTCATTCTGCAAAGCCCAATTTTTAATCAAATTATCTTCTTTGGGGCTAGAGATTTTAATGTTCCCTGTTTCAGATGTTTTTATCGACCTGAGTGAAACAATTTCTTGTTGAAGCATTTGAATCTGATCTTGAAAAGCTTGAATTTTTCTAATACTACTGAGTTGATCAACATTTTGATCTTTCATAACATCAATCAGATGTAATCCAATGGATTTCAGCCTTTTAATATGGTCTGTCATCACAATTTTTTCGATTTTCCCCAACCTTTCAAAAAGTAATGCTATAAATGCTTCCCTATCATCTGTAATTATTTTTGTTATTATCTCAATAATCCTATCAGTCGCAAAAACGGAAGAGTTCTTTTCTTGAATCATATCTCTAACAATTCTGTCATTTGATATAACAACAAGGATTTCTTCCAAGGATTTCAAAAAAGATTTCTTTCTTTTATTAATAACGCCGTGAAGAATCTTTCCAGAATCATGAGAAATAGGACTTGGGTTTTGTATCATTTTAATGCTTAACGTATGAAATTGAGCAAAACCAGGTTTAATTTTATTACTAGAGATGGAAATCAGATAATAACAATGTGAATGCAATACTTAGTGATGTTACGCTAATTCTTGTCGATCTTGCAGACATATAAACAATATCTGTTTCTTTGTATCGAATTATTACTACACCACTTCCTCCTTTTCCACCATTTCCAGGGGTACCCTGTGCAGCACCCCCACCGCCGCCGCCACCACCACTTCCGGAATTGTTATTTGCATTAGCCCCGTGGCTTGTTGAGTAGCTTCCGTTCGCACCCTTGCCACCACCATTAATTCCATTACCACCGCTCAAACCAATATGATGTGCTCCTCCTCCACCACCTCCAGCATATGATTTGCTAACACCTGTGAATGTAGATGTCATGCCATTTCCACCATGACCAGCACGTGATGTCTTATCAGGATCACCGCCATTTGAAGAAAACCCGCCTCCTCCACCTCCAAGGCCTGATTTTGTTGGACTAGAAGAATAAGGTAACCCCTTTCCACCATTTTTACCTGTGGAACCAACTCCTCCACTATTACTATCTTGTCCACCTGTTCCTCCTCCTCCTCCTCCAGATGCTCCATTTTTACCACTTAACTTAACTCCTCCACCACCACCTCCTCCTTGAGCAAACATTCCCAAAAAGCCGCTATATCCTCCATTTCCTCCGTTGGGAATCGAAATAGTCCCGCCATCTCCCCCTTTCCCAACAATAATGTCAAGAGACTGTGGTACATAAATCCCCGATCCACTTAGCACCTGGCCTGCTCCACCACCACCACCTATCGCATGTCCGCCGCCACCGCCGCCGCCAACAATAAAATATTCGATTTGCAATCTTACACTTGAAGAAACAACAAAAGTACCATTGTCTGTAAAAGTATGGATCCTGTATCCATTATAGCTAGTTATTGTCCCTCCATTTGGCAAAAAAGCTTCATCAATACAGCCAATATGAATAAGAAACAAAAACATAAAATATTATTACAGTTTGATTGTTTTTAACAAATTGCTTTCTGGCAGTAATTCTTTGTGAGCATTTTATGATGGGAATTAATGTCTCTATTTCCTCGATTCAAACAATTGCTCAATCTCTCTGAGTCTTTTTTGGGCATTTCCTAGTTGTAATTTAAGTTGCTGGATTGTGTTTTCTTTTGCCTCAACTAATTCTCTGATTTTTTGGGATACAACTTCCAGATTCTTGTTATGTTTTTCTTCTAGTGCCCTTTTTTCTTGGGCCCATTCAATCTTTTTTCTATTGAGTATTACCTTAGCTTGTTCATATTCAGCCATGAGTCGGTTTTGTTCATTAAGACTTTCAACTTTAGCTTGTGATTCCTGTTCCAGTCTTTCTTGATTTAATCTTTCTAATTCAGTTTCTTTTTCAAGGACCGAGTTTTTCAACAATGATCTCTCATTATTCAGCAGATTTATTGTATTGTTAAGTCTTTCATTCTCTGATTCAAGCCTTTCACACATTATTTTTTCAGTCTCAATGTTTTTAGATATTTTGGCTAATTCATCTCTCTTTTGGTCTCTAATCTTAATCAAACTAGCATTAGTTTCAACCAAATCTTTTGTAGCTTCAGCAATCCTTTGCTCATACTGTTCCTTAAGCCTTATCTTTTTTTCTTCATTTTCAATTTGTAGTTTTTTAATAACACGATTGATTTTCAATGATTTCTGTTTTCTGATCTCATTCTCCTTTTCCTTCCTTAGTATTTCTTTCCTCTGGGCCATCAATTCCATAATATCTGTTTTTCTTTTAGCACATTCTTTTTCATAATTTTCTTTACATATCTTAATTTCTTGTGCTGCCTTTAACTGTTCAGAACTCAATTCTGCTTTCCATCGATCCTGCGCTTCTTTGAGCAATGATTCTTTATTCATTTTTGCATCATTAATCTGTTTTTCCTTTTCTTTTTCTAAATTTTGTCTTTTCAGTGCTAATCTTTCGATTGTAAGCCTATGCAATTCTTTTTCTGTCTCGATTTGTTGTTGAAAACGCTCACGCTGTTGTAGCAGTTCTCTTTCTTTTTCGGCTTTAATACTTTCCAATATTTTCCGCTTTTCCATCTCAAAAACCTTCTCTGATTGTTCTTTTGCTAGTTCTATTCTTTTCGAACATTCTTCTTTCACAATACTAAGTTCTTTCTCATTATTCTCCAATAACAATACTAACTGTGGCTCGAGCTCTTTAATTGCTTTGGATTTAATATCCTTAATCTTATTGCTGATTAAAATCTTTTGTTTTTCCTTTTCATTCACAATAGCCATCTCTCTTCTCTGAGATATGATCCGATTCACTTTCTCATTAAGAATCTTATCTTGTTTCTCTTTTTCTTTCAACAGTTGTGTATGCTTGTTCTTTAATTTATCAAATTCAGTTTGAAGAGATTTTCTCTCCTTTTCTAAATTATTAAGCATTTCACGACTTGATGAAACCCGATCATTCATCTTCTTTGAAAATCTGTTAACAGAAGCTTTAATTTGTTCTTTAATTATACCTTTTTGATTTAGTATTTCTCCAGAAGCTTTTTCGAACTCGGAAATAAGTTCTTTCTCTTTAATAATTAGATCATTTTTTTCCTTTTCTAGGTTTCTGATTTGATTATTTATATCTCTCGATATCTCATCCGTTTGAGAGTTAAACTTTCCAAAATTCGAGTCTTCTTCCGTCTTTTTTTCTTGTTTTTCCAGATATTCAAGAATTTCATTCATAATATTTTAAACGTACATTATTTTTTAGGAAAACTCTCCCACTTTCACAACTCCTTTTCCTCATCAACCGGAACAAAAAAGTATATTAATTCCCTGTTTTTGTAACTAATAGTTTTCTTAATCAAAACAAATGCTCTTTTCATTGTTTTTCATGTACCATTGACCATGAATCAGTCCTCATTCTATGATTCATTTGTCATTATAGCACCATTTCCCTGCCTCATGATACAATTCATTGATTCTATTCATCATATAGTTAAGAATTAAGCCCATTTCGGTATTTCAGCCAAATGCCATCTATAAACCCATATTATAATTCTTATTTCCAGTTTTTTGTTCAAAAATCGCATCATTCATGTCCAAACCATAAATTTGATGCTCTTTCCAATATCAAAAAAAACATAACACGATTTGAATGATGTGTAACAACATTAGCATATAATAATCAGAATCTTTTATTAGAACAAACGAACTTATCCTCATATTTTTCTCGATTAGAATGCTGGAAAAAAACCTTGTGCCCTTCCCTTATTTTCACAATAAAAAATAAATCAAAGAGAACCATCTCTTGGTCTAACTGATATAATATTTATAAGCTTGTAGGATTGATTAACAAATTATAGAAATATTTTGGAACAAATATACAATAATAGCAATTTGATAATCCCAAAATTTTTTCCCAGAATTACTTTTCCCTCTCTTCCCATTTTCTCCTCTAACTTAAGCCCCTTAACATATTCATCAAATATATCTTTCCCTGATGAAATCTCTTATTTTCTCCATCAATGTTCCCTTCAAAACCAGTGCTTGATAACATATTCAAAAAACTCTAATGAATGAGCTTTTTAACCCTCTTCTGACTTATTGTCCTCCTTTACTCTTGAGGAATTCAACAACATTCGATTTCTTTGCTACTCCCAATGGTGTTTGTCCTTGTTTATTTTGTGTATTTATATCAGCTTTTTGATTAACTAGATATTCAACAACACTAAGATGACCTTGTTGAGCAGCATAATGAAGAGGAGTCATATCAAATATTAAATCTCAAAACTATCTGATTTTGCATTTATATCAGCTTTTTGATTAACTAGATATTCAACAACACTAAGATGACCATTTTGAGCAGCTCTATGAAGAGGAGTCCAATTAAATATAAAAACTCAACACTTGTATTTTTTGCATTTATATCAGCTTTTTGATTAACTAGATATTCAACAACACTAAGATGACCATATTGAGCAGCATAATGAAGAGGAGTCATATCAAATATTAAATCTCAAAACTATCTGATTTTGCATTTATATCAGCTTTTTGATTAACTAGATATTCAACAACACTAAGATGATCATTATTAGCAGCATAATGAAGAGGAGTCTCATTAAATCTAAAAACTCAACACCATTTGGATTTGCATTTATATCAGCTTTTTGATTAACTAGATATTCAACAACACTAAGATGACCTTGTTGAGCAGCATAATGAAGAGGAGTCCTATTAAATATAAAAACTCAACACTTGTATCTTTTGCATTTATATCAGCTTTTTGATTAATTAGATATTCAACAACACTAAGATGACCTTTTTGAGCAGCCCAATGAAGAGGAGTCTGATTAAATATATAAACTCAACACTTGTATTTTTTGCATTTATATCAGCTTTTTGATTAACTAAATATTCAACAACACTAAGATGACATCTTTGAGCAGCTAAATGAAGAGGAGTCTCATTAAATCTAAAAACTCAATATAATTATTTATTGCATTTATATCAGCTTTTTGATTAACTAAATATTCAACAACACTAAGATGATCATTATTAGCAGCATAATGAAGAGGAGTCCAATCAAATATTAAATCTCAAAACTATCTGATTTTGCATTTATATCAGCTTTTTGATTAACTAGATATTCAACAACACTAAGATGACATCTTTGAGCAGCTAAATGAAGAGGAGTCTCATTAAATCTAAAAACTCAATATAATTATTTATTGCATTTATATCAGCTTTTTGATTAACTAAATATTCAACAACACTAAGATGACCATTATTAGCAGCATAATGAAGAGGAGTCTCAATAAATCTAAAAACTCAATATAATTATTTATTGCATGAATATTAGCTTTTTGATTAACTAGATATTCAACAACACTAAGATGACCATTATAAGCAGCTAAATGAAGAGGAGTCCAATCAAATATAAAAACTCAATATATGAATTCTTTGAATTAATATCAGATCCATTTTCTATCATGAAAACTAACAAAGGTAGGTGGAAAAACTCAGATGCTTTACAAACATGATTTGGTGTCAAGAATCCCTGGCTTTGACATAAATGGAAGAGATCAAAACAACCACCACAAACAACCATCGATAACGCTTTAGCATTGATCTCAAATCCTTTCATTAACAAATGCTTAAAGCACTTGATTGAGCAAAAAAATCCTGCAAAGGATAACAAATCAAGATACTCTGGCCTAACACTCCACTCAAATGGACTCCATCTAGCCTCATGATTTAATTTATCGAAACCAACTAAATCATCAATCACATCATACTTGAGACAATACTCAATACTTGATTGCAGATAACCATATTCGATCAATTTATCAATATCATTTTCATTCTCTAAGAAAGATACATCAACATAATGGGGCTTGGACTTACTTTTAATAAAACTCTCAAAATCTTTGATCTCTTTCCGAAAATAATAGCACAACATAAATGAGTCCTTATTACTCAAAAAAGGTTTGATTTCTCCAAATACCAAAACACCTCTCTTGTATAATTGATAAACCATAACTGGGCATTTATTAGGGTTTTCTAATAGTTTTTGACGAAAAGCAGGCAATTTGCAATACTCTATGGATATTCTCACTGCTTTTTCAAGTTGATGTGGCCGAATCTTTGGTAATTCTATAATTCGATCGACACAAAACTCAATATCATTTATTATAATTTCTTTTCCTTCTCCAAAAAGATATTCCTCAAATGAAACCTTCTCTTCCATCTGATAATAAAATGACATGTTTTATTTTACGATCAAGATGAAGTGATTTAATTCCTTGCACGCAATCCAAGAACTGATAGAAGGTTTCTTCAGAGTACTCATCGCAGACAGAAATCATCTCGTCTGGTGGAGATTTAATTTGAGAGCAAAAATACTGAGATAAAGTAGAAAATTTCCTAATGTTCACTGGATATTGATGATATGATCATGCTCTGATTTGACTTGACTTATCTTCACAAGATTTAGATTCCTTTTTCTTCGCTTTACCTCTCATTTTCAAATAATAACCAGAAATTTTGGACCTATTCTTGCGAATTGGACCATTCCCAACAAAATCTCTTCCAGGTTCACTAAAACCCGGATGAAAGTCAAGTTTTCTTGAGGGATCATTGTATAGGCAAAATTACCTTGGTTGACCAACAACCTGTCGATAAACCAAAGCTGTTGTGATGATGACGATGGGCGATTGAAATGACCGATTTGGGTTTTAAATTGATTATGTGTCCTGTGGAACTGATGCAAATTGTGTATTTCATATATTTTTATCTCTATTTAGATCTTATGGTCTGATCGAAAGAGTATTGTTATCTATTTGACATGAAATTGGTCGTTATAGCGTGTCATCATCACTATTTCTAGAGAGATCTTACGCTTTCTTAGAAGTTTCACTGGTTTCTCGATCTATTTCAAATGTTTGGAAGTTTTAATATTGCAATTTGCCATTTTTTAAAAGTAATTTAACTATCTTTATGTCCTATTTTCTTTATGATTGGCGAGTTTCGATTTTTGGTTGCATTGTCGAATTCGAAAATTATCCAACTATTTGATCGATCATAACAACTGTCCATCTGATTATGGAGTTGTATATGTTGAAGGAGGAGGATCAATAAAGATAATGTATTGCATATTCCAAAATAATGAAAACTATCTATTCTCTGATGGAGGTTCTCTTGAAGTGTCTCATTCTTTCATATCTCAATCAGGGTCATTCTCTATTTATACAGCAGTATCAACATCAAATAATAATTCAATCACTCATCTATTACAATTCTTCAAAGCTATTCAGTATAATGCTGATATTCCTCTCTTAGATATAACACCACTAATAACATTAGAGAAGTCTCCAAAAAGATCTTTATCAGAAGCAACCATAAGAACAAATGATGAAACATTGAGAATAACATATGAGAGACTCAAAATGAAACTCCATATAGATCTTATGCTGAATATATATTCACTCATCAAATAGCTAAAAAGAGACCGATCAGTGTGATATTCTCATGTTTATATCCAGTGATAATTCTATTGATATGGTGAGAAATTGGTATTTCCCAAAAAAATATGTATTGTGGATGAATAGTATTGGTAATATTTGGGATGTTGGTTTGGAGAATTGAAGTTAAAGGATTTGTCAAGCGAGGTCTAATAAATAAATGAATATCAATATTTCCCTCCGTTTCTTCTTGAGATATTCTCAATACAAAGTAATATGTGATGCATATATGTTTCAGGTGGTTCTTGCTCAATGAATATCAATAGCTCAATTTTTTATAACTGTGTATCTTCTTCTAATGGAGGTGTATATTCTCTTATCCAACTATTTCATGTGCATTCGATCATAAACATGCATGAAGGAGTCCACATATTGTGTATACCCCTAAGCGAATTCGCTTATGTGACCCTGCTGGTTTCATTTGCATATTTGCCGATCCATACAATACAACTGTGAAAAAGATCCGTCATTTTTAAAAAGTATTTATGAGTGTTTTTTGTTTTCTCCTTTCCATGTCTTTTTGTTTCGAATTCTCTTCTAGGAGATTTGCTAGTACTAATATGAATTTTAGCGTAATTAATTGCAGGTTTTTAGGGATTATTGGTACTCAAAATGGTGGTGGATTAAATATAGATACAAGTTCAGAAAGTTGTTTTATTCAAGCATGTCAATTTGAAAGGATATCAGGTTCAGATGGAGGAGCCGCTTTCTTGAGTGGTAAGAATGTTTATACAACAAAATGTAGTTTTTACAAATGTAATGGACAGATCGGATCAAGCATTTATTCTTTTGCAAATGGCGGAGATAATCACCTCAATTTTTCTGTTTTTGATTCATGTGTGGCATCAGTAGCATCAGGGTGGATTTTTAAGGAAGGCCAGTGTATTGCCAACATGATTAACAGCACCAGCTGTTACTGTGCTATAAGAGAACCAACGGGCCATTTCGGCTGGGCACCTCCATATACTCGTGGGACTTTTATATTGTTGCATCATAACACTGGTAAAAGTATTTTTCGTCCTAATTCGAGAAATGTGGGTTTATCGGTTTTCGACTGCATGCTCTTCGTCAATAATACCTCAAGTGATGTGGGTCTAATATATGTTTCTTCTGGACAGTGTGTATTCAAATGTTGTTCATTTTGTATGAACACAGGCTCGATTTACTCTCATCAATCCAGCATTACAAGCAATTTTGTCGACTGCACATTTATTGGGAAAACTCTCCCTTCTCTTCCAACATACGAAAACTGCAATTTCATTCAAACCCAAAGTGCACCTCTGGCCTATGATTTACCATCACAATGTGTAGTACAACAACCAACAGCTAAATTAGAAAACTCAGTAACGAAAGCCTTGCTCTTTTGCACCAGTTTTATTTGGGTCTTTTGATCTACATTATCGTCGATAAATCTCCAGTTTTGTTTGATGAATCCAGAATCTCAGTTTTTTAATGATCAGGCGCTTTTATCAGGTTCTAACATTGCTAAAGCTCTTGAAAACATAGATAAGTACTTATATTCTCCTGCTTTTAACAATAAAAAAGATTTTTTTTCGAGCCTAAGTAAGAATAACCCAAAAAATGTTTGTACTGTATCATGGAATAATGGTCTAAGTTTCAACTGTAGTGAATGTTCAATGAATGATAACTCATGTGTTTGTTTAGAGTGCTACTTAAATGGAAACCACAAAGATCATTTTGTGATGTTTAGTATTAGTGGATGCGGCAATTGCGACTGTGGCGATCCAAATTTTTGGAAACCCTCTGGGTATTGTTGCAATCATGGGCATATTGATGGAGATCCTGATTTGCTTTTTTTAAGTGCTGAAGAAAGGGAAAAGTTTTTAGGAGCTTTCAGGTTTGCTTTGAGTCTTTATATTGATGCCGCTTTGACAAATGATAGAGATTTTGATATAATTAGTAAGTGGATTAACGAGTATATTGAACTATGTGATTCTGTTAGAAGATGTGTAGCTATTGCATTCAAAGAGCTATTCGAGTCAAATAATATGATAGATTTTTACATCTCTATTCCGAAAGAATCCATGGAAAACCTTTTACATACATTTGGTTCGATTATTAGCGATCCAGTATTCTTAGAATTCTCATCAAAAGGTTTCATATCTAATTATCCTTCTTTTCTTTGTGAATTCTTGGAATATAATGGGGATCATGAGGATTTTGCTGCTCTTAAGCAGTTTTCTGTGTTTTCTTTCCATTTTTTTAGCCAGAATTCTCTAAAACTCGCTCTTACTGATTCATTCATATGGTTAACTGTTATTACTTCTTCTATTGGAATGGTTTATTCCAAGTTTATAACACAACCAAGTAAGAAGCTCCTTGAACTGTTCTTACTTGCTGATCACATTGATCATATAAGTGATATTGTTAAACATGGTGTTCATTTACCATATGACCAAAATATACATGAATCATGTGGAAGTGTAATTGATGATTTGGTAATTGATAATGAATTTGAGTTTAGATTCAAAAGGGAAATGGGAGAAAAAAAGGATGACGATGAACATAGATTTATTGCTTTTCATCTTTTTTCCAATGGTATTTTCAGATTAATTGATTCGGTTTCTCTATTTAGAAGGGAGTATATGGAAACATTTTTAAGTGTGTATCAAAGATATAAGAATTCTTTTGACCTTTCATTAACATGTGACAATGATGATCAGTCATTATATGGCACCCCATTATGCCCTGCTGTTTATTCAAGCATATCACCTTTAATATCTGTATTGTTATATTCATTCATTAAAAAAAATAGTGAAGATATTTACAGTGAGATATCTCAGAGATTATCCATAGATAAGATTACCTTGATAAAAGTTCTACTAGCTTACCCTTTGAGATTTTTTGCCACTGTATATTTTTCTTTCTTGAATGTTTATGTTCGAAACTCAGAAGATACAAATATTGCTTGTATTAGTGTTATTTATAAAGGCAATCCAGATTCTAGGTTTCTCAAGCCTTTTGGATTTATCCAGCATTTGTTTGCTTCATCCAATAATAAATCCGGTTTGTTAGAAATGGTTTTAAGTATTTTTGGAATGTACCAAAGCAATAATGAATTCAGAATGTCATCTGAGTTTTCTCTCCTCATTATGATTGGAGCATTAGTATTTGATAGGATGGGAATAAACAATAACCCTACCAAACGGAGAATTGACTTTATTATTGCCCAACTTATCAATGGACCATGTCTTTTAGATGAATTGATGGAAGTGATTGGATCCTCTAAAGATGTTCCAGTAGTTTTAAAGTTTTTGGGTGATGTAACTGAGACTCATGATTCTCATGGAAAAATAAGCATTTCTCTGAAAAATAACATTGAATGGAATCCTTACCTATTCTTTTATAGACCAAACCTTTATCTTACGGTTTTAACAAAGTACATATCAAGAAAAGACAGAATCATTTTGCCTCCAAAGATGCCCTCTGATGAGTTTTCAAGATCTTTATCTAATATCCTTGTGTCGCCTGTTCTTTATGCATTCATGTTTAATACCATTCATAATATTGTTAATCAAAGTACTGATTCTCATTTGGTGTCGGGTTATCTCGTTATTTCGCTTTTGATTGCTGCTTCATCGATTTCTATGTATGATTCTTCGAAGTGTCATGCTTTAGATACGATATCTGTTAATAACTACAAGGAGTTGTATTCTTTGTTACCAACAGATTTTTATGTCTTTATGCATACTCCAATTTCTTTGAACGGCAATAAGCCAATAAATATGATTGATATGATCATTATGTGTCCATCTTTTCCAAAAGCTATTCTTGAAAAATTAAATATTAATACTTCTGAATCATCAAATAGCGTAAACAGTGATAAAGAAAGATTAAAAAATGAAGCAAAGAGGAGGGCACTTGCTTCCTTGAAGACTAATATAATTGATCCAGAATCAATCGAAGAGGAGCCAGAAACTTGCAATATTTGTTATGGTGAAGCTGAAGAGCCTTTATGCTATCCTGGATTTATTTCTAGGACACTTTCTGGGCCTCTTTTGTTAAGAATAGGTATATGCCCTCATCTTGTACATCCTTCCTGTGTACAGAAATCAGAAAGAGGTTTTATATGCCCGGTTGATAGAACAATAATGAGATTCCTCCTCCCCAGCTGTCATACATTTTCCGCTGTATCTGAATCAACAATGTTAGAGTACGATTTTTTTTTAGGATACTTTGCTGAATTCAATGAAGCATTTGAAGTATTTATTGGTGAAATTGACACTCTCTCCCGAAGATCAGAAGAATCTCTTGCTTGCTTATCATATCAGCCAACAATTCTATTGTTGAACCAATTTTTCAAAGCTCTATTTCATCTTTATCACAGAAGAACATGTTCTTTCGATTTTAATAATGAATCTCCTCTCCCACTAATTGTTTTTATTATATTGAAATCTGACAATCCTGTTGAAGCATTCCCAAGTATTATTGAAAAATACCGAATCATTTCGCAAAACCCTGCAGAAATAAGCAATTTCTGCATGTGTCTAGCCATTATTCAACTTTTTGTTTTGGAAATACCATTTCCTGATGAAGATTTTCATGTTGTCTTTGAACCATTATATCTGTTATCATTCTATAAATACCCTCCAATCACAGGTTCCATTGAGAATTTTATAACTCCATCCTTCGAGTTCCCTCACAACTTTTTCGAACTGTTCTCTAAACCATTCAACATTGAATTCTCCAAATCCATTAATCAAGTAATCAACGTTTTCACTGGGGAGAGGTTTTCTTTCCCAGGATCCCCATTACCCAAAATCCGAAGCCTCGAAATTTTCATCAGATTTGAAGTCTCATCATTGTACCTAATTGTGGGAGGAGAAAATATCGGTTCATGCATGGTCACTATCGGTGATAAGCGAATAGGATTGTTTGTACCTAGCTTTTATGTGAATCAACTCGGTGTTGAAGACCGTGGTCTACACCATGGACTAATCCTGTATCTCAGCAAAGAAAGACTTAGGAAAGCAATAGATAGGTTCTTAGCATTGGAATACATGAGGGATCCCCTACAAGATAGAAGAAACCTGATTTTACTCCAATAAATTACCTTAACGAATAACCGAAACTAGATTTTTTATGTGCAAAGAGACTGATGACAAAAACCCTGGTGGTGAAGGCGAAGCTAATGAGGGGATAGCCATTCCGGAGGGTCTTCCAGAGCCTGGTAGACCTCCAGTTGTTCCGAAAAACGCTTTGGTTCCACCTGTTCATGGGAGTATGATTATTGATGATAAGCTTAATGTTGCGGAGATGCAAGCTTTTGTTGACCTTCCTCTTTCTGATATTGATGAGAACTCCAAAGCGATATAGATAAAAAGGCGATTTTTGATAATTTTAATATTGATATTGATGGATTATAGCATTATAGAGAAAAATTCCGATAGTATTTAATTACATTGTGGATTAACTTTCATTCTTGGGTAATGAAGAGTTCAAACCAAATGAAAGTTTCCTATTTCGACTAACAACCATCGTTGTTGCCAAAAGATTCGATCGAGGAACACTTCCGGATCTATGTCTAAAACGATTTGGTTGTTCGCTGTCTTTGAATATTGGAGATGCCAATAATTCCATTGCTGATGGCCTGTTATTGGGATCTAGAGACAACATTGACATAATAATTTTCATTAAAACTTCATTTGTATCAGTGGGAAATGTAACATTTGCTCTAATTATGGAATTCCGAATTGCATCAATTGAAAATGTGTCCCATGGCTCGCTTCCCGTGATCATAACATAGAAAGTTAACCCAAGAGACCAAATATCAGCTTTGAATGGGTTAAAAGGCGTTTCGCTGATAACCTCTGGGGCTCGATACATAAGAGTACCATTGTAATCTGTGATTAAAACATTATCAATGCTTTCTAAACCATTTTTTGGCATTATATAGCTGTTTCCAAAATCAGCGAGCAGTGGACGATTGTTATCATCGATAAAAATGTTCCCTGGTTTCAAATCACGATGAGCTATTCCACGAGTGTGACAATACTCGATGGCGGAGAGAATATCGCTCATAATAGGAATCGCTTCATTGTATGAAAGATTATTCTGCGATCCAATCAACTGTCGAAGGGTTCCTTTAATACATAATTCTAAGATAAGCACGATACAACCAGAATCGATGAAATGGTCGTATAGCCTAATAATATTTTTGTGGTTAAGCTGTTGCAAAACTTCGGTTTCAACAAATCCAGTATTATTAGTACCTTCTCTACATAAAAGCTGCTCTGGAACAACCTTTGCAGCAAAATTTCGATCATATCCTCTATGATGAACCTTAAAAATAACAGAAAATGAGCCAGATCCGACATACTTCTGAAATGAATAACACTTAAGCATAAAGGGCAGTTGACGAACCCATTTTTCAAGAACAGGATGATTGCATATACTCTTGCCTAAAGGAGCATAATGAGGAGGCGCCCCAATTTTGTTGTACTTATTCTTGAGTGGAGGCCTATTCATTAGAATAGTCTTATCGTTGGATTCTTCTTTCAATTATTTATTTTTTTCAATGGTTTCAATGAATGTAAAAAAGGTTTTTGAAACATTCAATTCTTTATTTTTGCTTTGTGATGAGTATTTTTGTTGAGAATATGCAATTTATTTTCTTTGGTTGGGTATTTCATTGGACCATTGTTGTGTCGTTTACAATGATTATTGCTATTAATAGCCTCATATTTTCGAAAATCACGAAATAATCTTGATTAAAAGCCATTTTGAGAAAATGATCTGGGCACTCGGGGATTTTTGCCCAGGCATAGTTCAAATGACAAAATTGTGGTTATAAATAGCGAAGATTCATTAAAATGGATAAAAATCAGAATAGTCTTCAACAATTGAATTTTTCAAAGAATTTTGTTGACAGGTATTTTTGAATAAAAGTTTTGTTGCTTTTTAATAAATTGAAGCATGTTTGAACTGTTGTACCTTATTGCATATTCTAATGGTTTTTACTCGTATTTATTAGGTGGTACACACGTTAAATTGTATACAGATTTTAGTAGACCCGGAGAGCAATGGATTAGGCTTTTTTATAAACTTGGAAATGTGGCATATCCAACTTTGGGTAATTTTAGCTTTGGGATCGGGCATTCTCAGAGTTTAATCGATAATATTGTTGATTGTGGATGGTCTGATGACATATCAACCATTGTTAGGGAACAATCATGGATTATTAGAAATGTCAATTTTACCACATGGTATATCAAATTATCCAATTTATCACTGCATTTTTCTCATATGCTTAACGGGAAAACACCCACAGGAACCACATGGTCATCGAGCTATTCTGGGGCATATCTTTTTTACAATGGGAGACTTGAGACTTTTGGATCCTGGACATCAATGTTTGCTGGGTGCAGCAAATATGCAAATGTCGGAACAAATATTAGTCTTAGGACAGGAGGAGAGAATGGAGAATGGTACTATCAACATGTTGGTGAATACATTCATAGCATTTGTGCAGATTACTCCTCCCACACTAATTCAATCACATCCCTTTTTAGTTGGGGTAACAATCGAGTTTTCTGGGTGAATATTAAAAATGGGCCAGTAATTCAATCAATCCAACCACTTAGGATTGCTTCAAAGCAAAATCTATTCTTCACATTAGTTACTTATATGATTCTGCTTTGAATAGTAAAAACTCAAGAATCATTTTTTCTTCAATAGATGGTAAATGCTAAATAATTAGTTGACGAACCCATTTTTTAAGAACATGATGATTGATATGCTCTTGCCTTAAGGAGGATAATGAGGAGGCAATGAATGTAAAAAAGGTTTTTGAAACATTCAATTCTTTATTTTGGCTTTGTGATGAGTATTTTAGTCGATAATTTTGCTATTAATTTTCTTAGGTTGGGTATTTCTTGGTATAACCGGGGCAACTGTGGATTGTTGAATAAAGAGTTTAGGTTCAGCTCTCCTCACATTGGATTCGGTACTGCCCATAGCTTTAGGTTTCAGTCTGGCACTAGGTGGTTCTCTTTTGAAACTTGGATCTAAAACAAAATGGCTCTTTGGTTCCTCATATTTGGCTTCTTCGAATGGATCATAATACTCAAAATCAACCGATTTAGGGCTGAAATTGGGGAATGAGTCTATTTGGGAAATAGAGGGGTAATCACGAAAAACGCTAGATATTTGCTTTACCCATTCATCGCTAGATTGTTGGGCTAAATGTATCAGATTCCTATAATATGGCTCTATTGATTCAAATTCTGAGCTTTTAAGCTCAACAACAGAAGAAATCAGAACACATTGAACATAGGGATCAATCTCCCAAAAAATCTGAAGGATTTCTTGTATCTTATCAGCTACTTTAATTATTTTTGCCGCATTTTCGGCAGAATTCTTCTTCATAAGACTTTCATTAAGCTCAGAGGGATTAATCGTCATGATGGAGAATGATCAAATATAGGGCATTGATTAGGGCAATCACATATTAATATATAGATTAATTCGGAGAATAAAAAATGTTTGGGCTGTTGTGCGTTTTAACATATTCTAATGGTTTTTACTCGTATTTAGTAGGTGGTACGTATGTAAAGCTGTATACAGATTTCAGTAGACCAGGCGAGCAATGGATTAGGCTTTTTTACAAACTTGGATCGGTTGCATATCCGACTTTGAGTGGTTTTAGCTTTGGGATTGGACATTCTCAGAGTTTGATCGATAATATAGTGGATATTGGATGGTCTGATAGCACATCTACCATTTTTAGGGAGCAATCATGGATTATTCGGAATGTTAGTTTTTCGACCACATATATCTTGATGTCTAATCTACCACTGCATTTTTCACACATGCTTAACGGGAAAACACCCACAGGAACCACCTGGTCTTCGAGCTATTCGGGGGCATACGTTTATTACAATGGGAGACTCGAGACTTTTGGATCCTGGTCATCAATGTTTGTTGGATGCAGCAACTACGCAACGGTTGGAACGAATAGAGTGTTTAGGACAGGAGGAGAGAACGGAGAATGGAAATATCAGCATGTAGGTGAATACATACATTCTAGCTGTGCAGATTACACAACAAACTCAAATTCTGTAACATCTCTTTCAAGCTGGAGCAATAATCGTGTTTTCTGGGTCAAAGTTAAGCCTGGGTCAATGATCCCATCGAACCAGCCCCAAAGATTTGTTTCTAAGCAGTATCTATTCTTTGTCCTCATTGCTCATATGTTACTGCTTTAATAATTACTTTAAATAGTGATTATATATGATTTATATTATAATCTTAATGATGGGTCATTATATCGAAGGTTTTCGTTACCAAAATCATACAATATAATCCCACGGGCTATACAAAACTGTTACCTAAAAAACATTTTTCTGAATATCTTATTGGATTTTTTGTTAGTTTTTATATCGAATTTCTGAAGTCAATGACTTGTCCCACGTTGAATAATCAAAGATTTAACAATAAGGTTAATAATTATTCAATTTTTGGTTATGAAAACAATCGCTGAGACTGGCCTCACAACAAAGAATTCTTCTCCATTATTAATAGAACTCACATCACTGTATAAATATGGGGGACTAATAAAGCGAAAGAAATATCATTATATCAGGAATCTAATTTTCAGTTTAATGATTCATTTAGATTCAATCAGCAAGCCTTTATTTTCTCTGCAGAGTGTTTCTTTGGTGATAAGGACCATTTATTATATTCTCCCATCATTTTTTATTGCCAACTCTGAAATATGGAAGAATGGTTCAAATGAAAAAAAGCTTCTAGACAGTATTTCAATATTCTTCTATCTTTCACATACTGAAAATGTTTCGAATATAATTACAAAAAACATAATCATTGTATTTTCATTTCTATTACTATTTTCAGCTTATGGCTTTTCAGCTCATAAATATAATGAATCTTCCAAAATATCAGCACATTTACCTTCAACATTTGAGATAATGAATTTTTTTGTTTATCATGTTTTGTTAAACTATGCAGGATCAGAAATAGGATATGTTATAGGTTTGATAATCACAGATCGAAATAATGATATATGGTGTACTATAACCACAATCCTTGTTGGAATTTGCAGTATTTCGGCAATTTGGTTTTATTCAATCTTTCTCTCAAATTCACTAGTTTTTAGGCCTATTTCTATGATTACAATACTTGGAAAACCTCAAAGCATGTTCTTACTTCTGAGTTTGTTGATTAATTTTTGTTCTTCAGTATCATCTCATCTGAAAAATATGTTTCAAATTTCAATCATTGTTGTAGTTATTCTCTTATATATTCTTTCTATGAGAATCCCATATATGCTAGGATCACTAATTATGGATTCTGATAAAGAATTATTCATTTCCATAAGTTTCGCTGGTTTAATAAATACCGGATTAGTATTATGTCTAACAATCCTTGGAAAAACAATCAATGAATATGTGTTGGTTCTTTTTTGTTTTACCATAATGTCATCATATATTGTTAGCCGAATCATTGTTAAAAATAAAAATAATAATGCAATGGTTCTCTTAGATATTTGGCTCGAAGGAATTGAGAAAATTGAAGATAATTATGATTATTCCAAAATAATTAATACATCAGTAATTGGTATGTCTTATTGTCATCCAATGTGCATTAACTGGTCGATTTTTCAAACAATTATTGATTTGTGGCCTGATAAGAAAGAGGGATGGATTGTTTTTGCCAAATTTTTGGCAATTTATCCCGAAGAATCATCAATGCTTTCTTATCTAGCTCAACAAATGTTGAAAACTTGTACCAATATTAAGTTTTCAAAGCAGATAAGCATGCAAATGTTGTCTCTCATTCAACAAAGAGAATCAAATTTGTCTTCTGTATTAAAAAGAAAAATTGAAGATGTGAAGAAGTCTATTAATCACTCAAAAAGATCATTGAGAGTAGTATGGGATCAAGTAATTCAAGGCAATATCGATGAAATGGATTCATCAATTCAAAGTTCATATAATTCAGTCACAAACTCTTCAACAGATATCAATCATCTTCATTGCGATTTTCCTAATAACAAGTTTGTCCTCAGGCTATGTATTCAATATTATTCGGAAATTCTTGCTGACTATGCAGGACGAGAAAAATATGTAGAGAAACTATCCCAGTTAAAAAGGGGAAATTGCATGGCTGAGGATTATGCCCATCAGTTTGGGATAATATTCTTCCCAAATCTACCAAAAAAGCTAAATCAACAAAAATCTTATATGGTAGATAACACTGAGTCAATGATAAATCAGGAAAATGAATTTGAGGATACTACAAATGATGCTGAATCGAAAATGTTAACAGTTATTAAAGATAGAATCGATAATATGGAATTTAGCTCAATAAATTGTTCGAATTCTGTGTTGATATTCATTCTATTATGCATACTGGTGTCAATTTCAATAACAATTGCTTATGTTTTCCCATTCATTAGTAATATCTCAAAACCAATTAGTATAATTTACCATCTATCACTACTTAGAACATTAAATTTCCAGATCCCATCATTCATTCACCATATGGTTTTTGAAGAAGTGCCAAAAAATGCTCCATTTTTTGACAAGGTAAATTTGAATGGTGTTGTTCCCACTGCTTTTGGATCAACAACTGATACGAGAAAACAGGTATTATATTTGGCAAAAATGGTGTATTTCACAATTGAAAACTTATTGAAATATAGACTCATCGGTTCGGAGGACAAAAATTATGAACAAATCCAAACATTGGTTTTTGGGAATAATATCCGATATACCCATTATCTTGGATTCAATAATCCTATTCCACAAAATACATCATATCAGCTTATAATGACAGATTATGCTTTCCAGGCAACAAAAGCTGCTGAAATGAATGAGTTTACAGATGAAATGTTTAACAATTCCATCCATCTTAACCCCGGACTGAATGGTGCTCCTGTGGCAGAATCAATGAGTTCTACTTTAATTAAATTGTTTGAAACACTAGAGGTGTCAATTAATAGTCTTTTGGAGATTGTTTCAAATATCAGTATTATTGTACCATCATGTTTGATTGTTGGTTTAATTCTAATTTCCACATATTCAATTAAAAACATTAAAAAGAATCAAAGAAGGATATTTCAATCACTGATGTCAATACCTAAAAACATTGTTAGCTCTCTCTCAGATAATTTAAAGATGATTAGGAAAGAAAAATCTGACACATCAAAGAAAACAGATACTGATAAAGATCACTCAAAACAAGAAGACCATATTCTCAAAATATTCTCTTCTGTTTCGGATTCATCCTCTTCTTTTGGATATAGTTTGGTTTTCATTGTATGTGTAATTATTCTTGCAATATGTATAATTGTCGCATCAGTTTTTCTATTCTCATTATACAGAACCATTTGTACATTGCTTTTGAGAAATACTCCTCATTTAGATCATATCCTAGGTACATCTGGATACATTGTAGGGATGTTTAGTGCTTTCAATAATGCTGTGGCTACATTCATGGGTTATCCAAATCTGAATTCTCCAGCGAATCTTGCAGGAAGAGCAATTTTTCGAATTGATACCTTTAGGTCCCATTATTCTGTTGTAAGATTTGGTAATTCAACAAGAAATATACCCCCATTCCCAAATTTTGAATCTGAAATCAAGAAAGTAGATTTAAGGAGGGGGTGCTCACAAAACGATGACTTGAATATTTCCAACATGAGAGAGCGCATTAAATGCTACCCGCCTACATTACAAATACTTCTTGTTGAAACCTGGATGCAACATATGATACATGGCTTTCTAAGTGGAGAGTATAAAACTTTTGATACACACAGTGAGCTCTTCAATGAATTGTGGTATATGGTTATCTTTAATCTATATGAGTTTTTTTTATATCCAATGTTTGATACCATATTGCCAACCATTGATACAACGATTACTTCATCAATGGCTTCTTCATTATTACCTGTCGGTTTGTGTTCAATATTATTTTTTGTATTAATTATTGGAATATGTCTCTATAACCAATTCATGAAGAAGAAATTTAAATATGTTCTAAGCCTATTATTGCATTGCCCTATTGAAACTCTAATGCATACCCCAAGGATTGTTAATATTCTAGCAAATGACCAAACAGATATCGAGTATTCAAAAAGAGATTCTGAATATTATGACCAGATAGTAAGCAATTTACCAGATTTGATCATAATTTGTAATAATCAGTTCAAAATCGTTTCACTTAATAGGTCTGCTTCTGCTTTCTTTCTTGACAAACACTCAATTGACCAAGATATCAAAGAATTCTTCAGTCAGAATATCTTCACTCAAAAGATACCTTTTTCAGAGAATTCTAATACACTTGTTTTGCCAGATATGATTATGGTTACAAATAATGGTTCCCAAAACTATTTCAAAACCAATACGATCATATTAAATCAATACTATGTTATATGCATGAAAAATGAGACACAAATAGTAGTATACAATCAATTAATCGAAAATGAAAAACAGAAAAGTGATATGATGCTAAATTCGATTCTTCCTCCAGTATTTGTTAAAAGCCTTCAAGCAGGCCAGAAGAATGCAGGGTTTTTAGTTCAAAATGCATCAGTGTTATTCATTGATATTGTTGGATTTACTCCATGGTGTGCATCTTTATCAGCAAATCAAGTAATGACCACATTAAATCTTATATTCAGGGAATTGGATTCATTATTACCCCTATATCCAACAATGATAAAAGTCAAGTGTATTGGAGATTGCTATATGGCTGCAGGTGGCATTTTTGTTGATGGTAATAATCCTACTGTTCATGCAAAAGAAGCTGTTCAATTTGGTTTATCAGCCATTGAAGCAATACACAGAATCAACAATGAAAACAAAATAGATATAAAAATCCGTATTGGTGTTCACACTGGCGGGCCAATAGTTGTAGGAGTGATTGGAACAAAAAAGCCCACATTTGAAATACTTGGCCCATTAATAAGTATGGCACAGCAAATGGAACACCATGGTGTACCAATGAATGTACATATTTCAAGGAGTGTATATGAACTAATCTTTAGTGGTAATTTTAATATTAAAGAGCATGGAGAACAAATGATAAAGGACAAAAAGATACTCACATACCTGGTTTCATAACCTAAATATATTCAATTTTTGTTTTTTCTCAAAATTGATAAAGAAGATTCTCCATTTTTTTGTTTGATTAATGAGGACCACTGAACAATCATATATTGGAACTGCTTCCAAGTCAACTGACTCTTTGCATTCGGAATACCGAACACAAATACAAAGAGGAAGCTACAAGTGGATTGACTCCTATTTTTCTCTTTTTGATTTTTACTACCTTCATTGTAGGCTTCCTTCAATTCTCCTTTGCATAAGAGACATATTTTTGATACTTCAGATACTTTTTAGCTCCATATGGCCATATTTAACAATATGGGATGGAGTAAATTCAATCTCAATTCTGAAAACCTACCTTCTTTTTTATGATCAAGAATATTATTCAAGTTGGAAAACATGGATAAAAATTGGGATATTAGTTATGGTTTTCGGATTTTTATGGTGTATTATGTATTCAATGAGGAGTTATAAGACAAGCCACCAATATGGCATATGGAATGCCATCATTATTTTCATTTTTGTAGAAATTATATTCCCTTTATCAATATTCTTTTTTGCTAGCTATTTTGGTTATTGTGTAAATTCATTTATTAACATAAAAAGCAATGAAAATATATTTTCCCTACTTATCAGTGTTATTTCAGGTACACTTGCAATTTCTACAACATATTGTTATCTGTTAACACTTTCAAGAAGTTTATACCAAAAATATAGTTTTCTCTCGATTTTTGATCCAAGTGTGTTGATTTCCTTTTTAATTCATTCCTCCTATTTTTTAATTGCTTCGATCGTTTTTAATAAGTTTTCGAATTTCGTTTTAGTAGCATTTATAATAATAAATTCTGTCATTAAGGTATCAGTTCTGTTTTCAATGGATAAGTATCCATTCATTTCAATAATCATCAATGAACTATTTCTTTCAATAACACTTAGTAACATTGTTAATAACATTACAATAGTTATATATTTCTTCATAAAATTCGATTCGATAGCTATTGTTTTAGGATTAGAGTTTATTATTTGCTCATTAATAAGCTTTATAAAATTCAATAGGAGTATTAAACATTTTAAATTAGAATGGGTTCATCATAACAATTCCATTGATTATTTATCAAAGGATGAGGGATATTGGTTATTTATACTAAGATTATCTTTCATTTTAGCTTCAGAACCCTTTATAGATATGTCGTTTATAAAAAACTTGGCTCAAAGTACTTTTTCAAATGAAACAATTTGTTCTTGTTTATTCCATGTTTCCTTTATACCAAGTGAAACAAGATTAACCAATATACTTTTTTCCAATACAATTAAAAAGAAAGATTTGAATCTTAAAGAGAGATACCTCTTATATCAAGCAAATAAAATCAAAATACTAAGGCAATCATCAACAACCTCTGAGATTAATAATCAATTAGCCTCACTAAATAATTCTACAGCTGAATGTGAATCGATTATAAAAAACTTTTGGAACAGATCATCAGTAAGCTTAAGTTATCTTGTAGCTGTAAAAAGTCTCTTATTCTCAACAAAATCTTTATGGGAAGAAAACCTGGGGAGCTATCCAAATAATCCAAAGTTCTGCAACGATTATTGCAATTTTTTGATTGATACCCTTTGTGATTTCGAATACTCTATCATTATGAAACAAAGAGGGGATTTGATTGAGCTAGGGAAGAGGTTTTCTGTTGACTCATGTTATATATTCTTTGTAGAAAGATTTCCACAATACCTAAAAAAGAAAATAATGGATCAGAAAGGGAATTTTCAAAATAATGCACAAAAGGGATTGATCCCAAAGAATGATCAAAGTGAATCAAATTCAATGACAAATGATGAATTTATGGACGTAGAAGTAGAAGAAACAATTGGTAAACAGCTATTTGATCATACAAAGCTTAGATTATCATTATCAAGAGCATTAAAAAACAGAAAACCAAATTCCACAAGTAATATACATAATGTGTATACATTGATTTTCATTCTAATTGTAACAATATCAATAATACTTATATTAATAAGCATTGAGATAATTGAACCAAAAAGAAACATATTCCTACAGTTGTTCAATATGTTAAAATCAAGAAATAGCAATGGACTGAGTGGATTATCATTATTATTACATTATTCATATTATTCAAATCGATTAGAGTTGTATTCAGATATCAGAAAAGAAATCTCTTATAATAGTAATAATAACCACTATATTGGTGTTGAAAATAATTCTTTTAATCTTTCAATGAGTTGGATGAAAAATAGTAGACAGTTCTTTCATGATTTGCTATCTGAGGTGGCAATTATGTCTTCATCAGGAGTCATAATTCCCGAAGTAATGAATACATTAATACAAAAAGGTTCCCAAATGTCATATTGTGCTTCAGCAAAAGTAGTTTCTTCATCAAAAACGGACATGGGGACAGTTTTCGCATATCAATCTTTTGTTGTTGAACAAATCCTGGCGTTAGTTAACCAAACACAATTGTTTGAAAATGATTATTTTTGCGAGTATATGATTACTTGGCTTTCATCTATTGAATCCTCAAATAGGTTAGTTGATTCATATAAGGAAGTGATCATATATGAATATGGGTTGACAAATGATCAAATGATACAATTCTATTATATTATTCCAATCACTTTAGGTTCAATCATGCTAATTCCAGTTATTGTTTTTTACATCAGTTTCAATAAGGAAATTAAAAGGGTATCAAAATCATTACTATCAATTGATCAGTCATTAAAAACCCAAATAAGTAACCACATTAGGATTGATGGGAGTAATCAAACAGATTCACAAATCGACAAACAAATATCATCTGCAAAATGGTGCAGAGAAATGCTTTTTGTGATAACTGTGGGTGTAGTTACTGTTTTTGTTTCAATTTTTGAGATTAATTCTTCCATATCTTCCATAAAAAGTACAAAAAACATAATACTTTGGGAATTAAATAGCATTTCTAGGGGAATATATATTGCTGAATCATTACAACACATGATATTGTCAATAATTCTAAATGAACCATCAGCTTTTTCTATAACCAATCAAACTTTTCATTCAAAACAAACAAAGGACTCAATCAAAGAACTTGAACGTAATAATAAAGAGTTGTTTGAAGGATCAACAAACTATGATGCATGTCAAAATTTTGATTCAATATTAGATGATTTGAATTTGAAAGAGCCATGTTCTTCTAATGAAACAAAAAGCACTTTTTTTGATTATTATAAATGTGCACCAATGAATCAAGCAATAGGAATGTTCTCCACAATTTGCATAGAAATTATTGAAAAAGCTGGCAACAAAAACGGATCCCTATCATTCCCGGATATGGTTTATGCTTTAGATGTTTCAGGAAACTATTTGTTTTCGAGACTGGAACAATTTGATGAAAGATCATTTGAGTTATTTGATATCATTTATCAACGGCTTACAAAAACCATACTAATTATGAGTGGATTAATAATAGCATTAGGAATAATATGGTACACAACTGCGATATCGATTTCCGAAGCATTTTCATCACTATTTGATATTCTATTGATTCAAATAAAAAGAATACCACCACCTACAATAATTGGAAATTCTAAACTTATGGAAATCATACTCAATAAAGACAAAATAGACCAAAAACAGGAAGAATCGATATCCGGAAGGATCATTCAAACATCATCGGATGCAATAGTCTGTTCAGGATTAAATAACATTGTAGAAATGGTGAATACATCAGTATCAGGTTTGTTGGGGTATACTCCAGAGCAACTGTTAGGCCAATCTATTTCTTTGATATTTTCGATAAATGATTCGGAAAAAGTCATGAAACAAATAAGTCTAATGAAAAATGGGCAGAGTTCAGCAATTTTCACAGATCATATTGAATGTTTAACTGATAATGGTATACCATTACCATGTTTTCTAACCATTTTAGGAATGAATTCAACAGGAGATAATGCAATTACATCATTTGTATACATTCTTAAAGACGAATGTGAATTGAAGCATCAACAAAAAGAATCTGAAACAGCTAAAGCAAAAAGTGAAGAATTATTATATCAAATCCTTCCAAGGGAAATAGTGATGAGGATCAATCAGGGAGAGAAAGAAATTTCGTTTACGATTCCTAGCTCTACAATAATTTTCATTGATATTGTTAAGTTCAGTGATTATTCAATACACTTACCTCCCAATGAGATTTTAGAACATCTATCGCTTATTTTCACCAGCTTTGATTCAATTGCCGAAAAATACCCATTGATAACAAAAATCAAACTCATTGGAGATGTATACATGGCAGCAGCTGGCTTGTTCAGTGATTCTCAAGGAATGAACCATGCAGAACAAATGGTAAGATTTGCAATTGATGCACTTCAAGAATTGGAGACTATTAATATTAGATTGAATTCAAGTATTAATGTGAGAATTGGTATTAATTCTGGTGGACCAATTATTGCTGGAGTTCTAGGTACTGATAAACCGGTTTTTGATATCATTGGCGATCCCATTAATGTTGCTTCAAGACTTCAATCAACATGCATTCCTGGAAGAATACAAATTTCTCAATCAACATTTGACTTAGTTAAGGAAGCTGCTTTTGAGATTGAAAAGAGGGGAGAGATATTCCTCAAAGGAAAAGGAAACACAATGGCATATTTTGTGAATCCTGATTCTAACTTTTTCCCAAATTTCTCAAATTGTGACATCAAATCAATGAATAGTATGAACAAACTCTAAAAGAAAACTTAAAAATTGCTTTTTATTTGGTATTCAATATGGTAGATAACTTTTCCAAAATGTTATAAAGCATCAGCAACAATACTTTTCAATCAATGTGTAACCAAAAAATTGGATATGATGATTACTACAATTTAATTTCCTTTCTGAGTTTTATTCAGTTTGTTGAACTTAATGAAACGCATGTGAAACCCTTTCCAATAGAGTATAAGTTCAATAATTAGATCTTTAAACTATAAAAGATGGAGAATAATAATTGATAAAACAAAAGATAATGTAAATATAATACTGATTTCTTTCCTATTTGCAATGAGACATGAACATCTGCAAATTTCAAATGATCTATATGGAGTTTCTGGATTGGTTTCTCCTATTGATCGTTCAGCTGTCTTAATGGGACTGCAACTTGGAGTTCTTTCACACGTGTTAATTGGTGTTTGTATTTCAAATGGTATCTCTGCATTACAATAATATGATTGAAAGAATTGGTGCTGATAGGTTAGCCTTCTGTCCAAAGGATAAAGGGTATCTATTGAATTATTATTTCCTATAGATATAGACATTGATGTTAAGAATGATGCTTCAATATGAGAAATACAAGAATGTGCTATTTCGAGAGAACCACCATTCACGCTAAATAAGATGTTCTGATTCATATCGAAAACACAATATTGCATTTTTGGAGATCCTTGACTAATATAAACAACACTATATTGGGGGAAAGGACTATTATTCTGTATTATGTTTGAAAATGTCAAAATCCCTATTGTTGAAACTAAATATATACATACACTTTCTGATACATTATTGTTAGAAAAAGTGTTAAATGATCCAGAAAATGAGGACGAAGACGAACAAAGTAATCCAGAAGTCCATTGAGCATTATTCAATGAGCAATTAGAGTAATCAACACACTGATTACCCCAATATAAAAAAACAGGATAATACCCAAATGTTGAATAAGAGCATGCAGATATTGAAGCATATTCAAGAGTATTTTCAATGAAAGATTTTAAATATGCGAAATGCATCGAATTAGCAATGCATTTATTTGCACAAATCTTCTTGAGCGATGAGTTTTTAGAATTGAAATAAATGGCTCCACCGTCATTGGAACAACTGCAGTTAAAAAACATTGAATAAGAAATGATCATATAATAAATCCCTTCATAAACATGCACCACCCCTCCATTCCCCGTTATTCCCATCATTCTCGAGAAAGAACAGTCTGATATATTAATATTATGCTGATCATATGATAAACCTTGGTTAATGCTTTCGTTTTGGCAACCAAAGCTGATTATTCTAAAAACGTTTTGTTGATATCCCATTTGAAAAAACTCATAACTTTTGATTTCATCAAAGTGATTAATTAGAATTCCATTGTTGTGATTGGAAAAATTCATTATATAATTCAAAAAAATATATAATAAATACACAAAAGAAAGCTTATAACAATTAAACTCCTTCAATTGCAAAATTCCCCTGAATGTAAAAACTGGTGAAAATTTAAAAATGATATTGATTATCTTCATTATTTCTAAAGTATTACCAATTTTCTTTAGACGAGATACAAATTGGGCATAAAATGTTCTCTTTATCATTTTAAATGTCCAAAATTCAAAGAAACAATACAACGTTTTTCAGAAACCATTCATAAACTTGTGACAATTATTTCCTAACACATATTATAAGAACAAAACCTGTATTTTTATCTTGGCAATGAGACTGATTGATCTTATATCATCAAAAAAAGAGAATGGATGATGGAACATATACATATCTACCCCAAGAACATAATATATCATATTTATGATTTCGAGTTTTGATCGAAAATCAGGAATTCAAAGATATGAAAAAAAGATAAAAGAATATCGATACAGATTTCCTGATTCTATAACTTTTTGTGCTGATGAGATCGTAAAAATTATTACAATTTCCATAAATAATGGGTTCAAAAATCGGAGTTGTAGTCGAGGTTTTGGTTAATCCAATTGTATTATATGATAAATCACCATATGAATTGATGAATGAAAGAGTTCCACCTTTAATGAATGAACTATAAGATATTCTAAACATGTAACATTGATTAACTTGAACGTTACATCCCGACAGCCACCACATAACGCTTGTGCATTTTGAATCAACTATCACTAAAAAATCGATTTTAACATTTGTGCTTGTTCGGAAACACATTGAATGCGCAGCAGTTCCTCCAATAATGGTTAGAAACTCAATGTTGCACAAAGAAGATATCCCATCCAAAAAAATTCCGTGAGGCCCACCATTTCCTGAACAATCAGTACAGTTTGTATTTATAGTATCTGCTTTATATGAGCCAAAATACAACGTTGAATCGGATGCCGTACCACTGCTAATGCCACATCTATAAAAACTTGAAAGTTCGGTGCTTGCCACACTTTTAACAAAAATTGCATTACCATACACGTCATTTTTTGATTGTCTAATATATGACTCAAAAAAACAAAGTTTTTTTCCATTTAGGCTACCTCCATTAGTAAATATTGCACCTCCATTTGTACTGGCTGTACATTTAAAAAATATACAATCTCTGATTTCTAAAAAATATCCTCCATTCATATAAATAGCTCCTCCCTGATTAATCCCAGAACCCAATTCGATGAATTTGCAATCAGATATCAACTTATTTCCAGTAACAATTTCTCTAATAAAAACCAAAACAAAAAGCATTTTTTTTGTTTTTTTTTAGACGTTTCAAGAGGAAAAATGGTATATATAGTTTAGAACCATTGTCTTATGTATTTCTCTAATAGTGAATGGGATTAGAAGTGTTTTTGTAGAGTTTCTTAGTTACTCTGTATTACCATTTCAGGTTGAGATCTTTTGAGTCTGTATTCAGTATTGGATACCTAGTTATTCGCTAGTCTCTTTAATTTTCTCCATAATTGTTTTTATTCCTAAGTATCTTTAAGGATTTCAAATTTTTGTTACTAATTCCTCCAAGAATGATTCGTATCTTACCGTTTTCGACCAAAAAATCACCGATTCTCCAATCTCTTTGTTGTAATTTTCTCTCCATTAGGTTCACCAGATCATCAAAACGAACTTTTTTATCTTCTTCCTCCGCTTATCTTCATATGATTCCCCAAAACATCACCAATACCAAACATGGTTTTCTTATCTCTTCCCTCGTCTATTGGTTTGAATTATTTCCCATTTTCTCTACAAAAATGCATATTTCCCGATCATTTCCTAGCTTCTGTTTTAACTTATCCTCATTTCTCGCCCTTAGACTTATCCTCATTTCTCACCACCATATCATCCAAAAAGAATTTTTACCCAAAACCTCAAATATTCATTAATCTTTCCCAACAATACATTAACCTCTCTTCCCATTTTCTCCTCTAACTTAAGCCCTTCACATATTCATCAAATATAGCTTTCCCTGATGATATCTCTTATTTAGTGCAACCATATACCCCTCAAAATCAGAGCTTGATCACATATTCAATAACATCTAATGAATGTGGTTTTTATCCTCTTCTGACTTATTGCCCTCCTTTACTCTTGAGGAATTCAACAACATTCAACTTCATCTTCTTTTTCTCTTCCGAATCATATTTTCCAATTGCACTTGCTACTCCCAATGGTGTTCTCCCATTCTTGTTTATTGCATTTATATCAGCTTTTTGATTAACTAGATTTTCAACAACACTAAGATGACCATTATAAGCAGCATAATGAAGAGGAGTCCAATCATCTTTAGCTTTTGCATTTATATCAGCTTTTTGATTAACTAGGTATTCAACAACACTAAGATGACCATTTTCAGCAGCATAATGAAGAGGGGTCCAATAATCTTTATCTTTTGCGTTTATATCAGCTTTTTGATTAACTAGATATTCAACAACATTAAAATGACCATTTTGAGCAGCAAAATGAAGAGGAATCCCACTTGAAAACCATCCACTTGCTTGAGCATTTATATCAGCTTTTTGATTAACTAGATATTCAACAACACTAAGATGACCATGATAAGCAGATATATGAAGTGGAGTCCAATTATTTTTATCATTTGCATTTATATCAGCTTTTTGATTAACTAGATTTTCAACAACACTAAGATGACCATTATAAGCAGCATAATGAAGAGGAGTCCAATCATCTTTAGCTTTTGCATTTATATCAGCTTTTTGATTAACTAGATATTCAACAACACTAAGATGACTATATCTAGCAGCATAATGAAGAGGAGTCTCATTAAATATAAAAACTCAGCACCTTCATCTTTTGCATTTATATCAGCTTTTTGATTAACTAGATATTCAACAACACTAAGATGACCATCCCTAACAGCTAAATGAAGAGGAGTTAAATTAAATAAAAAAACTCAACACCATTTGAATTTGCATTTATATCAGCTTTTTGATTAACTAGATATTCAACAACACTAAGATGACCATCTCTAGCAGCAAAAAGAAGAGGAGTCCCATTAAATATCAAAACTCAACACCATTTGGATTTGCATTTATATCAGCTTTTTGATTAACTAGATATTCAACAACACTAAGATGACCATTTTGAGCAGCATAATGAAGAGGAGTCCCATTAAATATTAAAACTCAACACCATTTGCATTTGCATTTATATCAGCTTTTTGATTAACTAGATACTCAACAACACTAAGATGACCACTAATAGCAGCCAAATGAAGAGGAGTCTCATTAAATATATAAACTCAACATCTTCATCTTTTGCTTTTATATCAGCTTTTTGATTAACTAGATATTCAACAACACTAAGATGACCACATCTGGCAGCATAATGAAGAGGAGTTCGATCATCTTGAGTTCTCGCATTTAAATTAGCTTTTTGTTTACCTAGGTATTCAACAACACTAAGATGACCATTATTAGCAGCTAAATGAAGAGGAGTAATATCAAAGATTAAAACCCAACATTTGAGGAATTATCATTTATGTCAGCTCCATTTTCTGACATGAAAACTAACAATGGTAGATGAAAAAACTCAGATGCTTTACAGCAGAGATTTGGTGTAACAAATTGATGTTTTTGACATAAATGGAAGAGATCAAAACAACCACCACAAACAACCATCGATAGAACTTTAGCATTGATCTCAAATCCTGTCATTAACAAATGCTTAAAGCACTTGATTGAGCAAAAAAATCCTGCAAAGGATAATAAATCAAGATACTCTGGTCTAAAACTCCACTCAAATGGACTCCATCTAGCTTCATGATTTAAATTATCGAAACCAACTAAATCATCAATCACATCATACTTGAGACAATACTCAATACTTGATTGCAGATAACCATATTCGATCAATTTATCAATATCGTCCGCATTCTCGAAAAATGATTGTTCTAAACCAGTGGGTTTTATCTTATGTAGGATAAAACTATCAAAATCTTTGATCTCTTTCCGAAAATAATAACTTAACATGAAAGTGTAGTCATTTTTCAAAAAAGGTTCGATTTCTTCAAATGCCAAAATACATCTTTTGTACAATTGATATATCAAAACTGGGCATTCATAAGATTTTTCTAATAGTTTTTGTCGGAAATCATTGATCTGGCAATACTTAATAGAAAAAATCACTGCTTTTTCGAGTTTATGAGGCCGAATCTTTGGTAATATAACAATTCGATCGACACAAAACTCAATATCATCAATAACAATTTCATTCCCCTCCCCAAAAAGAAATTTCTCAAATAAAATCTTCTCTTCCATCTGACAAAAAAAATACTTTTTGAAAAATACTTGTATTTCTTCGATAAAAGTTATTTAATTCCATTCAAGCAATCCTAAAACATAGAGAAGTTTTCTTCAGAGTATTGATCACTGATAAAAAACACAGTGTCTGGGTAAGATTTGATTTGAGAGTAAAAACAGAGAGACAAAGTTGAAAATGTCCTTTAATTCAAGTGATATTAATGTTTAATGTTGAATATGGTATGATTAAACTCTGATTATGCTTGACTAATTTGATTGTCAATGGTATTTAAACAAACCCATTTTATCAGAAGCTGTATAGTATTAGGATTCCTTTATATCTTGAATATTCTAGTATTTTCAAGAAATCTGAGAAACACTCTAGTGAACAAAGTCCTTCCCAAAACAAATCTTTTCCATTTTCATAATTTTCAAGAGATTATTCGGAGTCATTCTTTGTTAATGAATATCTCAAAAATCATACTTGCCATAGTAAGAGAACAAAAACGATTCAGGAAACTATCTTCCTTCCTATAATTAGCATTTTAGACAGAATACTTTTCCATTTTAGATCTTCTAAATATCCAGACAAAACTTATCTTGAATTAGCGAGTGATAATGGGTCACTTCCCATAAATTCCATGTTTATAATACCGATTATCCAATTCAAAAGAGAACAGTGGTTTAGACAATAAACAATCATGATAATAATGAATCCATATCCTTTGAATTCCAATTATTCTTTTCTTAGGATTGATATGATATATATTTGAAATGTTTATTGATCGTTTCAATAATTACACATTTACATTATTTACAACAAAAAAGTAAATTGCTTTGATGAAGAAAAAAATTCCATTTTTTTAAGTATATAATGGAATATAGAAAATGGAGTAAAGGCAAGATGATCAAAGTTATTTTGAAAAATTCATGGGGAATTTTAGTTTTGGGACTTGTAACAATTAGGATTAATGTATATTTTGGGACGTTTTTTTCTTTCTTGAAACCTCAAATATTGTTATGTGGGATTTGTAAACAATTTATAAAGAGATGGATTTTAATTGGTTCACATGTTATTGAAAAGAACAGGTTAATATATGATAAGATTTTGTCATTAGAAATGAGCAAAGGATTTATTTCATTGTTATTAATATGTCCAAATCAGACAATTGATCAAGGAAGGTCTTATACAGACATTACTGCAGACATATATAATTGTAGATTCATTAGATATCAAATATATGTTGGAAATGGCGGTGTAATATATATCAATGGCTTGACATACTATCTTAGCATTACCCAATCCATGTTTCATGATTGTAGATGTACCCAGATGGGAGGAGCTGTGTATTTTCATGGGAAGAATTATTCACAAAAAATGATATGCGCAAACGAATGCTATACTGGTACTTCATCCTATCATTTCGCCTTTTCTAGAGCTTCACCCGCAAATACTATGAATTACGTTTCTGTTTCATCATGTTCTATTGAATCTAAAGGATATACACCAGTTATGCTACAAATTGGAAATCAACAATTGAACAATTGTAATTTCTCGATGAATAGTGCAGGAATGTACTCAGGACTTAATATACAGTCGCCAAATAGTTTCAAAAGTACACATTGCTCGTTTTCAAATCACAATGCATCTGATAGTGTGTGTATTAATCTGTATCAGTATGAAGGTACAATTTCGTTTGCCAATATTGTAAACAATAACAGTCCCAATTTCCCAAGTGTTATATATGTTAGCGGTTCGGGATCATATTATCTTCAATATTGCATTTTTTATTCTAATAAGAATAGATTATTCTATACAAGCACAGGAGCTCTTCTTGAAGTTTCTCATAGTTTCATATCTCATGAGGGGATCACATCAAGTACAAGTAATAATTCATTGACATCTTCTCAATCGTATCAGCATCATTTTTTTTCATCATTTTACTGCCTCATTGATACCCCACACCAAACTCATGAACGTACTCAGAAAATAACTCCATTTCATACCCCCCCTTCATCAAAACAACCATCCCATCCCAGAACATTCGATCCACAGTGCACCAGAAATTATGTTATATCATTCAACCATGATATTACTCACAGAAAACAAATATATTTTCCAATATTGCTTTCTTTTTCTCTGAGTTCTGAGTAGATTCATATTATCCTTGAATAAACCCAATGATATTTATGTTTTTTTCTTCATTATCCGACAACATCTTTCCGAAAATATATCCAAAGTATAATATTACTATGATAGATCATGATTATTGGCGACAATATGCATTGTGTCATGATCCTTTTAATTGGCAAATACCAAAAGGTTTATCAAATGAGGATCTAAAGATGTTCTGGGCACAACCAGAGAATCATAGACATTTTCATGATACACATAATACCAGTCATTGTGGAGTTTTAAGAATTGTTGCTAATGGCCGAATTCGAAATCCTTTTCCACAACTTTCCAATGTTACCCATTTTATCAATGCTTTTATAAAACCAGAGAAAGTCCCAAAACCCAAATATGAGACACTTTTAGTTTTAATTGGTCATTGGGGGCATTATTTTCAACATTTTTTCGACAATATTGGGCCGCAAATCAGTTTAGCAATGAGTATATTAGGTTTTAATCAAACAGATATACCAGTTGTTGTTGATTCATCACATTTGTTTCCTGTTGTGCCCTCCCTTTGGCGCAGATTAGGCTTTTCAAAGATTATTAAATCTATAAGCAATGCTGATTACTCAGCAAAGACACTCATATATATCGAATCCACTCCAAGAATTCACCCCGAATATTTCCTGAATCTCAGGAATATGCTTGAATTAAGAGAAGTTGAGCATAAGAAGGTTATTTGGTTATCCAGAAAACCATCAAATTCTTATTATTCACAGCGATATATCATTAATGAAGGTGAAATTGTGAGTGCATTGCAGAAAAAGTATGGCAGGAACAATGTTGTTTCCTATGATCACACAAAATACCAATTAAATGAGACAATTGAGTTGTTTTCGGAGGCAAAAATAATAATCGGAGCGCACGGAGGAGCATTTTATAATCAGTTCTTCTCAAGTAAAGATGCTATAATCGTTGAAATAATGCCAGTACAAGAATCTGGACTGTATCCAGATCAAGACTCATTCCAGACCCAACCATCGTTTTCACATATGGCTGTGTGGTCAAACTCATTGCTTATCGGCCAAAAGTTCTGGAGATACTACCATGTAACATCTGAGCCATCATTCGAAATCAATCCCAGAGCCCTAGTCAGGTTCCTGGATCAGATACCCGGCAACGATGATTTGTAAAAACTGTAGAGAATAATCGTTCATTTTTATTTCATGATTTTTCTTATTGTTTCATTGTTGAGATCTCGTGATTATATTTCCTGCGAGTTATGTAAGCGCCAAATTATGCGAAACAACGCCAAGGTTCACAGTTTTTCGAGCGAAAAGAATTATCGTAGCGAATGCAAGAAGATGGGATTTGAAGGGTCCCTTGAGTGCGAAAAGAATGTTAAAGGGTTTGGTAATGCTATCATTGATGGGTTGAGGGATCCAGAGCTTGTTTGTCAAGCAACTGGCAAATGTCCTATGAAACCAGTAGCTTTTGGGAAGTCAGATGCAAAACCAATGAGTTTTGCTAATGATTGCGATTATTGCGTCAAAATATTTACTTTTATGACAGGAGATGGGTTGAAATCCACTGGTGCTCCAATGGGACTTAGGATTTTGCATTCTGTTTGCCATAAAGTTCCACCAGCAGTTCCATTGTGCTCAATGTTAACCGAGCATCATATTGAAAAAATGGTCACACTGATCAAATCCAAAGTTGAAATCCTCGAATTATGTCAAAAGAATGGTCTGTGTAATTGATTTGCTAAACAAAGATCTTATTTCCACTGTTTTAATTCATTATTACACATGGAAGCGTTTTATGTATCATCTGGGAAATGGGTCAAAGCACAAGCTATCATTTCGAAAACCGGAGATAGAATTGATATATCGATTGTACTTGCTAATGATAGTCTATGCGAAGCTTATCTTTGCTTTTCCATCAACAATTCTGTTCTCGCAGTTTTTCGTATATATTATACTATTAAATGCGATTACAACGATATGGAAATGGTATTTACTTTCATGAACTATCATAATATACAGATTATTGTGATCTGTTCATCATTAAGGGATTTCCAAGCACTACATAGCCAAACAAATGTATGTTCTAGAATTTCAAAAGATCCGAGCGAAGTTTTTATAGATCAAAATATACTTTTTTTACAGAATTATGGATCCGATTATAGAGAAGTTACTCATTCGAAAGCGTTTTCATGTTTTTTCCCGATAGTATATGATCAAAATGCAAAAAACACATGGTTTCGGAGGACTAAATATCAGAACTCCCCTTTTTTCATGGAGAAAATCAATGTCATGACATCTTTTATTACATGGAATGTTGCACAAATTGTTCCTACAGATGATGTAATTTCTACAATATGCCAGTTTTTCCGAAGCGAATCCGAGTTTGTGTTTATTACGCTCCAAGAAGTTGAGTATTCTGTTCAGTCAGTTATAGCAGGAGATTCAGATGCATCTATAAAGTGGCATTCATATTTTTCAATAGGATCATCAAGCTGCCAGTACAAATCAATATTTCGTGCTACATTAGGTGGTGTTTATGTTGAAGGTTTTCAGAGTTTAAATTCTCAGGCATCATTTAAATTTGTGGAGAACTTGTTTATTAGGTTTGGAATCGGAGGAGTTGCTGCGAATAAATCCGCAATATTAACAAGAATAATAATTAATGAAACAGGGTTGTTATGGGCCGGCGCCCATTTAGATCCACATGCTAAAGCATATGAAAAGAGAAATCAACAAATACAGCAAATATGGAACGAATCTCTGAATATGCCTTTCGATTATTTTTTTTTAACTGGCGATCTCAATTATAGAATAACTATTCCTTATGAAGAGGCTATAGAATTGGCTCGGACAAATAGTATTTCCGAATTATTCTCCACCGACCAGCTTTCTCTTGCTCGAAAAGAAGTACCAGTTTTGAACAATTTCAATGAACCTAGGATTGATTTTTTACCAACATATAGGTACGATAAAGGGACTAATGTGTATGATACATCACAAAAAAAGAGAGTTCCTTCATGGACGGATAGAGTTTTAGTATTTGTCCCACCAATGAATCGTTCAACTGGAGAAAATGATCTTTTATTATTTGAAACAGACATAATGCGTCATATGGGATTTGAGAACCTATCATTTTCTGGTTCATCATGTTTTTCTCTAGAAAACCATGAATTTAATTATCCTCTCAATGTTGAACTAATAAAATATATATCTTATCAAGATATCATGTATAGCGATCATCGCCCTGTAGAAGGCCAGTTTCAATTACCCACAATCCGTCACAACGAAGAATTATACAAAGTGTTTTTAAACAAAAGAATTCACAAATATGATGAGATATGCGAATTATCCATTCCAAAGTGTAAGGTCATGCCCAATTCTTTCAGTTTTAATAAGGATATTCAGCTAAATTTAATTAATGTTTCATGTGTTGATGCTGAATGGAGACTGGATTTCATACCAAATAATCTAATACTAACTCCAACAAAAGGTATTGTTCATGCAGGGTCATCAGCTCAATTGCTCCTCCAAACTTCAGAACCATTTTATGGAGTTCAATTGATTGTTTTATCAATCCATGAGGGAAATCCAGCAATTATCGAATGTTCTTTTTGTAAATAAAATTTAGATGTGAGTTTACTTATTTAATAAAGAGTATACTTCATCTTTGGGAAGGGCATCAATATCCAATAAATCTTGATTTTGAACATTCCTCCTAAACAATGATGTTGCAACTAATCTTCTAGATGCAAAATCCCTCCATTTTTGAAGTTCTTTTATAGTACTCAAATTGCAAGATTCCAAATCTCCATTCGAAATCTGGGCAAATAATTTTAGAACCTTGATATCAACATCTTTATCTTGAATATCTTTCAACCAATCATAAAGTAATTCATGTCCTTTACCAATTTTTACAACCAACTCGAAGTATTTAATAATAAAACCTTTGGCTTCAATCTTTTTCTCGCAATTTATGTAGTTGATTATGATATTTTTATAAATCTCTTGAAGTCTGTATGGGTTCTTCTCGCCACTTCCTAAAGATTCCTCAAAACATTCTGCTTTAGCCAAATATAAACACTTTATAATTTCATTATAATGAGATTTTTCGGGATTAAGTGTCGAATCATTTTCGAGACAAGATGACAAGTCCAAACTGACAAATAATTTAATATACTTGACAACAATTGAACGGGAAATCCCTTCATTAATAAGCTCATTGGCACCTTGAACCCATGAGGGGTAATTTTGTTTATAACATTTTATTAATTCATCAATAACAAAATTAATATTAGGGTCATCCATAATCTTGCCATCTATATTGCTATTTCGAATCCTTTGTATGCATTGAAAAGCATTTCTAGGTTCCAAAAGAGAAAGCATATTTCCGAAATATATATTTTGCTTGTATATTATGAAACATAAGAGAGAAAAGACAGGATCTCTAGATTGACTTAGAATAAATTCATAGTTTCTCTGCTTGTTTTGAGATTCAAAAGAACAAAACTCGTCTAAAACAATTTTATAATTTAAATTTTGGCCATTTTTCAGGGAAAAATACATATAAAATATAACTATCCAATCATAATTATTATCTATCAAAAACTCTGCATTCTTTTGCAATAAATGTTCTATTAAATCATTTGATATAATGCTATCAAGCAATTTAAACTTATATCCATCGAATTCAATTCCTTTTCTTCGTGATATAAATTCCAGGTATCGATGACTAAATTCTTCATTGGACAAATAAAAATCGAAAAGATCATTAAAAAAGCCTATACCAGAAGCGGAATTTCTCTTGCCTTGAAGAAGATCAATATCAAACATCCTTTTTTTTGGACTAAGCTAAACGATAAAAGTGCTTGGGAACAAATCTCACCCAATGCATATTCCTTCATATTCCTGAATATTAACAGATAGATAATATTAACGGAATCATAATGAAAAATGAAGATTTATCCCAACTTTCTTTCGAAGAATTGAGTGAAATAGCAAAGAAAGAAGAAGAAAATACCGTTTGCTTAAGGAAAATTTTATTGGAAACAAATGATTTCATTGGTTCGAATGGCAGATTAAGAAAAAGTTGCTCAGATAAAGAAACAGGAGCAGATATCCTTAAAACAATAGAAAGATTCCATAATATTTTTATAACAGATGATATAGAATCAAATACAAAGTCGAAATTATCAAATTCGGAATTAGCATCCAAGATCTCCAAAGTGAAGGCAAAGTACGATAGGCTAAAGCAAAGATTAGACCTAGGAACATCATTTTTGAAGTTGGAGATGGAAGAAAAGCTCAAAATAATGACAGAAAAAGCCGAAAATGTACAAAATGAGATTTTGGAACTTGAGAATAAAATAGTTTTGGAAAAATCTAGAAGGAAAGAGAAAAAGGAATCTCATATTAATAAGCATAAAGATATCTTCTCAAATTTGCTCATTGAGTTACAGGGTATGAATTCTCAAGTCTCTGATGCTATGGGCAAAAAGGCAAAATTTATGTCAGATATTGATTGTCTTAATGAATCCATAAGATTCTTACAAAACAATGGAAATTATTTATTTGAATTTTCAAAGGCAGAATAACTGTTTGTTTTGACCCCCAACGATCTCCTGTATTTTTCTGAGAGTTTTTCATTGAAAGAAGACATTGAATTTTTGATATGGGTAATTAAACCTAACCGCAAATTACGTTGAATTTTGTGAAGATATCCTATTTATCGTTGTCAATTCTTTTTTTGCATATTTTGTTTAATGTCAGTTTCATCAACAAATCATAACTTTAGTTCTAATTCTATCCATTCACCAAAACCAAAAAAGATTCGGAAACTTTTTACATCTGATGAAGACAATCGGCTTATTGCCATAATGAAAACATTACCATTTACAACTTGGAATGCGGTTTCTGCCCAAATACCTGGGAGAACAGCACGCCAGTGCAGGGATAGATGGGCAAATTATCTTTGTCCAACAAACAAGAATGCGCCTTGGACAGACCAAGAAGATCTCATGCTTTTAGAGAAATATAATCTTTATGGTCCTCAATGGTCCAAAATAGCTACTTTTTTTGATGGGAGAAGTGATAATAATGTAAAAAACAGATGGAATACACATATCAAACCCATCTCTGTTTTTGATGAAGGCTCTCAGAAAGTGGTTCTTGACCAGGATTTGAAAGCACACGTTAGTATGTCTAGAACAGCCAAACACAACCATCCATTATCAAATACTTTTGATGCTTTTTCTGTAACCAGACAAAGTTCTGCACAAACCATTACACATTTAGAAAAGATTACTTTACCATCAATATATACATTTCAACAGAATAATAATGAGCAAAAGATTGCCAACCCTGTTCTTCCCCGAGCATCTCCCGCAGCTGTGAGCGGAAGGATGAGATCAATATCTGTTCAACCATATGGTGTTCCATCCATCATGGAATTTTTGAACCATTGATTTGTTTTTTTAAAAAAGATAGTAAAAATGTTTTCAAATAATAACTGATTATCTTCTTTTCAAATATTTTGCCATTGTTTTATATTTTATCAATTATTCAATAAATTATATATACCTTTGAATGGAATCGTTATTTTAATAGGGATAATTATTTCCTCTTTTTACAGTTTTTGTATGTTCAATGATTCAAAAGGAATAGCGGTTTCTACAAATGCCTGGAATGATGTTAACATTTTTGTTTATTAAGGTGAAATTTTATGGCAGTAGTGAGCTAGCGAGTAATATTTTTTATAAAATTTCCCTTTTAGAATCAATTGATGCGAAATACACCGCTTTTGTTAATGATTTTGTAGGCGATAATCAAGAATACACCACCAATATGATTTTAAACGTGCCAAGTTTTTATATTTATGAGAATATTAGTGCATCTAATAACAAATATTATTTTAGGCATCTAATTCAGGGGTATTCATCTCTTGTTAGTGTCATGAGAAAGCGGAATATTCATTTTTCATTAAGCGATTCCAATTCCAGGTTTATTATTTCTCAAATAAAGATTAACGATTCAAATTTATCAACATATAGTATTCCAGAGTATTTCCAGCATTTGAACTTTTATGCCTCAATAAGGACCTCTTTTGAACCAAAAGGATATTTAACAAATCTGATAAGGATTGAATTACCTTTTTATCATTTTGCTTTGAATATCTTTGCAGTATTTATGATTTTTCTGATAACAAGGGTGTATTTATTCAAGATATTTAGTGATAAAATTGATGGGATCAGTTTACAGAAAATACCCCGAAGTGTTAATCCTTTACATTCCAAGATGAAGACAATCACTTCATTATCATGTGTCGAAGAGTTTACTGCTTCGATTCATATAATTGGTGATTTTTATGTAGTTTTTTCATGGCAAGAATTTTCTCAAGATGCAAATATCACAGATAAATGTGGATTGCCAGGATTACAGTTTATTTTCAAGGCTGATGAACCAATCTCTGTAGAAATGATCTATAATTTAGTCGATAAATATTCAATAGAGCTCAAAATGATTCCAACCAATAATACCGAGCTTTTAGCATTTGTCACACTGTTTTCAAGGCTATTTGTATCATCAGTTACCCGTTCTCGGTCTATTAGCCCAACTACAGAATCTATGAAAAAGCATATTGAGTATTTGCGAATTGCTTATGATGCTTTATCTATATATTTTTATGCATTTAATGAAGAAGGCCAATATGAGTTGTCAATTTATTCTGATACAACAAATTTTGAGTCAAAACCAAACAAGCAAATTTTAAAGCATTTAGCATCTGGTGCATTATTTGGAAGGTATTATTCCGAGTCTTTTATATATACATCTGCGAAAACTGTTCTTGGCAACGAGAAATTCATTTTTGTCTCTGTTTGCAACAAGTGTGTATCATCAATCGGCTCTCTTTCGAATTCATTTCACTCGTTTTTTTCTCTATTTTATACTATTTGGTATAAATCATATTGCCAATATAAGGATATTGTGACACTCACAAATTTTGAGAGTTTGCTGCAAAAGACTCAAGTTTATAAGTATTTTGAAATCATTGATAAACCCATTCTATTCTCAAAAAAGCTGGAAATGGATAAATTATCGGAAGAAGAGCCCTTGATAAAGGAGTTATTGTCGAATTTATCTGAAGAGAATCAAAAGAAACTTGAGAATATGTTGAATATGCTTGATTTGAAGCAAAAGTTTTTTGATAGAGCAGTTTTCCCCCATGTTAATGGAAAAACTTGGGTATCCATTCGAATGAATCGCTATCCTCCTGATTTTTCGGGTGGCAATGATATTATTTCATTTCTCATTGAAGATTTATCTTATTTTTATAGTTTAGAGAAATTTTCCAAAAAGTCATCTGCCGACCTGAATTTATGCAAAAGCTTATTATGTTTATATGAGTTTCATCAACAAAACGATAATTCTATTATTATTGAAGAAAAATCCTTTTTTGATGAGTTAGGGTTTCCTGAACATCCACTCAAAATCAATGATCTTTTTCATCAGGATGACATACTTAGTTTTAAGAATCTTAAACACAAAAAGACCACAAATGTTCGACTCAAAAACTCGAAGAATGAGTATATATGGTATTCATTTGTTTGTACAAAAGATAAGCCATTCAAAGGTTTTTTGTTTTCTGTGAATGAACAAAGGTCTTTATATAAGAAAATTCATGCAACGCAATCATGCATTGCATGTGACAAAAACTCATATCTTTTTTCTGCATTTATTATTCATAATCAACCTATAAAGAGCGATTATGATTATTTTCCATCTTGGTCTTTGCAATCATATTTGGAAAGGATATATAATGAAGATCAAGATACCTTTAATAAATTTGTTGTAGATTCAATGAGTACAAGAAAAGATAGTACCATTGAAGTTAGAATCTCTCATAAACATGGATCATTTGAATGGTATTCATTTGTTATAATGCCTATTAAGGACCAATGTGCATTTTGTTTGGCTTTTAATATTCATGAAAAAAAGGTCGCACTTGATATGCTCCACAAAACAGAACAATTATTAGATTTAGCTTTATCTTATACAAAAGTTAGAATGTGGATTTTCTATGATAATAATGACCAGGATCTAGTCAATACATATGAGTTCAAAACTAATCGAAGTATTCAAATGAACTGGATGACAATCAAACATAATATTCCATTAGAATATCAAAATACAATGAATGATGTTTTTAGAAGGGCAATTGATAACAAATCAAGTATTGATATTGAAGTTCCTGTGATTTTTGAAAAAACTTATTGGGTATTAATTCGTGGAGTATATATAAATGAGTCAAATACCCTCGTTGGAGTTTTTATTAACACAAATGAAATGCATGAAGCAACAGAGGAAATTGAGAAGGAAAGGAAAAAATCAGAAGAGGCTCTTCAAGCCAAATCCCAATTTCTTAACTCTATTACACAAGAGATCAAGAAACCTTTAATTTCTATAAGAGGCTTATTAGATGTTTTCCAATCATTTTCTTTAACAACCGAACAAATCGAGTTAACAAACTGTGTCCAATCCAGCCTAGCCGATCTATCTGAATTAGTTGATGATACAATTGATCTTGGTAGTTTTGAGTCAGGCAGATTCGAATTCAAAAAAGAGATTTTTTGTCTCTCTGTAGAATTATCAAAAGCCATATGCCCATACTATCAACGGATTGATAAAAGTAGAGTTCAATTCCGAATCAGATTTTCTCCAGGGCTTCCACTAAAATTTTTAGGTCATCCTTATTGCTTTAGAAGAGTAATTGAGAGCATTTTATCAAATTGTTTGAAGTTCACTCAAAATGGATACATTGAATTAAGAATAGAAGAAATTGAAAAGGGGATAGTTATTGTTTTCAGTAATACAGGGCCTGGAATCACTGATACCACTGTTAAAGGAATAGAAAAATATTTTGAAAACCCTAATACCTTGTTATTAGGCGAGAATCAAGGCGTTGGTGTTGGGCTTTCTCTAGTAGCAAAAATTTTGTCTCAAATATCTGGAAAGTTCACTATTTCCCCAAATGAAAAGGTTACACAAGTATCAGTGTTTTTTAAGATGAAACCAATATTTGTCCCGTTTTTGCCAAAATCTGTATTACAGAGTTATGTGTTTTTATATACAAATAATGGATGGTTTAAATCCCTTATAACATCACATGCTGAGTTTTGTGGATATAGAATGTTTGTTGTTGAAAAGATTGAATCATTAAGTGAATTAGTTTTGTGTAGTGCATGTATAATTGATGGATCAGATATTGACGATGTTTTTTCTTTGAGATTACCCCAGCAAACTCCAATATTTTTCTTCAGTGACAAGAATATTAACAATAGTAATGGTTTTATAAATGTATTTCCCAATCCACCTGTTCCATTATATATTTATGAGATATTTTGGAACCTGAAGTATAAAAAGGCCCCGCAAAGCCATAAAAATTTTAATGTTGGTTGCTCACTTACAAATAATCTTAACTTAGATGTGATGGTTGTAGAACCGAATCTCACAGAGCAGATTGTAATGAAATCTCTTTTGGAAAAAATTGGCTGTCATGTTGAAGTTGTTTCAGAGTCAATTACAATATCCAAGAACATTGATGCTGTATTTGTTGATTCCAAATTTGGTGATATCAGTAACATAGTGACCCAGGCAAAACAAAATGGATCAATGATTATTATAATCGGAGAAGACACTCAAACATACGAAGTGGATAACTATATTTCTAGACCTCTATCAATATACGGCCTTTTGAAGGTACTTATGAAGTGCTGAGATTTGTGCTCAATATAAAATTGTAATTTATTATTTTTATGAAACTTAGCCGAGCAGTATCCAATCAGGATTCATCAGTTTGCTTGCGAGTTACTGGAAAAGGGATAACAGAGATAGATATTTTGCCAATAGAATATAATAGGGTGTCGTCTTTGTTTATATCGAATAATCATCTGACATCTGTTAAAAATATACAGCAGTTTAGATTTCTAAAGAGGGTTATGCTTGAATACAATAATATATCAGAAATTAAAAATTTGAACAGTCTTGGAAAGCTTTCAGAACTTGAGGAACTGAGATTAGAAGGGAACCCAATTTGTAGAGAACCTTTATGGGAATTACATGTCTTAGGGTTGTGTAAAAAGCTTAAAAACCTGAATGGAGTTTCTATTAACTCAGAAACGACAGAAATGGTAAAATGGGTGCAATCTTTGATTGAGTATTCATTTTGGACCAAAATTATCATACAAATTATCCAAAAAAGCAATGATAATGCTGATAGTTCGAATTATGATCAATCTCAAAGAATAAAGAATATATTATCAACAATATCAATGTCCAATTTCCAGTCTTCTTTATTGTCATCTTCCAAAGCGTCCTCAATGCTCGAAAGCTTTGAATATATAAAGCACAGGTTTCGTGTTGATCACATTCATATACAAGAAAATGCTCAGGATTCGCATTTTCGGCTGAAGCATTATGAGCTTTTAAAAAAATTACCTGAAGCTTCTGTGGCGATGGATTTTATTCGGAATAGCGAGAAAATGATTTCGATTTGTATGCAAATGATAGGTTTTTCAAATGATAGCCAACTCTCATCATTCCTCAGAATGCCATATACTAAAAAAGTAGATCAAATGATAATAAGGGCATTTGAAATCGCATTTATCATTGGCAACTTTCAATCAGCAGATAGTTGTCCCTCAATACCAATTTCTAATCTTCATGTTTTTAGTACCAAAAAGAGCCACAGTTCAACCCTTCAAATCATTACCCTTGATTGCTTTGATAACTATGAAAAACCTGATTTATTTAGCACAAGCTATAAAGAATTATCCGAGTCATCGCCAAACAAAAAGGCATTAAGCACCTCTAAATCAATATCTTTTTCTCATTCTGATTCTTCAGATGATGATACTACTATTCGGAAAAAAGGCCTTTCATTCGATTTCCAATTAAAAAAAGAATTGTTAGAATCTGAATCCATACGAGCTAGTTCAGACGGATCATCCGTGATTGCAGAAGACAATCAAATATCAATAAGCAATGAAAACTTGGCTTTCATTCCAATTAATGAAAAATGGAAAACTTCAATAATTCAAAACAAGAAAAAACATAGGAGAAATAGAAGTTCAAGTACCAGTGACCGTAAGAATCCCAAAGAATCTGTGAAGAGTCTAATCGCAACTTATTTCAAAGCATGGTTCAAATATGTAAAGTCAAAGAAGAATTCTTCAAAGACTGGAAAAAGGAGCAAGGTTCAAAAGTATCCACTCCCAACACCAATCAAGCCACTTGGAGAACACAAGTTCTTTGCTGGAGATCCGATCGAAGCTATGCTTTCTGGATATGATTTTGAGGGCAATAGCTCGAGTTCCCAAAAAACCAAGCATTACAATTTGTTTTAATTCGATTAAGGTATTCTGGGTTCGCCTGCAGTTCTCTGAAAGATCAATGTATGAAATCTAGAGTAACGAAGCATTATTGCAATTAAAGATGATCCAATGATTCCAATACCAACACCTAAGAAGAACCATTTTTCTACATGTATGTTATTTTTAAAACTATTTGATATATCTATTTCATATAATAATGATGGCTCCATTTCTGGGGGAACTTTTAAACCAAGACATGTAAGAATTGTCGAGGCAACATTTCCTATGAACGGAAACCTACCAATTTTCATGGGCTTAATTTTAAAACCCTTTGCCGTGGATAAGAATGGTACAGTATTCACAGTATGGTCAATCATTGGAGATCCATCTAGATTCGTTGTTTCTTCTCCATTTCCATGGTCAGATGTGACAAACAAAACATAGTTATGATTCCTACATAAATTCATTATCTTCTTGATCATCCCATCAATGCATTCCACAGCAATTTTAACAGCAGTAACATTCCCTGTATGACCAGCTGCATCAACATTCCCAAAATTCACAGCAATTAATTTGTATCTCTCACTAATGATTGCATTTTGAACAATTTTGTATACTCGACTAGCATTCATTAGTGGAAACTTGTCAACAATGCTCTCACCAACAGAATCAAAATCAGTTACCCTTTCTTCTCCTTCAAAAACCGGCTGATTAATACCTCCAGAGAAAAACTCTGATATATGATATTTTTTGTATGACTCAGATGTTCTAAGTTGTTTATAACCAAGCTTTGAAATCCAAGATCCAAGCGAATTGTTGTAAACAACTGATGGAAGAATAGTTTGATATTCCGAGAGAGATTTATCATATAATACCATGGGCAGTACTTTTACACCTTTGGGAGTTGATTCACCACGAATTAACCTGTCTGCGATCTGGAATGTTTTTTCTTCCCTAAAGTTAAATATAATAATTGTATCATCTTTCTTAAGGCAATTGTTCTTTGTAGGCCCAACAATAAATGGATCATATTTAACTTTCTTTTCATAGAATGTTTCAAGTCTTTTAAACATTGTATCTCTATTGGTTTCAACAGCACCTTTTCCATTAGCTATTGCTAAGTAAGATTTTTCAGTTTGGTCCCAGTTTCGGAATTTATCCATTGATGTTTTTGCAGAATGCACAGTCGCAATACGAGCATTTAGTCTTTTTGGAAAATATGATTCAACTTTTTTGAGATACTCAGTAGGGTGAGTCGTGTGTGTATCAAAGAAACAATGAACAAGCAATTCCGAAACGTTTTCATCACTTGCAGCTCTGAACATTGGTTCTAAAAACTTGATGTGAGAAAAAACTCCTGTATCTGTACAGAGTCCGGCAAAATGAACTCTTGATTTTTTCGAATTTGCCATTCTAAAAGCTTCTCTAATGATCTTATTATAGTATAAATACTCTGGAGATTTTGGATTCATTGATTTTTCAAGCATTTGATAATAGCTTGGAACTGTTCTTCCTAGCCCAAGGGTTTGATGCCCAACAGATGAACTTCCTGGTTCTCTACTAGTTAATCCAACAGGTTGCTGGGCGGCAACAAGAGGAATATAGATTTGATTTGATTTTAATGAGTCAAGAGTCGGAGTTCTAGCAATATCAATCCCATTGCCTTCCTTCCATGCACTTTCACCGAAACCATCAATTATAACCAACACAGCTCCCTTGGGTGGTTCTTTTATAAGCAAAGCTAAAAGAAAAGATATCATTAAATGATCCGGATTTTTAGTCTAAAACTAATAATTCTGTTATTTTCCTTTGTTAGCATTCTTCCTAAGGCCCCCAGGAATAGAAAATTCAATAGAAACCTTAGATCCAAGGAGTGGTTTACCATTCATTGATTTTAATGCAGTTGATGCACATCTAGAATCCCAATACTCTATAAATCTTTGGTGTGGCTTTGATGGGGTACCCCTTATTTGACGTATTTCTCCAAAAGCAGAAAATGCATGCTCAAGCTGAGAGTTAGTTATAATGGGGTTGAGATGAAATATCACTATTGTCCCATTATTGGGAGGCTTTTGGTGTGGTTCAACTGGCAGTGGAGAAGAATATCTCACAGATACAGGCATTCCTAGCAAATTTCGTGAATCAAAATAATGTCTAAAATACTGAGCATGGCGGAGATCGAACAACTCCACCAAAAAAGAAGAATTGGATGCTCTAGTAATTAATTTGATGGGGACAGTGGATGGAAAGCATGTTTTTAGAGTTTCTTCGTTGATAAGCGGAGATAACTTACTAAAAACTAGGATTCGGCTATCTATTTCTGGAGATTGCTTCTTTTCCGGCATTTCATTCGCAGAGATATCGTTAATTCCACTAGTATCTAAACCTAAAAACCCCAACGTCGAAGTTGGATCAGTAGGAATAAATGATGGAAGAGATGGAGAGCGAGGGAAAATAGGGACAGGAGCATTCGAATTAGTATTTAATTCACCATAATCTGGTGTAGGACTAAATGCAAAAGGATTCACCAAAGGCGGAGTCTTGACAAAGTCTCCCCAGTCTTCTCCTGTGATCATGTTAAAATTTACTCAACACACAGAATCGAAAAACATCTATTTTTAAACATCTGGTATGAGTTTCCCGACATTATGCCTGGAATTCATTGAAGTAATTGCTTTCCTCTTAATGTGAGGTATGATTTGCCTTCCTGAGATTTTTGCTGTTTTGGTTCCATGGTCGTGTTCTGTGTCAGAAAACTGCTGATATACTATTGGAGCAGAAAATTGCCTATGTTTGAATCCTTCAGAGAAAACTAATGGAGCTTTTGAATGCCTTTTTGACTGCAAGAAAGCTGTTTTCGCAGGATGCAATGGTGGAATATCGCAAATCTCCATTTTCTCATCTGCATGGTTGGGAGGTACGTACTTTTTTTCAAATTTAATCGGTTCTTTGAAATTAATCAACTTATTTGTCTCAGGTTCATAAAAATATAACCAATGACCATTGACTTTGGTTTTTATTTGTGAAAGTTTCCAACCCCCGCATTTCAGTTTCCTTAAATCAAATACTTTTTTCTCCTCCATAACGTATTAGCTTTATATATCGTATTGATTATAGGTTTCATCGGAATAATCGTTCTCAATAATATTTATGGAAAATCCAAAGAAATTGAGGGTATCTACCATTCAAATCTTAGTTTGGTCATCAAATTATATGAAAAGGCAAAAATGTGTCATTTTTCTGACAATGTTTTCAGTTAAGATTATTTAAATTCATTATTATTTCAATAGTTATTTAATTCAAAAAGTCAATATAATGCTTTTAATATTGAAAAGAGTTATAAATTCAGATAATATCTTATCAATTCTCAATCAACAATAAATGCTTGAAGTAGAGACATTCATGTGTGATCATAAAATGGTCAAGAGGCAAGTTGGCAAGTTTTTTTTATTGGAGCAGATCGGATGTGGTGGTACATCTGTTGTATTGAAGGCGGTTAAAGACGGCGGCGATAAACAAAAGAAATACGCATGCAAGGTTATTTCGAGGGAGAATTTGGCTAATAAAGAAGCACTAAAGCACTTTGAACAGGAGTTACGCATTCATATGCAATTAGACCACCCAAACATATGCAAAATTGATCAAATTGTTTATGAAGATGACAATATCTACTTGTTTATGGATTATTGTTCAAATGGAGACCTTTTTCAATGGATATCACGGACATCAATAATCAACAATTATAAGATTCTCTTTCAAATTGTTTCAGCTCTAGCTTACCTTCATGAAAGGGGAATCACTCATCTCGATATAAAACCTGAAAACATACTGGTTGATGAAGAATGGAATGTCAAATTAGCAGATTTCGGAAACTGTGGAAGTGGAAGAAGAATGAATATTTCTTCATTTTTTGGTACAATTGAGTATGCTCCTCCTGAAGTTTTTTCTGGAGAAATACATAGCCCTTTTGCTATTGATGTTTGGCAACTTGGTGTTTTGGCGTATGAAATGTTTGTAGGAGAAATACCATGGAAAAGGGACCCTGATTCAATTGCCAAAGAAATCATTGCCGGCGACTTCACAATACCAAGCAATATACCATCTGTAATACAAACATTCATCAAGAAGTGTTTAGAAGTGAATCCAAAAAGAAGAGCAGATATTTTTGAAATACAGAATCTCAAACTAACCCTGGTAGAGACTCCTAATAAGAAATTCATAAAATCTGCTCAAATGATATGCTGGAAACCCCATATAGGTATGTTCAAACAAGCTCAAACAAATAGGAATGTTAAAATATCTCAATCATTGAGAATGGAGAAAAGGGCTTCTCTAGTTTAAATAAACATTGTTTTGTAAAAAATATGAGAAGAAGACCAAATAGAGAGATAACATATAGACTCTTTTTATTGGTATTATCTTGTTTTATAACCAATTTTTTGCTTATTTTATCCATCATAAACTTGAGCAATTCCAAAATACCAGGGAAAACGCTTTTTGTGATTTCCGAACCATCGGATGAGGTGATATTTTTTGGACCATCAGTGCTTAGATCTCATAATCCTTATATATTATCCATATCTCGCCCATTAGAGAATAGAACAATGAGAGAAGACATTTTTTTGAAATCATGCAAAATGTTGAAATCGAGGAATAGATGCTTTATAGAAGACACATTAGATCAAAAAAAAGATTGGATGAGTGCTATTCAAGAAATTGTGCTCAATTATTCTTCTATTATTAAACCAGATAGAATTATCACATACTCCAAAAACAGTGCTGTGTTTGGATATAACCGAGTTCTGATTTCCTTAGCACTGGCGCCAGATGTCTACTCATTGGAAGATCATTCGATAAGCCAGCTCTCATCAATATCAATTAGTACTCGCAATCGTACAAGTCATCAACCATGCTTCAAAGAGACTAATACCAGCAAAATCCTGTCAAAAACACCAAAATACTTCCTCAGAGCTTATTCATTGTCGAATACACCACCCGGGTTATTCGGGATTTTTATCAACATGCTTGCTTCAAGAATATCAAGCGAATTATTCGTCATCATACCAATCGAAAATATTATATATCAAACACTCAAAAAAGCAATATTACTTCACAAAGACTATTTATCTTCATTCATTAGGCCCAACTCTCAAGGGTTCCAACTATACAATCACATTACACAAGAATTAACTGTAGATGTAGGGGAATATGACCCTGAGTATTTAAGGGTGTTTTATTAACCCATAGCACTTTTTGTTTATTTGAACCCATTCAAAAAATGTATGAATACGATGTTTTTTGTTACCCACATAATAACCTCCACACATGTTCGATAAAGACGAGATATATTGCGCCTGTGATATTTTTGTTGATGAGTTTGACGATGTTTTATTATTTTGTGAGCAATATGAGAAATTATTTAAGATTTCCGTCAAAACCAATGAAAGCATCGTTTTTATTTCTTAGTTGCATAATTTTTTTCTTATGCGGCGAGACTCTAATTATTATTATTGATTATATTGGGGATTTTGCTTTTTATAAGTATTTGGAGTATGATACACAGAATATTTTAATTGATTTGCAAAAATCGATTGTTTCTATTCCATATTTATTGGTTTGCGAGCAAATTTCTCATATTATTGAAATTTTTTACAAAAGATCTGGAAAAGTTGCTTATATTTCTTCAAAATGTTTAAAAATTGTTGCGGTTTTTTTCACATTAATGTCTTCATTTTCCCTTGTGTTCCGAAATCACACAAAATCGGATGCTATTCTTGAGATTGAAGCATATGTTTCATATGTTGAACTGGCATCAAAGATGCTGTTTTTGTTTCTTGGATTCTTTTGCTTCACACTGTCTAACAACACCATCAAATTATTCATGCCTTCAGTGTTACAAAGTATGAGGATTTTGTTGTTCTTTTTATCATTCACGCAACTCCTTACCATCATTGTACATTTCAACTTAGTGTACTCCAATATTTACTATATTTTATTTTTAGTGGATTATAATACTAACAAATACATCGGTTCAGCTATTATTAGCATTCAAACACTCATTGTTGATAATTTACCATTAGTTATTACCTGGATATCATTCTTCAAACTATCAAAGAGCGAAGAAACCCAAGATGACACCTTTATTGACACTTCAAACCAAGAAACTTCTGATATTCTTTCAATGCCCTTAGATTGATCTCATTGTTAAGAACATCATTGTTGATCCGAAGAAGAAGAGTATTCCAAAAACAACACATAATCTGATAATGGTTCTCTCATTGTTATTAATCGAGTTCCAATACCTACCAAAACCCCAAAAATCAAAATTATTATATGTTATTGCAATAAACGAGATATGAAATAGAGATTTTGTGTTTTTCCAAAATAAATTAGCCCAAAGCCCATATAACAGTGCTTGAAAGCAGATTATAATTGATTTCATAAGCAAATTCCGAATATTCGAATATGATAACTGAGAGTTAATAAAAAATGAAAAGTGAACTATTGAATAAGCAACAGAAGATATGAAAATTGCTTGATAATGGGAAAAATCATCTTGGATCAAGAGAGAAAAAAAGAAACTACGAAAAACTAATTCTTCAATAACTGGAAAAACTATATTGGGAACAATACTACGATAAAAAGCCAAAAAAATGGCTTTGACAAAAGTTTTCGTATTCTTTTCGAATCTATAAACAAAAATCCTATACCATTTTCGGCATTCGACAAAAATTGACCATAAACACAGCGCAATCATCGCCATAACCCCATATTTTGCAAGATTGTTGGATTGATAAAACGAAAATTCTCCTTTTTCGTTATTATTAAGGCAAAAAAATACAGCTGATAGACCATTTAATACCATAACAATAGACTTAAAGCTTAGTTTTCGCGAAAAAACAATAATGAACTTCGATGACTCATATGTGAGGAGAATAAAAAAGGTGTCCAGTATAAGAATCATCAGTCCATACATTTTATGGGAGATTTACAAAGATCACCTGATGTCTCAGTTTTATCAATTTCACAAGAATAATAATCAAAATTTATTCTTCCTCAATTTTGTGAGTATCCATTATTTTTCCTATTGAAATTGTGCCTGTGCAATTCGGAAAAATATTAATAAAATACTAACAATATTCATAATCTGGCAAAAAAATTGTGATAAGTAAGCATTAAATTAATGCGTGATTTTACAGCAAGCGGAGGCCAACTTTTGATACCACCAATCATTGGATCAATACGAATGGGGCAAACAATAGGCCGAGGGCCAAGTTCTATTCTAAAAGAGTGCGTTGATTCAAACAATGGCGAGTATTTGACTTGCAAGCTAATTCCGAAAACATTTTTTTCTAACAGCAATGCAATATCAAAATATGAGCATGAATTGAAAGTTCTTCAGTCAATTTCACACAGAAATATTGTATCGACCAAATCAATGGTGAATGACAAAGACTATATCTGTATAACAATGGAAAAATGCAATGGTGAATCATTATACCAGTACATACTCAACAACGGGGCTCTTAGTGAAGAAATAGCTCGACCAATATTTGTTCAGATTGTTGAAACAATTGCTTTTCTTCATTCTCAAGAAATTGCTCATCGAAACATTAAGCTAGAGTCGATCTTAATCGATGATAGCATGTCAATCAAATTATATGATTTTGAATCTTCACATTTTATGATGAGTCATCAGTTACTATCAACACAATGTGGGTCTCCTTTATACGCTCCCCCTGAAATGATTAATGCCCAACCTTATGACGGAAAGAGCTCTGACATTTGGTCACTTGGAGTAACTCTTTATGCAATGCTTGTTGGATCGCTTCCATGGTCAACAGATTCTCCAACAATAATGATGAAACAGATACTAAGGGGAGAAGTTAATATGCCCCCAACTGTATCTCCACAAGCCAGAGATCTGATTTCTCAGATGCTCTCAACAAATCCAATGCTCAGACCAACTGCTGTATCGGTTTTGTCTCATCAGTGGTTTAAAACAGAATTCCAAGAAATCACACTCAAGAAGAAAACATCATCATTTCAAATGGATAACAAAGCTTCAATTATCAGACCTAGACCAGTTGTTTTATCAAAAACCAGAAAGCTATCATCAATGAATTGCAAAACTTGTGATCCAAATACTTTGGTTACACTATTTTCTAAAAAAGTGTGTGTTTCAAATCGACGAAGCAATCGAGCATCTATTGATTAAAAGTTGTTCTTAACAAAACATTTTCTTAATATTTTGGACATTCTCTTTGAAACTGATTGATCACTTGTTCTCTAAATATTTCATCAGCAATATACTTAAACAAATCATCCAGTCTATACTTTGTTTCCATTTGTCCAATAGCATGAAACAATGCTTCCCTAACTCGACACGAAGGATAATAGACATAAAACTGGAAATATTCAATAATCTGAGATTCTCTCATTGATAACAATTGCATTTTTTGAATTAATGATTTAAAAATCAGTACCGAATTGTAATGAACTCTCCAAGGACCTTTAAAACTCATGGTAGGGTATAAAATATTATCCCATATTTGTATCGAGTCTATCCTAATGATCATATCTATTGTTTTCTCCAATAAAAGTTCCTTTGAGTTATGTAAAATGGCAATCAACAAAGAAAAAGGTATCTCTTTGGCACAAATCAGCAATTCTAAATTTATATGATTCATTTCCAAAGCTACTTCCATTAAATCCTTGTTGTCAAGCTTTTCGAAAAGACTATTCGAAATAATGAATTCTACAATTTCTTTTGGAATAGGAGATTTATTGATCATTGCATCAATAAAATCACTTGGAATAAAGGCCAGAGGAAGCTTCAAAATTTCAACTCGAATAATTGGGTCTTGCTCATTAAGAATAAACTCTGTTATTGAATCATTGTTCTCAATTCCATATTTCATGATTAAACTAACCACCAGTTTTCTAACAGTAGGACTTTTGTTCTTCAAAAACATGGGAAGCACTTCAATCATTTGATTCTTATTTAAATGATATCCAAGAGGAGCCGAAACAATTAAATTAGTCTCATTAAAAACTTTTTCTATTAAATTGCTGTCTGTTTTGGAAATTAGAATAGCTCTCAAACCAATAAACTGGTTAAACCCTTGTTTCATTTCTAATGCAGGAATAATATACTTTTCTTTTTCTTCCGAAAGGTTATTTAAGCTATCAAGCTCATGATTAAGTGTTTTTTCAAGTAATGGACTATTTATTGAATCACTGGAATCATAAACTTTGCTTCCAATGAAATAACAGAACTCAATAACATGTTCTTTTCCAATTTTTTCTATGACTGAGCCTAAAATACTCGAGAAAGAATATAAAAGTTTGATATTCTTGGAAATCGACTGGATTATTTTATTTACTTCAGCAATGAAACAATCATAGGGTAAACATTCTGCAATAAGTGGTAAGTGTGACATATATGATATCTTTGATTTAACATCATCATAAGAAAGACTAGAAAACCCTTCCATTGTTAACGATAAAAATGATCCTTTGTGTTCTTCTTGTTCTTGCTCTTTCTGATGATACTGAACTTCCTTTTGCTGATGACGAAACCCAAGAAAATGAAAATTTAGTTGAAAACGAAAAAATATCGAAGCCTTTTAAGGTTGAAAGCTATATTACCAAAGAATCTTTGCAAAATATGTGGAAATCTTTTGGATTACTTGAACTGATTGTGGCTATTATTTTTTCAATCTATTTATTGATATATTTTTGGAGTTCAATGTTTTCAAGACGAATGTTTAAAAGAATTCATGATAGTTTTCAAATGACTTTGGGCAATTATTTTTCATATGTTCCATCTAAATTCCGAGCGCATTCTAGACATAATCATGAGATCTATGTTACTGGGAGAACTTCATATCAAGGTGGTCAGATCAAGCTATCATTTACCAAAAGGTCTGATATTATTGGTATCTTGTATGATTGGATCACAAAATCCAAAAATAGGCTTTCAACTGAGTTTTCATTCCGAACCACACTTGATCATTCTGGATTAATATATATTGCTAAAGAAGAACCATCCTTTGCTGCAATACTTGAACTTAAGCAGATTCCCTTTGATCATCCAACTTTGAAATGTTACACAGATCTAGGTGAATCAGGCGAGGTTGTTTCAAAAATTGTAGAAAAATATCTCTCACAGTGCAGTGCAGACTTTTCTGTAATCGAAATTGGTAGTACAGATAGGTTTGGAATCAAAAAATCATCTTTGATGGTGAGTAGATTTGAAATAGAGTTACCTTTTAACCCAAGTAATGTCATTGATTCGAATCTTGCCGATCTTTTTGTGCAGGCATCTGATGCATTTATCTCCTTGGAAATATCAAAGGAAACCAGGAAGAAGATATCGAAAATCAGAGAGTCTTTAAAGACACAAATTCCTAACTAAAATATAGATTTAATGTGAATGAGTTTCTAGGTTTTGTTTTTGTATGTAAAAACAGAAAAACACAAGGATTAATGTGTTACATAATTCAAATCTTATTATTATGTTAATTAGCCATGTACTCAACAACACATGATTTACCTGAGATGCTCGAAGGTTAGCAAAATGAACGTAAGAAGCAGAGCAATTAATAGCACTTATCATTCTGAGAGATGAAATAGAAGAGCAGAAGTATATTGATCCTCCTGATGAAGAATAAACCCAATTAATTGATGTTCATTGAGTTAAAACTAACAGAAACAAAAATCACACCACATTTCCGAGAGGATAAAAATACAGTGTTTTCAGGCTGGTCGTGCACTTTTTCAACATACTCGTGAACTTTTTCAATTTCGTCATGGAAAAGTGGCTTTACATAAAAGTGATTGTGTGATGTGGAATTAAATCTGAATTTGATGAAATCACAATAAATCATGTTAAGGGCCATATTAATCCTATGCACAGCCTTCTCTCTGAATAAATCAAATTATTTGATCATTATACACCACTTTTATGTATAGCCACTTTTCCACGACGAAATTGAAAAAGTCCACGAGTATGTTGAAAAAGTGCACGACCAGCCTGAAAACACTGTAAGTTTTCCAAAATAATACATTTAAAACTAAAGTTTTTATAAACATTTCATTCATTTTACTTACATTGATGTTGTTTACATAATTAGGAAAATTCATATTGTATTCATTTGTGCTTTACTTTTTGAATCAATTAAAAATGAGTTTTAATTCACAATATTATCATTCAATCCTGAAACAAATTTGATAAAAAACTACATAGGGTATCAATTTGACAAAATGCCATTTTACAAATATCTTCACCAATGTTCTCATCAGGGTTATCATATTGGACAAAATATTGGAGAATCTTTTGCAATGATTACTTTAGAATATTGAACTCTAAAAAATTTCAATCTGAAAAACCTTATGAATATGAATTCCAAATAATAATTATTTTCAGGATATTTGTATTTATTACGGTATTTAAAAACTCTATACATTATATATCTTTCGGAAATGCTATTAGAACTCTGTTCATTTTGAATATCACAATTTTATATACTCGAAATTTTTTGGAAATTCTTGTGATAATGTTCCATTTTGTACTAAATGAAAACCAAATCATTCGATTTTTCGAGATTCCAAAAATATTGTCTCATTTGTTTATTTTTCCCCCATTATTCTTGAAAAAAGAACTAAAAAATATTAAAAAACTTAACAAAATTACCAAACTAAAGACATTTACAAACAAAATTATTACTATTTCGAGCATTATTATTGGATTATTATTATTTTTTAATCTTTATCATTTGGAAATACTATCTAAGAGAAAACAACATATATCACTAATAAAAGAAGTAGCCAAGTTTTGGAAAATCCAAAAAAATACCAGATTGTGCCTCTATTTGTCATTCAGGTTGAATGATAATGAGATTTTTTGCAATGCTGGTTTGGGCTGTGAAAGCGAAAATATTGGTCAAGGAAGGTCTTACGTTGAAAAAAACATCAATGTTTCATTTTGTTTCTTCTTAAGATATTTAGAATACTCTGGATATGGTGGGGTCATTTGTGTTACGGTTAGTTCTTGCTCCATGAATGTCAATTACTCAATGTTCTATAACTGCGTTTGTTCTGGTGGAGGAGGAGCAATATATTTCATCTCTTCTAATTCATGTCTAAGAATGATATGTGCTAATAGTTGCTCTGGTTCTCAGTATCATTTTTCTCATCTTAAAGCTTCTCAGGTGAATCAAGTGGAGTATCTATCGGTATCATATTGCTCTCATACAACATCTGGATTTTATTCTACTTGGTTACAATCAGGTCATCAGAGAATTGACAACACAAACAGTTCAATGAATAATGCTTATTGGGGTTCTGGTAATTATATATGTTCTCCATCCTCATTCACAAGCTCACATTGCACTTTCTCTAACAACAAGGTATCTCAATACATATGCAATTGGTTCGAATCTTACTCAGGAACAATATCAATGTCTTATGCTAACATTGTTCAAAACAACAGTCCTAACTATGGAGTTGTATTTGTCTGTGGAGATGGAATAAGAAAGATGATGTATTGCATATTCAAGAATAATCAAAACACTCTATTCTGTGTATATGGAGGTTCTCTTGAAGTGTCTCATTCTTTCATAGATCACTCTGTATCATTCTCTACTTCAACAGCAGTATCAACATCAAATAATAATTCATTCACTAATACAATCACTTATCAATTACAATTCTTCAATTCTTTTCATTGTAATGCTGAAATACCTCTTCCTCAGCAATCATTAGAAGAAACAATCAGTAGAACAAATGAAGAAACATTGAGAATGACATATGAGAGAACAATCGATATAACAATAAGAAAACTCTGTTCAATACTCTTGATCAATCTCCAATGAACACTCTGAATCAATCTCCAATCAATACTCTTGATCAAACAATAAATGAGACTCCAAAAGACTATTCATAGATCCATTTGCTGAAAGCATGTGAACTAACCAAATGCAAATAAGAGAGAGAGAGATCAATATAATATTTGCTTTCGAATATCCAGTGATAATTCTAATGATATCATGAGCAAATGGTTATTCTATGAATATCCTTGAATTGTGGTTGAATGATAATGAGATTATTTTCAATGTTGGTTTGGGATGTGAAAATGAAAGTATAGATCAAGGAAGGTCTTACGTTGATAAAAATATTAATATTTCAATTTGTTTCTTCTCAAGATCTTCATCATACTCGGGACATGGTGGCGTAATATATGTTGCTGCTAGTTCTTGCTCAATGAACATCAATTACCCAATGTTCTATAACTGTGTTTGTTCTGATGATGGAGGAGCAATATATTTCATCTCTTCTAATTCATGCCTCAGAATGATATGTGCTAATAGTTGTTCTGCTTCTTCTCAGTTTCATTTTGCTTTACTTTATGCTTATCAGGTGAATCAAGTGGAGTATCTATCAGTATCAAATTGCTCTCATACTACATCTGGATATTATTCTATTCGCTTATACTCAGGTAATCAGAGAGTTGACAACACAAACAGTTCAATGAACAATGCTTATGAGACATCTGCAATTGGTATCAAATCTCCATCCACTTTCACAAGCTCACAATGCACTTTCTCAAACAACATGGTATCTTCTGGCAATTGGATAGATTTCTATTCTACCTCATGAACAATATCAATGTCGTATTCCAACATTATTTATAACGGAAGTCCATCTTTGGAGGTTGTTGGTGTTAATTGAGGAGGATCAAAAAAGATGATATATTGCATATTCCAGAATAATCAAAATACCCTAATCTGTGTTGTTGGAGGTTCATTCGTTTATATCTCACTCTGGATCATTATTCTTACCACAACCATTTTTTGGTTTCTGAAATATTAAATATTATTATCACATCAGGACACAATAGACTAATAAATTTTCATAGAATTTTGAGCAATTAAAAAACATGAAACATTCATGAAAAAGGATTCCGCATTTTAATGAAATACACGCTTATAAAATAATACATAGGGACAGAGATTCATCACTACATCATCTTTAACTCTGTATACACATACATCATCAGCTTTGTACCAAATATTATTACTATCCCTAACATAAGCGATAAAGTGGCCATGAGATATAAACCTGCCCTCATGAACTATCATTGAATATAAAGAATATTCAAGATTGTCATCTCCTACTACTAATGTATCTTGGTATTTAAAAAAATCTTCAAGTTTTTTGAGATTGTTATTGAATCGAAGCATTGTAATCATTAATATCAATGGAAAACATGTTGTTTCTGTACTCTTTGTGCACTCAGTGTTTTGGCACTGCATACATGTGTTATTGATTGAAATCTCTCTCTTACATGTCAGAACAGAAATTGCTTGTTGAAGATCATCATATGTATAAAAAGGCACAGTAATATCGAAAAATCTAGCTTGGTTCATAGATGAATGATGACATTTGCTACATTCAATTGTATTAACATGTTTTCCAGCAAAAAAGTGAGAAACCAGAGTGTCATTTTGATTATCGTTAGGATTAAGTGCTGATTTACATTCGATTTCCATGGTTTCTAAAAGGGATAATAAAAATTCATGGGCATCTTGCTGTATTGGTTTCCTAAATGTATCATTAATTGATCCAGCATCATTGAGAAACCAACTGGGGCAAATAGATCTATTTTTTTCAAGTTCAGAAAAAACATGAGCAAATGCATCAAGAAAAAATGGCTTAGATTCATTCTTCATATATAATACATTGGGTAAAGATAAACAAAACTGTGGGAAACCAGGTGTGTACATCAAGCATTGAAGCACAGAATTCATATAGCAGTTATACCCAATGTTAATAAAACCCCCCAATTGATGGTCTAATCCACCATTGGAAAATAATATAGATGCTTTTTGATACGAAAAATAGTGATCAGGAAGTTCCTCAAAGCACATAGCTTTGATCTTGACACTAGTTTCAGTGTTATGAAGCATCAGAGCGCAACTATCATATAATTCGCACTGAGCCATTTTGGCAGTGAATAATTAAACTCCTAAGGGAAAAAAATACCCTTTGGCTCTTGAAAAGTGGGGAACGTTAATTTGTAAATTTGGAATAAAATGAACAATGATGACTCAAAGGTAACAATGAATGAAAAAGAGATTAATAGTATGTTTGGATTCGGAAACACGGTTGATGAATCTGTTATTGATGGAAATAGGGTTTTTACTAGTTTGACCAAAGAAAATGAACAAAATGCTGAAGATCATGACAATCTGAACGAGAATGGGGAATTTGCTGATGAAAAAGGCGAGAAAAAGGATATTTTGGTTAGTAATAATGAAGGAAACAGAATTGATTCTGTGAGTATTAGCAATACTATTGAACATGATCAAGATTATGAAAAATCTGACGAATCCAATAAAAATGAAATTCCTAACAAAGAGAAGGTTATCGAAGATAATGTAGATCATTCACAATTAAACCAAAACGAAACTCAAAATGCTGGAAATGGAGATGATTTTGCAGATGATATACCAGAGAATCTTCCGACAGGTAATGTGAAAGATGATTTTGAAACAAAAGAAAACCAAAATTTGAATCCAGAAACGAAAAATGATGATTTTGCAAACGGGAGGGAGATTTTAGCCCCATCATTATCCAACAATATAACAACAAATGAGATAGAGACTAAGCCAGATTTGGATCACGATAATAAGATTGGAGGTGAAATCGAAAACCAAAATTTTATTAGGTCTGATAATAAGAATGATGAGACTGCAAATGAAGAAATGTTACAATCTAATAACAATGATGCTTTATCGCTTTTCAGTCAAATGGACCAAATAAATGAACCACAAATAGATGCGATCCGAGTTAATAGCAATCCTAAACATAATAGACCGCAATATTCTCCAGAACAACTCGCTTCAATGAATGATGGTGGATCTTTTGATCAAAATGATGATTTTAATGATTTTGAAGAAGAAGAAGCTCAAGCAGAAGGAAAAGGCCAGATTGATATAGATTCCGAAGAACAAAAACCAGAAATAAATCAAAAAGAAGAAGGGATCAGGGATGAAACTTTCATTTCTGATCCTCCGAGAGATCTTAAAATCAAAGAAATTAAGCCAGATGAGACAAATAATGGAGAACTTGAATTGGCATCAACTGAGAAGAATGATCAGTCAAAGGATCTTCCGACCCAAGATATTGAACCAAAAAAGACCAATAATGAAGAAAAAAATATCGGATCAACTGAAAACACTGATCAAATACCAGATCAACATCCAGAAGACGGAATGGAAATCAATGACGAAGACATTGAAGCCACAGCAGCATCAACTCAAACTCCTCAGATCGAAAAAGCATTTACTCCAAGACAAGGATCAGGATTTCGTATTCCTACCCTTCATAGTATTGATGAATCATTTTCTCTATCCCAATTGCCTCCTTTATCAACGACACCAAGGCAAGATGCAGATTGCAAAAAACTCCTGAGTGAATATACCACAACCAATAAATTGCCCCCACTTCATATGAGAAAGTCATTGATTCAATACATTAATCGAGAAAAGGTGAATTCTATTGTTGCTCAAAAATTTACTGAAGCATCTAAACTCCAAGATGTTGCATCAAGGCTTATTCTTGATATCGTACTTTCAGATGAAAAGAAAAAGGTCCAAGGAAAGATCGAGACACTTGAAAACAAATTAATAGAAGTAGAAAAATCAATAAAGGATCTTGGGATTCAGACAGAAAGTCTAATTAGAGACGAACTTGCGAAACAGAAGGAGTCAAGATCAATCCTTCTGGCGAATCATGAAGATCAACTTGAATCATTTGAATCCAGATGGAATGATTCAAGTTTCCTCCAAAAATTTGCTCGTCCATCCACATATTTACTTCAAATGAAAGGAATGGAAAGATCAATGGTGTTATCAAAAATGTTCGAAGAAGCGGAAAATCACAAGAAAAAGACTCAAATGATTGAAAGAGAAGAAAGCAGAACAGCTCAACAAAAAGCATATACTGAAATGACAAGAGAAAGGACAAGGCTTCTTGAAAAACAGAGGATTGAAATTTCTTCATTTGATTCTCATTGCAACAAATCCCTCGGTGATATTAAAAAAGTCCAAGAATTAAGGCTACAGCCATTAGTAGCACGGAAGAATACATTGCTATCAGATCTAAAGGTACTGAACAATCAAATAGAAAGCCAAACAGTGACAAAATCTGTTGATATCCCACATCCAATAATGACTCCAAGAACAGCCCAAAGGCTTTCTCTATATAAAAGTGTTTCCAAAGCTCCTCAAGTTACTGTTAAACCATTAGGGAATGTTAATCCCATGAAAAAGAAATCTAGATGTACCACAGCGATTGGCACTATTTAGTGTTTATATATATAAATGACTTTGTTAAGTGATTCTCTACCTTTAGCGAAAAGCAGCGAACAGATTTCTTTAACATTTTCCAAAATTTCAACCGAATTATCATCTAGTTTAGACCAATTTAGCCTTAAAAAAAGGGAATTTGGTTCATATATTTCCAAATGGAAAATTGTTAAGGCCGAAGCTGATAAACGAGAAAGATTATTAATGGAAAATTTGCAGAGATTAAAAAACCTTGAGAAAAAACTCAAAAAAGACAAATCTTTTTTAACAAATGACAAAATTCGCGTATTAAATACTATTGAAGTAGATATCAATCAAGAAATGCATAAAATCAATGAATATTCTCTGAAAATCGGCGAAATCAATTTTAAGCTTTCTGAAATTCAAAAAACATCCATGATTTTTCAAACTCAGTTGTATTTATCTAAAGAAAAAATGGAATCAATAACATCTACTGATAAAAGCCTAATATCATCATTACATAAATCAGAAGAAATCGAAAAATCGAATAATATTGATGAAATGATTAGAAGGGTTTCTATATATGAAAAACATGTTAAAAAGACAAAAGAGGCCATTGATATATCCTCAGATCATATCCAAAGGAGAGAAGAACAATTAAAGTCATTAGGACAAGAAAAATTGATTTCTCTTTCTTATGAAAGGCGCCTCGCAAAAAAGCTGAGAACTTCAATTGCTAAGACAAAAAACTATTTAATAGAAAAGAACTCAAAAGATGAACAGTTTTACGAAAATGAAGCACTGAATCAATCAAACAACCAATTTAGTGATTCTATTAACGATATTGAGGCTAATTTAATGGACATGAAGAGCAAAATCAAAAATCTGAGTAATGAATACAATACTATTAAAGAAGAAATCCAAAAAAGGGAGAATCTTTGTAAGTCATTACTGAATGAAATGAAACAAACTCAAGAAAAAATCACATTCTTGAATTCAAAATCAATTAATTACTCCAATAACTATAAAAATGAATCAAAAAACCAACTGTTAAATCTAACATCAATGATTGAAGACATTAAAAACAATAAAGACGAAACTGAAAAGACTAAGAAACTAATCCAAAAAGAAAACATATATCTGGTTCAGAAAAAAGAGATTATTGACGAGTTCTTACTGAACATATCCGAGTATTATATGGTAATTGATAGGCTATATAAAGAAAGGTATGCTGAAAGAGAAATAATTCAGAAAATGTATGAGATTACAAATCGAAAGAATGTTGAAGAAATTGTCCAAATCAATGATACAATGTTCAAATCTGATTTATCAATAGATTCTTTGAAAAAAAGGATATACTTGATTCAAAAGGATATTAGTGACATAGAGATTTCCATTACAGCCGTGTTAAACTATAATAGTCTTTTGAAGGACGAACTTTTCCTGCTGAATTCATGTGTTTAGATTATTCTAAGGAGACAAATGACTCACCTATCGGTTCCAAAGCAGGAGAAAGTAATGAACTCCTTGTTGGCTTTTGATAACTACTTGGTGGGGTTAAACCTATAGAGCCTAATGAGGAGATTTTCATGATTTTGTTACTTGTTGAGGAAGGATTACTATGTATTTTGTTTGGATAATCTTTTGATAAATTATGAGATATATTCGAAAATGTTCCAGACATCAGCCTTGGTCTTGATTGGGTGGACTTAGAGTTTAGCCATAAATGTACAATAACTTGAGATGAAGAAAATCTCTTTGTTTGATTCGGTTCCAAACATTTTGATATCAAATTATGAAGCATTTCCGACATTTCTTTGGTTTTTTTTGGTGGCATTTTACCTGCTATCAGTGGCAACTCATGCATTTGTGCATTACCATATGGATGAGATCCCATGATACAAACATAGAGCGTCATGCCTAATGCCCATATATCTGCGAAACTAGGATAAAACGATTTCACACATAAATATTCTGTAGGAGCGAATAAATATGATCCGGAATAATCACTGGAAACGACAGATGACCCATTCGTTTTTGCATTAATAAAATTTGTTATTTTAACTTTGCCCTCTCCATTAACCAGAATATTTTCGGGACAAATCATACAGTGGGCAATATCACTCGAGTGAAGGAAAAATATTGCTTCCACAATTTGTTTGAACAAGGGCTGCATCTTGAATTCCCTATATGGTCCATTATTTCTAATTATATTCAATAAACTGGTTCCAATATAGTTTTCGAAAACATTATACAAGATATCATCAGATTCAAACTGTTCTATTATTTGTAAAATACTTTCATGCTTAATATTCGCTAATATCTTCGCTTCATTTCGTAATAACTGAACTGTTTCCAAAGATGGAAAAAAACTCTTTCTATAAGCTTTAACAATAACACTCCCCCCAGAATATCTACATTGAGCTGAATAAGTAACAGATACTGTGTCACTAAAAATTGTCTCCTTTATTCTGTAAATCTCCTTTGGAGATGAAATCTCGGACATTAAAGTTTCTTTGGTTACACAGAAATGATTGAAAAGATACTTTTTTTTTCTTTTTAAATTTTCATAGGGAAATAATTTGATTGTTTCAATTAACTGTGTAAAACAATTATATCAATAAACGTTTATTAATCGTCGTGGTTGGTTAAACAGGTTAGAACTTAGAGGCAGTGTAGTGTAAAAGGGCTTGAATATTTTCACAATGTATTCTTTCATATAATCTCATAAATTGGGAGAACTTCGGTTTTTCGCTGAGCTTATCTAATGGAGGGAATTCTGAACCAATGCTTGGTTCAATTTTAAGCTTGGATAATGCATTATGTATAACATCTTCATTGGTTTCATCTGCAATCTCAAAAGACTGATCAAATAATGACTTTATATGTTTTTGACATTTCAGAAGGAAATCTTTTGCCATTGGAAACACATCAGGAGCTTTAAAACTGCAGTATGTAATTGATGGGAAGCTTTTAAGTGCTTTTACCATTTGAATAAAGCCATCATCTTGTTTGAAAAGGGCTGCTCTGAATACAGAACATAATGCAGACAAAGCAATAATATATCCATTAAATTCATTATCCGATTGTGGATTCTTTTGAACGGCCTGGTAAACTCTGCTGAATAATCTTTTCCAATCAACATTGTGATTTCCTCTGTAGGAACTAAATATCAACACAATATTATATAAAATTCTCCCAATTAATGGCATTAAGGGGTCTAAAGGTGTAGGCACTTCAAGCAAAAACCCAACAACTTCAATCATCATTGCGCCTATTGATCTTTCGCTTTCTGGGGACACATAGAAATTAAATATTGAGCGAGCTTGGCTATGATCAAATGGACAAGCAACAATAGATGGATTGTTATTCATTAGAAATGCATATGATACTAATATGTACATTAATCTATCACCGGAATGAGGAGTTGAAGGATGTGTTTCTATATAAGAAAATAAAGAAATTGCTGTAGTTACAAGAGTAGGATCAGGCGCAAACAATGCTATTTCAAAAAAGCAAATAATTGCCCCATCAACAAATGGCTCAAAAAGAGAAAAATGGAGTGGTTGGGCATAATCACTTGGGATAAATAGCCCAAGTTGTGCCGTATGAAGATTTGATGGTTTCCTAAACAAACTCTTCTCAGTTGGCCTGCAACATATATATAATTGGCAACATCGTGAGAGGAGATTTGACACAATGCTATTAAAAGTGGGCTTATGCAAAGATTTAAACCGAGCTACAAAGGGCCCATTTGGTCTCTCAAGCTGTAAAAGAAGCGAAAACAATAATACATGAATATCTGATGCCTGTAAACAGTATTGTATTGTTTCATCACAATGAGATATGAAATAATCAGTAAGAGCATTGGTTTCGATGTCTCTTGTCGCTACTAAAAGGGAAATGAGGACCAAACATGATTCATAATCTGTTTGAGCAAACAAAGTTCGAAATAGATCACTGAAAAAAATATCCGCATTCTGAAGACCACATAATATGCTGATAGCATCAATTCCAAATGTTCCAGCTCGAATTCTAGGCCATATTGACTCAAAACATTGAACCAAAAAATACGAAGCATTCTTTCTTCGTAGCGCAGCCACTTTTCCTCCTTGATTTGATTTAATAGCCTCAAGAGATTTGGTGATTAATCTCCTTAAGCTTTGTAATGAATAATTCTTATACAGTGAGCTCTGCAAAACTACGAATTCTGGCTTAAGCAAAAAAAAAGAGTGCCAAAAATACTCGGTTTCATCTTGCTCTTTCATATCTCCAGAGAGAATCGCTGGAACCAACGCAGAAAACTTAGTTTGCATTTTGCTAAACCGGTTTTATTAACAATTGGTTTTTTCAACATTGAGCATTCCAGCCCTGAAGTTGACTATGTATTCGATGAGCTGTGTGTACGCTTCATGATCTATAACTATTTGAGAAATATTGAGTCCTCCTTTGTATGGCTCTTGTGTCAGGGACAAGATATATGGAGGAAATATGATGTATGAATCACTAAGCCTCATACAATTCATATTGTCAAACAAGTTTTTGAAAACGTGGACACCTCCATAGTAAAAATGCAAGGCTATTGATAATTTGACCCCAAAAAACGGCGTTGTTTTGAGTGGCGAATACACTTTTTGAGCAAACTGAGTAAGCATGTCGACTTTTTGCCTGAATGGACATGATTTTGGGAGTTTCATTTTCTTCGATGACACTGTCCATGGCATATGCGTTTGTGGAAATGATTCCTTTAAGTATCCTTCAGAGAGTTGTTGCATTACAGCTCCAAGGTACAACGAGCTTCTGATTGACATAGTCCAGTTAGGAATACTATCTGCTTTAATCCAGACTTTGTTTATCACCAATGAGTATGTACCATAAAAATCAAACACAAATTGAGCTGTAAAGTATTTTTCCTGAGCATATGAGCTTGATGGTTTGATATAGCCGAATGGCGGCATATTATTGGAGAATTTTGGTAGCTCAATAATTGATCTCTGTCCTGTACTCGTAACTTTTTTTATATTTCCAGAGAAATCTTTCATAACAAACCCAGAAGAAGTGAGCACTGAAAACATGGGGCCTGCAATCGATTCAACACAAATTGATTCAACAAAAGACTGAACTGAGGCGGATGTAACAGATTGAAAAAAGTGATAATGTGCACGAAACTTTAGAGAAAAATCTATTGCCGAAACTGATGAAACATTGGAAAACTGCATCAAATGAAGCTTAAGATTAGTTTCAACATATGTAAAACATGGCAAACAGCCTCTAAATAAGTATATAACATCATTAATCCTTCCATCAGCTGTCGCTTGTTTAGAAATTGTTTTTAAGATATATGGAAGACTGGATTGTGAACAATCCGAGGGTGCAATTGTTGAAAATGCATATTCACTACATCTTTCAAGTACGTCTATACACTCAGTGAACGGAAGACACCCTATTACAAGCTGTTCAATACTTTGTAACAAAGAAAAATCAATTTTCTTGTGAGATATTTTGACAAGAAATGGAGACTTACCAACAAATACGAATGAAAAAAGTCGGGCTGGATCAATTTTCTCTTTTATCGAAGAAATAAATGTCCGAAAAAGAGAATAATCCATATCAACACCTATCAGAAGAAGTGTCACTTGTTTGGTCAAGCACTTTCTTGGACAAGGAATCTTGAATTTTTTAAAACAGGTTTCCTTTTTAATACCATAAAACCTCTCAGGAAAACAAATAGGACAAAACCTCTCTTCTTGTAACATAATTCCATGGCATTTTGTGCATTTAACAGTAGAATTCGAAGAATGCACATGATTAATATTCTCAGGTATAGAAAAAAAAGTGATAATCGTAGAATCAACATCAGAATTAGGAGGAAAAAGCTTCGATGTTGACTTTACACTCATTTTCTGTTCAAACGATTATTAGTGGCAATTATAAACGGCTATCAAAAAATGAGTGTTAGTGCTAGTGATTCCTTTGAAGCTAATAGTAACCCGTATCAAAAATGCATTGGGATAGCTGAAAAAATCATTAATTCGTTGAATGACGAAGATATAATTAATAGATATTATCAAATGAAGGAGAAAATTATTTCAAGTTCATCTCAAAAAAAGAAAGACACTTTAAATTCTGGAAGCTTTATTGATACTGATAAAGCTTATTCGTTCTATCAGTCACTTTCCGTTGAAAATCAAAATTTGAAAGATGAACTTGGAAGAATTAGCTTAAAAAAGCCAGATTTCTCAAATTCCCCTGATAATAAGCAAATAGCTAAAATACTTCATGATATGCAACAAAAAATATTACCTTCTCACACCATTGCAGAGACAGGAGACAGTATTGAAGAGCTGGAGTCTTTGAGGAAAGTTGTAGAAGCACGCTTAGAATCCCTCTCATATTTAAGAAACAACCTCAAAGAAGAGAATTCAAGGCTTAAAGCACAATACAGAGAAATGTCGGGCAACGTTAATAAGAAAGTTGTCTCTGCAAAAGAGAAAGAAGAACAAGAGAGAATTCAAATTGAGTTATCTGAGCAAGAGCAACGCAAAAAGCTGGATGAGATGGAGAAAAAAGTCTGTGATTTAAGAAATAGACTCTCAAGTTTGACAGAAGAGAACCAATGCCTCTTGCAGAAGCATAGTGAAACCACATCACTTCTTGAGAGTATGAAGAATGACACGACAGCTGCTGAGGCACAAATAGAAAATATGGAAAGCCAAAGTGAAACTCTTTTCAACGAAATTGATATGCTCAAGCATAGTATTCAGGTTAAAACAAAGGAACTTGAATCACTTAATACATTACAGAGATTTGGCATTGATGTTTCCGAGAATTTCGAAATATCCGAAGAAATAGCTAGACTAAGGGAGAAAGAAGAGGCTTTATTGACAGAAAATGCACAGTTATCATTCGAATTGAAGAGGATAGAGAAGAAAACCAAGAATTCTTCATCTATGGATACCCAGACAATGGATGAAGATGAGCTTGCAGCCCAAATCCTCAGATCAAAATGGGAAAAGTAACATATCTTTTTATTTAAATAAACAGAATCATGACCTCTTCCATCTAATTACTAAGAAGATTATTACAATAGTAACAATTGCACATATGTAAAACATTGTTTTACCTGATTGCATACTTGATAATATTACATTTGAAATGCTCTGAGATCTTTCTGCCGAATCAAAAAGTGGCGAAAGAGTATCATTAGTGCCCGATAGCTTTGATCCTTGAGCTTTCAGCCGAGCAAGCGCTTCAACCCCTGTACTTAGGGCTTCATTAGCTTTTCGCTGCGACATTTTCATCCCATCGTTGATTTTGCGCTTCATAACATCCTCATTGTGCATGTTAAAAAACTGGTCGGTTGGTTATTTACTGTGATGAATTTTACTGCTACTGCCATTACACTGCGCTCTTTAAGTCATAGCCCTTTCTATGTACATAGTTCTGGATGTTTTTCTGTTGGGCGATGCGAGTTTTTCCGGAACACGGAATCGATTTTTTTGCTGAAAAGTGATTGGTTCAAGATTACTAACAGTGTTTTCCGACATTCATTGTTTAGATCGATATGTATTACTTCCAAATACTTATGTTTAACGTTTATTAATCAAAGGATTGTTGTTAACGATCTTACCACTTCCGAGATATGCGGATGCAAGTTTTTGGATAGCTACACGACGCTGAGAGGCGGCGCGCTTCTGGTTGACAACGAGCTCATAACACTTGTTGTGCGGCAGTGCCTCTTTTTAAGATGTGTATCAGCAATGCCTAGTGGCCCTTATTACACAGCCGGTGGCATTTCAGTGTACAAAGCTTTCAAGTTCCATATGAAGCAATGCGATTTTCAGTTTTGCAGCGCGCTCGGCGAGCCTGCATCTTATCACTTTACCTCCAGGATCAAAACTGTGAGCCACACCATTGTTGAACACACCAAAGACACATTCTGCGGTTATTATAGGGTTACCTCAGGATATGCTCTGATCGTTGGTGGCTATTTATCTTTCAAATTCCAATACAACAACATGAGTAATAATAGAGCTACATATTCCGGAGTTGTTTTCGTGCCAAATATTTTCTCCTCAACCAGTTACAATGAAGTTATCAACGCTTCTGGAAATGCCTTCTTTTGCTTACATCATATTGAAACACACTCCAATTTTGATTATTTCAACATAATCAAAAACATAGCTACCGTATCATGGATTCAATTCCAAACCAATTCAAACACCCTTACATTCCAAAACTCAAATTTCATTGATAACTCCGTATCAACCATCACAACCGGAGGGACATCATACTTCTACAGCTGTTTCTTTAACCCAGCTACCGCAATATCAAACACACTAGCAATTCCAAAAGAAATAAATTTTGAACATCCCCAAATCGAACCCTGCATCATTACAAAGGAATACTTCAAACAGCTAAGATCAGTTTATTTAATCGCAACTATTCTCAATTATTGACAAACAACGGTGACTTTGACCGGAAATCTATGTCGGTTTCTTACAAAAAGTTCGACATTTATTATTATGGATCCCAAGTCAATGCAACTTAAGCTCCAAGCTAAGCAGCTTGAGAATGAAGCAAAGAGATTAATGAAAGATGCAGCTAAAGAGAAAACCAAAGCCAAGGCCGCTCTTAAGAAGGGAAACAGAGCAGCCGCTCAACTTTATGCTCAGAATGCCGTCAGATTTGAGCAACAAGCTCAGCAAATTCTCCAAAGCTGCGCTACAACAACCGGATTCGCTACTGATCTTCGTTCTGGCGTTGTTTCTGCTAACATGGCCAAGAACATGTCATTAGCCACAACTGGACTTGAACAGACTGTTCAATCTGTAGATTTGAAGAAGGTAGCTGATCAGAAGATTAAGATGGACTCATTAAAGCAAAAGATGGGTGCTGCACACGAGTTGATCACAAACGGCGAAGGCGAGCTTGAGGTTTCTTCAGGAGCTGAAGATTTATTGCTTGCTCTTGAAGACGAAAATGCAGAAGATGCTATGCTTCAGATTGGCGATATCCCAATGGGAATGCCTGTTCAGCCAGCACCCTCCATCCCAACCAAGGGATTAAAGAACTAAACGTTTAGGTTTTATTAATGTCTGTTTTAGCTCAAAAATGCCTGAAAATCCTTGATGAAATCACTTCCAGAAGCATTTCCGATGCTCTTTTGCTTCCATTTGATAGTTTGGAAGAAGAATTTCCGGAATATACCAAAATTGTGAAAAATCCGATTGATTTCGAAGTTATAAGGAAAAAAATCGACCAAAACATATACAAATCTTTTTTAGAGTTTAAATCCGATATGAATTTGGTATGGTCGAATTGTTTGCAGTATTTTGGAGAAGAATCCTTTTTTTCTTATATTTCCAATGATTTGAAGGCTCAATTTGATAAAATTTCTAGTTTTGTTTCTGATAATCCGGAAATTGACTGGATCAATGAGTTATACGATTTATGTGATGAACTAGGATCTGCAATAAAAGCTTCCAACAATGGAAGTGGGTTGATCAAGAAGAAATCCGTTTCAATAAAACAATTTGATACAAATCCTAATCAAGAAATCGATGATGACATTGTAATTAACCAATCAGAGCTTAAACAGCTAGCTGATGACATACACTCGATTTCTGACCCTGTACAACAACTCTCACTGCTTGAAACATTTAGAGTCATGCACCCAAAACTAGTTGGAAACAAAGTTTCTGTTACTTTTAATCTTAATACATTACCACCTTCATCAATAATTGCTTTGCAAAAGGCTGTGGGAGATATTCTACACAAGAATTAATTATATGTTTAATAATCCTCATAGTCCTTCTTATAATCAAGCGGGTCTTTCATAAAATCAGCTGGAGGAAACACTGGTTTTGGTGATGAAAGATTTCGAGCCAACTCAGTTGTTTTCTGAGTGAACATTGCGAAATCAACAATTGCATTTTGTGAAGCTTCTTTGATTTCATTAACAGCACGTATGTATACTTGCAGAGATGAAGATATCATATCTATGAGAGATCTAGATAGAGTTTTCACGTTTTCAAATACTTTAGATGCTTCTATTAATTCATTAGTAAAACTTTGTTCTAATGCTCTGTTAATGCAAGCTACAATTGGTTTAACTGTCAAAAACGGTCGGTTTTTGCACCAATCTTCTTTAAGATGCTCTGGAGGGAAAAATCCATATAAAGTATCTCTTTGTTCTTTAAGAGAATCAATCCTTTCATTGACCTGTTTTTGGGTATTCTCAAGTTTTGTATACTCTTTACATGTGATGGAAACAACTGGAGATCGATTTGATAATGAAGGCAAGTTGTCTTTTGTAATTATTTGGTATCTTTTATGTGCAACAGAATCCCAACCTTTAGAGTTAACCTTGACTTCATGATAAAACTCATTGAGTTGAGAATTGAGCGATATAGGTTTCAAAGACTCAATTGAAAAAACACAAATATTGGATAACACTTGTGTTGAATCATCAATACTTTTGAAAGCTGTTGCAACCTCATGAACATCATATCTATGGTGCTCAATATTGTTTAAATATTGGACAAAGAGGTCTAAAGTTGATAAATGCGATGAATATACATAGTCATCAATTGTAATGCCATTCTGCTTCCTCTCTATTAAATAGAAATAGAGCGCTGGGGATGTATTATCGTTAATCGAGGTATAATTTGTATGAATTCCATTAGCTATGGTTGACAATACTGCAAAATTCCTCTGAGCTTCATATAGGGTAATAAGATGAAAATGTGGCCAACGAACCAGCCAGAACATGTTCCCATTTAGTGCATTTGTGATTGATTCGGTGAGAACGCGAACTAAACCACTAACAGTAAAGAGTTCATCTTCAACAAGGAGATGGCGTATTTTCTCTTCTGCATGATCAATCGACACATTTGATTCTAAAGAAGTCGATTCGATAAATCCAAAATCAAGTTTTGAAAGCCTTTCTTTCCCATATAAATGAATCACGTTGCAAGATAGTGCAGCAATATGCATTTGTGTAATAAAAACGGATGACCATTGGCGATGATCTGTATTGAATGTGACAATTTTCTTTAACCATTTCAATCTAATCATTGGATATGTGAAAAACTGGTCTGATAGCTGATACATTTGTTCTGTTTGATGTTCTGGAGATTTATTTTGACTTAGAATAGATGTTAATGCAGAATACATCTTTTTACCAGCGTTAATTCTTTCTTTACACAAGCTAACGAACTCAGGTATTCTAATATTTGATAAAAACAATTGAAGTCTATCCAAAAGAGCAGAAAAAAGTCCCACTTTAAACTCTGAAACCTCCATTACAGTATTGATATAATGATCGAACATGTGATGAGCTGTAATCAAAATGTTCCCAGTTGTCATATAATCTATAAAGAAGAAATGAATTAAAAGAGCAGTTCCCGCAGCTCTTGCTATTCTCATATGTCTGTATATTAACCTTAAACAATTTTTCACCAAAATATCATAATACTCGGAATGCGAATAGAAGAATAACTTTGTGTGCCGATCTACAAAATGAGCTGTCAATAAAATTACATCTCTGATTGATGATGGAGACTGATGACGATTCAATAACTCAGTTAGTAACATTATAAGTGGTTTCATGGTTCCTTGTAAATCGATTTTTGCCTTTAAAATTGTATCAATGAACTCAAGAATTCTCATTGTTAATTCATTAAAAATATTATAATTAATTGAAGAAGCTTGAGACTTGAGATTTCTAAGAGACCTAAGCTCTTCATTCATATTCTTCATTGGCCTCAATGTACCCAATGTACTTTCACCTTTGACTGGAGTTAAAATACTTACTACAAGATTACATAAAAACTGAATAAATTCATTTTGAGCAACAAGATTCAGTGATGAATAATACTTTGTTATTGTATTTCTTCGGGCAGAGTGCAAAACAAATAAAACAGGAATAACAAAATGTTGCAACAGATTATAATCACCAACAAGTTCATTCCTTTGATGATACTTCACTGCAAAAGTTAGGTAAGGTATTAGTAAGTCACCACATTGAGCCGATATTAATGGGAAATTCTCAATTGTTCTAACAAAGGTCGAAAATAGGGTTAATGCTCTATTAATGAGAGACAAATTTCCAATCTCAAATGTTTGAGCAATAGTATTGATATAAAATGGGAAGATCTGGTCAGATTCATCTTTAATCACTGAAGCATTTGCAATCAATGTATTCGAATCAACAAACGTTGTCAAAAAATCTAATTGTAATTCTATAGATCGAATATCATTAGGAGTATTTATCATTGCTGGATGGGGAATTGGAGGAGGAGGTGGCTGATTCTTGGATTTTGGATCAATGTTCTCTGGGAAAAGAATTTTTAAGTCAATAAGATTCCAGTTAGAAGGTTGAAGTTGGTTGATATAGTGTGATATAGAATGCAAAAACACATTTTGGGGTACTATTGGACCAATTAAATACATGAATGTCGAGAATGACTTATTAAGAGTATTAGACATTTCTAAATTAACAAATTGAGTTATTAAATACGAGATAGTAGCACAAAACATTGTTAATGTTGGAGCGAAGTCTTTGGGGAAAACATTTTTTGTTACAAATTGAGAATGGGCAATAAGAATAACTAATAAAGCTATATCCAAAAAATGAGGAGCAGTTTTCAATATATTTATCATTTGAAGTACTTTTTGGGCATTGTTCGGACCTGATGCAGTAAATTGAATATTTGAGCAATAATTAACAAAAAATGCGTCAAAAAATCCGGAATTAACATTTTCAAGGGAAAAATTGTTGAAAAGCCATGATCGAAGCATTGGAGAAATTTCATCAACCTCAAAAGCAGATAAAAAGCTAATCAAATGTCCAATGGTGAATCTGTTAATATGCTTTAAAAATCTTGCGACTACAGGAACAAACGAATCATATAAACTTTGTCGTGGTACATCTTTTGTTTCAATTTCTCCAATTTCTTTTTCATTTGTTGAGCAAAATAATTTATAAAAACAACGATGTGGGAAATAGAGGGCCGGAAAATCAATTGAAAAATGAGTTTTGGATTGTGGCGTCAATTTTTTAAGCGGCAAGTAGCCTTTATTATTTACAGCTTTTGCTTCAAATAGAGGAATCTCATATAGATCACTGTTTATCCAATTCTTACCTTCAATAAAGGTAAAAACAGAAACCTTATATAAAGTGGCTGCTTTTTGTGGTGATGTAACAAATAGATGAATGATCAAATGTGATTTTTCAGTTAGTGGCTTATTCATTACCAATTGAATCATATCTGGAAAAACAGTATTGTTGGTAGATGGTACCATTGTTGATACATATTTTCCCATTAATATGTGACTTTCATAAGAAACAATACAATCTCTTCCATAAGGTTTCATGATATTGCTATCATCATCCGCCAAAAAGGCATAAAAATATACAAACCTTCCTTTTGGTGGGTTCTTAAAAGAAAACCGAATATTGGATATGGTAATAATAGGAGGCGGTATTGAAGACAAAGTAGATTTGATTGGAGTGATAATTAGATTATTTGTATTATTTGGAGCCCAATTGTACATGAAATTGCTACCAATTGATTCGATAAAATGCCCTCTGAACTCAACATTTGCATTTATTCTTTGAATCGGGGGCTTTTCAAGAGCAGATAACAATCCTAAATCAGATTCAAGAACAGTGCTCCCCTGAATCACATGAAATGTCGACGGGAAAACCTGATTTTCAAGAAAATGGCCACTATCATCAAATAATCGTATGGCAGAGACTGCAAATTGGAAAGGAGACTGAACCGGCATTGGAGGCTTGTTTTTCGTTGACAAATATGATAGAAATTCAGATGTCATAGCAGCTTGATTATGAAGTAATCTACAAACTAAATACAAACTACTATTAGGAGATGGGATGTCAAAAATTACTGATTGAACACTTTGATAAACAAACACTGGTCTACCTTTAATAACACGGAGGTATACTGGTTGACTATACAAACTATTATTCCTGGAATCTAGTAAATAGATCATAGCAACAAGGTCATCAATTGGATTTCCCTCAACAGATATTGATTTAAACACTATTTGCAAGAAATGAGAACTAAACTCATGATTTGGAGGTCGGATCTGGTAACTAAATGAAGGTGAATACTTCGAGGGATATAAAGACCCTATGAGGGAATATTTCAATGCTGGAGCCCGATCTGTGTCCGCAATATATCTCAACACTTGACTAATATAAGGAACATGAATATAGTTTTGTGATCTTCCTGTATCAGCTTCTGAGAGGTTAAACTCATTTGTATACTCGTCTTTTGATTTGGGATATGATATCGGATTAGGCAAATTTATGCTGTATCTAAATCCTGATAAAGAAATCGAATCCATTGCCCAGTTATTAAATAAATTTAATTGAGGGTTATTACTGGGCGAATAAAACTCATTGACCATATATTGATTAATCTTAATTGGAATAGATTTATAAATAAATTCCTTTTCTTCTTCAAGTGTCAGCTGTCTTTGTTGAAGCTCAGGAGGTAACTCTTTTCTCAAAAAACTGATTGCATCAGAAAAATCTAAACTAGAATAATTAGCAGCTCTAAAGAAATAATTTTTCAATTGATTTGAAAGCTTAGCAAATAATGAGTGTTCTCCAGAATTTCTGGAATATTCATCAGATAAATAAGCCAATAACCCCAAATTAACCGGGTTATGGTCCAAAAAATTTTGCAATAACTGTTTCTCAAGTGAGACTTTATCTAAAACTTCACAAGTATCAGCTATTTCGAGAATTTTCCTAAGATGATACATCATGTTGAAAGTGAGATCAGTCAGGTTCTGGATTTCGATTTCTTGAAGAAACTTTATAGATAGATTTAACAATTTATCAAAAAAGTTATATCCAATAAGCTTTGCAATAGATAGAGAATATAATAGACTGAGGGCAAATTCCCTTTTAGAACCACCTGACTCGATGTTAACAGAGTCAGTATCAATGTATGCCAGTAACAAAAAAATCGAATCTTTAATTCGAAATATATCTTGTGGTAATTGAACAATAATAGAATTCTTTGCAGTTTTCCAAAACTTATTATCTCCATATTCGTAGCTTGACAATTTAATATATTCTAAATAGGGAGATGATTTAAAGCTCACTGAAGGATCTTCGAAAACAGGGATTTTAATTTTATTGCCTCCATAGAGTTGAATGGCATTATTCATAAAAGAACATATTTGATTATAATACTCAGCAAAATCGTTTGTTCCAGGTGGCTTCCATTCGTCTATAAGATCTTTAATAATCTGTTCAAAAATCGCAGTGTGAGCTTTAGGTTCTTCTCCACTTCGTGGATTATAAATATTTAATCTTTTTAATATGGTCTGAATTCGGGTTAATTGAACATAAAAGAACCCCTCAAATTTTGATCCTTTTGATTTATCAGATGCGGCTTCAATTACTACTTTTACTTGTGATAAAATAGTATTTAATTGATCATCAAGTAAATAATCAGAATCTAAATGATACAACATCCAAATAATACTCTCAAATCTGTTTCGAATTTTTTCAGAAATTGTATCAGGAACAACATAGTGATAGATTTCCCAAATACTAGTGATTTGGGAAAATAACATACACACAGGAGTAAGAATTCTTTTTGGATTATCTAATCCCAATGATGTTATAAATAAAGAAACTCTGTGCAAAATATTGGATAGTATATAAATAAAAACCCTGTTATAATGATTTCCACTTCCAAAGCAACTATTAAAAAGCTGTTTGGATATTTCTGCTTCAATCATCCGCATTTCTGGCAGAACCAATGATATACTAAAGCTCCTTGAATGATAGCTACCCATCTTAATATCAATACATTTAACTATACTAGAAAAGTGTTCAAAAACACTCAATAGTAACGCATCCTGATAAACTTTATCACATTCTTCACAAATATCACGAATCATTCTCAAAAGAGTCATAATTTTTCCATTTTCGTTAGTCCAATGTTCCAATAGTTGTATCAAATCAGATTTTACAATAACAGCCACTAATTGTGAATGCTGATATTTCAATTGAGCAAGGATAGACTTGAATTCAGAATGAAATACAATTTTTAATGATTGTGAAGATTCAAAATTATTAATCAAATAACTCATAAGAGATAATAAAGCTTGGGAGAGACCAAAAAGCGAAAATTCACTGAGAGGAGGAATAAAAAATTCGAAACACCTTGAAAGGCAATTATTGAACTTTCTAATGCAGTTAACATACTTTTCAACATTTGATTGATGTTTCTTGGAAAATTCAGGACTACTCCTAATTAAATCAAATATTATGGCTTGGTCATTTAATAATTTCCCAGAATCAACAATTCTATTAAATGAACTAACATCAATATCATTTATCTGATCCAATAATTGCTCAATTTGGACAATTTTTTCAAGGGAATCATTTATCAGGTCAGTTTTCATATCATTGTTATATTTTTGATAGATCTCAAGTTTTGATTCGTTTTTTATACTCCTAGAATCTCTAAATGGGTTAATATACAAAACGCAAACGTCAGAATAACTCATAGAATTCAAAGAATAATTGTGGCACAAATTTAATGCATCGGTGATCATTGTATCATATTTAAATGTTTGCGTAACAATTGAACTTTGGTTTAACAATAGTTGGCCTTTCTTATTAAACTCAAGAAGCAACAAAGAACTCTCGAATCTATTCCACATATGATATGTTTTAATACAATATTCCCCTATTCCTTCATTCATAAGGTGCTCCAAAAACCTGCCCATTTTTGGTTTTAATTCATCAACAAAATATGAGAGGCATGATGAGTTCTCATGACTAACTACAGGAGAATCAAATACATGTCCAGCCGCCTGCAATACATCAATAAAACATCCAATAAAATCGGAATTTCTCTCTATATATGGACTTGGAACCAAATGAAGCTCTCTCAAAGATTTTTCAAGCAGAATACATGATGTGTATACATCAGACGGAGTTGTTTTCGGGATTACCAATAAGGATTTGGATTTAACTATCTGATCTAAGAAATATAGAACAATGGATATTTTTGAACTTATTGGCGAATCACACCAAACTCGATCTATTTGATATGATGAGAAAGAAATTCTAATTAATTCCTGCCTTATTTTATATAGATTTGAGATATCATATCCACTGAGATTGATTGATGTTTGACTGTCTCCATTGATGAGAGTTCCTACAAAAACTTGTAAGTTTTCTTTTAAATCACTTAATATTTTGGAAACATCTTTCGAAGGCGAGAATGATGTGTTACCCAATATGGCATTTAAACTCCCAATTAATTGATTTACTGCACCTGTTATGTGAATTATCATTTGATTAGTTGAAAAAGCAATTCTCTTATTCGATTTTTCATATAATTTAGTTGCTTTATCAATAATTAAGTAGTAATCTTGAAGCTTTTTTCGATTTAAAAATCCATTCTTATCATTTGGAATACTTAATAGCTTTAATTGATTCCACCAATACCAAAAGAAGGCATAATAACTATCAAAATATCTCAAAAATTCATCAATTTGGCATTCATCTTTATCTATAAGTTCTTGAATCGAAATCAAAAACTTGTCAATTGGTACAAGTTTAATCGCTTTAATGTTATTGGACAAATCTTGTAACGGTTTAATTAATATATCTTTCGTAGGATTCTCCGCAAGAGTAAAAACATACGATTTGGCAAAAAATGAATCGTAATTGGTGCAAATACTAATCGACTCCACATATGATGAAAAATCTTTGTAATGCTTTTTAGCTCTATCTATCTCATTTTGCATTGGCCGATGAATAATAATCTTCTCTTCTTTTATTAAGTCCTTTTCCATTTTCTTTTTATGAAAAGCGAAAAACCGCCAGAAATCCAGGCACTAAACACACATTCTGTTTAATCACATGTTATTACAAATTGGTCTTTGGTTTTTTCGGTACTTGCCAAAGAAACACCATGAAGAGCGATTGCATGATGTTGTACAATTTCCAAGTTGAGAATCTCCAAGCACAATTCTTGTATCCAAATTGTATGTGGCTAGATGTGTTTTGCAGGATGGATAGTATGGATGTGGATATCATAAGAAAATTGGTTAAAATTTTAAGTTGGTAATTGGGGTAGGCTTTTGAACTCTGATAAAGAAGATATGCAGCCATGATTAGGTTAAGTTGGTTACATAAATCATGCAAGAAAAGAGAGAAACTGAAGTAGGGATAACATGTGCTCAGTATCGCCATTACTTCAAATGCAAAGCGAACTACAGGGAAAAATCCGTATGAGATTAAATCAGAATATTGTGGATTATTGTATCCTGTGTTCATCAGATAATGCTGCAATATCAAAAACAACTGAATGCATGAAGAGAGAATAGATCCTGTTATCATATCAAATAGGATAATTAAATCAGACATCCCATAAAGCATCGTTAAAGGAATGGATGAAATAAATGTGAAACATAACATAACTAAACAAAACTTGCACACAAATGGTTCTTCAAGAAATGATGTGGCTCTTATAAAATGAAAAATTATTGTGAGGCATATGATTGGAAGAAACACTATTTTTGAAGGCATTTTTTTATGAAACGAAGGATTATCGAATGACCAAGAGAAATATATTAGAAAACAATTAGAAAAATCACTTGATAGTGTTGTATTTATATGAATAGAGTCAAATGATTCATCAATATCAGCATTATAAATGACATATCGAGGACTATAAAAACTATTTCGATTAAACTCAAAAACTTCCGATATTGGCCCTCTTCGTGACTCATTGATGAAAACTTTAGATTTATAATAATGAATATAATAACTATGATCAAGATACTTATTTTTAAAACTAGAAAATGGTATTCTTACAATGGAGAATTTTAGATAAAACGCCCTATTCTCTTTTTTAAAGCCAGAAAACCAAAAATCTGCATTTTGAGAATAGTAACCTTTAAAGGGATCAATGAAAACATATTTTTCCTGACATATTTCATGTGAAAACACCATTCCAGAAGAAAAAAATGCAAAAAATACCATAAATAAAAAGCCAATTAGATAATACAGTAATTTATCCTCTTCGATTTCGTAAAACCACGATTTTGATTCATCTTCATATACTTCTTCCGATTTTTCAAGCAATGAGTTCGTTTCGAATTCTCCCATAACTATAAAACAATTATTTTAAAATTATGTTTATTGTTCACTAAACTGGATTATTGGATCCTGGAGTAGATGAGTGAGAATACTCTTTGGTTTTGACTGCATAATTGCGTACAATCATTATTCCAACAACAATCAACAAGATAACTGTTGAATAGATAAACAGTGAATTAGAATTGCTTTGATCTGCTCTGTTATTAATTTGTTCATTTATTAATGATGCTGTTAAGAGATTTGAGTCAAGAATTTTGTTTGTTGAAGAAGGATTCGTCGATTGGAGAGGAGAATCCAATTGTGTTTGTTCAGTGAAAAGGGATTGAGATAAAGATTGAAAACAATACTGTGTTGGAAGTGATAGATCGTTGAATATTGTGTTATTATTATGGGTAATTATTGTTCCACCATTGGATATTCCGAAATTGTGTTCAATAAAACAATGAGCTATTTCAATTGATCCATAAGGATTTGAGAATAGGGAATCATGATTATGGGAAAAAGTACAATGCATAAATATTGGTGAACCATCTCCATTGAAGTATATTACACCTAGTCTTGATGGGCTATTATTTTCTATGAAGCTGGTAAATGACATTGTTAGAGAACTTGAAAAAAAGCCAACACAAATGCTGTCTGACACATTATTCTTTATGAAACAACTATGTGAACTTAAAAATGAAATAGGAGATGATATCCTTACTCCTGAAAATGTTTCCGCATTATTCATTGTACTATTCGAATTTTTAAAAACTTGATGACCAGATTGAAAATAGATGGAGCAAAAACCTTGAGTTGTTGTTGAACACCTGGATATTGACAAAAAATCAATGTTACTAATCTGTTTTGCAGAAATGAAAGCAAAATGTCCATACCATCCATAATGGCAAAAACAGCTATCAGCACTAATCATTTTGAGGGTGGAGTTTTCTGATGCAAAATATATTGCACCACCCTTATTTTCGTTTTTGCAATTATGAAACATTGAATAACTGATATTCATAAAGAAGGAACCCCCATTTATGTAAATTACACCAGAATAGACACTAAATTTATAAAACCTGGTAAAGAAGCAACCTGTGATATCAATATTCTGGTTTTCATATGATAAAAGATAGTTTTCGACTTCTCTAACACATTCTCCACCATGAATACATTGAGCATTTTGAAAATTTCTAAAATGAATTTGTCGTAAAACTGTATGTTTCCTATTAAAGAAGACTAGAAAAATAATAATAATAAGCTTGATAAAGAAATCACTCTTCTTTCCTCCTTTTATTGATTTCATTTTGTTTTTTGGAATTTCCATTATATTGTCGAATATTCTCATTAAAACCGAACCATACTGCCTCGAATAGTTTTTCAAAATCTCAAAAATTGTTTTCAAAAAGAAATCTTGTTTATGAGAGAAAATTAGAGCCTTAAAACCGAAAAAAATCCAACAAATACCCCTTATTAAGATATTTTCTATCCAACACTCATGCTTATCAGCAATTTTTTCTGATAAATAATTGTTCAATTCTTGTTTCCTCTCATTAACTTTATTGCTTTCAGATACCATAGGGCGCTTTGAACCCATCTCTCTCCATAAGTGCAAACGTATTACTGTTTTCTCTGAGTTACCCATTTAAGAATGAAAAAAATTCCACCCCAGTTGAAGCCCCGTTTTAGTTTTATCAATAATCTCATTGTGAAGAATAATGTACCACACACAAGAAATAAGGGATTGATCACTAATCTTTGAAATCTTTGGGCTATTAATTCTATCAGACACACACCTCCAATATTAACCAAAGGGATTCCTCCATCCTCAATCATAACATGGATAATCTTACTGTCGGAAAAATGAAACCCATGTTTTGATTCTCATTTCATCCTCAAATCATAGCTTTTCTCATATCGAATCATGTCAATTGAGTAAATCCATTAGTATCACACAAACAAGCAATTTTTTTCAAGTTGAGTTCGGTTTATATATGGAAACAAATCGCTCGAAAGGCACCATTTTTTCGATTAAGCAGCCATCCATTGTAACCAACGAAATGAAAGCTCCTAGATCATCTAGATCGGATGGTTATAAAAACCCAATATTGGGGATAGAAGTAAGATTAATGAAACAATTACAAGAAATTGACACTGATTATCATGGAGCTTCGATACAAAAAAAGAGAATATTGGTAGAAGCTTTAGAAGCCTTAGCAGCGACAAATATGGGCTTTAAAAAGCAATTTAAATACGTGATAGAATTATTACAACCAAATACAAGAAATGTTGAACAAGAAAGAATGAAAACTGTAACTGATTTAATTCGGCTTCAAGACGAACTTACAATAGAGAAACAAAAGAAAAACCTAATGACTTCAGAAATTGAGGCTTTAAAACTCGAGCTTTTTAATCTTCAAGAAGAAAATAAGCAAATAATTGAGGAAACCAATCAAATGAAGCAGAAACTTTTTAATCAAAGTGAATATTTCTCCAAATCCAGACAATTATCAAATGAGATTCAACAGCTTCAAGAATCTTTCAATACTATGTTTAAGACAAAAGTTGATGATAATGGAACTGGTAAAATTGCGGAATTGTTAAAAGAGAATGAAGTACTAAGGAAAGAAATGAATAGACTTAAGTATGAACTCGAAATTGCGACGCAAATCACCAAAAGACTCAAGTTTTTGGATCAAAAATATGGATAGTATCTCATTTATTCTTGTTAAAGGGCTGTTTTTTAGATTTTAATGGAGATTGAAAAAAAGAACATTACAAAGCAGAAAATATGGATGCTAGAGCAAAAAAGAAGCGAAAACATGGAGATAAGTTATGCGAATGACTATCCAGAAGTGTTTTGTTGTCCAATTTGTTATGAACCAATGGATTCTCCTCAAAGAAAGCCGATGACCACGTTTCCATGTGGTCATTCTATTTGCCAGGAGTGTTTAAATAGATATGAATCTGAAAACTCGGAAAATCGAAGGTGTTGTGTATGCAATACTCCATACACAAAGGCAACAATCAATTATTCATTTCAAAAAATCATCCAATCTGGCGACTTTAAGAAAAAAAAGCCCCATTTGAAATCAGAAACATATGATAATATATGCCGAAGAGTTGAATTATACCAAAACATGTTTATAAAAGCATGCGCTGAATCAAAAAAGACAGAAGAAGAACTTAATGTTGCAGAAGAAGTTTTTTGTAGGATAGAAAACGAGATGCTATTCGATAAGGAGCAGATTATTCAACTGACTTCAAGACTTGAGTCAATGAAGAAGGAATTGGTTTTGCTAAATGATGATGAAAAGAGTTTGAAAAGTCAAATAGCAGGTGTCATCAAAGATATTCGAAAACTTGAGCTTCTAGTTAAAGCCAAAAAACTAGATGAGTAATTCTCTCTTCGGCCTCTATGATTTTTTCATTATTAGTGATCAAAATGGAAATAGAATAGGTAAAGTTGAAGAAGGGAAAATTATGTTTGGCAATTCAAGCTTTGAGAAGGAGAAATTGCTTGATTGCTATCCAATTTATTCCGAATGTACTTATGAAAAGGGATTCGCCATAAAATATGAAAACAAATTGTTATTAAAATATTTTGGGAATAATGTTAGTGATTTAATTATTGATTTTGATTATGAATCTATGGTGATTTTTGCTAATCAGTCAATTTTACATGTTAACAATGGATTTTTATACTTATATCGGATAGGATTTGAGACTGAGACTATTAGAAATGATGTTCCACGTGATTTTGAGTTTTTATTTCACGATTCACGTTCATGTATTGCTGTTTCCAGGGATAATCACATATTATGGTATATAAGAGTAGATAAAAAGCCATATATAATTGAATTACCAGGGGGCTTTACTCGTGATATAATTAGTGTATCAGCAATTGATGACCAAACATTTGTGTTTTCGACAGACAAGGGAGAAATTCATCAATACACTGTAGACGGTGTTATTAAAACCATTTCTGTCCAGAAAAAAATCAAGAAAATCATCAATATTGATTTGGATCCATATGAAACAACTTCAATATGTCTTACAGAAAACAATCAACTCATAGGTATTCGATTTTTATCCAAATCCACCCTTTTTTTGTGCACATATGCAAATGACTTCTGTATTTGTTACACTCCTTTTCCAGTTATTATCGTGAATATTGAGGGTAAGATACAGCAAATTGAAAAGCTTGACAGTACTATAATAGAGCCTTCCATCTTCAAAATGATTGATGCTCTTCAGAACAGGATAATAAATGGGTATGGATCACTATCTAGATTAAGAGATAGGATTCAAATAAGGAAAGATATATGCCAAGGTGTGTTTGAAAAGCTCCCACCACTTATTAAACTATTTGGTGATGAAGAGAATGACACAAAATTTTCTTCTGATATTCCAAAACCTGTTTATTGGATAGAAAAAGCAGCATTTGGTAATGAACTTTATTTAGAAATTAAAAGCGACTCTGCGATTCCTTTAGATTCATTGGTTGTTTTATGCTCTCCCATGTACTCGATTTCCACTTTGATGCAAAGAATTATTCAAGAGAACTCAATCATTATCCAAGGTCCTGTTTCCATCAACTCAGCGAAAGAGTTTACCCCCTTATATATATTTATTGTTATTGAATCATGTATTATATTTATTGACTCTATTGACATATCATCAGATGACATTCAAAAGTTCACACATGTTCCAAGAATTTCTGAATCATATTCTTTGCATTTCCCAGACTCCAGAATACCAACTTCAACTCTTTCCGCAAGTTATTCGAGCATTATGGATATCAATAACAACTGTATTGCAATATCTTCAGACACCATTGAGGGATTTGAACAGAAGCTTATTGCGCTAAAATCTCAATTAAATGAGAACATACAGTTAAATCAGGTTCCAAAAACCAAAAAACAAGTAGAGATTCTCTTGAATTTTGCCAAAAAACTATACAAAGAGCTTATTGAAATACAAAAAAATGGATTTGCAACAAAGAATGATATGATTAGAATATGTTCTGATACTGATGAAATGGTATCGAACTGTCTGTGGTAGTGGAAAAAGTGCCAAAAACATGAATGACGAAATGATCAACAATCCATGTTTAAATGTTAGTTTACTAATTTTTTCATCATTTTCGATCATACTAACTTTGTTAGAATTGGTGATTCCATTTATTTTGGCAATTTTTTTGATCAAGATTATTAATAATGTCAATACAATTAGTCTTTTTGATAATAATATACAATTATTATATCTTTTCCTTGTATTGTTTTTATTAACTAATATTTTATTGCTAATATCATATGTTCTACAATGGAAGTATGTTTTTAAGAAAAAGGTCCATTATTTCCGTCATGCCTTGAATTTATCATTTTTGATACTGTCAGTATTGCTTTTATTTAAAGTTACTGATTCTAATGAGCAAATTTTAAAGCAATCTCTAGTTCAGAAATGGAATTCATCACAAGGATGTAAGGATTTTGAAGTTCAGTACAAGTGCAAGGGATACAAAGGATCTATAAACCATACAGTAGAAACATGTGATAATTTTGTTAATAATTCTCTTGATTTAGTATTTGGGGGATCAAGAAGATTGTCAAGTTTTATCATTCTATTTTGGATCAGCGTTGGAATATATTCATCGATAGGTATTTTGATTGTAACTACATCTAAGTGTATGTAATAATACAAGAATATTATAAAAATGTTTAAAGGAATTCTTTTTTTAATCACATTTAAGACTCCAACCCAAACACATTGTTGTTTGTGTTTATTTATAAACATCCATACAATTCATGAAAACTCTCGACATATTACTATTCAGAATAATGATCAAAACGATTTTCTTCGCCAGGACAAGATGAATATTCATATCTCTAATTTTCCTATTTATAAATGGTAATTAATTGTGCTCAGTTTATTCTCAATTTTTTATGAATCATCAGAGCCTTCAAATACTGGCTCTATTGGGCTAGATTTAATAATACAACGAATTATCAATGGAATTGATATAGCAGAAGCAGAAGAACCAATTACTATTATTACTGTTGTGGAAGATGATGTGGTGGGAGTACTGGTTTGATTGAATGAATTAATTGCTGTAACATTGGCTGTTTCTTCAAAAGTACCCATTAGTGTTTCTTCAAGAGTGTTGATTGGTGTTTCTCCAGGAGTATCCATTGGTGTTTCTTCAAGAGTATCCATTGGCGTATTTTCAAGAGTATCCATTGGCGTTTCTTCAAGAGTATCCATTGGTGTTTTTTCAACAGCATTCAAAGGTGTTTCTTCAAGAGTATTAATTGGCGTGTTTTCAAGAGTATCCATTGGTGTTTCTTTAAAAGTAGCCATTGGTGTTTCTTCAAGAGTATCCATTGGTGTTTCTTCAAAAGTATCCATTGGTGTTTCTTCAAGAGTATCCATTGGCGTATTTTCAAGAGTATCCATTGGTGTTTCTTCAAGAGTTCCCATTGGCGTTTCTTCAAGAGTATCCATTGGTGTTTCGTCAATAGTACCCATTGGTGTTTCTTCAAGAGTATAAATTGGCGTTTCTTCAAGAATTCCCATTGGTGTTTCTTCAAGAGTATCCATTGGCGTATTTTCAAGAGTATCCATTGGTGTTTCTTCAAGAGTTCCCATTGGCGTTTCTTCAAGAGTATCCATTGGTGTTTCGTCAATAGTACCCATTGGTGTTTCTTCAAGAGTATAAATTGGCGTTTCTTCAAGAGTTCCCATTGGTGTTTCTTCAAGAGTATCCATTGGTGTTTCTTCAAGAGTATCCATTGGCGTATTTTCAAGAGTATCCATTGGCGTTTCTTCAAGAGTATCCATTGGTGTTTCGTCAATAGTACCCATTGGTGTTTCTTCAAGAGTTCCCATTGGCGTGTTTTCAAGAGTATCCATTGGTGTTTCTTCAAAAGTACCCATTGGCGTTTCTTCAAGAGTATTCATTGGTGTTTCGTCAATAGTACCCATTGGTGTTTCTTCGATGGTTTTCATTGGCAGAGGAATTTCCGCATTGCAATAATGTGATTTAAAGAAAGGAATTTCATAAGTTATTACATTTGTGAGAGTATTATTGATTCCAGTTATCACTGAAGTTGAAATTGAGAATGATGTTGATGAATGATCAATAAAAGAATGTAAAATTTCAAGAGACCCTCCAGCGACATGGAATAGAGTATTCTGATTGCTATGGAATATGCAATATAACATCGTATGTTCTCCTGCACCAACATATACAACTCCATTAGTTGGACTCTTATTATGAACAATGTTAGAGTATGAAAAATTTCCGGAATAACCAGTAATGCTCACAAGTCTATGATCATTGACTTTGTTATTTGAGAATGTGCAGAAAATGCAAGTATATGGTGTTAAACTGAGAGTAATGCCAGAACCTTCTCTAGCATTATTCATTGAACTATTTGTATTTTCAACTCTCTGACTGCCTTTGTATAAATACATAGAATGATACCCTGCTACTTGGTAAGAACTATTTGATATTGTTATATATTCCATTTGATTACTGTCAAGTGTTAGAATATATGCGAACTGACCTTCTTTATATATTCCACAAGAACAACTTTGTGCGCATATCATTCTAAGAAATGACTCTGAACCTTCAAAGAATATTGCTCCTCCATTTTCAGAACAAACACAGTTGTGGAACATTGAAATTGATATACTCATTGATATTGATGCGATATTAATATAAATCACTCCTCCATTTCCAGTATAAGATGAAGACCTAGAGAAGAAACAGTCAGAAATACTAATATTAATGTTATTATATGACCTCCCTTGGTTAATATTTTGGCTTTCACACCCCATACTAACACTCCAAATATCATTAAAGCTATTCAAAGAGAGTTTCTTCAATAAAATGTTTGATTTGTGTTTCCCATTAAGTTTTATACTAAAACAAAGAATGAGAGAAATGAAAAAAAAGGCTCTTCTTTGGAATATATTCTTGTAGCATTTTGGGCTTGTTATGGATCCTCGACAAATAAAAAGGGGAGAGAAAACTGTCACAAAGGACAAATGAATCAAATTCTGCAAAATCTTACGGAATGTGAACAAAAATCCAAAAAACGAGAGCATATCCTGATACTCATTTGACCATTGAACATTTGGTTTAATAGCCATATAAATCCTATCAAAAACTCTACAAAAGATACTCCTTCCCAACATAGCCCTTATTGTGGATGAACATCTGTCTGACTCAACCATGATCACAATAAGTTATATGATTGAGGCGCAGAATTGATAGTGACGCGGTTTTTTCTCAACTATTCTATTAAAAGTACAAAAAATGTAAGAAAAACTGCTTTTTGAGAATGGGATTCCTAACGTGTAAAATATATTGATATGTTTATTTGGCCTTTTTAAACACTTAAACTGAGACCAAAAAATCGAGTGTATTCAACTTTTTGCCATTTTAAAATAATTAACAAATGAATAAAATTGTGACTGTAGTAGGCCTCGAAACACATGTGAATTAACCAGATATTCATGAAAGAATGCGATTTATAATAAATATATGTATTGAAAATGCGATTGGGACTTAATAATTTGTCGAAATTAAAAAAAAATAATGACTTCTTTTATGAAGCCATCAGTAATGGTACTTTGATAGTAAGTTTGTTTGATAATAATTTTGCATGTCAGTTTAATTTGAACATTCGTTGATATATATTAAACTTACAATGATGTTGGAAAGATTAAATTTGTTAATAATAGGGATGCAAATATGGGGTCCTAAGCCTAATTTGGGGTTCAAAAAATTTCCTTTTTGGGGTTTAACAAATAATAAGGTTCTTTTAAAATGGGAAATTGAATGCTGTGTAATTCCTCAAAAGCAACA